>WNGE01001758.1_pt1 | contig 27483 bp, 25 predicted proteins | sample 5400651 | NCBI WGS metagenome assembly WNGE01 (sample SAMN13153370, study PRJNA577476) | soil metagenome | isolation source: 60 cm soil or saprolite under grassland replicate 2 | place: USA:California | collected 2016-06-15 | reverse complement strand
GCGTTGCTCTGGTGCTTCACCCGTTGCCAACCGGAGGCGGCACAATGCATAACAAGGTCGTGTTTCGCGCGGCCAGTGCCTTGAATGAATGTGGCTTGATCACCTTGCGCATTAATTTTCGCGGCGTTGGGCAGAGCACTGGTGAATTTGATGGCGGTCGAGGTGAAATCGTTGACGCTCGCGCCGCCCTTGAATACCTGGAGCATCAATACCCGGAGAAGCCATTGACCATCTGTGGCTTTTCATTCGGTGCGTGGGTCGGCATGGGGGTTGGCATTGCTGACGATCGCGTCAACTTTCTTATTAGCATTGGCACTCCCGTGGATAAGTACGACTTTAGTTTTCTCAAGATTTGCCGCAAGCCAATTCTGTTTGTCCATGGAGAGCATGACGAATTTGGCGATGTGGGGCGACTGCGGGCGCTTGTTCAAGAACTTCAAGAACAGACATCAGTACAACTGACTGTAATTCCAGGGGCAGGCCACTTCTTCGAGGACCACCTTGATGAAGTTAAACGCGCAATTTCTGAGTGGGTCACTTACAGGCTGAACGACCGCAAAGAGCCATCGGCCGCAAGTCTCACTTCTTCGCTTGAGACGGATTAATAGTTACCATTTAGGATGAGCCAATGAATTCCTATCAAGACCCGGCGATACGCATTACGCTATTGCCGCGCGATACCAGCTCGCAAGGCACGATCTTTGGCGGAGTGATTCTCAGCTACATCGATACTGCTGGCGCAATAGAAGCGCATCGACGCACTAAGATGGAGCGCTTTGTCACAGTGGCGATGAGAGAAGTAATATTTCACAAACCGGTATTTGTGGGCGACCTTGTGAGTTTCTATGCGGAAACCCTCCGCATTGGAGAAACGTCGATTACGGTACGCGTAATCGTTGAGGCGGAGCGATTAGGACAGTCAAGCGAGCGAGTGCGCGTGACTGAGGCTGAAGTGATTTACGTGGCAGTGGATGAGAATCGGCAAAAGACCAAGATTGTTTGTGGTCAGTAGTGTCCGGTAAACTTCAGTTTGTCGTTGCCTCGCGAAAGAAGCTCGCTAACGTCAACGACAAACTGAAGTTTATCGGAAATGTTGAGGCCCCGGAGATCGTGACTTTACTTCTTCACGTTTTGAGTGTTCTCTCTCATAACGCTCCACAACTTGAACTGGTTTCCTTCGGTTCGGGTCCCGAATACTTCCAACGAACCTGTGTGTCCCTGATCTGAATAGTCAAGATGAAAGTTATCATTGTCCGAGCCGCTCCCGTCTAGTCGCACGCCCGAAGCCCCGATTACTTTATCTACTTCCCGTTTCAGCTGAGTAATAAATCGAGTCTCGTCGAATTTGCCTTCGCGCTCCGTTATCTTGTAGGTAGCATGGGAATCCCGCCGGCGCCTAACTATGTCACCCAGCGATTCCGAACCACCGCCTCCACCAGAAAGGGACTGCAGTTCAGGCACCTTCATTCCCTCGACAACCGACGCCAGAGAGAAGTCTCGAAACAAGGCAGTCTCGGGCTGCGGCGGCTTTCGGAAGCAGCCGGACAGCAAAACGCCCGTCAACGCCAGATAAAGGTAAGGATTCCTCATCTTGTTTCTCCAAAATCGCGCCAGTGTCTCACGGTATCTCCTGATTCGGTATAAAAAAGTTATCAATTTGTTCCAAGCCTTTTCTAAGCTCATGCCGTTTTAGAGTGGACGAACTTTACGTTTGGGAGATGTCTTCAGGATCAGATGAATAGTGTCCTTGACCAATCTGACCGGTGCTGCGCGATCACCTCGAATGGTTATCATCTCCCACGAGGCGCTTTCTGACAGAGGGAACTGCAAGAACAATCAGAAGCAGGGCAGGTAGAAAGACGAGCGGTGTGTCAATTAGCCAATGACTTTGCGGCATGCGCCCGGTAACAATCTCGAACAGATGAATCAAGGCGTGGCCGGAGAAAAAGAAAGTCAGACCGAGGTGTACCGGACGGCTGCGGTCTAAGTGTTGTGCGCACCAGGCGAACCCGAATGACACCGTCAAGTAGGCGACACCCAGATCGCGAACGAAGTGTGGGTTAAATGGCCCTGTGTGGGGAATCGCTGCAGGAAAATCCGTGTACCATAACAGTGGGAACAAGAGCATCCATACGCCGTTGACGAAGTTGAGCAGAAAAGCGAGGAAGTAGAAGATCTTTAGCATTAATTCAACCTGGCTTGCATCCGTCTCAGGCCGGCAGCCGCGTCGCCAAAACCTGGCTGTTGTTCGAGCGCTAGTCCGTAGTGCCTGGCGGCAGCCAGGAATTTATGGCGCATCTCGTATACCCGACCGAGGTTGTAGTGAGGGAACACATACGAGTCGTAGCGCGGCGCCAGCAAGGCTCGCCTAAACCAACGAACGCAGCCGTATGAATCACCCTTCGCTAACAGGTAGCTGCCAATATCGTTGTAGGGGTTACCCAACGTTTCGTCGACACGAATTGCTTCGAGACATTCTTCAATGGCTTCATCATAGCGCTGTTGAAAGCTGTACACCCAACCCAGGAATGTATGTGCCTCAGCAGTTGGATAAACTTCGATCGAGCGTTTGTAAAGCTCAATTGCTTCTTCGTAATTTTCCGCAAGCTGCGCTTGGTACGCCTCGTGAAAAAGTTCTTTGGCGTGATACTTCTCTGTTGATGAAATCTCATCCTCGTACATGATGACTTTGCCTGAATGTCTACTCGCAATCCGAGTGGAACTGTTGCATTTGGTCCAGACGCTTAATCCGACCTTCTACCCTGGGTGTGATGGCTCTTACGGATCTGATCGCCCGCCGCAGAATATCTGAATCCAATTGACCTTTCTCGGGTGAAATGAGTGCCTTTGACTCTTTAAGCATCGTATACCCGTCCCCGCCGTCGACGTACAGGAAGCTGTTTGTTGCTAGCGTGTACTTTCTGTTGGCATCAAGTGGCTGGCCGTTGACCTTGATGTCAACAATTCGCGAACCTGGTGGACGGGCGGCGTCAAACGAGAACTGAATTCCTGAGACTTGCGGGAAGCGCCCCGGTTCGGCGTCTTCGGCGCTGCGACTAAGTCCGTGCTCAATCGCTGATCTTAAAGTAGCGCCCGTCAGTTCTAACTTAACAATATTGTTCTTGAAAGGAAGAATCGAGAGGACATCTCTCACCGTCAAGACACCGGGACTTATCAAGGCGTCCGCGCGCAGAGAGCCGCCATTTATTAGCGCCACATCGGACGCAGTAGCTTTTCGAAAGGCATCCGTTACAAAGTCGCCGACATTGGTTTCATGGATCCGGCCTGCCGCACTACGCACTTCCAGCGGAACGTTAGTTCGTCCTACCACTCGTGCCAGATGCGGCATCAGACGTGCGTATTTTTCAGTGACTACCGCGAACGCCCGATCGGCGTCGATCCGGTTCGTAACGGGGATAACTTTCCAATCGATGCTTTGTACGCGACCGGTATCTTTTGAGATATTCAGATCAATCCTTCCAAGCTCGCGAGCATCGGAGGTCATCTTGAAAATCGGAGCGCCGCCAGATGCTGACTCGAGCAGCGTATGCTCATGTCCGCCAATGATTACATCGATATTCGCGCAGCGCGCTACCTTTTTGTCTTCGCCCATGGAAAGATGAGTCAACGCAACGACAGTCTTCGCACCCTGTTCGTGAAGTTCTGAAACGACCTTCCCGGCAGTTTCACAGGGATCCAAAAACTCAACATCGGGTCCGGGGCGCGATTCAGTCTTTGTCGACTGCAATACGAGACCGAAGATTCCGACCTTCACGCCGTCATACTCGCGAATAACGAATCTTTCGGCCCCGCCGAAAGGCTTTCCCGTTTCCTTGTCGATCACATTCGCAGCCAGCCAGCCAAAATGCGACTCCCTCATTCGATCACTTAGAACTGCTGGTCCGAAGTCAAACTCGTGATTACCAAACGTTGCGTAGTTCAACCCCGCGGCGTTCCAGGATTCGATCATCTGCGCGCCCTTGAAGCTGATCGACTCAACTGATGGCGAGATGGTATCCCCTGCAAGCAGGAAAAGAGTATTGGGACTTTCTTTTTCAACTTCCTTCTTTAACGTCATGACGCGTGCGAGGCCCCCGCGAGTTCCCTGATCGACTGGTGTGAATTGATATACGTCGTTGAGTTGCAAAAGGGTAACTCGAATTGTGCAATCGGCCCGGGGGCGAACGGTGCTGAAAGCCATCACCGCCAGGAGAGCAACTACAGCCAGCAGCGTGCGGACCGGCAAGCTTCGGTTAAGAGTCATTTCGGAACGAATCTCCTTCGGTACTTCGTAAACAATGTTCCCATTTTCAGTTCATGCTCAGCGGAATTATACAACGAGTCGGGAGTCTGGAGTCTGGAGTCGACGGCGGTGTTCCGACTCCTGACTCCCGACTCCAGACTCGCGACTGCTCAAACTAGACCGTTACCTGAAAAGTCGGCATTTGACGCGTTTCCGGCGTCACGGCTAGCATCGAATGAGTAACGAAATCGCATCAATGCTTTTGCCTTTATGAGCGATACGGTTTTCATGACCGGGTTCCCGGGCTTTATTGCAACGCGCTTGGTACGTCGGCTGGCGCAGGATGACAACCGGTTCATTTTGTTGGTGCAGCCCGGGCTTGTGGATCTGGCTGCACGGCAGATTGATGAGATCACCCAACAGACGGGCAGGAATGGTTGTGACTTTCAAATAGTTGAAGGTGACATCACTAAACCCGAACTCGGGATGCAGCCTGACATCATCGAGACCGTCCGTGCGGAAGCGACAACTGTTTTTCATCTCGCCGCGATCTACGATCTGGCTGTAGCGCGGGACATTGCTTTGCGCGTGAACGTTGAAGGTACACGTAATGTGAATCAGTTTGTCCGCTCCTTGCCGAACCTCAAACATTACCATTACGTCTCTACATGCTACGTAGCGGGTAAACGAACAGGAATTATTTATGAGAACGAACTGAAGCACCAGGCCGGCTTTCGCAATTACTATGAAGAAACAAAATATTTGGCTGAGCTGGAAGTAGAGGCGCTCAAAGGCGATTTACCCGTCACGATTCATCGTCCCGCAGTAGTCTGCGGCGATTCAAAGAGTGGGGAAACGGCAAAGTATGATGGCGTGTACTACCTGATTCATTACCTCCTTAAGGCACCTGGCCTTCTATCACTCTTAAACATTGGTAACGATCAGGTGACGCTCAATCTGGTGCCGGTCGATTTCGTGGTTGATAGTTTGGCCGCTCTGGCCACGGAAAGGGAGGCAGTCGGGAAAACTGTGCAACTGGCAGATCCCAGTCCGCTTACGACTCTCGAACTCTTCAACACGATCGCTGAGAGCATTGTTGAGCGGGGGGCAAAGGTCACAGTCCCTGCGCGGTTGGTGCATACCACGCTCATGCTTCCACTGTCGCCGTGGATTACCGGACTACCCCACCACGGGGTGCCGTACTTCTTTCTGAAGCAATCTTACGATTCAACCCAGGCGCAACGGCTCCTTGGGACTCACCAAATCAGGTGTCCGCCGTTCGAGAGTTACGTTCACAATATCGTCGCATACGCTAAATTGCATCCAACCCTTTAAACCCAGTTCAAAAGAAGCGTTGAGTAGTTGGAATGAGATCGTAAGAAGCAAACTGACCAGAACCAACGTTGCTGGCGAGCTTCTTTGAAGGCTTTCTTTTTTTCCCGCTTGACATTGCAAGGATTTAGAATTAGTCTAAATTCAAATGAAGAGTTCCAAAACTCATGCGGACGAAGTGGCGGTCCCAAAACTTACAAGGCAGAGAGACGCCGTTCTTCAGGTAATCCGTGAAAGAGATGATCACCCGACAGCCGGAGATGTCTTCGAGGCTGCCCGCAGGCGTTTACCTGGAATCAGCTATGCAACCGTCTATAACTCGCTGCGTTATTTGAGGGATGCAGGTCTGGTGCACGAGATCAAGTTTGGCGATGGCGCGAGCCGTTACGATCGCGAAACGGAGCGTCACGACCATGCAATCTGTTCAGACTGCGGGCGGCTGGTAGATTTCGACTTGCCGGCAACAGCAGAACTTATGCGCGCGGCCGCTCGGAAGGCACGCTTTAAACCTGAGTCTGTTCATTTGACTCTGCGAGGTTTATGTCCTGAGTGCCGCAGGCGTACGCAATGATTAGCAATCACGATCCTGGATACACAAATGCAAATTTAAGATTGAATGGGAGGATACATGACAGCAGCAACAGCAATGGCAGTAGAAAGGGCCATGGTAGGCCAACCGGCGCCGGATTTCGATATGGCGTCAACAAAGAATCTTGAGAAGCTCAACGAGAACGTTAAGCTTTCAGATTATCAGGGCAAGTGGCTCGTACTTCTTTTTTACCCGTTGGATTTTACTTTCGTTTGTCCGACGGAGTTAACCACGTTTAGCGATCGTTACGAGGATTTTGAGGGCATCGGCGCCGAGGTAATTGGCGCCTCGACTGACTCCGTATACTCGCATCGCGCATGGATCAAGACTCCTCGCGACAAAGGCGGAGTTGCGGACCTGAAGTATCCGCTTGCCTCGGATGTCACGAAGAGCGTCGCGCGCAACTACGGCGTGCTCATCGAGGACAGAGGCATCGCGCTTCGCGGTTTGTTTGTGATCGATCCCGAAGGCATTCTTCGCTACAAAGTTGTGCACGACCTCAATGTCGGCCGCTCGGCGGAAGAGACTTTGCGCGTGATCCAGGCTTTGCAAACAGGCGGCCTTTGCCAGGCTGAATGGAAGCCGGGGCAGAAGACACTAAACGCGTAGCAGAGAAAGGTGGGGGAGAAGAGGCGATTGGGAGCCACGGCGATAAAGCGGAGACTCAGAGATATGCGAAAGATTAGGCAAGAACTTCGCGTATGCCTCATCACCCTAACGCAGCTCCAGATCGCCCCTATTTCCATTAGAATTAGGTGAAGGAATTGCCGATCGCCGAGGCAGTAGCCCGACCGGGAGTGAGGGCTCTACTTGGTCCACTGTGCCCTCCCTCACGGTCGGGCTACTGCCCCGGCAGCCGCTTCTTTCTTAAGACTGGAGTAAGACCATGCCGATGAGAATTGGAACATCATTGCCGGAGTTTGATGGCGCTACCGAATGGTTTGGCGGCACTCAAGCACACGCTGAGGCCGAGGCGAAGGGACATCCTACGCTCGTTCACTTTTGGTCAGTGAGTTGCGGTACTTGCAAAGACAACTTGCCGCGTGTGGCCCAGTGGCGGGACGAAAAAAAGGAATCGGGATTGCGTGTAATCGCCGTACACATGCCTCGTTATGAAGCCGACACCGACGTCGAAGCTGTGCGCGAAGCGATTGCGAATAACAACATCACGGAGGTTTGCGCAATCGACAACGAGCACAAGCTACGGGAAGCTTTTCAAAACGATCAAGGATATGTTCCCGCCTATTACCTTTTTGATAGCGACGGAAAGCTCAAGAGTTTTGCTGCTGGAGAACGAGGCCTTGACATGTTGAAATCTGCGCTTGATAGGCTCTTGAGTCAGGCGAGCCAAGCAGTCGGCTCATAACTGCGCTGTCAGGAAGTCGTTCCTCAGTCGACCGCCACTCAATAGTAAGCCGCAATCAGTACGCCCCCAAGCTTTCGGCTTCACGAACCGAAGCCGCCGGAAAGTAGCTTGAATATAAGGATGAGTAGGTAAACGCTAACGACTGCGGCCCCAATCGCAATGCCTACGAGCAGTAGAATAATCAAACCTACGAACAGCCAATCGCTCATTCGTCCGTGTTTCGCTTCAGATGCTGAGACCTGTGCTCGGTTCCTCAGCAATTCCACATTCATTTGATTTGATTTCCACCAGGCATCGAAGAGATCTCCAACGAGCGGTAGGGATCCCAGGACGTAATCAAGGCCAATGTTGAGACCCATGCGCAGGAGAGTGATCTTAGGAACCCGATAGCGAACCCCGGCTGCCAGTATGTAGAAGGAAACGAGAGAGGTTGCCGTATCTCCAAAACCGGGGATGAGCCCGATCAAGGCGTCAAGACCAAACCGCCATCCGAGTACAGGCACGCGAAAAAGATCATCCATTATCCAGCTCAGGCGCTCGAGACTCTGCTCGACGTCCGCTGGCCGCGCCCGCAACCCAAGACCCTGTTCAATTTGAAAATCTTCCCGCTTGTAAGCTTCCATTTACTTCATCGTATCCGTGTCATCTGCTGCCAGAAAAACTTTCCTAACTTCGCAAACGCTGTAAGAGCGTTCCGTTCACCGCTTCTTTGCTGAGGTGGCTTGCTTGGTAATCCCAAAGACTTCGCTAGTTCCGTATCTGGGGTCGCAATGTCTTCATCGCCGCGTTTAGTCGAAAGCCAACGGCTAAATGTACGTCCAACCGTTCGCCTTTGTTCGATCGGTGACTCCGCAATGAGCGCTCCACGCAGATCATCCAGGTCGGCAATTTCGAACATATTTGCCTGGTAGTAGTTGCGCAGGGCGGCGAATAGCTTCTCCTCGCCAAGCAGCCGCTGGAGTTCCGCAAACATCAGCGCCCCTTTCGCGGTGACAATTGCGGCATACTGGAACGTATTCCGGAAATCATGTGATGGCCGATTCGCGTCCATGTCGTCGCCGCCAAAAGTCCGATACAAGCGATAAACGCCACGCACCTGATCATCCAGCACGGTTGCAGATTTTTCTTCGCCATAAGCAGCCTTGTAGTAGAGAAGCGATGACCAGCAAGACAATGCTTCATCCAGCACCGGTTCGCGTGCGGGGTCGTTTCCAACCGCTGCTCCCCACCATTGGTGAGCGGTAAGATGTCCCACAGTCCATTCCAGGCTCTCTTCGACGGCTGGCCTTTGCTCCCGGATGATTTCCGGAAGGTTGCGCATAGCGGGCGAGTCAAAGTCTACGTAGAAAGCGCCGGCGATAATGCTAAACGCCGAGAATTCTGTGCTACCCAAACCCGCAACCAATGGTGCTTCCGCGATCTTGACATCCTTAAAAGGTAGTCGACCGAAGACGGAGGTAAAGGTTCGAAGCGCGTTGGTAGCTATAGCCAAAACGCGTTTGCCGACGCGTTCATGTTCCGGAAGAAATATGGATGTGACCGTAATTCCTTCGACTTCGGTCCGCTCTGAATGCAAGCTGCGCCCGGCCAGGATCGCGAATTCGCGCAAGGCAGATCCGGAGTAAGTCTTTCTCGAACGGTCATCTGACTTGGCGGCGATCTCCGTTCCCGGAGCGAAGACTGTTACTCCGTGCTGCGTTTCAATGGTGACTTCATAGTCGGCAGACTCGCTGAAGATGATGTCACCCACTGTTGCTTCGACTTTTCGCCGCCACTCGTCGCCATCATGCACGGCAAGCACTGGATACGCGGTTCCCAGCAGCATGACACCGCGACAACGGAAGTTGATGTCCCGTGCCCTCCTGATCTCTCTTTCGGCTCGGAGCGCGGCGCTTACTTGTTTGACGACATGAGTCGCCAGTCCAGTCTCTTCCGGATCGATTTCGGGAACGGTACCCTTGAACCGAATCAAAATCTCCGTAGATTCGCCTGGCGCGACCTGTTCTCGCAAATTCACTCGCAGGGTAGCTCCTTGATCGTCGAATGAATATGGAAGCGCTGCGTTGCCGGCGTCGCGAACCTCAACTACGTCTATGCGAGGTTCGTCCGTGACAGCACTGTTAGTAATTGACGGGTTCGCGTTAATGGGTGGTTGGTCGCCTGAACGTAGATTCGAGTAAAGGTGAAAGTAGACGATCGAAGCTGATTTTTCACCCTGATTGTTCCAGCGGACAACCTCGCTTCCGGTATAAGAAAGGCTGTCGAAATCAACATTCAGATCGATCTTGTAGTTGTGACGCTCGGACGCCTCGGAGACAGTCTTTCTTGCCGGGGCTTTCTGGACCTGGGCCGCTGCGCTATTGATTAAGACCGCGGAAAAAAGGGCGACTGTCACGCAAAGACCACAGCTCATGCTTGATTGTCGTAGGAGTGGCGTCATTGTACTTCTGGCCCGACTTGCGATGCCGCTATCTTCTGGGTTTGGTGGGAGCTCTCTCTATTATTGTCACAGAACGAATAATATCGCCACGAACAATACTATCCACCACATCCATCCCTGAAACGACGCGGCCAAACACGGTATATCCGCCATCGAGATGGGGCTGCGGCGAATGAGTAACAAACCACTGCGACCCGCCCGTATCTTTGCCTGACAAAGCCATGCCGACCGCGGCTCGGTCGTAACGAACTTCGTTTATTTCACAGCGAATTGTGTATCCCGGACCGCCATTCTGATCGCCGCGCGGGTCACCTGCCTGGATCACGAAGTTGGGAACCACGCGTGGAATTGTCTGTCCGTTGAAGTAGTTCTTTTGCGCTAGACGAACAAAATTATCCACAGTGAGTGGCGCTTGATCAGCAAGAAGCTCAATAACGAATGAGCCTTTGGTCGTCGTTACTGTGGCCCGAGTACTCTTTCCCGCGCGGCCAAGCGCTCGTAGGTAATCAGCTCTCGTATTCCGCGTTTTAACCGTTCCGATCCGCGACGAATAATCTCCTGCCCCATTAGCCTTCAATAAGGCGACCGCACGTCGCCGGACCAGGTGATCAAAAGAATCAAGCGCCGTTTTAATCGCTTCATTGGCCCCTGCGATTTTCTGTTTTGCGAGTGCGTCGAGGATCGAAAGTGCCGCATCATTCAATTCGTCTTTTAGCGCGGTTGGCAGTGCTTCAGCGAGCGCTCGTGCATTCAGTTCTTCCGGCGGAAGTTCACCCAATAAGTCTGCAGCGTTAGCCCGAATAATAACATCACTCGTTGCGAGTTGTTTCCGCAGGACATCGCCGAGGTCCTTCGGCTTGAACAGCGCGAGGGCGCGCAACATGTCGGGAATCGCATACTCCGAATGGACAGCGATCATCGTTTTTATCTTCAGACCAGAAATGCGGTAATCAAGCATTAAGCGCAGAAGGGCCTCGGCCTGAGAGACAAGCATGCTTCGATCTTTTAGAGAGTCCGGCGCAGCAGCAACTTCTGCAATACCTTGTGCCAAACTCGCGGCGGCCTTCCACTGAACAGGCAATAGTTTTTGAGCGCGCTTTTGCGTTGGCAACTCGGACCCGAGGTCCTGCAAATAAGCGCGAGGCGAGATTCGCGCAAACGCGATCTCCAATTCCGGGGCAGCGTATCCGAATCCTGGGCGCACCCTTTTCAACCACGCCAATGCTTCCTGATTCTCAGTACCCTGAAGAATTCGGCCTAACGTGGTCGCAATTTCCAAAATCTCATCGGCTTCGCTGGGGCGATTTTGCAAGTCTGCCTGACTCAAGCCGGCTGCACGTTTCAAAAGCGGAGCGATGCGACTGTCCTTTAGTGGCGCCAACGCCCGAATTGCGCTCACCCGAACTCGGACATCAATATCATTTACTGCGCGGTCAAGCAGAGCGTCCAATGCTTGTTTGTCCTCGGCGGCTCCCAGTGCTCTCGCGGCGTTTGCTCGCACGATCGGGTCAGAGTCTTTGGTGAGGAGCTCGCGTAGCTTTTCAGCGCCGGCTTTTAAACGAAGACGAGCCAGTGCATTTGCGGCGTCGGCTCGGATGCGCGGATCTGAATAACCCAGAAACCCTGCAATAGTAGGCGCAGAATCTGCCACCTTGGCGCGCAACACGGCTGTCAAAGCCAGCAAAATAGTCTGGGAATCAGTGGCGGAGTGCCGTGCAGCCTCAAACTTCAACGCCTGGAGAATCGCCGCATTCAATTCGAGTTTGCGCTTTTCTTGCTCATTCGGCAGGCTCGCTGCGATCTTCCCGAGGGCCTCAACTGCACGCGCGCGGACGGGACCTGATTGTTGCGTGTTACTCAGAACAGCGATCAAGGCGTCTGCACCGCTGGCACCCTCGATCTCTCCCAGGGCAAAGGAAGCAATCTGTCTGACATCTTCGTTTTGATCCTTAGCCAACAGGTCGGCAAGCATCGGCACAGCACCTTCGTCACCGATCCTGCCTGCCGCCAATGCTGCCCGCTGGCGGATTGCCGCATTCGGTTCACTCAGTAGAATGCTTAAATTGTTATCCCAGCGCCGCTCATCCTCAGCCTGCACAATTCTCAGCATGGTTTCCTGGGAGATCGAGGAGCTTGGAATGGTGGGCTGTGGCGCCTGGGCAGCGGAGTTAGCTGCGCAGAAAAGAATTACGGCGAAAGAACAACTTGCCGCACAGTTCGAGATACGTGGGGCTGGTCGATAGCCTTTAAGAGTTTCGCTCATCGACACAAATCCCTAGCAAACAGACGATTATGATCGGCTTTCATTGAACATGAAGGCGCTTCGCACACGTCAGGCGAAGCGCCTTCTAAACTTTGAAACCCGCTGGGAGAGGAAAACCAGGCTAGCTGACGGTGCGTGAAACCGCCGAAATCTCAGTCGGCTTGGCACTGTCCGAGGTGATGCTCTTGATGTTGGTGGTGTCGAGTGGCTTCTCGCTCGGAAGTTTGTTGCTGGCCTTGTCTTTCGCCGCACTCATTTGCACCATCTTGCAGGTGCCTTCGAAGACCGCACCTTGCTCAATGATTAGCGAAGGAGTTTGAATGTTCCCATTCACTTTGGCAGCACGACCGAGCTCAAGCCGTTGCGAGGCAATGATATCGCCGTTGATAGTTCCATGAATAATGGCGACCGCGACTTCAATATTCGCATCTACTTTGCCGTTGGCGCCGACGATAAGCGTACCGCCGCTGGAACTAACTCGACCTGAAAGGTGGCCGTCAACGCGCATCATCGCCTTGAAATTCGCTTCTCCTGTTACCAGCGTACCGCTGCCAACAAATCCTCCAAGGGTGCCCTCTTTGATGTCACGAGCAATAGTCTCACTTTCAGTCATCGCTCGGGTGCTGGCTGCGGGGTCGTTTGCTGGTTTTGGTTCAGGCGTAGTTGCCTGGTAAGGAGCGTATGGCTTTGGTGACGAGTAGTCGGGCGCCTCCTGTTTGTGCGGCGGGGTTTCGTGTTCCTCTTGATCCTTGGGGTTCTTTCCTATCCTCAGCATTTAGTAACCTCCGTAATTAGGTGGCGCGAAGAGGTTTAGTCACCAGTGTAGGCCATTGTGAGCAAAAACGACTCGCTTACCTGTTGTTCGTGGATTGTTTACTAGCTTTGCAGGCTAGTCCGAGTGGTCGACCGCTCAGAAGCGGATCTCCATCATAGACAAACTGACCTTCCAGTGTCTAGCCTGTAATTAAAATGTAACCTCAGGATCCTAATTATTTGAGATGCTAGTCGCCAGCACATCATTCAAAGCACATACCGCCGCGCGCTTGGGCGCTGCCGGGAGCTTTACGTTGTTCAGATCGACAGACGAATTCCCGACCATTTGTGCTGATCCCAACTTGGCCCATCCTTTTCCCATGTCTATATACACGGGGACGATCATTGCAAAGTTGTCAGACACGCCTGACTGGGTGATGCGTCCCGACAGCGAGCCGTCCGAGTTAATCTTATAGTCAAACTTGTAGCTCGGCACTTCAGTCCCATACACCCATTCATTGAAAAACCAATCCATCCGTCCATTATTCGAAAGGTTCATCTGCGGTGTCATGTGCTTTTCTACAATCGTCTTGAAATCTTCAGTCGAGACATCCTGGTTGAAGTAGGTTTGCACGAAATCTCTCATCATCTCGCGGAAACGAGCGTCGCCACCGTTCCTCGCATCGAACATCATCATGCGTAGCATATGGAGAATGTACGCACCTTTGGGGTAAATAAGATATCGCGCTACGCCGCCTGTTTTGCCGCTGTTCAGGCGGTATCCTTGCGTTACTGGACCGACTGTGTAGGGCTTACGATCCTTTGTTGCGGGTCTTGCTTCGACAATCAACTGTCGTTGGTCTTCCCAGAAGTCGATAAATTTTTCGTTACCTCTGACCACCTGAACGTAGAGTGACGCAGAAAACTCGGCGAACCCCTCGCTCATCCACTGGTCGTGATAACTGTCCCAACCGATGATGTGCCCCCACCACTGATGGGCAATCTCATGCGGAGCCACATAGCGCCAGAAGTTGCTCGTACCTCCACGAGTTCCCAACATTTGCGTTCGTTGAGTAGTGTCGATAAATGCGATGTATGGCATGAACACGAGGGTGGGCCAGGCCTGCCCAAAGTTAGGAGCGGGTTGCTGCGTCATGGCGATACGCGAATATGGGAGTTTGCCGAAATAAGCGTTATAGATTCGTGTTGCGTTTTGCGCATCCGCTAATGCCGAGTCGGCCATTGCCGTCGTCGAGATCACTCCTAACGTAGTCATTGTTTTGTAGCCCGCGCGCTCGGCCTGCTCTATCTCCATTTGCATTTGTTTCAGAGCGTCCGGCACCTCTTGATTGGCATAAAACTCAATGTTGTACCCGCTTTCCTTATCGGCAACCTCTTTCTTTTTGAACCTGCCGTAATTGAATCCAGCGACAGCGAGCTCAGTCTTCCCGCTCGACCATTTTGCTACTACGAGGTCGCCATCGCGTGTGTCCGGAGTAACGGGAGCGCCGGTACCGACGAAGGTAAAACTCTTCGGAAAGCGAAAAGTCATATCAAAAATGGCCCGGTCCTCGGCGTAGAGAGTGTTGGCGTTTGCCGGGTACCAGGTTGAGCGGGGAATCAGGATGAAATTGCCTCCTCCCGAGTCCCTTAGCGCGTCGCCGCCATCGTATTGGACAATCAGTTCATAAGTCTTCCCTGCTTCAAGCGGTCGAGGCACAATCACGCCAAAGTCCGAATCCTCATCTTTGTTTTCCTGAACAAAGCTCAGATCGTTTCCCTGCTCATCTTGCACGTGGCCAACCCGCAAAGATCCGAAGAGATTGAACGGCACGACGCGACTTCCTGGAAGGAGGTTGCGAAACGTTATGCGGTCTGACGCGGTGATATGAGTACCTTTAATCGAGCCGTCGATTTGGTGTCGCATGATATCGATCACCCGATGATCCTCAGCGCTCGAAGCGGTTCGTTTCTGGTATTCATCTGCAAAATGGAAAGCAGTCCACAAACCACCATCCGTTTCACCGTAACTGAGTAGCGCGACTTCTTCGGGAAACGCGCCGGGGACGCCGAGAGGATCGATGACAAAGACCAGTTTGTTGTAGCGCTTCCCGTCAATGAAGGCGGTGAAAAAGCCCTGGTGGTCCAAGGCATAGAGATCCAGGAGGGTGCGCAGTTCGCGGTTATCCTGCAAATGCTTGCGCTGCAATTGCTGATTATCGCGGAAAAGATCGCGCGCCTGAGAGGTAAGGGGACCGCCGGATTTCATGGTTGCGTTCGCCGAGTCCTTTGCCTCGTCAAATGTCTTGTCGGTAAAGCGAAGAACCAGGTGGCTAAATTGCTCGGTGATGCCAGGCTCGCCGGTGAAGATCTTTATGCTCCGTTTTTCGATTTCTGTAGGAGGAACCAGCGTCATCTCGCCGTCACCGACAAATACCGCGCCGGTGACGCGGCCCTCAACGGGCGAAACAAAATAAAGGTCGCCGCTACGCAGGGTAAAAGTGGCAGCATCGCGCTTAAGCACGAGGTTGTTTACTGACGCGTAGGCGCCGGAGAACTCTTCAGTGGTTTTCGCTTGTTGTCTAAGCTGTTGGTATTCCCGATCGGAGTTGGCTTTGGGCGATTCACTAACTTTGACCTGCGCTTCTACAGGTGCGATCTCCAATTGCAAGTCAATCGGTGTAGCAACTCCATCCTCGACCTTTACGTTCTCGCGATGGAGATCGTTGAAGCCTTTGGCCGAGGCCACTACGGTGTAGACGCCCGCTGTCAGACCTTCGACTTTGTAGTGGCCTTTATCATCCGTTACCGCGGTGAACTTCTGGTTGTTGATCGGGTCAATAACCGTAATCGCGGCGCCCACGATACCCGCACCTTTAGGATCAGATACCTTCCCCTCAATACGGCCGCCTGAACCGTGCGCGACGCTCAATGACATTGATAAGCAGACGATCATGCTGAAGAGGGCAAGAGGTTTTCGGAATTGACGAATCATAAAATCCTCCAGGAAATTGAGGTCGTGGGAGTGGAGAATCGGGGGTAACTGGGTGTTTCGCCGCGCATTATTCAGTGTGCCGGCTCTGGTAGTCAAGTAAAAGTACCAGGAGAAATGGGCCACAGATTTCGTGGATAACGGCAACGCGGCTCCGGCCGCAACCAAACATGACTTAGGACATTATCCACGAAATGACACGAAGTGAAATCGCACGAAGTAACACTAACAAGATTTCGTGTTAGTTCGTGTTCACAACTTCTACCTGATCGGCCGCAATGCGCGGGATGCTAAAGCTTGAACTCTAAACCCCTGGTGTTGTGATCAACCTCCGGAAATGGCATTCTGCCTTTCCCAATAAGTTTACGGCGAGGATTTGCGGAGATGTCTGTGGACAGTAAAACGAAAATCACGCTACTCAGGCGTATGGGCGAGGCAATTCACGACTTTGCCATGATCTCGGATGGCGATCGCATCATGGTCTGCCTGTCGGGAGGCAAGGACAGTCACACGCTTTTAGACTTGCTGCTTGATGTGCAACAGCGCGCTCCGGTGCAGTTTGAATTGCTGGCAGTCAATCTTGATCAAAAACAGCCTGGTTTTCCGGCGAAAGCTCTCCCTGATTATCTCACCGGCCGCGGGGTGCCGTTTCGAATCGTTGAGGAAGACACCTATTCAATAGTTAAGCGTTGGGTGCCCGAGGGAAAGACCTACTGCTCGGTGTGCTCCCGTTTGCGTCGAGGAATTCTTTACAACATCGCGGTCGAGGAGCGGTGCAACAAAATTGCGCTCGGTCATCATGCCGATGACATCATTACCACTTTCCTGTTGAACTTTTTCTACGTAGGAAAGCTGAAAGCCATGCCCCCGATCCTCCGTTCGAACGACGGCCGCAACACCATCATTCGTCCGCTGGCGTACTGTCGGGAATCAGCCATCGCTGAATTCGCCGAGTTGCAAAAGTTTCCGATCATTCCGTGTGACCTGTGTGGTTCGCAGTCAAACCTAAAACGAGCACGAATCGATCGACTTGTTGCTGAGCTTGAGCAGGAGATTCCAAACATTCGAGCTTCTATGCTCACAGCTCTGGGTAGCGTGGTTCCTTCGCATTTGCTGGACGAGCGGCTCTTCGATTTTAGGAAACTAACCGCAGAAACTGGAGATCTCGAAGCCGAACTCGATCTGGCAGTGGGCCATACGCCAGAAATTAGAATTTAGAATTTGGAAATTACAATTTAGCGCTGTTTGTGGAAGCTTCATACCTTCAAGAATTCTTAATACAAGTTAATACAAGTTTTTATTAATTTCTAATTTCTTCTAAATTCTAAATTCTAAATTCTAAATTCTTAATGAATCATGTCTTCCGGCAAGAAGAACATTGAGCTTGATTTCAGCGCGTTTCCGCCCGGCACAGTTACAGAGTTCACTACGCTCGTCTGTCTCCGCTGTATCTTCGACATCTTCACCAAACAGCTCGGGATGGCGCCTCGTAAGGCTTATTCGGAAATCAAGAAATATTCGCCCACTGTAGAAGAGCTTACTTCTCCCCAAGCGGCTCGGCCGTTTTTCGACACGGAGGAAAAGAACCCCCGTTGCCCATATTGCGACGCAGCCAAGCGCTGGCATTCCCGGTTAGACACCTTCAGCATTGAAGGCACGAGGTCCGGAGACTCTGCGCGTCGTGCGTTGCTCAAGCGACTGCCGAAAAAGGATGAACAGTTTAAGATAATCGAAGTCAAATCAGATCGGCGCGCCGCTTTTTTCGCCTGGCTTGACAATCTTCGCGTAACACTTGATCTCGACGACGACAACTGGCTCCTGGGCGCCACCCGCGCTCTACTCGAAAGACGTGAGCCCAAGAGTGACTGGGCCGAGGCGTTCGAGAGGCTTAGGACCGTGCGTCGGTCGACGCGCCTCGAGGGAGGTTGGGAGAAATCGGACACGCGGTTGTTTCTGGCACAGGCTCTCTACAATGAGGTTTTGCTGGTTCAATACCTGCTCAGTCGCTCCCATAAACACGGTGGGCGGACGCTGGAAGGTCGCCTGACGTTACTGGAATTGATTCGGCGTTTGCGCTACGGCGGTTATCTAGCAGCTCATGGAATCACCGAAGGCGATCAGTTTGAAGTGCTCGAGAAGATTGTCGATGGGATCTCTGGAACGGGATCAGTTAGACTCTACTATGTTGTCGATCGCCGAGACTTTCTGGAGCAAACAAAGTCGGTCTATGCCCGCTACGCGTCGTAAGCACGACTGAAACCGTTTAGAGACAAAGCCACAAAAGGCACAAAAATCGCTAAAGAAAGAAATAAACCAGGTCCAGTAGCTGACTTAACTCCTTTTGTGCATCTTGTGTCTTTTTGCGGCTAATTCATGCTCAGGGCAAGCCTCAACGAATCAAATAGAACGCGGTCTGCCGCGGGCGAAACCATTTCATCCCATCCCTGGTTAAATAAGCGTCGTCTTCCATCATCATTGTCACCTTCTGTCCGCCCCATTCGGGTAGGGGCGTGCTGGTGTTTAGCTCGATGGAAGTATAGGACCACTCACGAAATGGGGGTTCCTGTGGGGCTCCAGCGGCTGGCCGGCGAAAGTCGATGCTGGCTCCCAACGCATGGCCCTGTGTGCCCACCGAGTGAGAATAGATCATTGCCTCGATCCCGGCGTCCTTCATATCAGCCATCGTTGCGTCGTAGACCTCAAACCCCTTTGCACCTGGCCGTATGTGCGAGAACACTGCATCCTGAAGTCGATTTGTGTTTGTAAGTGCTTTCTTGAGACCTTCCGGAGCATCCTTCTCACTCTCGCGCAGCACGTAACCCATTTTCTGCCAGTCGGTGCTTAGCCCCAGGTAGTTAAGGCCGCAATCAATGTGAATCACGTCGCCGCGCTGGATGACGACCGACTCTTCGGCCACACTAAGAAACTGCTGGGTTTTGCTTGTCTCCTGGTGCTGCCGCTGGATTCGCATGTCTGGCTGAAACCAAACATCAAGACCAAGGTTATTGACCTGTTGCAGAAACCACCAACGGACATCTCCTACGGTGGTCTTGCCAGGAGTTATCACTTCATTTGAGAAGGCGCGCTGGGTCAAAATATCGGTCGCCGCTACGGCGGTGCGATAGTATTCAAGTTCTTCCGGCAGGCGCGTGTCCATATATTCAACAATCAAGGGAACAGCGGAAACCAACCTGCCAGCATTTTCGTGGCCAAGCGTGTCCACAATATATTTGTAAGCATCGTAGGTCAGGCCGGCAGTTGCTCCCCTGACGCCTCCCATATTCAACGCAATCGTTTTTGGACTGCGTTCCTCAACTACTCGACGTAAGGTTGCCGCGATATCCCGGCCGGGAGGATTTAGAACTTCGAAGAAATTCTTCAAGTGCTCTTCCGGATAGCGGACGATTGCAATGCGGTCCAGTTTGTCTACACCCCGGTCAGCGAAGATAAAAAAGTCGCGACGGCCCACGTACGGAATTGGTGGAGCGATGTAAGGAACTACTGGTTCGGGATGAAACTCTTCATTCGTCACGATCCACATGTCAATCTTTTGCTGCCGCATCATCGGCAGGAGCATAGTGTCGAGTCGCTTCTTCAACCAGCGCTCGCGCACCGCTTGCTGTTCTCGCACCGGCAACAGTTTTGGCAGCGGTTCGATCTTCGTTCGGGTCTGTGCACGAAGCGCCGGAATACAGCTGAGAAAAAGAACAGAACCATAGATCAAGGTTATGCGGCGTGCCCGGCGGATGTTCATAGGCTTCTTCTCAATCCAAATGGGAAATGGAAAATGAGAAATGGAAAATGGAAAATATAACCCAATCTGCAAGACGCCTGATCTCACTCATGCAACAAGCCCGATGGTCGTTCCACAGACTGAAGTCTTTGCCACAAGTCTATGGTTTCGGTTGCGGTTTGTATTTATCGATCAGTTGTTGCAGTCCTTCGACCGACTGGTTATGACGAAACTTGTAGTAACTTGTCAGATCAGGCATTACCTGCTGAAGCAGCGGTTGATACTCAGGCTTTCCGGTTGACAGCGCTACGGCATGGGCGTATCCATCAACGATCTCGTCGATCATGCCTTCCAGCTTTTTCAGCATCTCCTCTTTTTGCTTCCCTTCGGGCATCGTTTTATAGGTCGTTGCAAGTTGCACGTATTGATCGTTGACCAGGTAGGCAAGAATCGCGTGACTCGAAGGATCATCAGGCTTTAGCGCGATCGATTTTGAAAGCCGAGCCTTCGCATCCTCGGGATTCTTGGCCATCAGCGCCAGGATTCCGGTCTGCTGATACAACAGTGGCAATGCGGCCTTTTGATTTAACCAGGCAGTCTCGTCCATATTGGCAGGCTTCTTATCGGCTTCAATAAGTTCGATAGCTTTCGAACCATACTGTTGCGTTTGAGTCAGGTGTTTGCCATTCCCCTTCTTGGCTTCATCTGTCCCACTGAAGGTCATTTGGATCAAAGCATGAAGGTCTTCTGGATCTTTCGCTAGCATGCCGGCAGCGAGACTGAACGCATCGTCCATTCTGTTGGCTGCAACATAGGCATCGAGCTTGGCTGACTGGACAATGGCCAATGCCTTGGCGTCGGTGAAGTCTTTCTGAAATCTGTCAACCAGTGCGAGTTTCTGATTGGCATCCGCGACCTTCGAGATCTCGATCGCAAGCAGGTCGGCTAATCGAGACATTGCCGGGCTTTTCGGATACTTCTTAATGAACTCTTCCGCCGCGGTTAACTTTGCGGCCGGATCCGGGGCCGCATTGATTGCGTTCAAAGCCTGGACTTCGGCTTCGGAAAGCTTTGGCTGCGTCGCGGGCTGCGCTTGAGTTGATGCAATGACCTTTGCCGGCACCGAGGTGTTTAGAAGAATGAACGCAGTTAATACTGCTGAAAGCAAAACAAAAACGTTAGTCTTCATAGTTGTACTCAAAACAAACTTGGGATTGAAATGCAGTGTATCGATATTGCTTCACTCAAGCATCTGGAGGCAAGCGCAAACCAGCCAATTAAGGCACCAACAGATACAATCACACGAAATGACACGAACCAATTTTGCGTTGGTTCGGCGGTTTCGCGAATCTGCGGCTCATACTATTGGTGGCGTGGCTCACGAACCGGGAGGGACTCTACAGTAATGATGGGTGACGGGACGCCTTCTGCCGATCCCTATGGCATTGCGAGAAATGATCAAAGTGGGCGGCAATTGTCGGCGCTTAAATTCGTTTGCTGGTGACTCAACACGATTCAAAATGTCATAGACCATATTCGATTCGGAGCCCGCGGCAATGATCTCTTCGGGCGTAGCCTTCTGCTCAAAATACATTTTCAGGATTGGATCCAATTTGTCATAAGGGGGTAACGACTGATCGTCAAATTGCCCCGGTGCGAGTTCAGCTGAGGGCCGTTTGTCGATAATTGCTACTGGAATGACCTCGCTGTCACGATTAAAGTGACGAGCCAATTGGTAGACTTCGGTCTTCAAAACGTCGCCGATTACCGCCAGGCCGCCGTTTGTATCACCGTACAGGGTGCAATAGCCGAGCGCCAATTCGGATTTGTTTCCGGTGGAAAGAAGCAGGCGTCCTTCGTCGTTGGAGATCGTCATCAAGACATTTCCCCGGAGGCGCGACTGCAGGTTTTCAGCCGCATGAGAACTCCCCTCGGTTGTTGGTGCCCGAAGACCGAGTTCCTTGAGCATGACTTGAAAAGGCTTGCTGATCGGCCGCTCAATCACTTTCATTCCCAGTGTGCGTCCGAGTTCCAAAGAGTCCTCAATGCTGGAGCGTGAGGAATAAGGTGAGGGCATCATCACCGCCAGCACGTTTTCGGCACCTAATGCTTCACAGGCTAGTGCTGCCACCACCGCAGAGTCGATGCCACCTGAAAGTCCGAGCACCGCTGACGTAAAGCCGTTCTTGCGGGCGTAGTCATGAATACCGAGCACCAGAGCGCGGCGAACGGTCTCAATGTCGTCGCCGGGAAGGCAACGTTCGTCAGCGATTCCACACTCAAGGTCAACAGTGCCGACGAACTCCTCGAAGGGCGGCGCCTGAAGGATGATCTTGCCTTCGCAATCGGCCACGATGCTGGCGCCGTCAAAGATGATCCCATCATTCCCACCGACGAGATTTACAAAAACGATCGGCAAGTGCGCCGCTTTTGCGCGGTGCGAAACCATGGCGCATCGCTGTCCCATTTTAGCTTTATTGAAAGGCGAAGCATTGATCGAGACGAGTAATTCCGCGCCCATGGCAATCAACTCATCAGCCGGATCGTTGCTGTAGAGTCTGTCTCGCCAAAAAGTCTTGTCGTTCCAGAAATCCTCGCAAACTGCAACCCCGAGCTTGCATTTGTTGACATTGAAAATATGGCGTTCGCATGCAGGTTCAAAATAGCGTGGGTCATCGAACACGTCATATTCAGGTAAGAGACTCTTGTCAGCGTAGCCGATCAGTTTTCGGTCGCGAATGATGGCTGCGGAGTTATAAAGTCGGCGTCCATCACTCAATTCCGAAGGTCGCACCGTTCCCACTATGGCGGTGATCCCTTCGGTTGCAGCGATGATTTCTGTCAACGGCTGCAGGGACGAACGGACGACGTCGCGATCCAGAAACCAGTCGAGCGAGGTATATCCCTGGACGCTTACCTCTGGCAGGACGACAATGTCAGCCTTGTCGTCCTTACCGCGCTCGATCGCGCGCAGAATGCTCGCGGTGTTTCGTTCGTAGTCACCGTTGATAGTATTGATCTGGCCGATGGTTACGCGCATTGTTTGAGTGATCTTAGAACTTTGATCTTCACACTTGCAAATACGAGCCTCTGTGTGCTCCGTGTCTCGGTGGTGGAATCTCTTGCGACAAAGGCCAACCACGGACACAGCGCGGCTCCGGCCGCAACCAAACCTGAGACAAAACATGATCCACGAAATTACACGAAGTGAAATTACACGAAGTAACGCGAACAACATTTCGTGTCAGTTCGTGTCTTTGGTTCGTGTAGTGCGCGTGGATCGATTTGTTTACTCAAAAACTCTGCTCAAGAAAACAAGAAGTTGACGGTTTATTTCACAGCGAACCCACAAAGATTTCAAAACTTAGGACATTACATCCACTTACTACGATGTTTCGATCTGTGTCATCCGCGTTAATCTGCGGCTAACTGTTTTTCACGGCTTCGAAAGGTAGTAGGGCGCTTTCGTTGTGACTTAGCAGTGCGTTATAGTGTTTTGCCAGTCGCGGAGGGGTCGCATAATTGGTAGTGCAGCGGTCTTGAAAACCGCCGCCCGCAAGGGCTTGCAGGTTCGAGTCCTGTCCCCTCCGCCATTATTTCCAACAACTTAACACCCTTCATTCCATCGAGCTCCATCAGCACCAGTAGCCACTTGGCGCGATTTTGGCGCGCCACTGGGAGCGCGGGCGTCTCGCCCGCAATGAGCGCGAAGCGCGAAACCCACTTGGGCAACAAACTTTTGCCGCTAGTGTTTTCTTAATCACCATTAGTCATTTGTTACGAGCTCGTCGCAATGGCAGCCTTGAATCTGGACTTTCTCTGCATTCACCCGTTTCGCGACGGAAATGGGCGCGTGTCCCGATTGCTGCTGCTATTGATGTGTTATCAACTCGGCTTTGAAGTTGGTCGTTACATCAGCCTGGAGCGATTGATCGAAGAGAACAAAGATCGCTACTACGAAACACTCGAAGAGAGCTCCCAAGGCTGGCATGATGGCAAGCATGATCCTTGGCCTTTCATTAAACTATTTGCTTTACATACTGAAGAGCGGCTACAAGGAGTTCGAAGAACGCGTAGGTCAGATCACATCACCGAAAGGTGCGAAAACTGAGATGGTTCACGCCGCGATTCGCCGGCAAACCGGTGAGTTTCGTTTGGCCGATATTGAGCGAGCTTGCCCAGGAGTAGGCCGAGATTGGATTAGGTCTCTGCTTGGTCGGCTGAAAGAAACTGGGAAGGTTTCTTGTAGCGGAAAAGGGCCCGGCGCGCGTTGGCGTTACGTCAAGGAATAAAGGTATTACCTGTTAATGAGGTATTAGTAAGGGTATTCACGCAATCACCTTAAGGGTTAAGCGGCAACGCCTCTATCTTCACCTTTGATCATCGTAGGTATCAAGGAGCTTTTGAAACTTCTCGAAGATTTTGTCCATCCGTTGTCGCTGCTTGGCGTCGCGGGTGTGATTGGCCTCGGCGGCGACGTGCCCCTGAATCTCTTCGATATCATCGAGTGATAAATCCAGACGGAACCGCTTGCCCTCGACGACTGCATGTCGGCCAAACTCCTCGCCGACCATAACGCAAGCGCGGATGTCTCCCAGTTCCTGACCGCTAAAGGAAACCGGCAGCTTGGTTCCGTAAGGGATGCTTTTCCGATTCATATGACCAACTTAACAGCGCCATTGGCAGCGCGGAGTCCAAGATAGCTAGAGCGGCAAATATTTAAGGACGTTTTCCCATTCCTCCACGTCGCTACACGAAACGATTATTTCGAGATCATCAATCACCTGGCTCACGGCCAGCCGGCGAGAAACAATGATGATGCCGGAAATTCTTTCGCCTTTGGCTATCCGGTTAGCGGCGTAATAGGGCATTGTGCGACGATCATGGGTGACGACTATTCGCTTCTGATCTGACGCCCACGCCAATAGTTCTGGATCGGAAGCATCACTGAGATTAGCCTGATGCGCGGTTATGACATCGAGGTTCCGAACTCGAAGTAACAGGCCTCGAAGGATAACTTGATCGAGATCTTGATCGATGAGCAACCGAAGCATCGCCGCGCAGTCTACCTCGGTGGCGTTGCGCCGCCGTTCTCTTGAGGTGCAGACCACCGACCCAATATGCGAGAGCGTAGCTCGGCGATCTCTGCCTGATAGCTGGGCCTGGATTGCAGTTGTTCTTGAAGAGCATCAGCCTCTGTCTCCTGCTGCTGCAGATACTCCTCAATTTGCTGGCGATGCGAGAGGTAGTAAGCAATACTCGAATAAACGTCGCCAAGGCTGAGAGAAGGAAAGCTCTGGACGATCTGCTCGGCAGTCGCGCCGAGTTTGAAATGATGGATGATGGAGTCCAGACTAACTCGCGAGCCTTTGACGCGAATTGTCCCCTGCTCGGTGATCACAAGGGGCGTGCTGATCGTCTCTTCCAGTGACACCATAGTGAGGCTGATTATACCCGATCTACCGAAGATCGGACCTTCTCTAAAAAGACCGCCGTCCAGCGCACTTTCCGAAACTTGGCGCTTAGATGGCGCGCTAATGGAAAAGAATGTACCCTGACCTAGATCACTTTGACGGCTGCAAGGCCCATTTATATTGGTTAATCCGTGGAGGTACGATCAGGTCAAGACCCACTTTGAGGTCTTGAAAACCGCCGCCCGCAAGGGCTTGCAGGTTCGAGTCCTGTCCCCTCCGCCATTATTTTCAATATAACCAATTCTCTACCACGTGTCTGACCGGTTCCCTCTCGGACGATGAGATCGCAACGAGTAGGGGGGAATCCATGCTCTGAGGCCAAGTTTGGATGGACACGTGGGTTCCCTCATACGGGCAACTTGACCGGCAAAACGACCGGCAAAATTTACAGGGTTGAAGTCCGTATATGCGCCAACCGCAAGCACGTACGATGGCAAGCGAACCGGCAATTAATGCCGGCAACCTGACCGGAAATTCTTATCTGGTCGTCGTTGTGATAAAAGCGCGACGACAAGGTTTTGATGAAACTTAGTGCTCTGCCATTGAGCTATGGCCCCGTATTTTTGGAGCCACCGGGACTCGAACCCGGAACCCGCGCTTATGAGGCCTGTAGTTCCATGGGCATTCGTCGCGCTCTTCTTCAAGAGGAGTGACAGGTATTTTCGGAGGCCTTCATGTCCGGAGTTACACCGAACGCACATCCGACCTTATCGCCGGAGGCTCTACTGACTGAGCTAATGTAGTCCTCGCAAGCATTCACTCCGATAAGTATTCAAGGGGTGACAAGATTGAAAAGACAATCGAGCACGATGTTGCCACCGCTGGAGTACTCACACTCCACGAGGCTCGCTGGTTAGCAGCCAGAGTGATGTAGTCTTTTCCGGCATTCACCCCAAAATCAATGGCGACAAAATCGGTGAGAGATCCCACGAGAGATAATCAAGTGGGACGGGATTCGAACCCTAGCTTTCGCTTACCATGTACTCCACACCAGCATTCGCCATAGTTTCTAAAGGCCGACAAGGAATCGTCGAGACAGTCTCATTTCAAGTGATGTAGTCCCAACAGCATTCGGCCCACGAAGAAGTCTGGAGTCAGGAGTCCCGAGTCGCGAGTCAAAAGACAAAATGTCCGACTCCAGACCCCAAACTCCAGACTCTTTCAAAGCGCCTCCGACTCGATCACACCGATCCAGTGGTCAGCGTTCAGTTCACCACGCGCGAATTCCGAGATCACGTCAAAGACTTGATCCGAAAATCCGCCGACATTGAGAATGTCCTCGCGCTCTACCGCCTGCACCGTGCGATAAGGCTGCACGTCTATACAAGCAAGACGAGCGTTCGGATTGCGTTGCTTGAACGCATTCCACTCTCTCATGGTCGCCGTGCCACGCCCTCCGCCGGCATCAACCCACGACTCGTAATCCGAAACGAAGATCACGAGATCGCCCTTTGCCCTGCGGCGGTTGAGCAGTTCCAGCGGAGCACTACAGTTGGTTCCACCACCGCCAACCGAAGCCAGCCGCGCCGCGTTAGTCATCACGCTGTCGCGCGAGTTTAGATCAAGCTTCACGACACTCTGCTCGAAGGGCAGCACTTCAGTGCCCGGGTTCTTACGCAGCACCGCAGCGGCAACCAGCGCGGCAACGTCGATGCAGCGCACCGCTGTGGTTGCACTTTTGCGGGAGCCCGTCACCGGCGACGACATCGAACCCGAAACATCCGGGCAAACAAAGACACGGCCTTCGATTGCCGGAACATTCGCGATTGCGATCTCCATTGCATCCTGGAGCGCATCGCAGACCTCCATTCGCGTTAGCCATCGTGTAAGCGACCATTAGCTGGTACGGAAACACGCGAGCCTTGGAGATCGCCTTCGGGTCACGCAGACGATCCGCAATCAGCTCAACCATTCCTGGCTGACTGAAGACGCCATGACGCGCAAAGGTGTTCAGGTTCATACGCGTCATCTGCCACGGCGCGCGACGAGCGATTGCAGTCCACTCCGCAGTACCAAGCTCCAGAGCAGTCAGCATCTGGAACGGAACATCGGGCACGTCACCACGATCTGTTGCCTCGCCCTTCTTATATGCTTCGAAGTTGCGAGCAACTTCCGGCAGAGCATCGAACGCGTACTCGCGGCCGATGAAGTAACCGAACAGTGCTTCACGCTCCGCGTCCTTTGGCTTTGGGTGGACCATCTTCACGATATCCGTGACCGAAGGGTCCTGGCCCACGTTTGCCTTAAAGAGCGCTGTCGGATCGCGCGCGTCAAGCCACTGGCGCACCAGGCGCTTTG
>WNGE01004739.1_pt2 | contig 27490 bp, 24 predicted proteins | sample 5400651 | NCBI WGS metagenome assembly WNGE01 (sample SAMN13153370, study PRJNA577476) | soil metagenome | isolation source: 60 cm soil or saprolite under grassland replicate 2 | place: USA:California | collected 2016-06-15 | reverse complement strand
ACAACTTCGCCGTCGCCAAACCCTTCTTCGCCAACACCAACGTGATCGCCGACGTCAACGTCGTCTTCCCGTGATCCACGTGACCAATCGTCCCAATGTTGACGTGCGGCTTGCTGCGATCGAACTTCTCTTTACCCATCTTCTCCTCTCGCAAAACGTCAAACGTGAAACCGAAAACGAAGCCACAGCCCCGCCTTGCCTCTCACGCCTTAATCGTTCTTCGAACCTCCTCGTTTAACGTTTTACGCTTGACGTTTAACGGCCTCGTCGTTGGTTGGAGCCCACGACCAGGATTGAACTGGTGACCTCGTCCTTACCAAGGACGTGCTCTACCGACTGAGCTACGTGGGCAAGGCGCGTGACCGTGATCTCCTCTTTCTGTCTCCTCCGGTGAGCCTGTCCATTGGAGCGGGAGACGGGAATCGAACCCGCGACCAACAGCTTGGAAGGCTGTGACTCTACCCCTGAGTTACTCCCGCATTCGGCCTCACGTTCCTCCGTAATGGTGGGCAGGGAAGGATTCGAACCTCCGTAGCGCGAAGCGCGGCAGATTTACAGTCTGCTGCCATTAACCACTCGGCCACCTGCCCGAGCTCTGAAATATCGGAGCGGGAAGCCTCCCCTGCCTCCACCTCACCTGCCCGCGCCCGAGCAATCCGTTCTCTGGAGCCGGCGATGGGACTCGAACCCGCAACCTTCCGATTACAAATCGGATGCTCTACCATTGAGCTACGCCGGCGATGATCTGCTCCGGAGACATTCTGGTCCCCGAGCCCCCGGCCGGCATTCAAAGAGCGGACCCGTCCCCCGAGCGCGAACCGCGGAGTGTAACAGCCCACGGACAGCCGATCAAGACTTTTCCGCAGAGAGAGTTCGCTGCCGGAGAGCTTCGTAACCAGCCGCCGCGACTGCCGTCGCCACGTTTAGCGAGGCGAGTGCTCCCCGCATGGGTATCCGTGCCAGAAAGTCACACCCCTCCCGGACCAGCCGGCGCATTCCTCTTCCTTCGGCGCCCAGGACGAGCGCCAGGTCTCCGGTTAGGTCCAGTCTGTAGAGATCCGAGCCGTCGGCGTCCAGTCCGACAACCATAAACTCTTTTTCTTTAATGAGATCCAAGAACCTGCGAAGATTCTTGACACGGATGACCGAGACCCGTTCGACGGCTCCAGCCGATGTCTTCTCCACGGTCTCCGAAAGGGGTGCGGACCCCCGTTCCGGCACGACAATTTTGGCCCCCAGGCCCTCCGCCACGCGGATGACCGCGCCCAGGTTCTGAGGGTCCTGAACCTCGTCGAGCACCAGCAGGAAACGCTCGCCCTTCCCGCCGGCCAGCGCATCCTCTTCCGGCCGGTATTCCCGGACCGCCAGCCGGGCCACCGCCCCCTGGTTGCTGCGCGCGAGGCGGGCGAGCGCCGACCGCTCGCCGTATCGGACCGCGACTCCCGTTTCCTGGCAGAGCTTCTTCAACTCGTTGATCCTCCGGTCGTGGCGACCGGAATCAAAAAGCACCCACTCGATCTGCCTCGGACGGGACCGGATCGCCTCGGCAATGGGATTCAGGCTGGAAAGAATCATTTCGATTTTGGATTTTGGATTTTGGATTTTGGATTGAGCAACACGACGGCCATCGCTGCGATCCCTTCGCCCCGGCCGGTGAAGCCGAGGCCGTTGGAGCTCGTGCCGCGCACGCTCACGGAATCCGCCGGGACGCCGAGAAGAACGGCCAGTCGCCTCCGGATCTCCGGCACGTGCGGGACGAGCTTTGGCGACTCGGCGACCACGACGGCGTCAAGGTTGCCGACTTCCAGGCCCCGTTCCGCCGCAAGATCGCGGGCACGCGTAACAAAGATCGCGCTGTCGGTTCCCTTCCAGGAAGGATCCGTATCGGGGAACTGCTCGCCGAGCGAGCCGAGACCCGCCGCGCCCAGAATCGCGTCGGCGATCGCATGGAGGAGCGCATCCCCATCCGAGTGACCCTTCAGACCACGCGGGTGAGAGATCTCAATCCCGCCGAGCTTGAGCGGGCGCCCCTCGACGAACGGGTGCGCATCGAATCCGAGTCCCACCCGGGAAATGCTCAAGCAGGACTCCGATCCAGGATCCAGGACCCAAAAACCAAAATCAACTCCGGCTCCTCAGGATTGCCTCGGCGATCTGCAGATCCTGGGGCGTCGTGATCTTGAAGCCGAGCCGCGACACGGCCACGACCCTGACCGGGATTCCGAGGGCTTCGCAGAGCGCCGCTTCGTCCGTCGCCTCGGCGCCGGACTGCAGGGCGCGGGCGAGCAGCTCTGCGCGAAAGGCCTGCGGCGTCGCGGCGGCCCAGAGCCCCGATCGGTCGAGCGTGCCGACCACCTGACCCTCGCTGACGTTCTTGATTGTGTCCGAGACGGGCATCCCGCCGATCGCGGCACCTGACTGCTCGGCCGCCCGCAGGATGGCCTCGGTTTCCGCGGCGGTCACGAATGGCCGCGCCGCGTCATGGATGCAGACGACATTCTGTCCGGCCACGCCGCAAGCCTGGAATGCCCGCCGAACCGAGTCCGACCGTGTCGCCCCCCCCTCGACGACTTTCGCTCCCTCGCCCGCGAGCGCTCTCACCTCGGCGATCCGCCCGGCCGGCGCCGCGATGACCTTCCCGCCGAAAGAAAGCGGCGAGAGCGCATCCAGGGTCCAGCAAAGCAGGGGCCTTCCGAGAATGGGGACCAGAGCCTTGGGCTCCGAGCGGCCCAAGCGATTGCCCGCACCCGCGGCAACGACGATCAGGAAGGATGCGATCCTGGACTCCTCAATCCAAAATCATCGTCAGACCGCCATGATCTCCTTTTCCTTGTTCTTCAGGAGCTCGTCCACTTCGGCGATCTTCTTGTCCGTGAGCTTTTGGGATTCCTCGAGGCCGCGGCGCTCGTCGTCTTCGGAGATCTGTTTGTCCTTGAACATCTTCTTCATCCGGTCGTTGCCCTCATGGCGGAAGCGCCGGATCTCCACGCGGGCTTCTTCGGCCATGTGGTGGGCCTTCTTGGCGAGCTCCTTGCGGCGCTCCTCCGTCAGAGAAGGGATCGGGATGCGCACGACCTTCCCGTCCGACTGCGGGTTCAGTCCCAGGTCCGACTTGCGGATCGCGCGCTCGATCTCCCCCGACATCTTGGGGTCCCACGGAGCGGCCACGATGAGAGTCGGCTCCGGGACCGAGAGGTTGGCCACCTGGTTGATCGGCACCTCGGCGCCGTAGGCGGACACGAGGATCCCGTCGAGAATGCCGAGATTCGCGCGGCCAGTCCGCAGCGTCTTGAAGCGGTCTTTCAAGTGCGCGATCGCGCCGGTCATGTGCTGCTCGATGTCCTTGAGTTCCTGCCGCATAGACTCACGCCTCCGCTGAAACGAGCGAGCCGATGTCTTCGCCCCGGACGACCCGCTCGATATTGCCTCGAACACGCAGATTGAAGACCTTGATCGGAATCCCGTTGTCCATGCAGAGGGCTATGGCGGCCGCGTCCATGACCTGGAGGCCCTGTTCCAGAGCCTGGCGGTAGGAGAGGTTCTTGAGAAACTTCGCCTCCCGGTCGGTCTCGGGATTGGCGTCATACACGCCGTCCACCCGCGTCGCCTTCAAGAGCACGTCCGCCTTGATCTCGTTGGCGCGCAGCGCCGCCGCCGAATCGGTCGTGAAGAAGGGATTGCCTGTGCCTCCGGCGAAGAGCACCACACGTCCTTTTTCCAGGTGACGGATCGCTCGCCGGCGGATGAACGGCTCCGCGATCTGGCGGACCTCGACGGCCGACATCAGCCGTGTCCTCACGTCCCTTTTTTCCAGCGCGTCCTGCAGTGCCAGGCCGTTGATGACGGTCGAGAGCAGCCCCATGTGGTCCGCCGCGACCCGGTCGATGCCCTGCGCGGCCGCGGAGACTCCGCGGATGATGTTGCCGCCTCCGACGACGACCGCGATCTCGACTCCCAGACGGTGGACTTCGCGGATCTCGTCGGCCATGCGCGCGACGACATCGGGAGCGATGCCGAACTTCTGTTCCCCCATCAGGGCTTCCCCCGAGAGCTTCAGGAGGATGCGCTTGTAGATGGGAGCGCTGCTCATCACCGTGGAGCTGCGGCTTCGGACGAAGAGAGCGGGTCAGAAGCGGCGGAATCTCCTCTCTCGTGCACGCGCTCAGCTCGGTTGCTCGTCGCTCGCCGGCGCGTCGGAGCGGCCGAGGTTCTCTCCCAATTTGAAGCGGGCAAAGCGCAGATCCAGCGCCTCCTTGCCGCCCCGCTCGATGATGATCTGCCCGACCGTCTTTTCCGGATCTTTCACGAAGGCCTGTTCCGTCAGAACCGTCTCCTGGTAGAACTTTTCGACCTTTCCTTCGGCGATGCGCTCGACGACCTGCGGCGGCTTGCCCGCGGCGGACGCCTGCGCGCGGGCGATCTCCCGTTCGGTCGCGAGCATCTCGGGCGTGACTTCCGAGCGCGAGGCGAAACGCGGATCGGAGGCCGCGACGTGCATCGCGAGGTCCTTGCCGAGCGTGTCGTCGCCGCCGTGAAAACCCACCAGGACGCCGATCCGCCCGTTGCCGTGGATGTAGCTCGCGAACCGCTCGCCCGGCCGCGGCGACAGCCGCGCGAACCGCCGGATGCCGATGTTCTCTCCGAGCTTGGCGATCAGGTGCGTGATGGCTTCGGTCACGGTCTCAGAGGGCTTGGCGGGAGCGGGGAGCCGCAAAAGAGCCGCCGGATCGCCAGATCGCGTTTCTCCGAATGCCGTGTGCGCCGCGACGAGATCGGACACGCCTTCCGCCAGGCCGCGGAAGTCGGCTGTCCGCGCGACGAAGTCCGTCTCGCAGTTGACCTCGACCAGCACGGCCGCCCCGGGCGTCACGCGGGCCATGACCAGCCCCTCCGACGTCGCCCGGTCCGCCTTTCGCGCTGCGGTCGCCAGACCCCGTTTGCGAAGGATCTTGCGCGCTTCCTCGAAGTCGCCGTGGGCTTCCACCAGCGCTTTCTTGCAATCCATCATGCCCACGCCGGTCTCAGCGCGCAGATCCGCCACCGCTTTGGACGTAATTTCCATGGTCCCCCTAGGGTGAAGTGCGAAGTTCTAGGTTCGAAGTTCCAGGTTCGGGCGCCGGAAACTTAGGACTGAGAACTTCGCACCTCGCACTCGGTTATTACGAGGCGACGTCCGAGACGACGGCGGTCGTGGAGAGCTCGGGTGTGCGCGGCCTCGATTCCTCGGCCTCCGCTTCGCTCACCGCCCCGCGCTCCTCGTGGGCGTGCAGGCCCTCGAGCACCGCGTCGGAGACGCGCGATGCGAACAGCCGGATCGCCCGGATAGCGTCGTCGTTGCCCGGGATCACGTGGTCGATGACGTCAGGATCGCAGTTGGTGTCCACCACCGCGACGACAGGGATGCCGAGGATGTTCGCCTCCTTGACCGCGATGTACTCCTGCTTCGGGTCGATGACGAACAGAGCGTCGGGCAACTCGTCCATTTCCTTGATCCCGGTCAGGTTCTTCTCGAGCTTTTCCTTCTCGCGCTCCAGCCGCAGCCGCTCTTTCTTGGTGAGGTTCTCGTTGTCCTCCTGGGCGAGGGTCGCTTCGATCTCCTTCAAGCGGTGAATGGACTTGCGGATCGTCGAGAAGTTGGTCAGCGTGCCGCCGAGCCACCGTGTGTTCACGTAGAACATCCCGCAGCGGTTGGCCTCTTCGTAGATCGCGTCCTGCGCCTGGCGCTTGGTGCCGACGAAGAGGAGGTTCTTGCCCTGCGCGGCCAGTTCCGTGACGAATTTCGAGGCTTCCTTGAACTGCTTGAGCGTCTTTTGAAGGTCAATGATGTAGATCCCGTTGCGCTTTCCGAAAATGTACTTCTTCATCTTCGGATTCCAGCGCTTGGTCTGATGACCAAAGTGGACGCCAGCCTCGAGCAGTTCCTTCATCGAAATAGATGCCAGTGGACACCTCCTTTGTGAGCGGTGGGTTGTGAGTCTTGTGTTGCGAGTTGGAGCCGAGTCGAGACGAGCCCGCTGCTCACGGGAACTCTCGACTCTGAGCTCTCGACTCTCAACTCTCTATCTCTTGGAGAACTGGAAGCGGGCGCGGGCGCCGCGCTGCCCGTACTTCTTGCGTTCTTTCATCCGGGGATCGCGCGTCAGGAAGCCTTCCTTCTTCAGCTTCTTGCGCAGCTCCCCGTTGTACTCCGTCAGCGCCCGGGCGATGCCGTGACGGATCGCGCCGGCCTGCCCTGTCGGGCCGCCGCCCGAAACCGTCACATGGATGTCGAACCGCTCCGCCGTTTCGGTGGAGAGGAGCGGCTGCTTGATGACCATCTTCAGGACATTGTTGGGGAAGTAATCGTCGAGGGAGCGTTTGTTGACCGTGATGGAGCCGGAACCGGGAAGCAGTCGTACGCGAGCCATCGCGCTCTTGCGTCTCCCGGTGGAGCGATGCTGGATTTCAACCGCCAATGTTCCTCCTCAGCTTCTCAACCGGCCGCGCGGCGCACGGGCAGCGTCATCACACGCGGCTTCTGCGCCTCGTGCGGATGCGACGCCCCTCGATACACCTTGAGCTTCTTCAGTTGTTTGCGCCCGAGCTTCGATTTGGGCAGCATACCGCGCACCGCCTCTTCGATGAGCCTCTCGGGGTACTTCGCCGACAGATCCTTCGCGCGAACCGATTTCAAGCCGCCGGGATAGCCCGTGTGCCGGTGGTAGATCTTCGCCTCGGCCTTGCGGCCCGTCAGCAGGACCTTGTCGGCGTTGGTCACGACGACGAAGTCTCCGGTGTCGCGATAGGGGAGGTAATGGGCGCGGTGTTTGCCGCACAGGACGCGCGCGACGCGGGTGGCCAGCCGGCCCAGAACTTTGTTCGTCGCGTCCACCAACCACCACTCCTGGTGGATCTCGCCGCGCGAAGCCGTAGATGTCCCTGAACTCATGAAACCCGACTCCTTAATTCAACAAAACCCATGGGCAAGCCTGAGGCAGGCTCATCCCCCGACCCTTTTTGAGGGCGCGTAAGGATACGCATGCCGAGAGGGACTGTCAAGGAAAAGAGGGTCTCAGGATGTCAACGAGAACGCGATCGGGACGCGCCGGGAGGCTCTCAAGAGGTGGGAGACTGGCCCTTACATGTCTCTCCCTCGTCCGGGCCGAGACGCAAAATCCCGTTCTTCGCGGCCGGTGTCCGGCCTCGTTTATCCTTGGGGAATGCCGGACAATTCAAGCGCGCGACTTCTCGACGGCGCCTCCGTCGCGCGGACGCTCCGGGAACGGCTCCGCACAGAGACGCAGGAGATCCGTCGGCTTGGCGCGCCCCCGTTCTTGCGCGTCATTGTCGTGGGTGAAGACCCCGCCTCGATGACCTACGTCTCATCGAAGACCCGCGCCGCGGAAGACGCCGGCTGCCTTGCCGAGACAGTCCGCCTGCCGGGAACGACAGCGCCGCAACGGCTGCTCAAAGAAGTCGAGCGGGCCAACCGGGACGACGCGGTGGATGGGATTCTCGTCCAGCTTCCGCTGCCTCCCGGGCACGACGCGAGAAGGGTCTTCGATACGATCGACCCCGTCAAGGATGTGGACGGCCTGCATCCGGAGAACGTCGGCCGGCTGGTCCAGGGGCGCCCGCGCTTTGTGCCCTGCACGGCGGCCGGCATCCTCGCTCTGCTCGACGCCTACGAGATCCCGATCGAGGGCGCGAACGCGGCCGTTCTGGGCCGCAGCGAGATCGTCGGCAAGCCGGTGGCGGCGCTGCTGACTTCGCGCAACGCGACGGTCACCGTCTGCCACTCGAGAACGAAAGAGCTTCCCGCCGTCTGCCGTCGGGCGGACATCCTCGTCGTCGCGATCGGAAGACCGGGATTCGTCACGCGCGACTTCGTCCGCGAGGGCGCAGCGGTGGTCGACGTCGGCATCAACCGCCTGGACACGATCGAGCAGGCGCCTGAGCACCTCAAGCAGTCCCCGCGCCTGCGCGACGCCATCGCCCGGCGGGGGCGCGCGCTCGTCGGCGACGTGGACTTCGACGGCGTCTGCCGTGTCGCCTCCTGGATCACGCCCGTCCCCGGGGGCGTCGGCCCGCTGACCATCGCCATGCTTCTCCAGAACACCGTTGACGCCGCACGCCGCCGCCGGGAGGGACACATCCTCAAGAGCTAAGAGTCCTTATTTCCGAGTCCTTGGTCCTTGGTCGGGCGACGAGGGACTAAGAACTAAGGACCAAGCACCTCTCATTTTCCTGGCGCGACTGCGGCCGCGAAGGGCGGCGGCTCCTTCTCCATGAACTTCGCGAGCTCACGACGCGCCAGAGGCGCGAGGGAATTGCCCGTCGCGGCGTAGGCTTGCGCGCGCCGCTCCAGGATCGGCCGGCGCCAGGGTACGTTGGGCTCCATGTCCTCCACGGCACGCGCGTATCGGAAGGCATCCAGGCGCGAGGCGACCTCGAGTCGAATCAGGCGGCGCTCCTCGTCGAGCAGAAAGAGGGCGAAGGGCTGGGCGAGAGACTCCTCCAGGCGCGCGGCGAGACCGGCGTCGCGGGACGCGATGTCGAGCACGACCGCGAAACTGTTCCGGACCAGAATCGCCAGCGGCCAGGGGTCCTCGCGATACACCTGGAACGCGCGCTGCAGCGCCTGCGCGGCCTCCTCCAGCCGGCCCTGACGCCAGCGCAGTCTGGCCAGAAGCACGTCGGCCTCGACGGACCGCCGCTGTCGGATGCGTTCGATGAAGCCGATTGCGGTCTCTTCTCCACCCTGGGCCAGCGCCTCGGCCAGCACGATCTCTTCGATTGACCCGCGCGGCTCCCACGGCTGCGCGCGCCAGTTCGTGAGCACCGCCTCGGGACGCGCCTCGACGAAGCTCTTTTGAGCGAGCGCCTGCCGCAGCTCCTCCATCGTCATTCCCGCGGTGGCCGCCGGCGGCCTCCCCTGCGACGTCGCGGCCGCCACCCGCCACCGGTTGACCGCCGCCCAATCCACATCGCCCGACACGGCCGGCCTGTCTTCCTGAGCCGAGCGGGCGAGCTGGCGCATCTCCTCCACGTCGAAGAAGGTGTCGTGTCCGAGACTGCGGGCAAAGGCGAACTCGACGATGTTGGCGTCGTCGGTGTTGAGCGGAGTGCGACCGGAGGAGGTCAGCGTCCGGGTCAGCGAGGACCTGGCGACATAATGAGAGAGAAACCCCTCCAGATCGCTCACCCGCCAGGCGTCGCGAAGAGCGGAGACGTAGGGCTCCTGCCGCAGGCGTTCGCGAAGGCGGCTGCCGTCGTAGGTGATCGGCTCCGTGGTCGCCGCGAGAATCAGGTCGCTCTGTTTCGTGTGCCAGGTCTCGACTTCCGGGAAGACGGATCCGAGCGTCGCGTACACGGTGCGCACCGTCCCGCTGTCCACTTCGTAGGCCTGCAGCCACTGGAGGAAGATCCCGCCCGGCGTCAGTCGCGAGCGCGCCGCGCGGTAGAAGTCCGCGGTGAAGAGGCTCGAGATGCCCGCCCGGTAGGGATTGGAGGGCTCGGAGAAGATGACGTCGTAGGTCTCGCGCGAGGCGAGCAGCCACTCCCGCGCGTCGCCGATCCAGATCCGCACCCGGGGATTCCGGAGGACGTCGTGGTTGACGGGCGAGCAGTCGCCGGCCACCCGCAGGATCGCCGGCTCCAGCTCCACCACATCCACGCGCTCGATCGAAGGCACCGCGGCAAGCCAGCCGGCCGTGGATCCCGTGCCGAGTCCGATCACCAGTCCCCGGCGCGGATTGGGGTGGAGAGCCGCTCCGATGAGCCCGCCCATGACTTGTGTCGCGGCGTCGCCGCGGGAGCTTCCGTCGGTCTTCCCGGAGATGACGAAGGCGTAGCCGTCGCTCGCCTTCAAGACCGCCACGCTCGATTCCACCCCGTCCTTCTCCCAGGCCAGGACGCGCCGGCGGCCGCGCAGCCAATCGCGCAACGTATTGGGCGAGGGTTTTCCCAGATCCACGCGGCCGGCGCCGACCGGGCTGTGACGCCATGCGGCCGTGGGGCCGGGAGCGCGCAGGAGAAGGAGGCACGCGGCGGTCGCGCCGATCGGGACCCAGATCCCGCCTCTCTTGCCCCCCATCCCGGACCTCTCCCGCCGGGAGAGGGAGAGGAGGAGAGCGAGGAGACCGAGCGCGCAGAGGAGTCCCGCAACGAAGACCCAGGTCCCTGTCGCGGAGAGAAGAGGCAGGAGACCGAACCCTCCGGCCAGCGACCCCGCGATGCCCCCGATCGTGTTCCAGGCGTACGCGATCCCGACGTCCGAGCCGACGCGCTCCCGTCCCTGCCCCAGCAGCGCGATCAATAACGGAAATTGCAGTCCCGCGACGAAGGCCGCGGGGAAGACCACGAGGCTCGCGACCAGCGTCCAACCCGCGACGTAGCCGCCGAACCCGAAGGCCCCGATCGGTCGGAGCAGAGCGGCCAGAAGCGCCAACCGGTCTCCGAGAGCGTAGGACACAATGAGGCACAACGCCTCGAGGGCGCAGGTCGCCGCGAAGCCCGAGAGGGTGGGCGCCCTTCCGCGCCCCGTGAGCCAGTAAACCGCTGAGCCCGTGCCGATGCCCGCGAGCGCGATCGCGAGAATGAGACCGAAGGTGTAGGTCGAGCCGCCGAGCAGCGGCGCGAGCATCCGGTACCAGACGAGCTCCATCAAGAAGAAAGCAAACCCCACGATTCCCGCCGACGCGAGCACGAAACCGCGAGCCCGCGGTCTCTCATCCCCTGTTGGCGCGGCCTGGCCAGGCGCCTCCTCCCCGCGCCTCGGCTTCTGCTTCTGCTTCTCCCTTCTTTGCGGCTTTTCCGCGGATCGGGAATCCGGGATCGCGATCCTCGAATCCTCGGGCCCTGTCACCTCGACCGGCACCGGCGGCGCCATCTTCGAAAGCCTCACGGCCGCCAGTCCCACGAGCGCGTTGACCGCGCAGGCCAGCCAGAGCGTCATCCGGGTGCCGAAGGTTTCCAGCAACAGGAACGTCGAGAGCACGGTTCCCGCGACGGCTCCGATCGTGTTGGAGCCGTAGAGCAGCGCGAGATACCGACGCCTCGAGTCCTCGTCGGTCTCGACGGCGCGCGTCGCTGCCGGCAGCGTCCCGCCCATGAGCACCGTCGGCAGGCAGAGCACGACCGCGGAGAAGAGGAGCCGCGCGAGCGTCCCCGCCGCGAGACCCAGACGCAGCGTGCCTCCGAGCGCGATGTAGCCCTGCCGGACGAGGAAGACCCACAGGGGCGTTGCTGCCGCGGAGCCTGCCACCGCCAGCTCGAGCCGGCCATAAAAGGCAAGAGGGCGAGCATTTCGATCGACCCGCCTTCCCAGAAGCAAGCTTCCGGCGCCAAGCCCGCCCATGAAGATCGCCAGAACCGCGGCCGAAGCGGCCGTCGAGAATCCGAAGATCAGCCGCAGCTCCCTCATCCACGCGACCTGATAGATCAGGGCCGTCATTCCCGATCCGAAGAGGAGCAGGGCGACCCGTAAGAGACGTCCTTTCATGGGATTGCCGAAGCTACCACAGGGAATTGGACGATTGACGATTGACGATTGACGATTGACGATTGACGATTGACGATTGACGATTGACGATTGAGTACGCGAGTCCTCGGCCGAATCCTTCAATCTTTCGGTCTTCAGTCCTTCAATTCGTGTTGACTGTACGAAGAACCTCGTACTAGTTTCTTCGTATGAACAAACCGGGATATCCATGACCGGCAAGAAAACATCCCGTCCCCGGCCGACCGACGGAGAACTGGAGATCCTGCGGGTCCTCTGGGAGCGGGGAGCGAGCACGGTTCGACAGGTCCATGAAACGCTGGAGGCTCGGCGCCCCGCCGGCTACACGACAGTCCTGAAGCTCCTCCAGATCATGACAGAGAAGGGGCTGGTGCGGCGAGACGAGAGTGAGCGCGCGCACATCTATGAGGCGCGAGTCCCCCGGGAAGAGACGGAGCGGCAGCTCGTTGGAGACCTTCTCGAAAAGGCCTTCTCAGGTTCTGCCTCGGCGCTCGTCATGCGAGCACTCTCGTCGAAGAAGACCTCGCCCGAAGAGCTTGCCCGAATCCGCAGGCTCCTGGACGAAATGGAAGGAAGAAGGCGATGAGAGAGCTCCAGCAGATACTGGAAAACTCCGCCGTCCGCAGGCTCGCGTGGGCTCTCGTCGCTTTTCTCTGGCAGGGAACGCTCGTCGCGGCGATCCTGGCTTGTCTCGGCGTGGTGCTGCGGCGCAGAGACCCCCGCGCGCGCTACGCCGCCGGCTGCGCGGCGCTTTTTCTGATGCTCGTTCTGCCCGCCGCGACCTACGTACGCCACAGGCAAGGGGCCGCCTCTCCTCTTCCAGGAGCCGGATGGGCCGGCGCGCGGGATGTCACTCGAGGATTCGATCCGACGCAAATCGCCGCGAGCCGACACGCCGGCTCCGGCGGTTTCGTGCCCGCTCTTAGAAAGAGCGCTGCGGTCCTGGCGCCGTGGCTCGTGCCGGTGTGGTTCTGCGGCGCGCTCTTCCTTTCGCTCCGCTTCCTCGCCGGATGGAATGCCGCCCGGCGACTCCCTCTTCACGGCCTCCCCGCGGCGCCCGCGGCTCTCGAAGCGCTGTCGCGTCTTCAGAGGAGGCTGCGGGTCTCTCGGCCTGTCGTTCTCCTGGAGTCGGCTGTCAGCGTTCCGACGGCGCTCGGGACCCTGCGCCCGGCGATCCTGATGCCGGTCTGCGCCGTCACCGGCCTCTCGCCGGAGGCGCTCGAGGCGGTGCTCGCGCACGAGCTCGCTCACATCCGGCGCCACGATTATTTCGTCAACCTGCTCCAGACCGCCGCCGAGACTCTCCTCTTCTACCATCCGGCCGTCTGGTGGGTCTCGCGCCGCATCCGAGTGGAGAGGGAGAACTGCTGCGACGATCTGGCCGTCGCCGCGACCGGAGACTTCCGCGGCTACGTCCGCGCCCTGCTCGTGCTCGAGGAGATCCGGTCTCTTCCGAAGGCGACTTCCATTCTGGCCGTCGCGTCGGACGGCGGCTCGCTCCGGCGCCGGATCGTGAGACTGCTTCCGTCCTCTTCTCGATGCGCTGAGGAGACCCCGAGCTGGCTCGCCGGCCTCCTCGCCCTGGCGATGCTGGCGACAATCGGGGCGGCGGCTCGCGTCTCCGACTTTGCGCAAGCTCCGGAGGACAGGGCCGCCTTCACCGCGAATCCGCGGGTCAGCACCTCCGCCACGCCGACGGACTCGAGCGCCGCGCCGCAGTCCGGCGAGCGGCGGAAGGAAGCCTCTCCTCCGACGCCGTCATGCGGAGCCGCCGTGGTGGACGGCGTCGCTGGAGGCATCCACGGGGGAATCGCCGCCGCTATCGAGAGAGGAGTCCAGGGCGGCATCGCGGGCGGAGTCTCCGGAGGCATCCCCGGGGGCGTCGACAGCGGCGTCGAGGATGAAGAGCGGGCGCCTGACGAGAAGAAGGCGCAGCTCTCCCCCGAGGACCTCTCCAATCTGAAGAGGCACGGCGTAACGCCCGAGTTTCTCGGCGGGCTTTCCGCGCTCGGTTACAAGACGGCTTCGGTGGATGATCTTCTGTCGCTCCGGATCCACGGCGTGACGGCGGAGTACATCTCCGGGTTGACGTCGCTTTTGGGAGAGATGTCTCTCAACGAGCTCGTATCTCTGAAGATCCATGGAGTCACGCCGGATTTCGTGAAACATTTCCGAGACGCCGGCTACACCGCGATCTCCGCCGACGACGCGATCTCACTGCGTATCCACGGCGTCGAAGCCTCGACGGCCTTGGAGTGGGCAAAGCTCTCCGCGCGCAGACCCGGGCTCGACGAGATCATCTCGGCGAGGATCCACGGCGTCACCCCCGAGTTCATCAGGGAGATCCAGTCTCTCGGATACCCAAGCCCGTCGCTCGACGAGCTGACGGCGATCCGCATCCACGGCGTCACCCCCGACTTCATCCGCAGGGCAAACGGCTCGGCAGGCACACGGCTCTCCCTGGACGAGTTGGTGGACCGCCGGGTTCATGGGAGGCAGAAATGACAGAGAGAAGGAACTTCAGTACCCGCTCTCGACATCTGATCCTGGCGCTTCTCTGCTTCTCGCTCTCGGCGCCGTCGCGAGCCGAAAGCGTGGAAGGGCGATGGATGCTGGATTTCGACCGCGAGGACGGACGTGTCCAGCTCACCATGCGGCGAACGACCTCCCACGGACAGTGGAACAACTCTTCCTCATACAAGTTGGAGGACTTCCGCGGTCTGACTCGCCCATCCGGGGCTGCTTCGAGGCCGGCCGCCTTCGAAATGATCCGCGACGCCGGCACTGTCCGCTTCGAAGGGCAGGTCGACGAGTCGGGGGGATCGGGGCGTTTTCAGTTCAACGCGAATCCCGAGTTCGAGACCTTCTGGAAATCCAGAGGCCACTCGACCCTGACGACCGACGACGCCTACACCTTCACGATGCACGACGTCGGCCGCAAGTTCTTGGACGACCTGCGTTCCCTGGGATATGAGCGCCTCGCGGCGGAGGCGCTCATAGGCATGCGAATCCACGGAGCGTCTCCGGAGTTCATCCGCGATCTGAAGGGCCTCGGTTACGAGCACATCCCCGTCGAGAGCCTCGTCTCCATGCGCATCCACGGCGCGTCTCCAGAGTTCGTCCGAGAGCTGAAAGCTCTCGGCTATGAGCGCCTCCCCGTTGAGGCGCTCATCTCCATGCGCATCCACGGCGCCACTGCCGAATTCGCGCGCGAGTTGAGATCCCTGGGCTACGACCACATCCCGACGGATGGCCTCGTTTCCATGAGGATCCACGGCGTCTCGCCCGAGTACGTCCGGCAGCTCCAGGAGCTCGGCTACCGCCACGTCCCGGTTGACTCGCTCGTCTCCATGCGCATTCACGGCGTGTCCATCGACTATGTCAAGAAGATGAAGGACCGTCACGGAGATGTCTCGGTGGACGAGCTGGTCAATATGAGGATCCACGGAAGGTAAGAGAGCAGTCGAGACGCGGGACGCGGACCCGGACCTGTTCGATTTCGGACACCGCTGTCTCGGAAGCGCTCAGCGGGCGAGGACGACCTCGGTTTCCGTCTTTCCGCATCAAGGACTTAGCTTCGTTGGACGTGGCACGGTTCTCGCCCGTCGAAGGCTGAATGGACATCCTTCGGGAAGACCTCGCGAAGAAGAGGAGACAGCGGCGCTTCCTGGTTGGCGGCGCGGGAGTCCTCGCGATTCTCCTGATCACGCTCGGCCTCTCCCGGTTGAAGCCCGCGGCGCCGACCGTGGACAAGGGGACGGTCTTGGTCGACACCGTCAAGAGGGGCGCCCTCGAGCGCCAAGTCCGGGGGCCGGGCTCGCTCGTTCCCCAGACAGAAGGGATCCTGCAGATCTCCGCCTCGACGGACGCGCGCGTCGAGCGCCTCCTCGCGCAGCCCGGGAGTCCGGTCACGCCCGACACGATTCTCCTGGAGATGTCCAACCCGGAGCTCGAGAAGGACGCTCTCAACGCGGACTGGCAGTTGAAGGCGGGGCAGGCCGACCTGGTCAACACCCGGGTCAAGGTACAGAAGGACCTTCTCCCAACGAAGGGCTCTTCAAGGAAGGGCTCGTCGCCGCCATCACGCTGAAGCTCTCGCAGACCCGCGCGCGCGAGCTCGCGACGCGAAACGAGATCGAAAAGAAGCGCCTCTCCGTCGCTTCCGAGGCCGAGAGGGCGCAGATCGACGCCCAGCAGGCCCGGGTCGAGCAGCTTCGAGCGCTCGCGAGGCTGAAGCGCTCGCAGATGGACGCGCTTCGCGTTCGAGCCGGCATCCGCGGAGTGCTCCAGGAGGTCCCGGTTCAGCCGGGCCAGCGCGTGACGCCCGGGATGACTCTGGCGAAGGTCGTTCAGCCGGAGAAGCTCAAGGCTCAGCTGAAGATCGCCGAGACTCAGGCGCGCGACGTCCAGATCGGCGAGCGAGCTCTCGTGGACACGCGAAACGGCGTCGTCGAGGGGCACGTCTCGCGGATCGATCCGTCCGTTTCCGGCGGGACGGTCACCGTGGACGTGGCGCTGGAGGGTCCGCTCCCCAGGGGCGCCCGGCCAGACCTCTCCGTGGACGGCACGATCGAGCTCGAGCGGCTCTCCGACGTCGTGTACGTCGGTCGCCCGGCCTTCGGGTCCGAGCAGGGCACGATCACGCTCTTCCGTCTCCAGCCCGGCAACGACGAGGCGCTGCGCGTGAAGGTCCGGCTCGGCAAGAGCTCCGTCAACGCCGTCGAGATCCTGGAGGGCTTGAAGCCCGGAGACAGGGTGGTTCTTTCCGACATGTCCGCGTGGGATGCGTTCGACAGAGTGAGACTCAAATGACCGCAAACCGAATTCCAAATTCCAGGTTCCAGATTTCAAGGGGCTCGCAGTCCCTCTTGGAATTTGGAATCTGGAATCTGGAATCAACAAGTGAGGAGAGTGCATGAGCACAAACGGCAGCTCGGTCATCCGGCTGGATGGCGTGACGAAGGTGTTCTTCACCGATGAGGTCGAGACGCACGCTCTCTCCGGCGTGCATCTTCAGATCCAGCACGGGGAGTTCATCTCGATCGCGGGGCCGTCGGGCTGCGGCAAGTCCACGCTGCTGTCGATCCTGGGGCTGCTCGACTCCCCCACCGCCGGCAACTACCTGTTGAACGGAAAGCCGGCCGAGAAGTTGAAGCTTTCGGAGCGAGCCCGCATCCGCAACCGCGAGATCGGGTTCATCTTCCAGAGCTTCAACCTGATCGGAGACCTCTCCGTCTACGAGAACGTCGAGCTGCCCTTGACGTATCGCGGGATGCCGGCGCCGGAGCGTCGCAAGCGCGTGCACGAGGCGCTCGAGAAGGTCGGCATGGCCCATCGCACGAACCATTTCCCCTCGCAGCTCTCCGGCGGCCAGCAGCAGCGCGTCGCTGTCGCGCGCGCGATCGGGGGCCAGCCGCTCATTCTGCTCGCCGACGAGCCGACAGGGAACCTCGACTCGGTCAACGCCGAAGCGGTCATGTCTCTCCTGCGAGACCTCCACCGGGAAGGCGCCACGATCTGCATGGTGACCCACGACCCCCGATTCGCGCGCTACGCCGCGCGCACGATCCATCTCTTCGACGGCCGCGTCGTCGAAGACGAGAGAGGCGAAGAGCGCGCCGCCTCCGAACAGGAGCTGAAGGAAGCGGGCCTCTTGTGAGCCCGGCGAGAACAACTCCGGAGTTCTTTCTCGTGGCGCAGGCGGTCCAGCTTCGCCGGCGCGAGTTCGGAGTCCGCATGGCGCTCGGCTCGCCGCGTAGCGGGATCCTCCGGCTGGTGCTGCGCCGAGCGCTGGCCGTCTCGGCGGCGGGGCTTGCGGGCGAGCTGGGCCTCGCCTTCGTTCTGGCGCCTCTCGCGGCGTCGTTTCTCTTCGGAGTCGAGGCGCGCGATCCCGCCATCTTCGCCGCCGCCGGTCTCGTCCTCGCGTCGGCGGCGCTGCTCGCCTCGCTCCATCCGGCAGCCCGAGCCACCCGCGTCGATCCCGTGGAAGCCATCCGGTCCGAATGAACGCGCTCCTGGGGGACCTCCGCTACGCCCTGCGCACCCTCGGCCGGAGCCCGGGCTTCACCGCGGCGGCGGTCGCGACGCTCTCGCTTGGTATCGGCTTCAACACGGCGGTCTTCTCGGTCGTCGACGCGGCCGTCTTGCGGCCGCTCGCCTATGTGCGCCCAGAGGAACTCCTGCGTATCTGGGACAGCAATCCGTCGCGGGGCTTCGACCGGTTCAGCGCGTCGCCCCCCAACTTCGTGGACTGGCGGGCGCAGAACCGGACGCTCTCCGGGATGGCCGCGTTCACCGGCGATGAGGCGACGCTGATGGAAGGAGGCGAGCCGCAGCGCCTGCGCGTCGACGCTGTTTCGCCGGCGCTCTTTCCGCTGCTCGGCGCGAGCCCGGCCCTCGGACGGGCCTTCGACGCCGACGACGAGAAGCCCGGCCGCGAGAAGACGGTCGTCCTCTCCTGGGAGTTCTGGCAGCGCCGGTTCGGCGGGGACCGCGGGATCGTCGGCCGCCGGCTCTCCTTCGACGGAGAGAGCCGCACCGTCGCCGGTGTGATGCCGCGCGGGTTTCGCTACCCACAGCGCGGCGCGGACCTGTGGATGCCGCTCGTTCTCGACGCGAAAACGCTCGAGAACCGGGGCGCCCACTGGCTCGGGGTCGTCGCCCGGAGAAAGCCGGGAGTCTCGCTCGCCGCCGCCCAGGCCGACCTTTCCGCGATCGCCGCGCGGCTGGCCTCCGCCTACCCGGAGAAGAACGCGGGCTGGGGCGTCGTACTCGAGCCTCTGCAGCAGGCGATCGCCGGCAGCGCCCGGAAACCTCTCCTGCTTCTGCTTGGCGCGGTGACCTTCGTTCTCCTGATCGCCTGCGTCAACGTCGCCAACCTGCTCCTGGCGCGCGGCACGGGCCGCCGCCGCGAGATCGCCATCCGCGCGGCTCTCGGCGCGGGACGAAGCCGTCTGATTCGGCAGATGCTGACCGAGACTCTGACCCTCGCTCTGGCGGGCGGAACGCTCGGGGTGCTTCTCTCGATCTGGGGAGCCGAGGCTCTCGTCGCGCTCGCGGGCAACACTCTTCCACGCAGCGCCGAGGTGGCCATCGGCGGCCGGGTCCTCCTCTACACTCTCGTGGTCTCGCTCGCGGCCGCCCTCGTTTCCGGCCTCTGGCCGGCCCTGCGCGCGGCCTCTCCGGCCGCCCGCGACGCGCTCAGGGCCTCGCCCGGCTCCGCGGGGGAAGCAGGGCGAACCGGCAGGGCGCGGCAGGCGATGCTCGTCGCCGAGATCGCGCTCACGCTCGTGCTCCTCGTCGGCGCGGCGCTGCTGCTCCGGAGCATGGCGGCCGTCCTGCGTGTCGAGCCGGGCATCCGCCCGCGGGGAGTCCTGACCGCTCAGCTGTCCCTGCCGCGCTCGCGCTACCCCGAGGGCGCGCAGATCGCGGCCTTCTACCGGGACCTCACCGCGAGCCTCGGTTCTCTGCCCGGAGTCACGGCCGTCGGCACGTCTAACTTCCTGCCGGTGACGGGACGGCAATACACGCTGTCGGTGAAGTTCCTCGACCATCCGGTCCCGCCCGGAGACGAGGCCTCGATCGCCTACCGGGTCGTCGGCGGTGGATTCTTTCCGGCCGCCGGAATTCCGCTCAAGCGAGGGCGGCTCTTCGCTCCGGAGGACCGCTCGGGGGCGCCGCTGGTCATGCTCGTCAACGAGGCGCTCGCGCGGCGCTACTTCCCGGGCGAGAACCCGGTCGGCCGCGAGATCGTAATCGGGGACCGTGTCAAGCAACCCCGCCGCGTCGTCGGGATCGTCGGCGATGTGCTCGAGGAAGGCCTCGCGGATCCCCCGCTGGCGGAGCTCTACGTGCCGGCCGAGCAAGTGCCCTGGGATGAGATGGCGGTTCTCATCCGAACCGGCGGCGACCCCCTCGCCCTCACTCCGGCGGTGCGCGCGAAGATCCGCGCGTTCGATTCGAATCTCCCGATCGAAGAGGTCCAGCCTCTCTCCGAGGTCGTCGCCCGCTCGCTCGGCCAGCGCCGCTTCGCGATGCTGCTTCTCGGGGCCTTCGCGGGCCTCGCCCTGCTGCTCGCGGCCGTCGGCATCTACGGAGTCGTGGCGTTCCTGGCGGGCCAGCGCGTCCGAGAGGTTGGCATCCGGATCGCGCTGGGGGCGCGGCGCTCCGACGTGCTCGCCCTCTTCCTCGGCGAGAGCGCGCGCTTCGCGGGCGCGGGACTCGCCGCCGGTGTCCTCCTTGCGATCGCGGCGACGCGCCTGATGAAGACCATGCTCTTCGGCGTCGCGCCGACGGACCCTCTCTCCTTCGCGGCCGTCGCCGTCGTACTGACGGCCGTGGCCCTGGCGGCGAGCCTTCTTCCGGCGCGGCGCGCCGCCCGCGTCAGCCCAATGGAGGCTTTGAGACATGAGTGAGGTCCAGCAATGATCTCCTTCCTACAGGACGTCCGCTACGGAACGCGTACCCTCGGGAGGAGCCCGGGCTTTACGGCCATCGTCGTTGCGACTCTCGCTCTCGGGATCGGAGCAAACACAGCGATCTTCAGCGTAGTGCGCGGGGTGCTGCTGAGGCCCCTCGCCTACCGGGAGCCGGGCGCGCTGGTCCTGGCGCAGACCGTTCAGAAAGAGCCCCGCCAGCCGTGGGGCACGGCGCCGCCCGATTTCTATGCGCTCCGGCAACGCAACCGCACCCTCGACGGCCTGGCGTCCTTCTATTCCCGGCCTGAGAATCTGACTGGCGAAAAAGAGCCGGAACGCGTCGCGGCGATGATCGTGTCGTCGAACTTCTTCGCGGTGCTGGGCCGACAGCCGGCGCGGGGACGGGGTCTGACAAAGGCCGACGAGCAGTGGGGCTCCCACAGGGTCGTGATCCTGACGGACAGCCTTTGGCGGCGGCGCTTCGCCGGCGAGCCTGCGGTCATCGGGAGGACCGTCCGGCTCAACTCCCTTCCGTACCTCGTCGTCGGTGTTCTGCCGCCGGGATTCCGGTTCGGGCCCGGCGGTGCCCAGCTCTACCTGCCCATGGCGTTTGCGCCGGGCGACAACCTGAACACCCACAACAACTACTTTCTGACGATGGTGGGCCGGTTGAAGGCGGGATCCAATTGTGAGAAGGCCATCGCCGACTTGAACGCCATCATGGGGGAGATCGAACGGGAACATCCGGAGAACAAGGGTCTCGCCGCGGACGTCAAGCCTCTCCAATCAGCGCTCGTACAGGACGTCCGCGCACCGATTCTGGTCCTGATGGGCGCCGTCGGCTTCGTTCTGCTGATCGCCTGCGCGAACCTGGCCAACCTGCTCCTGGCCCGCGGCGTACAACGGCGGCGCGAGATCGCCATCCGCGCCGCCCTGGGCGCCAGCCACGGACGACTGGTGCGCCAGTTCCTGGCCGAAGGAATCCTGCTGGCGAGTCTCGGCGGTTGCGCGGGCTTGCTGCTCGCCTCCTGGAGCATGGGCGCGGTGCGTCTGCTCGGCCCCGGGGTCCTGCCGCGAGGCGAGGAAATCCGTCTCGATCCCATCGTCCTGGCGTTCGCGTTCGGCGTCACGGTGTTCACCGGCATCCTGTTCGAGCTGGCGCCGGCGCTCCATGGCGCCCGCGCGGACCACAACGACGCCTTGAGCAAGCGGGCAGGTCCGACCGGCGGGTCCGGCGGACGCCGCTCCCTCCGCGGCGCGCTGGTAGTCGCCGAGATCGCCCTGTCGCTGGTGCTGCTCATCGGCGCGGGACTGATGCTCCAGAGCGTTCATCGCCTCTTGCGGGTGGAGATCGGATTCGATCCGCACAACCTGCTCACCGCGGAGATCAATCTGTCGCGCCAGAAATACATCGACGAACGGCTCGAACGGGAGTTCTCTCCCCAGGCTTATGCCCGAGCGACACAGTTCTTCGATTCGGCGATCGAGCGCGTTCGCGGGTTGCGCGATGTGCTGGCCGTCGGCGCCACGTCGGGTCTGCCGCTCGGAGGAGAGAACTGGGGCAAGACCGTCACCTTCTACGACCGGCCGTTGCCCTCCAACGTGCGCGATCTGCCTCCGATCCAGTACCGGGTGGTCGCGGGCGACTATTTCCGCGCAACCGGGATCCGCATGCTCCATGGCCGAGCCTTCACCGACAGGGACACGCTTGGCCAGCCGTTCGTGGCAATCGTCAACCGGGAGCTGGTCCGGCACTACTGGAGCGGCCAGGATCCCATCGGAAAGGTCCTCTCGGTCAATCCGCCGCGGGAGCTCGTGCCGGCAGGGACGCTCCCGCCGGCGTACGAGGGGCCGGAGAAGTACACCGTCGTCGGCGTGGCCGAGGATGCCCGCTACGGCGGGCTCGACGCGGCGCCGTCGCCTCTCGTCTATGTCCCGTACGCCCAGGGCGCCGAGGGAGCGGCGGACATGTTCCTGGTCGTGCGCACGCAGGGCAATCCGCTCTCTCTCGCCGGAGCCATCCGCGCGCGGATCGCGGATGTGGACCGAGATCAGCCGATCGCCAACGTCGCGACGATGGCATCGCGCCTCGACAATTCCGTGTTCCGGCCGCTCCTGATCACTCTGGTGCTCGGGTCGTTCGCGGCGCTGGCGGCGCTGCTGGCGGCGGTCGGGATCTACGGCGTTATGTGGAGCTCGGTCCAGCAGCGGAAAACCGAGATCGGCATCCGGATGGCGCTCGGCGCCGATTCCGCGCGGGTGGTCGCCGAGGTGCTCGCTGAAGGCCTTCGCCTGACGATCCTCGGCATCGGAATCGGGCTCGCGGCCGCGCTCGCCGTGAGCCGGACGCTGTCGAGCCTTCTCTTCGGAATCCGCCCGACCGATCTGCCGACCTATGCCTGTGTCGCGATGGTTCTTGCTGCAGCGGCGCTGGCTGCCTGCTACCTGCCCGCTCGGCGCGCGGCGCGAGTCGACCCCATGCGGGCCTTGCGGAGCGAATGAGGTGAAACGATGATCGAGCTCGCGAGTATCGAGAAGTATTTTGAGACGAAAGCGGGACAGACGTTCGTCCTGCGGCGGATCAATCTCTCGATCGAAGAGGGAGAGTTCGTGACGGTAATGGGGCCGTCGGGGGCGGGCAAGTCCACGCTCCTCTCGATTCTGGGGATGCTCGACCACACCTGGACCGGAGAGTACCGGCTCCTCGAGCACCAGGTCCACGGTATGAAGCCGAAGGAGCGGATCGACCTGAACAAGAGGTACGTCGGGTTCGTCTTCCAGCAGTATCACCTGCTCGACAACCTGACGGTGGCCGAGAACCTTGACATCCCCCTCTCCTACAGGAACGTCAAGGGCTCCGAGCGTGCGGCGGCCGTCGCCGACACGCTCGACCGGTTCCAGATCGTCGGCAAGAAGGACCTCTACCCGAGCCAGCTCTCCGGCGGACAGCAGCAACTGGTCGGAGTCGCCCGCGCGCTCATCGCGAAGCCGAAGCTCCTCCTCGCCGACGAGCCAACCGGCAACCTCCACTCCGACCAGGGGCGCGAGATCATGCGCCTCTTCCAGAAGTTGAACGACGAAGGCACGACGATCGTCCAGGTGACGCACTCCGAGGAGAACGCGCGCTACGGCCAGCGGATCGTGCGCCTGCGCGACGGCTGGATCTCCGGCGAGGAGAGAGTGGCCGACCGGAACGGTGTGCACGCCGGAGCCTCGACGTAGCGCCGATCTTTGGAGGACGGATCTTCCGGAGGACTCCGATGAACAGTTTCCGTCAGGACCTGAGGTATGCGTTTCGGCTGATCGCGAAGAACCCGGGCTTCACGTCCGCGGCGGTCCTCACCCTCGAGCTGGGGATCGGGGCCAACACGACGATGTTCTCCGTCGTCAACGCGATTCTGCTCCGGCCCCTCCCCTCGGAGACGGTCGCCCGTCCGCGCTTCTACGCCTGGATGCTCGGCATCTTTGCCGCGCTCGCGTTGCTCCTCGCGGGCTCGGGTCTCTACGCCGTCACGTCCTACGGGATCGAGCAGCGCACCCGCGAGATCGGAGTCCGCATGGCGCTCGGCGCGGACAGGCGGGACGTGCTGAGGCTGGTCGTGGGCGAGGCGCTCCAGACCTCGCTCGTCGGGCTCGTCCTGGGGCTCGCGGCGTCCGCTGCGGCGAGCCGCCTGCTCGCGAGTCTCCTCTTCGAAGTCCGGCCGCTCGATCCGTCCGTGCTCGCCTCGGTGGCTGTCTTTCTTCTCGCCGCGGCAATCGTGGCTTCCTCGGCTCCGGCGTTGCGGGCCGGGCGATTGGACCCGGTCGAGGCCCTGCGAGCGCCATGAGATGACTGAAAGCGCCTCGAAGCCAATAGCCGATGCGATGAGGTAAGCCCATGACGACGCTTCTCCAGGACCTGCGGTATGCCGCCCGGATGCTCGCGAGGAATCCCGCCTTCACGTCCATCGCCGTCGTGATGCTGGCGCTCGGGATCGGCGCGAACGCCGCGATCTTCTCCCTCGTGGACGCGGTGCTGCTCCGGCCTCTGCCGTTTCCGGATGCCGATCGGATCGTCACACTCGGCGAGACGGGCAAGGGCGAGGACGCGCTCCACGCCAGCAGCACCTCCTATCTGAACTTCCTGGACTGGAAAGCGCAGAGCCGGAGCTTCGAGTCGTTGACGATCTTCAACGGCTGGCAGCCGGCGCTGACGGGCCTCGGCGAGGCCGAGCGCTTGCCCGCGGCCTTCGTCACGGCCGAGCTTTTCGACGTGCTGCGGATCCGGCCGGCGCTCGGCCGAGCGATGCTCCCGGCTGAGAACCTCCCCGACGCGCCGATGGTCGCGGTCGTCAGCCACGGCTTCTGGCAGCGCCGCATGGGCGGCAATCGCGAAGCCGTCGGACGGACGATCACGTTGAACGGCCAGGCCTTCACCGTGATCGGAGTGCTCCCGGCCGGATTCCACGCCGCGCCGCCCGAGATCGACGTGGAAGTCTGGGCGAACAACTCGCTGGACCCGCGCGATACGCGCGGGGCCCGCTACCTGCGGGCGATCGCAAGACTGAAGGCCGGAGTCGCGCTCGAACAAGCGCGCGCCGAGATGAAAGCGATCTCGGCCCGTCTCGAAGCGGCCTATCCGAAAAACGACGGGAACATGACGGCCGTCGTCCTGCCGCTGCGCCGGGCGATGACGGCGGACACCCGGACGCCGCTTCTCCTCCTCATGGGCGCCGCCACGCTGCTCCTTCTCATCGCGTGCGCCAACCTGGGGAACCTGCTCGTCGCCCGCGGCGTCGCCCGAACGTCCGAGTTCGCCATTCGCGTCGCGCTCGGGGCCACGCGCTGGCGGCTGGCCCGGCAGCTCCTGGTGGAGAGCATGACGCTCGCCGCGGTCGGCGGCGCCGCCGGACTGCTGCTGGCGCCCTGGGGCACGCAGCTGCTCCTATCGCTCGCGCCCGAGTCCGTGCAGAGAGCGGGCGTTCACACCGACGCTCGCCTCCTTTTCTTCACGCTGGCAACCAGCGTGACGGCGTCGCTCCTGGCCGGGCTCCTGCCCGCCCTCCGCGTCTCGCCCGAGAACCTGGACTCGAGCTTGAAGGAGAGCGGCCGGTCCGGCCGCGCCGGCAAGGGTGTCCGGGTCCGCAACGGTCTCGCCGTCACGCAGCTCGCGCTCGCGCTGACGCTCCTCGCGCTGGCGGGCCTGCTCGCGAAGAGCTTCGAGCGCGTTGGAAGAATTGAGCCAGGCATCCGCCCGGACAATGTCTGGACGCTCTCCTTGAACATTCCGGAGAAGCGCTACCCGAAACCGCAGCAGCCGCTCTTCTTCGACGGATTGATCGAGCGCGCGGCGGCGATTCCCGGCGTCGAGTCGGCGGCCGTCTCGAGCGTACTGCCTTTCTCGGGCAACTGGGACCGCATCGCGGTCGAAGTCGAAGGCCGGCCGCTCGCGCGCGCCTCCGACTGGCCGGAAGGCGACCGCTACATCGTCAGCCCAGGCTACTTCTCCACGATGCGGATCCCGCTGAAGGCTGGCCGCGGACTTGAGGAGGCCGACCGTTACGACGCGCCGCTTGTCGCCGTCGTGGACGAAGTCTTCGCGCGACGCCTGTCTCCAGGCGGCTCGGCGATCGGCGCGCGAATCAGGATGCCGGCCCGCGACGGGTTCGCGAGCGTTGTGGGCGTCGTGGGACACGTCAAGCACTACGGGCTCGACGCGTCCTCGCAGGGGCAGATCTACATGTCGCACCGGCAATACCCATGGAGGTGGATGCATCTGGTCGCGCGCGCGTCGGTCTCGGCCGGCAGCCTCGCCGCTCCCCTGCGGGCCGCGGTGGCCTCGCTCGATCGAGACGTCCCGGTCTTCGACGTCGCGACCATGGACGCGCTCATGGCCGAACGCACGGCCACCCGCCGCTTCGCGACACTCCTCGCGTCCGTCTTCGCCGGCGCGGCCGTCGCGCTCGCGGCGCTCGGCCTCTTCGGTCTCGTGGCCTACGTCACGGCGCAGCGCATGCGGGAGCTGGCGATCCGCATCGCGCTCGGCGCGCGGCCGGCCGACATCGGCAGGCTGGTCCTCGGCCAGGGGCTTCGCCTAGGTCTTCTCGGCACGCTCCTAGGCCTGGCGGGCGCGGCGGCCGGAGGACGCCTGGCTTCCGGGATGCTCTTCCAGGTGGCGCCCGCCGATCCCGCCGTGCTCGCGGCCGTCGCCGTCCTCCTTCTGGCCGTCACTCTGGCGGCGAGCTGGCTGCCGGCTCGACGGGCGGCGCGCATCGACCCGATGGCCGCGTTGCGAGCCGAGTGACGGAGGCCGGCCGATGAGGACTCTTCTTCGGGACCTTCGCTACGCAGCTCGGACTCTTCGAAAGAGCCCGGGACTCGCGTTCGTCGACGTCACGACGCTCGCCCTGGCGATCGGGGCCAACGCGGCGATCTTCTCCATCTTCGACGCCGAAATGAGCGGAGACGAGCCATGACGACCTTTCTGCGGGACCTTCGTTACGCCTTCCGGTCCTTTCGCAAGAGTCCCGGGTTTGCGTTCGTCGCGGTGGCGACGCTGGCGCTCGGGATCGGAGCCAACGCCGCGATCTTCGCGCTGGTGGACCGGGTGTTCTTGAAGTCGCTGCCCGTCCACAACCCCGGCGAGATCGTCCTGCTGCGCTCTCCCGGCCCCTCTCAGGGGCACTACTGGACCGACACCGTCGGGGGGATGTCTTTCTCCTATCCGATGTACCGCGAGCTGCGGGACAGGAACACGGTTTTCAGCGGATTGCTGGCCGAGTTCCCCTTCGACGCGAGCGTGGCCGCGGGCGGCCAGACGGAACGCGCTTCCGGGGAGCTCGTGTCCGGCAACTACTTCGACTTGCTCGGCGTGCCGCCGGCGCTCGGAAGAAACTTCACGCGGGACGATGACCGGGCTCCCGGCGCGCATCCCCTGGTTGTCCTCTCCCACGGCTACTGGACCCGCCGCTTCGGCAAGGACGCGGGGATCGTCAACACGACGATCGCCATTAACGGTCATCCCTTAACCATCGTCGGGATCGCCCGGGCCGGGTTCTCCGGAATTCAGCCGGGCCGCCCGGCGGACCTCTTCGTGCCGATGATGATGAAGGCGCAGATGACTCCGTTCTGGAACGGGCTGGAGGATCCGAAGGACTACTGGGTGCAGCTGGCGGGACGCGTTAAGCGAGGGCTCACTACCGCGCAGGGGGAGGCGGCCCTCCACACCGTCTATCGGCCGCTTCTCCAAGAACAACTCCCGACGATGACGGGCTGGAGCGAGAGCCGGCGCCGCGAGTTCGTGAACAGGAAGATCCTCCTCGTTCCCGGCGGCCGCGGCCGCACGGTGCTCCGGGAAGGACTGGGAAAGCCGCTCGTGTCGGTCATGGGGATGGTCGCGCTCGTGCTTCTCATCGCCTGCTCGAACCTGGCCGGTCTGCTCGCCGCCCGCGGGGCGGCCCGGCAGCGCGAGTACGGCATTCGCCTGGCGATCGGCGCAAGCCGCGCGCAGCTTCTGAGGCAGTCGATCGTCGAGTGCCTCCTCTTCGCGTTCGCAGGGGGCGCGCTGGGAATCCTCGTGGCGGGATGGACACTG
>WNGE01002975.1_pt1 | contig 27492 bp, 26 predicted proteins | sample 5400651 | NCBI WGS metagenome assembly WNGE01 (sample SAMN13153370, study PRJNA577476) | soil metagenome | isolation source: 60 cm soil or saprolite under grassland replicate 2 | place: USA:California | collected 2016-06-15 | reverse complement strand
CGCTGGCTCAGTTTGCCGGAGAGACTCTTGACCGTCACCACGCAAAGGTAAGAACCCGGGGCCATGCGCTCTCCGCCACTGTCTTGCAGTGTCCAGTCGAGCACGTTGCCTTTGGACGTCACGTCAAACATTACCTGTCCAGAGTCGGCGTAAATCTGTAGTTGCATTTGCACCACATTGCTCGCACCCGTAAAGCGCACGCGCTCTGCCGCAGCCGCGGCGGTCACAGTCGAACTCGATTGGCTGATAGGCCTTTCTGTTTTGCCCGGCTGTTCACCTTGAGCGAACGCGGTGCTAAGCAGGCAAAGAACTAAAAAGCTGGAAGCACAGACTCTTCGCGGTGTGAACATAGGAGCTCTCCTTTTGAGTTCGGTCCTGGTCCCGTTAAGCTGATTCTCGATGCGAAGGGGGACCGTTTTTGTTCCCGGCTGGTCCTTAACCACCCCGCCTCAAAAGCATCAGGCAGCTTCGCGGCAACTCGATATCGGTGCGCCGGCAATGTGAACCAAGGTCCCGCCGGTGTTGCTATTGAGTATTTCTCCTGAGGCGACGAAACCACAATTCTCGGGACCCGGTACTACATGAGGCCCGGGAATTCTTCTCACGATTCCGGTTAGTTCCGCGCGGCCTGTGTTGTCGAACGCGGACGCGGGAAGCTGAGCGGCGTTGAGATCGAAGAATGAGGATTGGATTCCATTAACATCGCCGTTTTGATTTTGGGGAAACACATACGTATTCGAGGCCAGGATATTTCCCTGAGAGTCGAACACTCGCAATTCCAGGTTCACGCCTCCCGGATGAGTATTAGAGCCAGCAGGGCCTGGGGCGACAGTGACCAGGCGGGCCACATTGAATCTGAGGATCTGACCCTGGGTAATGCCACCCTGAACGACAATGCCTCCCTGTATGATGATGCCAACCTCATTTGCCGCCTCACGTGCCTCTTTGTTCTGAGCCGGCACCGCTCCAGTTCTGTTTCCGATCGAAACAATTGCGATGGCCACCAACGGAACCAACGCGATTAATCTCCGGCGTGTATTTAGTATTCTCATCTTCTTCTCCTCCATGTTTCCTGGATTGAGTTCGGTTCAGCCTGGGTTCAGCACTTCGCTACCGAACGCACATAAATACTCCCGATTGAATGCGGCGGTCGCCGTCTAAACAGATAGGAACATCAGAAGGAAAAAGCGAAGTGCCCGACCTTCACTTTTGCCTTTTTACTTTTGCCTTCTTCAGACGAGACGATTGCGCAGCGCTTTCGAGACAGCCTCTGATTTGGAGTGGACCTGAAGTTTCTCGTAGATATTGCGCATGTGGAAGGCGATCGTAGTGACTTTGACGCCTTGCGCGGCGGCGGCTGTTTGGTAGTTGTGTCCTTCGACCAGCAGCTTCAAGAGCCGCAGCTCGTGAGGAGTGAGTTTATAGTCGGCTCTTTCCGGTGGCCGAATCTCGCGAAACAATTTGATGACCCGGCGTGCGACTTCAGGTGACATTGGCGCTCCGCCGCTCATCGCTTCGTTCAGGCTCTCGATCAAGCGCGCCGGCGGTGTTTTTTTCAGCAAATAGCCGCAGGCGCCCGCACAGAGCGCATCGAAGATCATCTCATCATCGTCATAGACCGTGAGCATGAGCAGCAACATTTCCGGGTAGCTTTCTTTGAGCAGCCTAATACCTTCGATGCCGCTCATTCCCGGCAAGCCGATATCGACGAGCATGATATTGGGCAAATCAAATCGAATCTTCTCCAGCGCTTCTTCCATCGAACGAAAACTACCGGTGCACCGGTAGCCGTCAGTGAATTTGATCAACGAGGCGAGCCCCTCGCGGATATCGCGCAGGTCTTCAACAATAGCGACCTTGATGACGGCCGGAACTGATTGAGCAAGTGCTGTGGTTTGGGTTTCAGAAGCCATGCATATCTCTCACGTCGCGGCCATTGGGCTGGTAGCCTATATTAAAACCTTGAAAATTTCCCCGTCTAAACAGATGGGATCTAAGAGTGGTTTGCTCAAAAAGACCTACCCAGAAATCGGCGGGCTCGGAGCGGCCAGATGTTCATGGGTCAGGTCGCCGGAATGGGATCCAGCTCCGGAGGAGCGCGATGTTTATAGGTCAGGTCACTGGAATTGGATCTAGCTCCGGAGGAGCGCAATGTGGTCTTAGTCGAAGCGAAGGTATTTCGCTCCTCCGGAGCTTCAAAATTCTTTTGAGGTTCCAGGTTTTATAAACATTTGGTCCCTCCGGGACCGAAGCGCAACCGAAATAGATAGTATCGATGCGAAAACTTTAGAGTCGACGGCGCCACTCCTGTCAGTGTTCTAACGCACTCGTCCATCTCGGTGCCTGGCGCTAGCCGCCAAAGGAACCGTCAGCAGTACCACGGTGCCTCTTCCGTCATTCGAGATAATTTGAAGCTCGCCACCCAATTCTTTCGCACGTGACCGCATGCTCGTGAGTCCCTGGCCCTCGCTTAACTTGGCCGAGTTGAAGCCCGGGCCATTGTCCATGACTTTCATCGTCAGCCATCTGTTTTCGATCCGCACTTCAATCTCCGCCTCAGTGCACCCGGAGTGACGCGCAATATTGTTGACGGCCTCTTTGAAGATCAGAAAGACCTGGCGGCGCAGGTCCGCTCCGATTTTCAACGCTTGCTCCTCACCGGGCGCGTTAAAGCTAAACTCAATCTGGCGGGCGGTGAAGAGGTCACTGGCGAAGCGCCGCATGCGTTGTACGAGATCGCTAAGATGATCTTTCTTTGGATTGATTGCCCAGACGATGTCGCTCATCGAATCAACCAGGTCACGCGAGGCAGTGGCGATCACCGTGAGCGGCTCGCCGATCGGCGCCTCCACGTTTACCTGGTGGCGGGCCACCTCACTCAAAATAGCGATGCGCGACAAGCCCGAACCGATGTCGTCGTGCAGATCCGCTGCGATGCGCGTCCGCACGCGTTCCAGTTCGATCAGCTGCGTAACACGGTTGCGGATGATCGTCGCAGCGACCAGTCCCATCAACATCAGAGCGAGGGTAATAAACCACCAACGCTGCCAGATCGGCCGCAGAATTGAAAAAGTAATAATCGCCGGGGTGGGACTGAGGCTGCCGTCCGTAGTTACGGCCCGCACCTGGAACTGATAATGACCAGGAGACAAGCTTGCATAATTAATCGTGCGCTGATCGGTGGGCGCGCTCCACTCCTCATTCGCGCCGACTAACTTGTACTGGTACTTCAAGCCCCCACCGGCCGCAAAGCCCAGGCCGACGAAGTCAATGCTGAGTTGATTCTGCGTCGGATTGAGGACGAGTCCGGACACTTCAGTTTCGCCCAAGGCCGAGATCGGTTGTGAATTGCCCGCGATGCGTAACCCACTGATCAAGATAGGTGGTTGCTGCTGGGGTGGGTCAGACCCCGGAATGAGCCGCGAAAGCCCGAGGTCGGTCCCGAACCAAAGCGCACCCTGCCGGTCACGAAAAGCAACTGTGATCGAGCTGCTTGGGAGCCCATCGGCCTTGGTGTAGTGCCTGACACGTTTGGTCTGCAGATCGAGTTGATCGAGACCGCGTGCCGTGCCGAAGTACATCCGCCCTGACTTGTCTTCAGTAATGCATGAGACGCCGTTGCTGGATAGACCATCAGCAGTCGTGTAGACGACGAAGTGCGGGCGGTCTGCTTGCGGATCGTCGAGACGAGCCACTCCGCCCTGGCCAGTCGCAACCCAAAGCCGGCCGGCATGGTCAAGATATAAAGCTCGCACCGGTCCCGGCGCCATTCCATCGGATTGGGTGAACATGCGAAAGTGTCCATCGCGGTAACGTGCGAGACCGCCTTCATAAAACCCCAGCCAGAGATTGCCGGCCGCGTCTTCGCGATAGGCGGTTGGCGGGCTGTAGCGCGGCAGTCCTTCTCCTTCAGAATAGACGTGAAACGACTCGGTGGCTCGCTCCCAGCGAACCACGTTAGGCACTGCCCCCGCGATGCTGATCCAGATATCACCGCGCGAGTCTTCAAACAGACGGAACACGTCGGTGCCGGGCAGTTCGCCATGCTGCTGGTCATAGAAAACCTTCGGTGGCGTGTGTGCCATTTGCTCCACGCTGATCACCCGCGGGAAGCGATAGAGCCCGTAGGAAGTGGGCACCCACCACTCTCCGGTGTGGTCCTGAAAGGTGACCTGATTCCAGCCCCAGCCGAAACTCTTGATCTCGCGGGATACGTGAGGCCTGACGGCGGCGAATCGTTGGCCGTCGAAATGATTGATGAAGGGCTCGAGATCACTGGTAACGCAGAGTTCTCCGAGCTGGTTTTCAAAGACAGACATCACCTTGGCATTGCTTAGACCATCCACTTTGCCGAAAGTGGTAAAGCCGCTCCAGGTGATCTCCATGGCCCCGGTTGAGCTTGACAGCCATAAGTTGCCGTCAGGATCCTCGGCTTGCGGCGAGATGTATTTGTTGCTCAGTCCCTGAGCCGAAGTGTAGCTGCGGAACCGCCCATCGCTAAACTCAGTCAGTCCGCCATCAGTGCCGATCCAGATGCGTCCGTCAGCGGCTTGATATATGCCCGTCAAAATAATATCGCTGGCGAGTCCATCAGCAGTGGTGTAGCGGCAGTTCTCGCCTGGCGCCGCAGGCAGGTGCACCCGATGGTCACGCGAGCGCTCTTCGCGTGCACACCCAGCCAGTGTTCGCGTTACGAGGCTATCTCCTGCGACGATCGATGACGCAGGTTCCGGCCGCGGTGCGCAATCCAGAGCCTCCCTTCAGAATCAAACATTAACGACTCGACGAGGTCGGCAAGCGGTTGAATCGCGTAGCGAACGATGCGGCCGTCGGGCAGGCGCCTCACTAAGCCCCTCCCTTGAGTGCTGACCCAGAGGCTACCTTCGCTGTCCTCGATCAGATCCCTGACAGGTACGTCTGGCTGCTTCAGCTTCAGCTCGATATAACGAAAGATTGCCTGACCGTTCGATTCATCGAGGCGAAATAGACCAGCATCGGTGCCGGCCCAGATTTGCCCCGCGCGATCTTCATAAAGGACGTTCACGCGATTGGTTGCCGCCCCATTACCAACCGGATACGCAGTGAATAGATTGCCGACTTGAGATCGTTGATTCGCCAATGGCGAGGGGTTGAAGCGGGCCACCGTTGATGAACGGATGAGGCAGTCCGTGTTCGACTCCATAGGTGGTGAACTCGTAGCCGTTGAATCGGCTCAACCCGTCCCCCGTACAGAACCACAGAAAACCGTGCGAGTCTCGAACAATGCGCAGAACAAGATCGCGCGGCAGCCCGTCGGCAGTCGTGTAAGTGCGGACCGGAAGCTGTTGGGCACGGACGCTTGACGCGCCGAGAAGGAGCGCCAGCGCCAGGCATAATGCGGCAACAGTCTTTGCGCCGGCATTGACCTGAGTTGACTGCTCTGGGCCAACCATTTTCATTCGAAGTGATGATACTGCGTGGTCGTGATGGCGAGAAGCTGGATTAGTGTTTCAAACAATTGAATCGCTGAGGCAACCACAAAATGAAGTTTGCCGTACCTCTTCAATTGATTTGCGCGGCTCGCGAACTTGCGCCTAGAATGGCATCCCCGAGTTCCCCAGACGGGGCAGCCTCTTGCCTGAGCGCGGACCTTAAGCGCGGACGCGCAGAAAAGTCTTTGGGCACCTATTGAAAAATTCTTCAAAAGTTCTCCATTGTCCATGAGCGCGCAAGTTAACCACATTTATGAGTTCGGCGAGTTTCGCATGGAGACCGCGGAGCGGCTCTTACTGGGTAAGGAGGGGCCGATTCCACTGACCCCCAAGGCGTTCGACACACTCCTGATTCTGGTTCAGCAGAGCGGCCACCTCATCGAAAAAGACGATTTGATGCAGCAGGTTTGGCCCGATACCACTGTCGAGGAAGCAAATCTAGCCCGGAATGTGTGGGCGTTGCGCCGAGTTTTGGGTGATGACCACGGCAAGCACCGCTACATTGAAACCGTTCCCAAACGCGGGTATCGATTCATTGCGCCGGTTAAAGCGTTTCCGAGTCAGTCAATTGAGTTGCTGGTGCAGCGGCGCCTGCGTGCTCATATTGTTACCACCGAAGAGGAGAGCGCTGATCTCAGCGCCGCTCAGACGGAAGCGATTGTGCACACTTCGGCACCGAATCCGCTGGCTCAATTCTCCGCACTTGCTCAGGCACCGGTTGCGAGGCTGACGAGCCGTAACCGCGGAATCGCAATCGTCGGGATCGTCTGCGTTATAATAGGACTAGGTATTGCCGCTGCCGCGATCGTTCGCCGTAATGCGAATCGAGCTCCAACACATACGGCCATCGATTCCCTCGCCGTGATGCCGTTCGTGAACGCCAGCGATAACCCGGACCTGGAATACCTTTCGGACGGCATTACTGAGAATATTATCAACCGAATTTCGCTCGCAGCTCACCTGAAGATGATCGCGCACAACTCGGTTTTCCGTTACAAGGGTAAACAGATCGATGCTCAAAAGGTGGGTCACGAATTAGGTGTCCAGGCAATCCTGCTCGGGAGAGTCGTCCAGCACGGCGATGACCTGTCCGTTAGCGCGGAGCTGGTTAACGTCGGAGACGGCAGTCATATTTGGGGCGAGCACTACGATCGCAAAGCGACGGACCTTTTATTCCTGCAAGAAGACCTGGCGAAAGACATCGCGAACGGTCTACGGTTGCAGTTTGATTCCGAAGAACAAACGCAAAGCCGCAAAAGCTGCACCGACAATGTCGAGGCTTATCAGCTCTATTTAAAGGGGCGTTACTTCTGGAACAAGAGAACTGAGACGGGCCTGCGCAAGGGAATTGAGTACTTTCAGCAGGCGATCGAGCAGGATCCAAACTATGCGCTGGCGTATGCCGGCCTGGCCGATTCGTACATCATTATGGCCAATTGGAGATACGCGCCGCCGGGCGATTCATACGCCAAGGCAAAAGCCGCGGCGCTCAGAGCGCTGGAACTCGATAACCGTCTTCCCGAGGCATTGACGTCGCTTGCTTATACAACTCTACTCTACGAACGCGACTGGAAGACTTCGGAGTCAAGATTTCAACAAGCCCTCGCGCTCAATCCAAATTATGCTTCCGCTCATCACTTCTACAGCATTTGTCTGATGACCTCCGGCCGCCAATCCGAAGCGTTGGCTGAGATCACGCGCGCGCAGGATCTCGATCCGCTGTCACTGATCATTACTTCCGTCCATGGTTGGATCTATTACCAGGGCCGGAATTTCGATCGAGCGGTTTATCAATACACGAAGACTTTGGAAATGGATCCTAAATACGTTCCTGCCTTGCTGGATCTCGGAGCCACCTACTTGAGAAAAGGCGAATACAGCAAAGCGATTTCCCAGTTTGAGGAGGCAAAAACCGCCGGCGGAGAGACTGGCAGGATTCTGGCCGACTTAGCCCAGGCGTACGCTCTTTCCGGAAGGCGATCGGAAGCGCTGGGGATCCTGAGCCAGCTCGAACGCCCATCAGCGCCGGCCTTTGTCTCGACCTGGGATCTCGCGCTGGTTCACACCGCGTTGGGTAATAAGGCCAGGGCAATTGAGTTGTTAGAAAAAGCAGCGGATGAACGGGTGGGGTGGATTATATTGCTGGGAGTTGATCCGGCTTTTGATCGGCTTCAAAGCGAGCCGAGATTCGCAAAACTAAAACAGCGAGTCGGGATTCCGAGCCCATCTCAGTCGTGAGAGAAACCAATCCAATTCTAATAAGTCTCACGCTTCATCAATCAATTGAATTCTGTGCACATGCCGTCCTCCCTCGAATGGTGTTTCAAGCCACGCGCGCACGATCTCGAGAGCAACTTCCGGCGTCATCATTCGCTGACCCAGCGAGATCATGTTGGCGTCATTGTGTTGCCGAGCCAGGCGCGCTGACTCAATGTTCCAGCATAAAGCACAACGAATTCCCCTGACGCGGTTTGCCACCATCGCTTCGCCATTGCCCGACCCACCTAAAACGATACCGCGCTCCGCTTCACCTGAAGCCACTGACAGAGCGACCGGGCGAATAAACAAAGGATAGTCGACAGGCTGCTCGGAATAGGTGCCAAAATCATTGACGATGTGTCCCAGCTCAGAAAGGAGGCTCTTGATCTTCTCCTTGTACTCAAAGCCGGCATGATCTGAACCGATTGCGATCTTCATTTGCAGAATCTAATTACGACATGTCATAGCATGAGTTGCAAGTCTCGAACTGAACGGCCCGATCATGAGCCGTTTCTGACGCTTCTTCAAGTACGCGGCGATTGAACTCCAACCAGCTCAGCTCCCGATTGATGAGAAGATTTCTTTGTTGACGAAGATTGCGTGGCAGCTTTGATCGTTTTATCTTCGCCGGAGCCGTCTTTAGTGTAGCTGTTGCAGTGCTCGTAATGGGTCTTTAATATCATTCTAATAAATACGGGCGGATGAAACCCAGTTCGAACGTGTAAGGACGGGCAGCATTCAACTTAATTTTAATAATAATGTAGTGAAGACCTGCGTAATCGATTCGCAGTCTTAGGTTTGTTGCAGCTTATCCCCTGGTGAATGCGGCTTTGCAGTATGGTTAACTGGAATAGTTACCAATGAAACCGTTACTTCAATCTGAGATTGCAACGTGCCTGGGGCGGGCTTTGGAAGAAGACATCGGTTCTGGTGATGTGACGACGGCGGCAATCGTTGCCGCCGGCGCTGTGCTGCGAGGAAACATCGTTGCCAGGCAAGCTGGGGTTATCGCCGGTCTGGACGTGGCTGAGCAAGTCTTTCGTTTGCTCGATAAGGAGATGGAATTCAACGTTCTCGCCGGTGAGAGTTCAGTCGTGGAATCAAATACTACAGTGGCGAAACTATCAGGCTCGGCTCGCGCCCTGTTGACGGGTGAACGGACGGCATTGAATTTTCTGAATCGCATGTCAGGAATCGCGACTCTAACTCGCAGGTTTGTAGACGCCGTGGCTCACACTCAGGCGACAATTCTGGACACGCGCAAAACTGCGCCGGGCCTGCGTACCCTCGATAAACTCGCCGTGATTCGTGGTGGCGGCCGGAACCACCGAATCGGTCTCTATGACATGATATTAATAAAGGACAACCATATCGACTTTGCCGGTTCACTTGAAAAAGCTGTGGCTCGGGTGCGTACCTCGGGAACGTCGCTGGAGCTGGAAGTAGAAGCGCGCACGTTGGCTGACGTACAAACCGCGCTCAATCTTGGTGTTGATCGAATTCTGCTGGACAACATGAGCGTCGAGTTGATTCGCGAGGCAGTAAAACTCAGCGCCGGTCGCGTGAGGTTGGAGGCTTCGGGCAATATCACTTTGGAGAATGTGCGCGACATTGCCGAAACCGGTGTTGATTTCATTTCAGTCGGAGCATTAACGCATTCAGCGAAATCGTTTGATGCGAGTCTGGAGTGGGTGTCTTAGGAAAATCACGACGCAAGACGGTAAACTTGAAACATAATGAATACCGCAACTATAACAAGTCCGCATGAAATGCAGAGTCGGTTGCAGGCACTTCTGGCAGGAGTAGTGCCGGATATTGAATTAGGCCTTAAGGCTGAGCTGGCCGCCAGGATCAATCTCCTGAAGCGCGAAAAGAATGCCGTAATTCTCGGCCACAACTACATGGAGCCGGCACTCTTCAATTCGATTCCGGACTACGTCGGAGATTCACTGGAGCTTTGCCGCAAAGCGGCCGAAACGGATTGCGACATCATAGTCTTTTGCGGCGTCAGGTTTATGGCTGAGACGGCGAAGATCCTGAATCCTGAGAAGACTGTGCTGTTACCGTCGCGAGCGGGCTGCTCACTTGCGTCGAGTATTACCGCTGCGGACGTGCGCGAGTTGAAGCGCAGATTTCCCGGCGTGCCCGTCGTCACCTATATAAACACATACGCAGACGTGAAAGCGGAGTCGGACATTTGCTGCACTTCCGCAAACGCCGCCTCCGTAGTTGAATCGCTCAACGCCGAGACTGTGATTTTCATTCCTGACGAATATCTCGCAAAGAACGTCGCTCGCCAGACAGGAAAGCACATTATCTTTCCAAAAGTGAACGGACCAGACGCGCACCTGAGAAAACAGTCGGATCATGAACTCGATTATCAGATGATTGGTTGGCGTGGACGTTGTGAGGTTCACGAGAAGTTCACGATCGAAGATGTGCAGAATGTCAGGAAACAGTTCAGCGACGTTGTGGTTCTGGCACACCCTGAATGCAGTCCCGAGGTTGTTGAGGCATCGGATTTCTCAGGCAGCACGACCGCGATGTCTAAGTACGTCGCAAGCAGCCAGGCGGGCCGGTATCTGTTGCTAACGGAATGCGCGATGGGAGACAACGTGGCCGCCGCAAATCCAGGAAAGGAAATGCTGCGACTGTGCAGCGTGCGCTGCCCGCACATGAACCAGATCACGCTCGAGGACACCCTAAAATCATTACAGAAACATCAGTATGTGATCGACGTTCCCGAAGACATTCGCCTCCGCGCCGCTCGCGCAGTTGAGCGAATGATCGCTATTGATTAACGACGTACTCCTTACAAGACACTCGAATATTCCTGCCGGAATGAAGTTAGGTTCGCCTAAGTATGCGTGTCTCTCGAGGTAATCAGAGAGACCTCGGGCCGTTTCCAGGCCCGAGGTCTCTTCAGACTTCGCAATTGCAGCACTCTTAATTCCAATTAAAAGCCGATGCGATTTTCGCGCGGCTTGGCTGCATTGACCCTCAACGCGCGGCCGCCTACTTCCTGGCCGTCGAACTTCTGGATAGCTGTCGCGCCTTCCTCGCTCGAGGACATTTCGACGAAGCCGAAGCCGCGCGAGCGACCTGTTTCGCGATCTTCAATCAAGGAGACGCTTTCAACCGTCCCCGCCTGCGCGAACAATGTTTGGAGTTCATTGCTCGACGTATCAAACGAGAGATTACCGACATAAAGTTTCATAGACATAAGTTTCATACCTTTCCCCATGCGGGGCTTCTCACCCGGAAGACTCTTCCCTGGCGAGTCAACAGAAGCCGCATGCCGAAAACTGCGGCTTCCCAATCTGCCAAGGAGTTACATATCCATGCCGCCGGGCATTGCCCGCAGCTTGTTATCTTCCTGTAGCTCAGAAATGAGGGCTTCAGTTGTTAGCATTAAGCCCGCAATTGATGCCGCATTTTGCAGCGCACATCGGGTGACTTTCGCCGGATCAATGACACCGGCAGCCACCAGGTCTTCGAATGTTTCGGTCTCGGCGTTGTAGCCGACGTTCGGATTCTTTTCAGCGCGAACTTTCTCGACAATGACCGCGCCTTCTTTGCCCGCGTTCGCGACAATTTGTCGCAAGGGCTCTTCCAGGGCGCGACGGACGATGTTGACGCCAATTTGTTCGTCCGGGTCGCCGGCGGGTTCGTCCTCGTTATCGGCATCGAACAGTTTGAATTTGTCCAACGCCTTTGCAGCGCGAATCAAAACCACGCCGCCGCCGGGCACGATGCCCTCTTCGACCGCCGCTCGGGTCGCATTCATTGCGTCTTCGACCCGCGCCTTCTTCTCCTTGAGTTCAGTTTCAGTGGCTGCGCCGACGCGAATTATCGCGACGCCGCCGACAAGTTTCGCCAGACGCTCCTGAAGTTTTTCGCGGTCATAATCAGAAGAGGTTTCTTCGATCTGAGCCTTCAGCGTTTTGACGCGGGCCTGCAGGTCCTTGGTGTTGCCCCCGCCATCAATGATGGTGGTGGTTTCCTTGTCGAGGGTCACCCGCCGGGCGCTGCCCAGGTCTTCCAGCTTAACGTTTTCAAGCTTGATGCCGAGGTCTTCGCTGATGACTGTTCCACCAGTGAGGACCGCGATGTCTTCAAGCATTGCCTTACGACGATCACCGAAGCCAGGCGCCTTCACCGCGGCGACGGTGATGGTGCCGCGCAGCTTGTTGACCACGAGGGTCGCCAATGCTTCACCTTCAACATCTTCAGCAATAATCAAGATTGATTTACCCAGCTTCGCCGCCTGCTCAAGAATCGGCAGCATGTCGCGCAGCGAAGAAATCTTTTTCTCGCTGAGAAGAATTACCGGATTCTCAAGCACGGCTTCCATGCTTTCCGCGTCGGTAACGAAGTAGGGCGAAAGGTAACCGCGATCAAATTGCATCCCTTCGACAACCTCCAGGGCCGTGTCCATCGTCTTTGATTCTTCGACGGTGATGACCCCATCTTTGCCAACCTTCTGCATTGCTTCGGCAATCAATTCGCCGATGGTGTGGTCCCCATTGGCGGAGATCGTGCCCACCTGCGCGATCATGTCACCGTTGACCGGCTTCGACATTCTCTTGATCTCTTTCGTAGCGCGCTCAACTGCTTTGTCGATGCCGCGCTTCAGGGCCATCGGGTTCGCACCCGCCGCAACAGTTTTAACGCCTTCGCGGAAAATCGCCTGCGCGAGCACGGTCGCCGTCGTGGTACCGTCGCCTGCGACGTCGCTGGTCTTCGACGCCACCTCGCGCACCATTTGGGCGCCCATGTTCTCCGTTGGATCTTTGAGTTCGATCTCCTTCGCCACGGTTACACCATCTTTGGTAATCGTCGGGCTGCCGTATTTCTTATCGAGGACGACGTTTCGCCCCCTTGGTCCCAGTGTAATCTTCACCGCGTCGGCGAGTTGATTGACCCCGCGCAGAATTGCAGCGCGCGATTCTTCTCCATGAGTTATTTGTTTTGCCATAATCTTTGTCTCTTTCTCCTAATTAAAGTTGTGACGCCAGAACCTAGTGGCTCTTCCTGCCGCCGCCGGCGGCCGCGCCCGCGCGCGTGATGACTCCGAGAATCTCGTCCTCGCGCATAATCAACAGCTCGTCACCATTAACCTTGATCTCCGAGCCGCTGTACTTGCCAATCAAGACGCGGTCGCCTGCCTTTACATCCAGGGCCTGGCGCGAGCCGTCATCTTTGTACTTGCCCAGGCCGGCGGCGATCACTTCGCCCTCCTGTGGCTTCTCTTTCGCAGAGTCGGGAATAATGATGCCGCCGCGAACCTGCTCGCCTTCATCGATGCGTTTCACGATCACGCGGTCGTGCAGTGGTTGGATATTCGTCATAACTTATTTCAATCTCCTTTTCGGTTTATCGAGAGTTCCAAATTTCAGAGCCATGATGATTACTTCGCCGGCAGTCTTCTTGCGCTACGCGCTTTAACGATCTTTTTCCCGTTAGTGAGCGAGAGCACATCGCCGGGTTGGCACACTAGCGCCTGGCATAGCTTCTCCAGAGTGTCGAAATTAATTCCGAAAGCTTTGCCTTTCTTCAAGCGCCACAACGTCGTGTGGCTGATGCTCGTCTGTTTGGCGAGCCAGTAGAACGTTCGCCCGTGACTTTTCAGCAGGCTGTCAATTCGAATCTCAATCATGGCGTCTTCCTTTCGCGTACACTATATAGCACACATGAGAAATATTGTCTATGCGAGATATATTGTATACTTGACATATATCTCTGTCTTAGCGTAGTGTCCTTGGGAATTGAGTTCGCTTACTCCTTTCTCAGCCCTTCTGGAATCATCCAGACTATCTGAAGTTCACAGCTCAACAACTTAAGGAGCTAACAAATGTTTGGAAGACAAATCACCATGAAGCTCAAGGCCAATTCGGCCAAGGAGCTCACCCGCATCAATGAAAACGAGATTATCCCTTTGCTGCGCAAGCATAAGGGCTTCCGCGATGAGACCACCTTTATCGCTCCGGAACGCTCGGAAGCGATTGCCAACAGCTTCTGGGATTCAAAAGAGGACGCAGACGCTTATAGCCGCGTAGGCTATGCGGAAGTGTTGAAGACGCTCTCAAATGTGCTCGAAGGAACGCCGACGATTAAGACATTCGAGTTTGCCAATTCCACATTCCACCAGACGGCCCCCGTCAAGACGGTGTAAAAGTAAAGAGATTCCTGACTGCGAGAGGGCGGACCTGAGGTCCGCCCCTCGACAGGAATGACGCTCCAGAAATCTGGCGAGGCTTTTCATTTTTCATTGGTAAAACCTCCTCCTGACTGAAGACATGGAGAACCGGCATGAGCACCCTCAACATCCATCAACGTCGAATCGGAAACGTGACGGTTTTGGACATGGACGGCAACATAAGAATCAGCGGAAACAATGTAGCCCTACAGGAAGCAATTTGCTCCCTGGTCAACGAAGGGCGAAATCAGATTGTGCTGAATCTGGCGCGAGTTACTTACATCGATTCAAGGGGTCTGGGCGAACTTATTTCCAGTCATGTCGGTTTGACTAAGAGGGGCGGGCAGATCAAGCTGCTCAATCTCACCCAACGACTCGAGGAGCTGATGACGACCGCAAGTCTTCTTACAGTCTTTGATGTTTACGGCGATGAACCAGAAGCTGTCGATAGTTTCAAGACACCTGACGCTGGCGCGGTACCGATTGCTCCGCCCGATAATGTGCCTTCGGCCATTGCCGTGCGTTGAAACGGCGTTAAAGCCTGACACTTTTTTTCGCCTGCCCCTGATTTGCCGGATCTCTCTCGTGGCTCATGCCGGGCGGCGGCGGGAGAAAATATTAAACGCAAGAATGATCAGCGCTCCGAGCAGCAACAGGTGAATCAGGTTGGTGGTAACAAAGCCACCCACAAACCCAAGTGCCCACAGCAGCAACAACACTATCAGAATTATCCATAACATGATCGTATTCTCCTTAATTTCAAAAACTCTGTCTGACCTTCAATCCCTTGATATTGCTCGTCAACCACAGTGGGCCAAGTGATTAGAAACGTCTGCGCGCGGGATCACATACATGACATTTTTCCGATAAGCTACTCATCGATATTGCTTAGAGTATAATGAACCTATCGTACGCGACCAGCCGCGTTTTATTGAGGATCGCTGCATGAGATCTACGCGCATGTCTGCAGTTACGACACCGAACGAGGCAGTTGAGAACCGGCTGCTCGGCGCGCTTCCGACTGACGAGTATGAACGACTGCACCCACGCTTACAGCAGGTTGCGTTTTCTCTCGGTGAAGTTGTCTACGAATTCGGCGGACACCTGGACTATGTCTATTTCCCGACGACTTCAATCGTCTCTTTGCTCTACACCATGGAAAACGGCACCAGTGCTGAAATGGGTTTGACGGGAAACGATGGCGTAGTCGGGATTGCGCTCTTCATGGGCGGCGGCACCATGCCCAATCGCGCCGTCGTACAGAGCGCGGGCGGCGCCTTCAGGATGAAGGCAAAAGTGCTGCAGGATGAGTTCGCGATGGGTGGTAAGTTTCAACAGATGTTGCTGCGCTATACGCAAGCATTGATTACTCAGATATCCCAGACGGCCGTTTGCAACCGTCTTCATTCAGTGGAGCAGCAACTTTGCCGCTGGCTCTTGTTAAGCCATGACCGACTCAAGACAGATGAGTTGATTATGACCCAGGAACTGATAGCCGATATGTTGGGTGTCCGCCGCGAAGGCGTCACCGTGGCTGCCGGCCGCCTGCAGGATGCGGGAGCGATTAGTTACGTCCGTGGTCACATCAAGATTCTCGACCGCCAGAAAATGGAAGAGACCGTCTGCGAATGTTACCGGGTAGTGAAAGAGGAGTTCGATCGGCTGCTCGGATAGTGATCCGCTTTATTCTTTCGCCAGGTCTCGGCTCTGTGTGTTAGCGCACAGACCCCGCCTTTGTTGAACTGCTATAAACTCCCTTAGCTCTACTTTAGAAATTACCTAGCGACATTGGGGGATCGGATAAGATCCCTATTCATTTGTGCTTTGGGCACGCGCCATTGCAGGCGGACTGACCTGTTCGCCGGCCTTCTTTTTACTTCCGGCCCCGCCTTGTTTCTTTGAAGTTAGCAGGGCGCCAAGCGCTTCCTTCACGAGGTTGAAGACCGTCCGCCGATTTTGAAAGACTACTTTCATCCAGTCGCCCTTGGTTGTTTGTGGGAAATAGATCGCCCGGAATACGAGCCTGGAAATGAAGTGAAAGACGCGAGGCCCCACCGGCTTGTGGCTCAGCGCCGCAACCGCTTCAGCATTTCTCTCCGGACTGTATGAAGAGGCCCAGGCATGATGAAGCTCGCTATGCGTCTCGTCGATGGTCATCTTCAGCGGCTTGTGGGCCATCGTATATCGCTCAAACTTTAACCAGTGTTTCGGCCTGATCAGCCGGCCATCTTTCAATAGGCGCTGGTACAGCGGTGTGGACGGGAACGGCGTGAGCTGGCCAAAGATCGGTAGACCCGGCGGCCAGGTGCGAATCTGTTGCAGGATCCGTTCGGCCACGCCGGGGGTGTCGTTATCCAAACCGATGATGAATGAGGTGATTGCATAGATATCGCGTTCGGCGAGCCGATTGAGCACGGTGGCGTATTCCTCGGGCTTATTGAAACTCTTATTAACGTCCGCGAGATTGACCGGATCAATCGACTCCATCCCGATGAAGATTATCTTGCCGCCCGATCGAGCAATCAGGTCAACCAGCTCTTCATCGCGCAAGAGATTGGCGCTTATCTGCGCGGTCCAGGGAACCTCGGCACCGGCCGCGATAATGTCGCGGAGCAGGGATTTAGTGCGTTTGATACTGATGGCAAAGTTATCGTCGACAAAAAAGACAGTAACGAATCCGGCTTCCGACTTTGCCCGCGCTTTCAACTTCAAGAGTTCGTCAACAATGCTTTGATTTGTGCGGAAGCGAATCGAGTCACCGAAAAAACCTGTGACGGTGCAGAACTCACAGCCATAAGGACAACCACGCCCCGATTCGATGGGAATTATGCGAAAGGTGCGCCACCGTGGGCCGACGCGCGAAAGCAAGGGACGCAACACGCGCGGGAAGAAATCGAACTGCTCCAGGTTCAGTGACTCCCAGGGAATTTCGGGGTATGGCTGAAGACTCGGTTTGCGTTCTTTGCCCGACTCGTCAACCGGCGCGTAAATCTCTTTGAGCTCGCCGCGAGCGGCGTCTTCAACGATTTTGGGCCAGGTTTCATCAGCTTCACCAAGCGCGATTGCATCAACGTGACGCGGTCCTCCATCTCGTCCCAATGCCTCATCCGGAACCTCTGTGACATGCGGACCGCCCATCACTACCGGCACGTCTGCGGCGCGAATCGCGTCGGCGACGCGGTAGGCCTTCTCAGCCATTCTGGTCATGGCGCCGATCCCAACAAGTTCGATGTTCTGCTCACGTACAAACTGAACGATCTCGTCATCGCTCATCGCGCGGGCGTTGGCATCAATAAGGATCACCTCATGACCGGGCGGCGTGATGGTCTGCAGCAGGAACATCCAGAGGTGCGGCATGAAATTGCGCGTCACCCCGTTATCAGGGTTGTAAAGCAGGATTTTCAATTTCCGATCTCCGCGGCCCGATGGAACCAATTAGCCGTTTCAAATTGCGCCGGATTGCGCAATGGGATGGCAAGAGGAAGAGTCGGAGAACTCGATCCAGATGTCAAGCAGGCTATTCGCTTCGCCCGCAATATATCACAAGTGGGCGATGGCGGCGTCAACTGTCTGATCATTCCTGGTAATGAGAAGGACACTACTATTTTGTGCGAGGGAGTGCCTGGCGCACAGCTATTTCGGGAGAGCGTTGTCGTATTCCCTTTTGATGGTCCGGTAACACTTGCACCGATCGCGCTGAGATCTCGGCGCTTGACAATCCTGAGCGTGCCCCGACTGTAACGGATCAGGTTCTGCTTTTGCAGAGCGCCGGCGGCCTTGTTAATATCAAGCAGTTCTCCTCTCGCGCGCAAAGCGCCACCGCTTGGGTAATCCGCGCCGGATGAGCAGTGGAGAGTCCCCCTTTCAGCTTTGAAACGGTCTTTCCTCTCACTGGGAGGATAGTTAAGATATGACAGGTGGTGAGAAGAAATCCCGACCAGAACTAAGAATTACGGAGGAAAAAAATGAGAGTAACAAAGTTAATCTTAGCGGCGATCATGGTCGCGCTGGTGGCGAGTTCCGGCCCATGGGTGCGCAAGTCTGCCGCTCGCACAAAAGGCGACAATGACACGACGAAGAGGCTTAATGCCGCCGCGGATGTGCTGGGTGAAATCCTGGGCGCGCCCGACAAGGGTATCCCGCACGATCTGCTCGACAAAGCGGCCTGCGCCGTGATCGTGCCAAAGGTGAAGAAAGGCGCCTTTATCGTGGGAGCGAAATACGGCCGGGGCTTCATCGTTTGCAGAAGAAAGAGTGGGCGCGACTGGTCGGCGCCTGGCGGGGTGATAATCGAGGGAGGCAGTGTTGGATTTCAGATTGGTGGCTCGGAGACCGATGTAATAATGCTGGTGATGAATGAGCGAGCCATCGACAAACTCCTGTCGAGCAAATTCACTGTCGGGGGCGATGCCTCAGTAGCGGCGGGTCCGGTGGGCCGCACGTCATCGGCTGAAACGGATGCTCAGCTTCATGCTCAGATACTCACGTACTCCCGATCGAGGGGACTGTTCGCCGGGGTCTCGCTTCAGGGCGCGACGCTGCGGCCTGACGATGACGCGAATAAGGACATGTACGGCAGGCCAATGTCGAACAAAGACGTGGTACTTGGCAACGTGGCGCCGCCGCCGGCCGCGGCGAGATTGATCGCGGCGTTGAATAGATATTCCAACGTCAGGGCCAGAGGGTAATGGATTTCGGCGGGGCTGGCGCGCTCGAGTTAGTCAAGCGCAGAAAAAGGCGAATCAGATTGGAATGAATCAGCATGGCAACCACCGCGCCTGGAAGGGACTAGTGGCAGGCGTTGTTGGAGGCGTGGTTGCCTCCTGGGTAATGGACCGATTTCAGTACTGGTGGTTATCTTTTGACAACGGCGACGAGCGACAGCATCAGCTAACCCATAGCAACGAAGGCAACCAGGAGGAACCAGCAACCGTGAAGACTGCTTCCGCAATTTCGGAAGGAGTCTTTGGCCACAGTCTTACGGATAAAGAAAAAGAGATCACGGGTGCGCTGGTTCACTATGCGGTGGGGACGACCGCCGGCGCACTGTACGGTGTTGCGGCGGAGTACGAACCCGAGGTGACCACCCTGGCAGGAATTCCGTTTGGCGCAACGTTCTGGATGGTAGTCGACGAAGGAGCCTTGCCTTTGCTTGGGCTTGCAAAAAGCCCAACCGCTTATCCAATCTCAACGCATGCTTACGCGCTCGCATCACACCTGGTCTTTGGGTTAACGGCAGAAGTCGTCCGTAGTGCAGTGCGGCGAGCTTTTTGATTCGCCGGAAACTCCCGCCTTAGAATACCTCTTCGAACGCGGCGTTTGCGGTGAAGCAGAGACCACACTCCTTTTCTGATAAGAAGCTCGAGACGCTCCAGCGGCTTACCTTTGACTATTTCCTGAAAGAGACGAATCCTGAAAATGGCTTAGTGTCAGACAGCACGCGCCAGGGAGCGCCGTGCAGCATAACTCCAACCGGATTTGCCCTTGCCGCATATTCCGTCGGCGTCGAGCGAGGATTTATCACCCGCAAGGATGCGATTAATCGAACCCTCACAACACTGCGCTTCTTTTTTAATAGCCGGCAGGGAGAGGAGCCAGATGCCACGGGATATAAAGGGTTCTACTACCACTTCCTCGACATGAAGACCGGGCGCCGGACCTGGGATTGCGAACTGTCAACAATCGATTCGACCTTCCTAATCGCGGGAGCACTGACAGCCGCGCAGTATTTCGATCGCGACAATGACGATGAGCTCGAGATTCGCACGCTTGCTGATGCGATGTATCGCCGGACCGATTGGCGATGGGCGCAGAACCGGGGAGTGACCGTCACCCATGGTTGGCGACCGGAAAGCGGGTTTCTCAAGTATCGTTGGCAGGGTTACAACGAAGCGCTCATTCTTTACGTCCTCGGTCTCGCCTCGCCGACGCACCCTCTGCCCGAAAAGAGCTACCGGGCATGGACCAGGACTTATAAGTGGAGGAAACTTTACGGTCGCGAGTTTCTCTACGCTGGTCCGCTCTTCATACATCAGCTTTCGCACATGTGGATCGATTTTCGTGGCATTCAAGACGAGTACATGAGACAGAAAGCGATCGATTATTTCGAGAACAGCCGCCGCGCCACGTACATTCAGCAGCAGTACGCGATTCGCAATCCACGAGGCTTCAAAGGCTATGCTGAATACATTTGGGGTCTCACCGCGAGCGATGGTCCGGGACCAGCAAGCAAAAAGATCGGCGGCAGGTTGCGCCGATTCTACGACTACAAAGCGCGCGCAGTTCCCAACGGACCGGACGACGGCACGCTGGCCCCGTGGGCCGTGGTCGGTTCACTTCCGTTCGCGCCCGAGATCGTTCTGCCGTCGATCCAATATTTCGACGAGAGTTTTCCCGAGATGACCAGCCACTACGGATTCAAGTGCAGTTTCAATCCGACATTTTCGACGGCGGCAAGGAAGGAATGGATCTCAAAAGGCTACTACGGTCTGGATCAGGGCCCGATAGTCTTGATGATTGAGAACTACAGGTCAGGATTTCTGTGGCAGCTAATGCGCCGCTGTCCCTACATCATCGACGGACTGCGCCGCGCGGGTTTTGCGGGCGGCTGGCTGTAAGAAAGTTAGCGCTGCCGTTCTTGTCTTCGGTCATCGCTCTCTTAACTTTGAGTTGGAGAACCTCCGTGGGACATAGACAGCGCCAGGGCACTCACAACCGGTCGAGGATCTAGCTAAGCTTATTTTTCTTTCGCGCCATAGAGTTGACTCAGCGCTTATCCCGAACTCGCCGTCGCCGGTTGGTTAAGAAAGTGATCGCGGACCAACGCTACCAGCTGCGGATCAGTCATCCTGTCGGATGTTTCGATACCGACAATGCGTCTGCCAAGGTTATCTTCCTCCAGGCGTTTTTTCAGTTCGCCTTTCGCCTCTCCTGGACCAAGGATCAAAATAGATTCCGCGTCACGAATGCACGAAACCACATCGTCATAGTAAGTGGTCAGATGTCCCGTCAACTCTCTCTGGCGAATATCATCCGCCGGCGTTGATACTCCGGATTGCCGGTGGTGTTTTTCGAGATTCGAGCTGATCAACTTTACTTCTGCGTCTTTGCCCGCAACAAACACCATTACAGCCTTATTATGATCAATCCATAAACCCACTGCCTTCTTCATAACTTCTCCACTGGTCTCAGGTGTCGAGAGTGATTTGGCTAAAGAACCGCTTCATAAGTTCCCCTTAGGTGCGCCAACTCGCCAGCATCCAACACGTGATCAATGCCCGACTGGGATTCTTTGAAACCGTGACTTGCCTTCGGCATCTTCCCATGAAATATCGAGCACATAGGGAGTGGCTTCGCCGGCGATTACTTTGAGTCGTTCCATCTGATCGCGCTCATCATCGGCCGGTTTTCCGTTAATCCAGGTTCTATGAGACAGAACAGCCGCCTCTTTCGGCAGCATGGTCTTTATGGCGTCGAATCTTATATGAACTTGTGAAGGACCACCGTCAGTTTCCTCATCTTTCAGAAAGACCGTCAGAATCTCGATCGTGCGAAGCGTTATCTCGGTATTGTTCTTCAACTCCAACAGAACTCTTGGCTTCGTATCCAGGAACCTAAAGGTAAAAGGGTTTTGATTGTTGATGCTCATAAATTTCTTTTCCGTGATTATTTCGAATTCAAGCGGCGGCTGAAACCCCGCTCAGCAGCCGGGCCAGCAGTCTTCTCAACTGATTGAAGTTATCAGGACGCGTGATATACACATTCCGGCCGATCGCGACTTCCTCACCCTCGCCGATCTCTTCAATGCAGAAGACGACCACCGGCACAAGCTCTCCTACCCTGGCACGTTGGCGAATATTACGCGCGCTAAGGATAACTTCGCGCGGCAACCCGGCCAGACTAACCAGAATCAGGTCCGGTCGCGCTCGTTGAGCGCTTTCTATCGCGTCTTGCTCATCTCTCGCCAGGGTGATGCGATAGCCGTCTGCTATCAGTAACTTTTCCATGCCGTCGCGAGTCTCATGAACATCCTCCACTATCAGGATGGTCGGGGGCATGTCGTTTTCTTTAGTCATTAATAACACTTCTCGTTTGCCTACACATGGCAGAAAATGTATGAGTGCCTGGCCATGTCTTTCCGCACTCAGGCGCCAGCGCGATTAGTCACGCTGACAAGTTTCACGGCTTTGCCAGCCGCAGAAATTGCATGACTCGTATCCGGTGTCCCAATTAATCCTCTTAACTTGCTTCTTAATTATCGTTTCGTTGTACATTCCAGTTCCACAATTCCTTACCAACAAATACGAGCCACCCGCTTCATCTGATTCCAGGGCGGGAGATTTAGCTTCCAGGTTCAATACTACAGCTGGAAATTCAAGCCGTCCGTGTGACAACACACATATGCGATTAACTCTATAAGAGGTCTAACGCACAGACGGCTCAAATTGCTTAGCTTAGAGTTCATTCGTGACGGTCAGCTCAGAATTGCCCGCAAACGAAGGCAATAGAGACGGCCGGATTTGTTGAGAGCCTTTCGGAAGAACAGGAGTCATTCGAAATCAAACACATTCAAGAAAACAGAGTTTATAAGCAATGTCATTCCAGGCTGCAATCGGCCGGCGTGATTGAAACTGATAAGACCGTTAAAGAAGGCAAGGCGCTACTCGCCGGCGGGATGATTCTGTCGAAACCAATAAGAGTCCATGATGTTATTGACCCTTATCAGATTAGCCAGTCGCGTATGAAGGCCAAGGCGCTATGGCGCATGATCATCTCAGAGTAATGAACCTGAAAGATTGGCATTGGCAAGAATAATGGAGGGAAATGTGTATCAGGAGAGGAAGAGGTGTGACAAGATCCGTCCCGCGGTTGCATCACGACAACCACGACTTCGCTCAGCCCTTGTCGTACTCGTCGTGGCGGCGGCACGCGCCTGATCTCATTTGATCGCAGAGATAACACTCAAACCGACTCTTTGTATTCCTCGAGATTCTCCTGAATTGCATTGAGCAGGCGGGACTTCAGAGTGTCGTCTTTGAGCTCCTCCGCCGGCACCGGCTGCCACTTACCCGGGATCAGCACCTGCGAATCGATGAAAGCTTCGATGGCTTCCTGTAAACCCTCGATTCTGATCTTGCCTTTCATGGCCACCACTTCTTCGATGATGACGGTGACAGCGTCTCCGGTAATGCGATGCCGGTGATTGATGATCGCCGACCGCTCCTGAATCGTTTTCAGCGAAGCATCCAGCGGCTCGGCCAACGCCGCGACCAGTTTGAGATAACATTCCTGAAGGTTCCTGACGTGCGAACGGCAGCCGTTAGTCGGCTTCAGGTCTCTTTTTCCCACATAGGACGCCGCCATGATGCGGCAGAAAATATCGGTGGGCATGTAGGCACTCTCGTCATCCACGCGGTGTATAGCCTGCGCCACATAGTAGGCCGGCAATAACCGCAGCAGGTTGCGGATGAGAAAGACCGGGTTGTGCGTGAAGCCGTCCGGAAGCTTCTCGATGCCTTTCGAAACTTTTCGATCCTCGAAGTAACTCAAGCTGCGGTGAAACTCACGGATCTCTTTTTGCCCGACCGCCATGACATGCTCGATCTGTGCAGGCGTGAATCCTATCCGCCAAAGCATGCGCCGATCTCGCTCAGCTTCAAACGTCAGATCAAATGTCTTCAGGCATTCAGCATTCTTGAATTCATTCAGGTTTTGTTTGACACCAGTCCGCGCAAAATCCAGGGCCTGGGCAAACACCTGCACGATCATCCGCGCACAGCCTCGCTGCTCGCGCAGAGAGGCTGAATAACGATCCACATCCTTGAAGCGGTATTTGTCGTGCTTCGCGGCGAACTGCCGGATCGATCCGTAGTCAAGAATGGCGCCGCTCGCCAACAGATTATCGCCGTCCCAGGCCAGCCAGTTGAAAATGTATTCTTCCTCGAGCACGGCGGCCATCCTGCCATAAGCGCGAGCCACGTAATCCAGGACTCTTTCGTATCCTGCGTGAGGCTCGGGCGGAATCTCCCAGGAATCGTTTTCGACCTGTCGCTGGATGAAGTAATCCACCGAGGCTTTCAGTTCACAATGCCGCCCCTGTTTCAGGTAACGAAAAATGTGCGCGGGTCTAATAAGATTTGGAGCGCTGCGCACTCCGATGGCGGTGCCGTCGGGAAAGCCAATCACCGCCAGGCACCGCTCGGTCGGAATCTCCTGCCGGTAGAAAATCTCGGACATCAGCGCGCTGCCCAGCATTTCTTCGAGGTCCGCGAGGCCCGACGAATAGCCATAGCTCTCGTCGCCCGTTTTGACGATTCCATTTGCGTGCTGGGCGCCCGGGCTTAGGCAGGTGGCGCCGGTGCCGCGGCTCGAGATGTCAAACGTCAGTTTGCCGTTCCTGATGCAACCATTCCAGATACTCCGCCCATCGCCCGATGTCTTGCCCTGCCGGTTCCGGTGTTGCGTTTGCAAATAACGCGTCGCCATGTAAGGGTTTGGCTTGATCGTTTCGGCCGGATATTTCCTTCCCTGCTCTCGGTCATACTCATTGATGATTCGCAGAGAAAACGTTTCGAGTATGGCCTGTTCGAGATCCTTGTTCATGGTCGGCGGGTGATCAAGCGAAAGCAGCTCCATTTCCCTGGCCAGTGCAAAGTTGAAGTACAGCACCCGGCCGTTGGGCCGGTAGCGAGCTCGATAGTCGATGTAACCATCCGGACTAACTTCTCGCCACGGATGGCGGCCATCTATCTTTTTGAACTTCTCATACATAACGGGTCTGTGTATTGAGAAGGCGGTTTGGAGATGTTATATGAGCCAACAGTCACTGCCGTACTTATCTACTGATTCTCGTATTCCGGGATAACAATTCGGATTGGTGTGGAGAATGCCGCGGGGCGGTCGAGTTGGGCAGGCTGCCCGGTAACCTCTTTGATACTAGGACCCGGCGCGAAAGTCGTCAATAGAAGACTTGTAAGTAATTGCAGGCGTGTAAGATGTTCGGCACGGAACTGTGGGCGGTAGCGGTGGGATAGCGGTGCTTAAGATCGGTTAACGCATGGTCCCGTCGCTGACGCTGGGGGTTTCGTACTGAGCTCGAGTGCGCTTCAACGCTCTCTACGCACACGCGATCCGGTGGGAATGTACGGAAGAAGAGGGGTCAGGCCTGCGATCTTGCGATTCAGTCATTGCCGCCACGGGATGTGCCGATCTCAGCGGACAAGCTTACTTTTCTCCCCATCTTCATGTTCCGCCAACCGTAGAATCGCAAGATCGCAAGCCTGACCCCGGTTTAGTTGTTTACGTGAACTAATAATTACGTTCTTCATTTGAGTTTCCACTTCCTGCTTCGAGATTCCGCATTAGCAGGCTCGTCTCCTTTCGAAGCAGCAGGCGACTTGTGCGCTGCAACAGGAACCCGTGAACACATGCATTCACCGAGCAGTTCGAGAAGGAGTCGCGATACTGACCGACAACGTTGCCGTTGCTACTGATGCCGAATGCTGTCGAACTCAACGCCCCTGTGGGATCTATGAACCGGTAGTCGAGAGAGTGGGCGGGAAGAATCCCATCAACTTGAGCCCAGCTGCGGAGAAACGCATGCGATACGGTGCCACCGTTGGTGAAGGCTTGGCCCACAATTTCACCTTTGGAGTTGATATCCCAAGCGTTCGTCGCGTCCGTGTCCGGAAATGAGAATCTTTCCACGATGCCGAACTTATCGATGTGGTAGGCAGTCGTGCTCGAGTTATCCAAGCCGACGATCTCGCCCTCGGCGTTGACCCCGTTATTCATGGTCATTCCCGCTGGATCCTTGGTGAACGCTCCACCACTTAGAAGGAAGGCGTGCATGCTATCTCCCTGGTTTTTGTCGTGGATGCAACCTACAAGATCGCCATTGGCATTGATCGCGCGCGGAATGATGCTGTGCGGGTATGATGGATTGTCGTAGATCCAATCCGGCGCGTCCAAGTAGGTGAAGGTTCCTTCAAACCAGGCAAAGCCGCGAAATCTCGGATTGGCCAGAGTTGCACCATCTTCCAGCGTCAAGTAAGCGCCGATCACTATCCCTTGCGGGCTGATGTAGCGCGGCTGCGTGCCGATGGCGGGATGATCGCTGCTGTTGGGCACATCGATGTAAGTCCAGACGTCATCCTTGAGCATAAAACCGTGAAACCGCGCAGGAGTGCTGCAGGGCTGGAGACAATACCAGCCGACGATTGTACCGTCTCCATTGATACCGGAGGCGACCGTCACGACCGCTCCGGGAACGTCGATCTTCGTAGTTGTTTCCGGCCTGCTGCCCCTTGCCGTACTGATTGCCGATAGAAGAGCCAACAGAATAAACGCCCGCCACAGAATCGATTTTGAAAGAGTCATTTTTCGCATTGTCTTTCTCCTTAGCCGGACTAAGCCGGCGGTTTTGTAGTAAATGCCCTCACCTATTAAGAGCGAAATTCGCTTCTAAAACGGGCCAGAGTAAATCCAGGGTCCCGAACGCCAGGCTGAGTTGTCAGCCCCCCGAATGACCAGGAGTTGATGCGCCCCCAATGCTGGTTCGCCTCCATCTTGATGGCTGACGGAGGGGCTAATGACTTTCAATTGATTGGATATCGAACAGAGGAGTAAATTAGTCCCCAAAGAAAGGATTGAGACTCCAGAAAAACCCGTTCTTATGGCAACCGCTTCACGCCAGGACGTGTCCGATCTGCTTATTGACTGGGGCCAGGGCGATCAAGAGGCGCTCAATAAGCTAATGCCGCTGGTGTATGATGAATTGCATCGACTGGCCAGCCGCGATCTGCGCCACGAGCGGCCCGGCCATACACTTCAGACAACGGCGCTGGTTCACGAGGCATATCTGAAGCTGGTAGATCAAAAGAACGCGAACTGGCAAAACCGCGTGCAGTTCTTTGCCGCGGCTGCGCAGGTGATGCGTCACGTCCTGGTAGATTACGCGAGAAGGCGCAGGGCCTCGAAGCGGGGCGGAGACTACTGCAGGTTATCACTTGACGAGGCGACGATATCGTCCGAGGAAAAAGATACGGATTTGTTAGCGCTAAACGAGGCACTCAACAACTTAGCGACCATAGACACGCAGCAGAGCCGCGTGGTTGAGCTTCGGGTTTTCGGAGGACTTACCGTCGAGGAGACGGCTGAGGCTTTGGGAATATCGCCCCGGACCGTCAAAAGAGAATGGAGCATGGCCAAGGCGTGGCTCCACAAGCAGATCAGAAATCAGTAATAAGTTAACTCATAAGCAAGTCAAAATCTTTTGACTTGTCACCTGGCACTCATCACTCGCCACTGTAAACTATGACCCCAGAGCGGTGGCAGCAGCTAAAGCAGATTTTCCAATCCGCACTTGAGCGAAATCCGGCGGAGCGCTCGGCATTTCTGAATCAGGCCTGTGCTGATGATCCATTGCTGCGCAGTCAAGTTGAATCGCTTATCGCTTCTCACGATCAGGCTGGCGATTCCATCGAAGCAATGGCCGCTGAAGCGGCCACCGAGATGCTTGACGATGACCAGGCAGTTTCCATTGTCGGCAAACAGATCAGTCAT
>WNGE01001725.1_pt1 | contig 27498 bp, 24 predicted proteins | sample 5400651 | NCBI WGS metagenome assembly WNGE01 (sample SAMN13153370, study PRJNA577476) | soil metagenome | isolation source: 60 cm soil or saprolite under grassland replicate 2 | place: USA:California | collected 2016-06-15 | reverse complement strand
GATCGACGTCGACGTAATCAGCCCGGCGCACGGCGTAGATCGGCCCATAGCCGCCGGTCAGCGAGCCGGTCAGCGACTCCTGCGCCCGCAGCCAGGTCTCGAAGCGCCAGTACGCGCCCTCACGGTTGGTGCCGTCGGAGGAGATCAGGTTCACCCTTCCGCACACGTAGGCAACCTCCAAATCCGCGAAGTTGCGGACGAGCTTCCTAAGCGCGTCGGGCTCCCAGACCGCGTTCGCGTCGGAGAAGGCGAGGATCTCGCCGGCGGTCTCGGCGACCGCGCGGTTCTGCGCGGCCACCTTCCCGCCCCGCTCGCAGCGCAGCAGCCGGACGCGCGGCTCCCGGGCGGCGATCTCCTCGACGATCTCGTGCGTGCGGTCGGTGGAGGCGTCGGAGGCGACGACGACCTCGAGGCGATCGGCCGGGTAGTCCTGCGCGAGCAGGTTCTCGACCCGCCGCCCGATCACGGACTCCTCGTTCCAGGCGGCGACGATCAAGCTGACGGAGGGCGTCAGCTCGGCCTTGCGAACCCGCCGCGGGCGCAGCCTGGCGAGCGCCGCCGCGGCCAGCGGATAGCCGGCGTGCGTCCAGGCGAGCGCGCCGAGCGACCCCCAGAAGAGCGCCTTGACGAAGATCACGTTCGGATGAGCCCGTCCAGGAGCTCGCGATAGCGCTCAACGCCGGCCGAGCGGTCGGCGTGCTCGACCACATACCGGCGTCCGCGGTCTCCCATCGCTCGAAGATCGTACTTTCCGTCGCGGGCGGCGCGGATGGCGGCCGCGACCTCGTCCGGACGCCCCGGCGCGACGACCACCCCACAGTCCACGCGCCGCACGAGCTGCGCGGTCTCGCTCTCCTCGTCGGCAGCCACGAGCGCCGGCCGGCCGGCCGCCATCACGCCGTAGAGCCGGCTCGGGACGACGTAGCCCGACAGCCCGCTCGCGAGCCCGACGAAGTGGAGCGACGCCGCCGAGAGCGACTCCGACAGCTGCTCGCGCGGGCGATACGGATGGAAGGAAACGTTCGGGAGCCCGGTTGCCAGTCGCTCGAGCTCTGCGCGTCGCGCGCCGGAGCCGACGATTCTGAACTCGATCTCCGGGAGCCGGGCGGCCGCCTCGATCAGCGTGTCGAGATCCTGGGCGTGCCCGAGGTTCCCAGAGTGCATGACCACGAAGCCGTCGCGCTCCTGCTCGACGGGGTGGATTGCGCTCGTGTCAACCCAGTCCGAGATCACGACGGAGTCGATTCCCCGGTCGGAGAGCCGGCGTCGCATCGTCTCCCCGATCGCGACGGCGCGGTCGGCACGACGCAGGTAGAAGTCGATCGCGGCACGCATCGCCCCAGCCGCCGCCGGGCTCCGCAGCCTCCCGAGCTCCACCGCGGTCTCCGGGAAGAGATCCTTGACAACGGCGACGAGCGGCACCCCGAAGCGCCGGGCAACGAGCAGCGCGGCCAGCCCGACGACCGGCGGGTCGGTCTTCGTGAGCACGACGTCGGGCCTGCGGGCGGCAAGCCCTCGGACGGCGGCGAAGACCAGATAGCTGAGGTAGTTGGCCGCACGCAGCGACATCCGAGCCCGGTCGAACGCCGTCGAGGGCACGCGGACGATCTCGACGCCGTTCCGCACCTGCCGTCCAGGCCCGGCGCCGGACGTCGTTCCGGCGACGACCGTGACGTCGTAGTCCGGGGACAGCCCCTCGCACAGCTCGGTCAGGAGTTGCGCGGTCGCCTCGATCCCCGGCCAGTAGTACTGATTGAGCACCAGCAGGCGCTTCACGCCTGCATCCTAGGATTGCGGGGTGGCGGTCGGCGCGAGACAGAGGACGGTCGCGGCTGCGGCCGTGCGCGTCCCCACCTGGGCCTGGGTCGGCGGGCTCGTCGTCGTCTCGACCGTCGCCTACGCGCTGCTCGGCCGCAGGATCGCCGCTCCCTGGATCCTGATCGACGAGCTCGTCTACTCGGAAGGCGCCAAGAGCTTCGCCGACACCGGCCACTTCCTGGTGCGCGATCGGACCTGGGAGCACTTCGGGCCGATCTACCCGGCTGTGGTGAGCCCGGCCTGGGCGCTCTTCTCCTCCGCCCCGCAGGCCTACGCCGCCGCCAAGCTGATCAACGCGCTCCTGATCTCGCTCGCGGCGGTGCCGGCGTACTTCCTCGGCCGCCGGGTCCTGTCGCCGCGCTTTGCCCTGGTCGGGGCAGCCCTCAGCGTCGCCCTGCCCTCGATGCTCTATTCGGGGACGATCATGACGGAGAACGCGTTCTATCCCGTGTTCCTCGCCGCTGCGCTCCTGCTCGTGCTCGTGCTCGAGCGGCCGACCGTCCTCCGCTCGGTCGCCCTGCTGGCCGTCTGCACGCTCGCGTTCTTCACCCGCGCGCAGGCGGTCGCGCTGATCCCGCCGATCCTGACCGCCCCGCTTCTGCTCGTCTTGTTCCGCCGCAGCGGCCTCAGGAGCCTGAAGGCGTACTTGCCGCTCTACGGTGTGACCGCGCTCGTCCTGCTCCCGCCCATCCTCGTCGAGCTGGCTCGCGGCCGGTCGCCCACCGACCTCTTCGGCCGGTACAGCTTCGTCGGCAACGAGCGCTACCCGGTGGGGAGCGTGGCCAAGTGGTTCGTCTACCACATCGCCGAGCTCGATCTCTACCTCGGAATCGTCCCGTTCGCGGCCCTGCTTCTCCTCGTCGCACTCGTGCGCCGGCTGCCCGACCGCTCGCAGGTCTTCACCGCCGCTGCCGTCACGCTCGCGGTCTGGCTCCTGCTCGTCGTGGCGGCGGTCGACCAGACCTACACGTTCGTGCACCGGGTGGCGGAGCGGAACATGTTCTACGCGGCGCCGCTGTTCGTGATCGCGCTCCTGATCTGGGTCGAGCGGGGACTGCCGAGGCCGCGCCGCTGGGCGGCGGGAGCCGCAATCGCGGCCGCGGCGCTTCCGGCGGTGCTTCCGCTCGGCTGGATGCTGAACATCAGCATCGTCTCCGACACGCTCGCCCTGATCCCGTGGTGGCGACTCGACCTCGAGCTCGGCAGCGCCGGCTGGACCCGGGCCCTGCTCGTGCTCTGCTGCGTCGCCGCGGGAGCGCTGTTCCTGTTCCTGCCCCGCCGCTTCCGGCTCGTTCTGCCCGGCCTCGTCCTCGCCTACTTCATCGTGGTGATGGCCTTCGTCGAGCACGACTTCCGCCGCGCCTCGACCGGAACGCTCGGGGCGGTCGGGAGCGCGGTGCCGAACTGGATCGACCACGCCGTCCCGTCCGGGGCCAGCGTCGCGATCGTCTACACGGGCAAGGCGGCCCCGGTCACGATCTGGGAGAACGAGTTCTTCAACCGCTCGGCCGGTCCTGTCTACGACCTCGGCGAGCCGACGCCGGGCGCTCTTCCTGAGACGCGCGTGGCGATCGATCCTCGCACTGGCTCTCTTCGTGGCGCCGAGCCGGCCAACTACGCGCTCTCGGACGTCACCGCTCCGCTCGACGGCACCGCGATCGGGACGGCCGGGCAGCTCACGCTCTACCGCGTGCCCGGCAAGGTCGGCCTGAAGACGCTCGTGGAGGGGCTCTACCCCGGCGAGACCTGGTCCGGGCCGCACGTCCGCTATACGCGGTTCGACTGCACGGGTGGACGCGTCGCCGTCCTGCTCGGAAGCGACCCGAAGCTCTTCATCTCCCGCAAGATGGTCACGGCAACGGAGCTCGGACGTGTCGTCGCTCGAGTGTCCGTCCCGCCCGCGCAGCCCGTGAGGCTCGTGCTCCCGCTCCGTCCCCGCGCGGGCGTCTGCCGCGTCGACTTCGCCGTCAGCCCAGCACCACTCCTGACGATTCCGCGCGGGACGCCGGCGCGGCCGATCGGGGCGAGGTTCCAGTTCCAGTGAGGGACTGTCCCCTCGGCTGTGGGCCGCTCGTCCTCGACGAGACCCCGCTGCGCGACAACCGTCTCGGGCTGCCCCATGTCGTGCACGTCGCTTGGTGCCCCGTGTGCGGCCTCGGCGTCACGGTCGATCCCCCGTCGCGCCCCCAGCTCGCGAGGCTGTACGAGCAGCGGTACATCGGTGACGACGAGCGGCGCATTCCCCGCACCGGAGCCCTCGCACGCGCCTGGCACGCCGTCAACGGAAGCCTGCCGCTGACCGATCTCGTGAAGACGGGACCGGTGCTGGACGTCGGCAGCAACACGGGCGAGGCGCTCGTGACGCTCCGGTCCCGGGGATTCGACGTCGTCGGCCTCGAGCCGAACCTCGAGGCGGCGGAGGTCGCGCGCGGCTACGGCCTCGAGGTGATCGAGGCCCCGGTGGAGGAGGCCGAGCTGCCTCCCGGGCGGTTCGGCTCTGTCCTTCTCTCCCAGGTGCTCGAGCACGTCGAGGACCCGCACGCGGTCCTGCGCAAGGTTAGCCAGACGCTGCGCCCGGGCGGCGTGGTCTACATCGTCGTCCCGAACGCCTCCAGCATCTGGCGGCGGGTGTTCGGGCCGGACTGGGTGCACTGGCACGTCCCGTTCCACCTCTACCACCACACCGAGGCGTCGCTCGCGAAGCTCTGCGCCCAGTGCGGGCTCGAGTTGCGCAAGACCCGCAACGTCACCTCGGGGGAGTGGCTGCTGATGTCGCTGGCCGCGCGCCGCAACGCCCGCCGGGGGCGGTTCGAGCTCGAGAGCTTCTCCGGACGCTACGGGCGCCGGCTGCTCGTCGCGCCGGCGGGGCGGGTCGCCGACCTCTTGCACCGCGGCGACGCGATCGTCGCTCAGGCGATGAGCTCGCGGTAGACCGCGTCGTGGCTGCGGGCGGCCTCGGCCCAAGTGAAGCGCGCGGCCTGCTGTAGACCGAGGGGAACGAGCTCCCCCTCCAGCGCGCGCGCCGCCGCGGACGCGATCTCCTCCGCCGAGCCCGGGTCGAAGAAGACGGCCGCGTCGCCGCAGACCTCCGGCAGCGAGCCGGCATTCGAGCACGCGACCGGGCAACCGCACGCCATCGCCTCGAGCGGCGGGAGCCCGAAGCCCTCGTACAGGCTCGGGAACACGAGCGCGCCGGCGCGCCGGTAGAGCGACGGCAGCTCGTCCCAACCCACGCGCCCCACCGTCCTCACGCCGGCGGGTAGGTCGCGAAAGCCCTCGCCCGTGAGCACGAGCTCGAGCTCGGGACGGTCGGAGCGCAGGAGCGCGAACGCCTCGAACAGGCGGGCGTGGTTCTTGTGCGGCCACGCGTTGGCGGGATAGAGCAGGAAGCCCTCGCGCGCCTGCGGCCCCGGGCGGAAGCGGTCGTGGTCGATGCCGTGCTGGACCGTCCGGATCCGCTCGAGCGGGAGGCCGAGCAGCTCGTGCGCCCGATCTCGGACGAACTCGCTCGGCACCATGACCAGCCGGGCGCGCCGTGCCGCGCGGTCGTACGTGAATCGGCGCAGGAACCGCTTCAGCGGCGACGGAAGGTGCCCCTCCTCCCGGTGAAGCAGGTCGTGCAAGGTGACCGCGGTCGGAAGAGCAGTACGAGGGACGGGGATCGTGAACGGGTAGTGGACGGCGTCGAGCCCCTCGAGCCGTCTCCCGACGACGAAGGGCAGGCCGTCCGCTGCATCGGCGGCCTCCGCCGGAACGAGGCAGCGGTACTCGAGCGATCCGTGGTCCGCGAGAGCACGTGCGAGCCCCCGCGCATAGGTCTCGGAGCCGCCCATCCGCCCGGGCCGGAGCGTGAGCATGCTGATCCCGATCAAACGGCTTCCTGCACGCTCGCGACCAGGTTGTCGACGCTCGGACCGTAGCTCCACCCGCGCACGATCTCGCGCGAGCGGCGGCCCATCGCGGGATCCGTGCGGCGCAGCGCCTCCGCAGCGGCCTCGACGTCGCCCGCGGGGACGAGGACGCCGTTCTCGCCGTCACGGAGCAGGTCCGGCGCGGCGCCGACACGGTCGGAGAGGACGAGCGGGAGCCCGCACGCCGCCGCCTCGTTCACGACCACCCCCCATGGCTCCCGCTCGGAGAGCAGCGCGAAGACGTCCGCGGCTACATAGGCCTCGATCACCCGCTCGTGCGGAAGATCGCCGGCGAGCACGAGCCGGACGCCGAGCCCGCGCGCCAGCTCCTCGAGCCTCCCGCGCTCGGGGCCGGAGCCCGCCAGAACGAGCACGAGCGGCCCACCGCCCTCGGCGACGGCACGGACGAGCGTCTCGAGCCCCTTCTCGGGCGAGAGACGGGCGACGGAGAGGACGGCGACGTCGTCGACACCGAGGCCGAGGCGCTCCCGAAGCTCCGGCCGGCGCAGGGCGAGCCGGTCGGCGCGCTCGGACCACCCCTCGACGTCGATCGTGTTGGCGAAGACCCGCACGTGCTCCGGCCGGGCGCCGTAGGCGAGCATCGACTCCCGCGCCAGCGTTCCGGTCACCAGCACGCCGGCTGCCCGGCGGACGATCAGCGGGACGACGGAGCTCTTGACCCTCCGCCGCCAGCTCGCCCGAGGGCCTTCGTCGTGGCTTTCGACGATCAGGAGGAACGGGACGCGCCGCCGCCTGCACCAGCCGATCGCAGCCTGTGAGGCGAACGTGCTCCAGCCCGACACGATCACGCAGTCGGGCCGGACGGCCCCGAGCGCGCGCCGGATGCCGGGGGTGACGGGGTAGTCGTGATGGAGGATCCGGCGGGCGCCGGGAACGCCGACGCCGCGCAGAAACACCGAGCGATGGTTCGTCCGGACGTCCCAGCGACGCCCCGCCACCGTCCGGGCCGCGTAGATCACGGTCAGGTCGATCTCCGGGCGCGCCGCAACCTGGTCGAAGAGGGGCGCACGGTAGGGCGTGGGCTCCGGGGACACGATCGCGACGCGCTTCGGCCTAGACTCAGCCGCCATGGGCACCGACCCGCTGACCGTCGCCGTCGTGTTCGGGACGTTCCCTCCGGAGCGAAACGGCGGCGCCGACTTCGTCGCCCGCTTCGCCCCTGCGCTCGCCGAGCGGGGGGCGCGGGTCCACGTGATCACCTCGACCGGCCTGAGGCCCGAGCGGGAGAGCTTCGCTGAGAACGTGACGGTTCACCGGACGGTCGACGACTGGACGCTGAAAGAGAACGGAAGAAAGACGCTTCGGCGGGTGAACGAGCTGCTGCGGAGCGAGGGAGTCGACATCGTCCACGTCCTCTTTCCGGACTCCGTTCTGCAGGCAACCTACCAGCTTCCGGCGGCAATCGGCCTTCGCCACACCCCCCTCGTGACGACCTTCTGGAACCTCGGGCTCGGCCGCCGCTCGCCGCTGCGGATCAAGCTCGAGGCGCTCGCCCTGATCGGCCGGAGCGCCGCGCTGACGAGCCACGATCCCGGCTATCTGAGCCCGCTGCGGCGGATCGCCGGCCGTGTGAAACCGGTGCACTGGCTTCCGGTCGGAACGAACATCGCACCGGAGACTCGCCGAGCGCCCGCCGCCGTCAGACGCGAGCTCGGGCTGCGCGACGTCCCGACCCTCGGGTATTTCGGGCAGCTCGACTTCACGCGTGGGGTCGAGGACCTGTTCGAGGCGCTCGTGCGTGTTCGCCGGGCCGGGCCGGACGCGCGGCTCGTCATGCTCGGCGGCGCGGACAGCGCGCGCTACGAGAAGTACCGAGCCCTGGCCGGTCGCCTTGGGCTCGGCGAGGCCGTGGTGTGGACGCCGTACCTCGACGCACAGCACGCGGCAGAAGTGCTCGCGTCGGTCGACCTCTGCGTGCTCCCCTACCGGCGGAACAGCCTCGGCAGGAGCGCGCTCGCGGCCGCGCTCGAGCTCGGCATGCCGACCGTGCTGGCGGGGACGCCGGAGCGGGTGGCGCCGCTCGTGGCCGGGCGCGACGTCGAGCTCGTGCCGCCCGGCGAGCCCGCCGGGCTCTCGGAGGCGATCATCCGCTTGCTCGGCAACCCCGAGCGCCGGGAGCAGCTCGGCGCCGGCGCGCGTGAGGCCGCACGCCTGTTCGCGTGGCCGCGGATTGCGGACGCGGCCCTCGGGATCTACAGGGGCGTCCTCAGCCGAAGGGGCGAATCAGCCGGTCGGCCGGACGCTTGAGCGAGAAGGCGAGGCTGCGCGGCCCCGTCGCCTTCCCGCCGGTGACGAGCTGTGCGCGCAGGTAGCCCGACTTGGCGCCGGTGATCCGCCGGCTGAAGATCCCGTAGCCGTTCGTCGGCAGGGCCGCGATCTGCTTCCAGCGCCCAACGCTGTTCTGGTAGATCGCGACCCGGCCCGGCTTCCCCCACGGAGTTCGGCCCCAGACGAGGATCCCGTGCTTCTGCCGATAGGCGACGAATGGGAAGCGGAAGGCGGTGAGCGTCGGCTTCGGCTTGTCCTGCGCGAGCGTCGCGCCGCGCCAGTACAGGCCCGACTGCGTCGGCTGGGAGGGATAGGGGTTGTCGCGAAGATCGAGCCAGGTGACCAGCGTGATGCCGACCTTCCACATCACGTACATGGCCTCGGCCGTCCAGCGGGACTGGAGCTTGATCGGGACGGCAAGTGGGTCGGGCGGGTTCGTGTCCCAGGAAAACTCGGTCACCCAGAATCCAGGCATGGTGCTCGAGAGTGCGTGGTGCGCCTTGTAGGACGCGACCAGCAAAGCCTTCATCTCCGGCAGGTCGCCGAGCGAGACGTCGTCGGCGCGGCGGGCGTGGTGGTACGGACCGCCGGTCGTGAACGGATGGTGCGACCAAATGTCGAAGTGGACGCGCCGGCTGCAGGACGGACGCGGCCGGTTCTTCGTCGTCATGCAGAGCATCTCCCGCATGAACTTCATCGGGCCGATCGTGTTCGTCTCGCCGAAGGTGACCGTGAACGGCGAGAGCCCGCCGGCGATCACCTTGTTGTCGGCATGGACTCCATGGACCGCGACGGCCGCGGCGTTGACGAGCGCCGCGTACTTGGCGGGCGAGACCGGCTTACCGTTCGCGTACTGGGGCTTGAAGAACTTGTTCACGTTCGGCTCGATCCAGACCTGCCAGTAGCGGATGCGCGGGAGGCCCTGATACTGCCCGCTGTAGCGCTCCGCGGCGGCGCGCATGAACTTCCCGAAATCGGACGGGTTCGGAGGTGCGCCGGCGCCCTTCTGGCCCGTCCTCGCCCAGACCGGGGCATCATTCACGGCGAGATACGGCTCGAGCCCGTGGGCCAGTGCGGCCTCAATCTTCGCGTCGGCTCTCTCCCAGTCGTAGGCGGGATCGGACGGGTTCTCCGGGTCGAAGTCCGGAGGCGGGTCCTTGGGTGCGATCGCGTACCAGGACAGCGTCGTGCGCATCAAAGTCGCGCCGGAGCCGTGGATTCGCTCGAGAACGAGGTTCTCTTGGGCTGGGCTCAGATTGGCGAAATCCCAGGGCTCGACGACGGCGGTCTTGAGCGGACCGCCGCCGGTCGCCGAAGACGCGAACGCTGCGGCGGCCACCAGGGGAAGAAGTGCGAGCGCGATCAGTGCCCGAGGCATCGCCCGAATGTACCAGCGGCCTCGTTAACGATCGGTAAGCTCGCCCCTGGCCGGCGGCCTCTCCCGGCCGGCGGAGCCGGCCTCCAAATCGACACGGAGAGGGCAGAGCCCTCTCGCGCCAATTTTTAAGTCGTAGTTACGGTGGACCCGCAAGGCGGGCTCCACGGAGCCTGTCGCCGCTGGCGGCACGGTGCTCTCCGGGTCCGTATACCCATACTGTCCCCTCCGGCCCCGCATCGCCAGCGGCGCCCCAGGAACGAGCTAGGCTGCTTCTCAGAGTTGGTCAGCGGCGCCCCAGGGACACGAATGAGTTGGCCCACAGCGGCCATGTCCGCCCCAGATGCACGATCTTCTCGACGTCGAAACCCGTTTCGCCCGCCAGCCGCCGCAGCGCGGCGTCGGAGAAGAAGCGGATGTGGTCGCCCTCGACCGCGAAGTGGCGGTCGAATCGGAACGCGGCCAGCACGAGGTTCTTGGCCAGGCCGTGATACGGCGTGCTGAGCAGAACCCGCCCGCCGGGTCGGAGCGCGGCGTGCGCCCCATCGAGCAGCCGCCGCGGGCGGAGCAGGTGCTCGATCACCTCGAGCGCGACTACCGCGTCGAAGGAGCCCTGCTCGACCGGCCACGGCAGCTCCTCGACCGAGTGCCGGACGAGCGTCGAGCCCGGATGCCGCTCCTCCGCGAGCGCGACCGCCCGCTCGGACACCTCCAGGCCGACGGTCTCGTACCCGTCCTCCACGAGCGCGGCGACGAAGTCACCCGCCCCCGCGCCGGCGTCGAGGACGCGACGCGCGCCGGCCTCCCGAAGCAGTCGCCGCACGAGCTCGAGCCTCCGCAGCGCAAGTGGGTCGTGAAGCGGGGGCGGATCGGGACGCCCCCAGTAGTCCTCGTAGTACTGATGCGCATCGCCCACGGTCAAGCCAATCCTGATGCATCGAGCCTCGGTAGGCTCCTCCGGTGTTCGCCGAACTGCCGGTCGACATCGGGCGAGACCAGCAGGCTCTCCGCATCGTCGTCCACGACTTCTCCGGCTTCCCCTTCCCGGTTCAGCTCAGCCGGGAACTGGCGCGGCGAGGACATAGTGTCCTCCACCTGCATTGCCCTTCGTACTTGAGCGGCAAGGGAGCGGTTGCCAGGACCGCAGGCGACCCGCCGACATTCTCCGTCGAGCCGGTCGAGCTCGGAGGTGTATTCGAGAAGTACACGCCCGGTAGAAGGTTCCGGCAGGAACGCGAGTACGGACGTCGATTGGCCCACCGCGTTCATGCGAGCCGGCCGGACGTCATCGTCTCCTGCGACACCCCGCTATTGGCTCAGCAGGTCTTGGTCTCGGCGTGCTCCCGCATCCCCTTCGTGTTCTGGCAGCAGGACATCTATAGCGTCGCAATGAAACGAGAGGCGGAGCGACGCCTTCCGGTGCTCGGACGCCTGATCGGGAATCGGTTTCTCGCCATGGAGCAGAGGATGCTCGAGCGGAGCCAAGCCGTCGTTACGATTGCGGAGGACTTCCGCTCGGAGCTTCTCGACTGGGGTCTTTCGTCCGAACGCCTGCACGTGATCGAGAACTGGGCACCGCTCGCAGAGCTTCCGGTGCGCGGTCGTGACAACGAATGGGCCCGTAGGCACGGCCTCGTCGAGAAGCGGGTGCTGCTGTACTCCGGCACTCTCGGGCTGAAGCACAACCCGGGACTACTGCTGCGGCTCGCTCTCGCTTTTCGAGACGAGCCAGACGTGTGCGTCGTCGTCGTCTCCGAGGGCGTCGGCGCCGAATGGCTAAGACATGAGGCTGCGGCACAGGGGGCCGAGAACTTGATCGTCCTCGGTTTCCAGCCTTACGAGGAGCTTCCGGACGTCCTCGCCACCGGCGACATCCTGGTCGCCATCCTCGAACGAGAGGCAGGTCGGTTCGCCGTTCCCTCGAAGGTGCTCACCTACCTGTGCGCGGCCCGCCCGCTGCTCGCCGCCTTGCCTCGAGAGAACCTGGCGGCCACGGTCGTCGCCGGGAGCGGAGCGGGCCTGCTGACCGAACCGGACGACGCCGACGGATTCGTCAATGCGGCGCGAAAGCTGCTCAACGATCCGATTCTGCGGACGAGCATGGGTGCGGCTGCCCGCGCATATGCCGAGAGCAGGTTCGATATCGAGCCCATCGTAGACCGCTTCGAGGAAGTCCTGAAGTTGGCCGTCTCGCCTCGATAGGTACCCTCCCGGCCGTGGAGACGGACAAGCTCGCCGTCGTCAGCGGCGCAGGCGGCTTCATCGGGGGGCACCTCGTTGGCAACCTCCTCAGCCGCGGCCACAAACGTGTCCGTGCTGTCGACGTCAAGCCACTTCCCGACTGGTTTCAAGTCTTTCCTGAAGCGGAGAACCTCGTCCTCGATCTGCGCGCCAAATCAGGCTGCGAGCAGGCCGTCGAGGGCGCGGATTCGCTCTTCAACCTCGCCTCGGATATGGGCGGAATGGGCTTCATCGAGCGCAACAAGGCGCTCTGCATGCTCTCCGTGCTCATCGACACGCACCTGATCGCCGCCGCCGCGGCGGCCGGCGTCGAGCGCTACTTCTACTCCTCCTCCGCCTGCATCTATCCGCTCGACCTCCAGAAGTCTCCCGACGTCACGGCGCTCAAGGAGTCAGACGCCTACCCGGCGCTCCCGGAGGACGGCTACGGCTGGGAGAAGCTCTTCGGCGAGCGGATGTGCCGCCACTTCCGCGAGGACTTCGGGCTCGAGACGCGCGTCGGCCGCTACCACAACGTCTACGGGCCGCACGGCACCTACGACGGAGGGCGCGAGAAAGCCCCGGCCGCGATCTGCCGCAAGGTCATCGCCGCCCAGCTCTGCGGCAGCGACGAGATCGAAATCTGGGGCGACGGCGAGCAGACCCGGAGCTTCACCTACATCGATGACTGCCTCGAAGGAACGCTGCGGTTGATGGAGAGCGACGTAACCGAGCCGCTCAACATCGGCAGCTCGCAGCTCGTCACCATCAACCGGCTCGTGAACATCGTCGAGGAGATCGCCGGCGTCAAGCTCGAGCGCCGCTACAACCTGTCCGAGCCCCAGGGAGTACGGGGGCGAAACAGCGACAACGCGCTCATCCGCGATTTGCTCGGCTGGGAGCCGGCAACGCCGCTCGAGACCGGGCTCGAGCAGACCTACCGCTGGATCTACGACGACATGGTCGCGCGCGACCGGCGGCCTGAAGCGTCAGTCGCGCCCTGAGCCGCCGCCGTCCTGACGGACGGCCTGGACGGTGAGCTTGTTCCCGATCCCCCCGCCGGCGTCGTTCAGCGCCGTGAGTGCGCCCGTCGCGAGCGGGAAGAGCCGCCGGCGCGAGAGCAGATGCGAGACCGAGCCGGGATGGTGCCGGTAGTACATCCCGTAGCGGTGCGCCTCGACAACGCGGAACCCGTGGCCACGGAGGGCCGTCGTGACCTCGTCGAGGTCGAGCCGGGCGACCGGATTGCCTGCCTCCTCTCGCTCGAGCGCGAGACCGAGCCGGACCGCGAGCGCGGTCACCGCCGCCCGGGCCGGCTCCGTGATCGAGACGGCCGTCTGCGCGACGCGCGTCATCTCGGCCAGACCGGCCTCGGGGTGCTCGAGATGGTGGAGGCCGTCGTGGACGTAGACGAGGTCGAACGACCGGTCGGCGAATGGGAGATCCTCGGCGTCCGCGACCACCGGCGTGATCTCGACCTCGAATCGCCGTGCGCGCTCGCGCGCGCGCCGGGCGGCGCCGAGCGAGATGTCGGCCGAGACGACGCTCGCGCCCGCACGGGCGAGAAGCTCCGCATCCATCCCGGAGCCTCCGCAGACGGCGAGCGCCGTGCTTCCGGGCACCAAGTCGCGGATCCCGCGAATGCTGCGGCTGAACTTCTCCTCGATCAGCCACCGGTACAGCTGCGTGGTTCCGTGCGGCCGCGAGATCTCGAACTCCGCGTCCTCCTCCTCGTCGAAGTAGCCGGCCTGTCGCAGCGCGTGGTCGCTTCCTCCCCGCACGAGCATCGGGATGCCGTCCTCGACCGGATGGTCGGGGTCCCGGAGCAGCGGCCCGATCTCGATCACGAGCCCGCTCTCAGCTCGCGCAGCTTGACGCCGATGATGTACTCGTAGTAGCTCATCAGCACGCAATAGGTGAAGCCCGGGCGGCCGTCCAGGAAGCCCCGGCGCCCGAGGTACCAGACCAGGAACCGAAGCGGGGTCCGGAACGGCATCCGCACCCACAGCCGCCGGAGGACCCGCTTCCGCTGGAAGGAGTCGAGCCTGAAGAAGCCGACCGGCCCGACGCCGATCGGCTCGGCCCGGAACTTGCGGTACAGGTGCGCCTCCCACGTCGCGTACCGGTTGTGGCGGTCGAGCCAGGCCGAGATCCCGCGGTAGTCGTCGTGGAGCAGCGGCGTGCGCAGAAAGCCCGTCGAGCCGTCGACGACGACGTGCTCGTGGATCTCGTTGTCCCCCGTCCCCGGGACGTCTGCGAGCTCGAGGTCCTCGAACCGGCCGAGGCCCGTCCGGAACAGGCGCAGGTTCCAGTTGGGGCGGAAGCAGCGGAGCGACCGGCCCATGAACACTAGCTCCCGGTCGACGTAGAAGCCGTCACGTTCGCCGCCGGCGATCGCCTGGTCGATCTCGGCGCGGAGCTCGGGCGGGACCCGCTCGTCCGCATCGAGCAGGAGCAGCCACTGGTTTCGGAGCTCGAGGCTCGAGAGCGCCCAGCTCTTCTTCTTCGGCCCCCCGGGGACGTAGCGGAACTGGACGACCTCCGCCCCGGCGGCCCGCGCGATCTCCTCGGTGCGGTCGGTGCTGCCGGAGTCGACGACCACGATCTGGTCGGCCCAGTCGACGCTCCGGAGCGCGTCCGGCAGGTTCTGCTCCTCGTTCAGCACCGGGAGGACCACAGTAAGTGGCGCCTTGCTCACCGGCCGGCAACCTCTTCGTACATCTCCACGATCCGGGGTGCGAGCGCGTCCCAGTCGTAGCGGCGGGCGAACTCACGGGCGCGCTCCCCGTACTCGGACCGGCGCTCGGAGTCCTCGAGCAGGAACGAGATCGCCGCCCCAAAGGCCTCCGAGCTCGGCTCGGACACGATTCCCGCGCCTGCCCGCTCGATCTCCCCGGCGAGATTGACCGCCGGCGAGACCACCGTCGGAGCTCCGGCGGCCAGCGCCTCCATGACGGCGATGCCGAAGTTCTCGGTGTGGGACGGGAGCGCCCAGACGTCCGCGGCGGCGAGCGCGGCGAGCTTCTCCTCGCCGTGCAGCATCCCGGTGAAGGAGAGGCGGTCGGCCACGCCCTCCTCCGTGGCAATGACCCGCAGCCCGGGCTTGAGGCCTTCGTCGTCCGGGCCGGCGATCACGAGCAGCGCGTCGGGAGACCTGCGGGCCGCGATCGCGAACGCCCGGACGAGCACGTCCAGGCCCTTCTTCGCCGTCAGGCGCCCGAGCGTCAGCACCACGGGCCCTTCGGCGCCGCCGATGTGCCGCGCGCGGAAGGCCGCGGCGGACGGGAGCGACTGGTAGTCCGTCCAGCGGATGCCGAGCGGGACGACGATCCTCGGCACGCCGCGCGCCACGTCGCCGGCGAGCAGGGCCTCGTCCTCCGAGGTGAAATGGAGCCCGGCGGCCCGCGAGAGCATCCGCCGCTGCCAGGCGAGCTCGACGAGGGCCTTCTGCAGCCGCCCTCGGCGGCGCAGCCACGGGTCGAGCGCGCCGTGCGGGGAGACGACATACGGGACGCCCTTCCGCGCCGCCTCTCTCGACGCGGCGTACTGGGGGTAGAGGTAGAGCGAGTGGATGTGGACGACGTCGTACCCGCCGACCTCCTTCCTCAGCGCCCGCCGAAGCCCGGGCGAATAGACGAGGCGATGAGGCCGCCGGATCGGAAACAGGCGAGTCCCGCCGCCCCCGTTCCATCCCTGCACGAGCTCCTCCGAGGCGACCGGCCGCGCGTTGCGCGTGATCGCCGGATGGGCCACGTCCGTGGCGAACACGGCGGTCTCGACGCCTTCGCCGCGGATCACCCGCGCCATCTCCGCCGCGGCGACCGCGGGGCCTCCGGTCCGGCTCGACAGCGACGGAATGACGTGCAGCACCCTCATGCCAGGCAGGCGGCGACGATGCCGTCGGCGCACGATTCGATGCTGTAGCCGTCGACGAGCTCGAGCCCGCGGCGCCCGAAGTCGCGGCGCATTTGCTCGTCGGCGACCAGGATCTCGAGCTCGCCCGCGAGCGGCTCCGGCTCGCCGGCCGGGACGACGAACCCGTTCCCACCCGGTCGCACGAGGTCGGCGGCGCAGCCGACCTTGTCGCTCACGACCACCGGCAGCTCGAAGTTGAGCGCTTCGTTGACGACGAGGCCCCACGTCTCGCGGAGGACCGAGGGGAGGCAGAAGATGTCGGCGGACACGTACGCGGCGGGCAGCTCCTGCTGGTTGAGGAAGCCTGCCAGGTACACATCGGGAATCCCGCGCGCGGCAACCAGCTCCTTGACCGCGGGCCGGAGCTCCCCCTCGCCCACGATCAGTAAGGCGCACGGCGTCCGCTCGCGTACTCGGGCGAACGCCTCGACCAGCACGAGCGGCGCCTTCTTCGGGATCAGCTTCCCCACGTAGAGGATCACGGGCAGCGCGGGATCGGCGATTCCGAAAGCGGCCCTGAGCTCGTCCCGTCGCGGTCTCAGCTCCTCCGCACGCCGCCGGAAGAACGCGTTGTCGACGCAGTAGCGGGCGGGAAAGAGCCGCTCCTCCGCCAACCCGTACCGGAGGAAGTAGCGGCGGTTCTGCTCCCCGATGTAGAGCCCGTACGCCCGGGCGAACAGCGTCCGCAGCGCCACTTCCTTGAGCGCGGCCTTGTACCAGGGGCGCTCGTGAAGCAGCGTCTGCTCCTCCCGGATCAGGACGCGGGCACGGCGGAAGGGCGCGCCGGCGGCGGCGAGCCACGCGTTCACGTGCGCATAGCCGTGGATCCAGATCGTGTCGTAGCCATCCGAGAGCACCTCGCGCAAAACGTCCAGGTTCGGAGCCGCGCCGTAGGGAGCCTGGATGCCCGTGCGGGCGGCGCTGGGCAGGAAGCGGGAGCGGTAGCCCTCGAGCAGCGGCGTGTCCCAGCGGACCTCGCGCCCGTACTCGAGGTCGTGGTAGCCGCGCACCGACGCGTCCGAGTAGAAGTACACGGTCAGGTCGACCTCGGGCCTGGAGGCGAGCTCGCGGTAGAGCGGCGCTTGGTAGTGGATGGGATGAGAGACCAGGTGGGCGAGGCGGACGGGCACCTCAGACCTCCGCCGGGACGCGCTCGAGCTCAGGCTCCGGTTCTGCCTCCGGCGACGCGCGGTCGAGCCGCGGGAGCCCCATGAGGAGGCCGGCGAACAACCAGAAATAGACGTTGGTCGGGTCGAGGTCGAAGTACTGCGCCTTCGCGTTGTAGACGAGCACGAAGCCCATGAACGCGATGATCCCCGCCGAGACCATCTTCAGCCTCGGATCCCGCAGGCGCTGGTGGATGCGGAAGGCGCGGACGAGGATCGTGATCAGGAGCGCAAGAACGATCGCGAGCCCGAACACCCCGAGTTCGAGGTAGGTCTTTACGTACCAGGCTTCCTGGACCGCTCCGGTCACCGTCTCCAGCTGGTTGTTGGGAAACGCGTAGCGGGCACCCGTCGAGTCGGAACCGGCGCCGAGGCCGAGCCACGTCTTGTGCACGGCCTGACCGACGCTGTGCGTGACGACGGTCTCCTTCTCGCCACCGGTCGCCTCCGCCAGGTGCTGCCCCACCCCGCACGTCGCCGCGCCTGCGCCGGCCGCGATCGCGAAGCAGACGGCGCCGATAGCGACGATCGCCCACGGAAGCCGGTTCACCGACCTCATCCCGAGCAGGATCATCGCCAACACCACGAGCGGAATGAGCACGAACGCGAGCCTGACGCCGCTGAACATGGCGGCAAGCAGCATGAGCAGGAACAAGACTCCGCCGATCCGCAGCTGGCGTCCCGGCGGCCGCGACCCGCGCCACCAGGCGAAGGCGATCACAACCATCGCAGTCGCGAAGAGGTAGTACTGGTAGAAGAACGAGAAGGTGCTGGGCACCCGGCGGATCGTGCAGCCGTGGGAGAGGATGAAGGTGGTCTTGTTCTGGGTCGCGGCGTTAACCGCGCCTCCATAGGCGTCGTAGACCGTCTGCACGTGGCCGGTGTAGTAGAGAGCAACCTCCGCCAGTCCGATCACGGCGGGGACGATCGCGAGCAAGGTCATCCCCCCGAGCACGCGGAAGAGCTGTCCTCGAGTCTCGACCAGGTGGTAGCCGAGGAAGAAGAGGGGGACGTAAAAGAGCCAGACCTTGATCCCGATCAGGCCCACGAGGTGGTTCTTCAGGTCCGGGTTGAACCCCTGGATGACGACGATCAGCGCGAGCAGGCCGAACAGGACGAGCGGGGCGCCCTTGAACCAGAACGGGCGGCGGCGCCTCCAGAAGTAGACGAGAAAGCCGACATAGGCCGGGATCACGAAGACGAAGTCCTTGGCCAGGATCGCGACCGCCCGGTCGGTGCGGCCCGGGTAGGCGGCCAGGATCGCGATCCCGGAGACCGGCAGGTAGCAGAGCAACCCGTAGAGCGACCAGCGCCAGTTGCGCAGGCCGACGCCGAGCGCCACGAGCAGGACGACTCCCCCAGCGACGATCAGCTCCGGCCGGATCGACAAGGCGGCCATTATTCAGACCCTCGCAGCGGCAGCACCCGGCCCGGCCAGGTTCCGGGCCACGTCCAGCGGCCGCTCACGAGCGCGAGCAGGACGCCGAAGCTGAGTGCCGCGGAGACCGTGAGCGCGAGCGCGACCCCGCGCGCGCCGAGGAGCGGCGTAAAGATCGCGAGCGCGGGCACGAGGAAGACCCAGGACGAGATCTCCGCAATCGTGCCGAGACCAGGCCGTCCGAGTCCCTGCGCGCCGTCCGTCAACACGCGGCGCGCGCTCAGGAATAGGGCCCCGACCAGCAGGATCCGGGTCAGCGAAACGGCGCCGGAGAAGCTCGCCCCGAAGATCCAGGGCACGAGGCGAGAGACGCTGAGCTCGAGCCCGACGACGACCAGCGAGGACGCGGCCACCGTGAGCAGGAAGAACTGCCACATCTCGGCCCAGGCTGCCCGTCCTTCGCGGGACGCCACGCGCGGGTAGGCGATGTAGCCGATGCTCTGCGCGATGAAGCGCGGCAGGTTCGCGAACGCGAGCCCCACGACGTAGAGACCGAGCGCGACGGGCGAGAGGAAGAGGCCGACGATCGCCTGGTCGAGCCGGAAGGTCTCGATCGGAGACGTCCAGCCCAGCAGCCCCTTCAGCCCGAAGCGGAGCATCGCGGACAGCGACGAGGCCTGCCGGCGCGCGGTCTTGAGCGGCAGCGGCCGGAGCGCGATCAGCAGCGTGACCGCTCCGACGGCGAGCGACGAGGCAACCCAGCCGACGGCGACCCATTGGAGATTCCCACCGCCGGCGAGGAAGATCACGAGGACGGCGAGACTGTACGTCGCGGCGGGAAGCGTCCTCAGCGTGTTGAAGGCGGCGAACCGCTGCCGGCCCTGCAGGAAGGCGAGTCCGTAGCTCTGGGCGAGGATCGCCGGCACCGCGCCGAGGCTGAGCAGCGCGCCCACGCGCACGGCGTGTGGGTCGTTCCAGAACACCGCGGCGAGAATCCCGGCATGCAGGACGACGAGGCAGCCCACCTGCGCGAGCGCGGGCGAGGCGAGCGTGCGCACGAGATCCGCCGCCCGTGCCCGGTTCCTGCTCAGCTCGAACGTGGCGGCGAGTGGCAGGCCGAGCGACCCGATCTGCGCGAGCACGGCCGGGAACAGGACGAGCAGGGCAAGGTAGCCGCGGTCCTGCACTCCGAGAATACGCGCGGACAGGACGCCGCTGACGATCAGCGCGCCCTGCCCGAGGACGGCCGCGAGGATTGAACCCGCCAGCGAGGCGGCCGACTGTCTCAGCGGCATCATTGGCCCGCGAAGAGGCCGGACCGCGGGTTGAGCTCCCTGGCATGGCGCAGCCTCGACTTCGCCGCGGCGACGTTGCCGAGCTTGGTCTCGAACCGGGCCGACAGGTACCACGACTGCCAGTCGCTCGGGTCGCGCTCGATTGCCTTCGAGACCCAGTCCTCCGCCGTGCGGTAGTCGCCCGCCTGCTCGGAGACGAGAGCGAGCTGGAGGTAGGGGCTCGCGGCCCAGGGCTCGATCTTCCGCGCATTGTCGGCCCGGTTGACCGCCGCGGCGAGGTCGCCGCGGTCCGCCGCCGACTTGCTCGCCTGGAGCTCGCGGTCTGTCAGCAGCGAGACCGCCTGAGCCGCGACCGCCGCCAGCCCGACGACCACGAGCGCACTCCGGCCCGCGAACAACCAGCGGCGCCTCGAGGGTCTCTCCTCTACAGGTCCCGGAGCCGAGGCACGGCTCGTGACGAGGCCGAGCATGGCGATCCCGACCACCGAGACCACCGTCATCTCCCACATCCAGTCGATGCCGGCGGCGAAGGCGTACGCGAGAAAGCCGGCCGACAGGGCGGCAACCGTGATCCGCGGCTCGCCCGTGCTTGCGAGGGCGCGGCGCACACCCGCCACCAGGCCCGTCACGAATGCCGCCACGATCAGCAGGAAGCCGACGATCCCCAGCTCGCCGAGCGTCTCGAGATAGAGCGAATGCGCGTCCTTGACGTAGCCGCGCAGGCTGCCGTGCTCGGCCCACCAGGCCTCGTAGGAGCCCGCGCCGCGGCCGAGCGCCGGGGCGGTGCGGAACTCGTCGATCACGCTTGTCCATTGCTGCCAGCGGCCACTGGAGCCGGCACTCAGCAGGTGGATCTGGACGGGGTTCTTCCGATCCTTCGGCAGGGAGACGTTCAGCGCGGGGGGCGGCCGCTTGAACTTCTCGAACAGCCGTACGGGATGGCCGGCGACGATGGCACCCGCGGCTGCCAGGACTACCAGGCCTACCGCCACTCCCTTCCAGACGGGGCGCACGCGCGCCACGCGTCTCTCGACTCGGGCGGCGAGAAAGCGCAGGACGAGGAAGTAGAGACCGGCCGTGGCGGCGCAACTCGCGAGCACGAGCGCGAACGCGACGTGGCCCTGCCCGGCCGCATCCACCCCTGGGTGGTTGACGAGCAGGTCGCGCGTTGCGACCGAGGCGACCCCGGCCGCGCAGCCGATTCCCGCGACGACGACCGCTTCCAGCGTCCGCATCTGGGGCACCAGAGCGAGCAGCGCAAGCGTTCCGACCACGACCGTCGCGACGCCGCCCCGCGACGAGGTCAGAAAGATGACGGCGGCAAGAGCCGGGAACGGCGCCAGCGAGAGCGCACGAACGAGCTGCCGGCCCGGTGCGATCGCCGTCCGCAACAGCAGAGGCACAGCCAGGGCCACGAAGATCGCCAGCCCGTTCCAGTATTCGAGCGGATAGCTCAGCCGCGTGAAGTCGAGCGGCAGGAAACGGAGCGTCTTCTCGGTGAGGATCACGTCCGGGAAGCAGCGGCTGAACAGCGACAGCCCGGCGGTCGCAACGATGCCGAGCGCCAGCCCGTCGCTCCAGCGGGCGAGCGTCGCGCGGCGAGCGGCGAGGGCCGCGAGCGCGAAGATCCCGACGTAGAGAGCCGCCCGGTCGAATTCGGAGAAGGCGTCCTCGGCGTTGTCGGCCCAGATCGCCGAGGTGAGCGTGAAGACGGCGAAGAGGGCGAGCAGGCCGCCGGCGAGCAAGGCCGCGCGGCTCAGGCGCACGAGCGGCCACAGGCCGAGCGCCGCTGCCAGAATCACGACCCACCAGACTCCGATCGCAAGCGAGTCCCGATTCGTCTCCCCGAACGTGCCGCCGTCATAGGCGAGGAGAAATGTGATCGTCGCAACGACCAGAATCAGAGCGACAGCAGAGAAACGGCTCTGCTCCGGCACGTCGGTGGGAGGCCCCATCGGGTCTGCTAGGGTAGCCGCCAGCTCGAAACGGCTCCTGAGGAGGGGTCCCGATGGATGCCAAGCGGATTCGACAACTGATCGTCGTCTGCGCGCTTGCTGCGGTGGCAGCGCTGGCGGCAGGCTCTCCGGCGTACGGGAAGGGATGCCCGGGCAACGTGAAGGGCGATCCGGCGTCGTCCGTTGCCCAGTACGTCGAGCAGATTCCGACCTCGTGCGGGAATCACGCCACCGGGACCGGCAACCGGAGTACGAAGCTCCCGCGCTCGATTCAGAAGAAGATCGATCAGCAGGGCGGCTCCGACGCGACTTTGCTCCAGAACATCGCCACATCCGAGAGCTACGGGGCGCCGCCGCAGAAGATCAAGTCGCCCAAGGCCCAGGCCAAGGCCGACAGGCACAGCAAGATCGTCAGCGACTCGGCCGCCACCCACAGCAGCAATCCGCTCTCGGCCTCGGTCAGCGTCGTCACGGACGGAAGCGACGCGCGTCTGATCGCCCTCGTCGTCCTGATGGTCGGCATCGCGGTGCTCGTGCTCGCGACCGCCGTCCGCAGGCGGCGCGTCGTCACTCGCTAGCGAGCAGTCGGTGAGCGAGGGCACCGTCCCTCGCGGTCACCCTGCCCGCAGGCTCACCTTCCTCTCGTTCTTCGCGCTCTCACTCGAGCGCCTGCTTGCGCTCGTCCTCGTCGCGGTCGTGGCCGCGTTGTTCGGCGCGACGAAGCAGAGCTCGACCTACTTCCTGGCGCTGATCGTCCCGATCACGCTCGGGGTCTCGACGAGCGAGGCTTTCTACACGGCGCTGCTTCCCCTGTTCACGCGGGCGACGCGTCCTCCTCGCGAGCTCCTGTATGCGGCGCTTCGCGTGGCCGCTCCCGTGACGCTCGCCGCAACCGCGCTGTACATCGTCGTCCTGGTCGCGGTTTCGCCCGCCCAGCTCTCCGTCTGGCTCGCGTTCTCGCCGGTCATCGCCGCTACCGGTCTGAACGGCGTCTACGCGGCGTTTCTGACCGCCGACCGCCGCTATCCGCTCGCGATCATGCGAGTGCCGCTGGCGACGGGAATCGCGCTGGCCTTCGTCGCCGCCGTGCTGCCGGCGTGGCGCTCGACGACGACGCTCGCGCTCGGGGTCAGCCTCGGCCAGCTCGTGACGCTCGCTCTCCTGGCCTGGCGGGCGCGGGATGCGCCCAAGGGGAGCGGCGCCGGCAAGATCTCGGCGATCGGGCTGCTCGCGTCGGCGGCGGCCGTCTTCGCGGCGACTCTCGTCGGTGGCCAGCTCGTGATCGTCGTCGAGCGTTTCCTCGCGAGCGGCCTCGTTGCCGGAGCCGTCGCGCTGCTCGCGTTCGCGCGCGGCGTCGCGCTCCTGCCCGCGATGTTCGCGCAGGCGCTCGGGAGCGGGATCTTCCCCGCCGCCACGGAACGCTTCAAGGCGCTCGAGCGCGCCTCGCTCGCGCGGCTCGCGCTCACAGGCCTGAGGCTGAGCATCCTCGCCGGGCTCGTGTCGACGGCCTTCGTCGTCATCTGCCGGCAGGAGCTCGTCCAGATCGCGTTCCAGCGGCATGCCTTCGGGTCTGCGGATACGCGCGAGACGGCGACGCTGGTCGCAATCCTCGCGGCGTCGCTCGCCGGTGTCTCCGCGGCCGCAACCGGCTCGAAGACGCTGTTCGCCCTCGGCCGCCGCGGACTCGTGCTGGCGATCAGCGCGGCGAGCGTGGGGCTCTACGTCGTCGCTGCCGTCGTCCTGCGCGAGGTGTACGGACTCGACGGGCTGGCGACCGCCTTCACCGTCGCTTCCTCAGTCGGAGGCCTGATCTTCGCGGCCGCCCTCGTCCCGGCTCTCGGTCTCCGGCCGGCTCAGATCGTGCGCGAATGGATCCTGGCCCCCGTCCTGCTTGCGGCGTCGTTCGCCGGAGGCGCGCTCGCGGTCTGGCTCCCGCTCGGCGGCGAGCACTCGTCGTTCGCGGCGGCCCTGGGGACCGCCGTGGCCGTCGCGCTCGGCGGGCTGGCCGCGCTCGCGGTAGCGACTCGCCTCGCGAACGGGCTCGAGTACTCCCTCCTGCGCCGCGACTATTTCAGGAGGTGAAAGAGGATGATCGTGTTGAGAAAGAAGACGAACGCCACGACGATCGTCAGCCGGGTCAGGTTGCGTTCGACGATGTGGGTTCCACCCTGCGAGGCGGGGGTGAAGCCCATCCCGCCCAGCCCCGTATCGCGCCCCGAGTGCATGAGGATGAGCGCAACGAGCGCGAACGAGACGATCACGTGGAAGACGGCGACGATCGCGAGCAGCATCGACGATCAGGATAGCCGAGCCTGCTACGTTCGAGGCGTGGCCGAGGACGCCCACGCGCGGATTCAAAAGCTCCTGGTGACCGGCGACAACCGGCTCAAGCAAGGGGTCGAGCCGGAGAAGGTCCGTGAGAGCTACGAGCGGGCGCTCGCGCTTGCTCGCGAGGCCGGGCTCGAGGATTCGGTGGGACCCCTCGTGACGCTACGGCTTGCGGACCTGGAGCGGCTGAAGCACGGTGACGCTCCGCGAGGGCGCGGCGAGCCGCACTGATCGCGTGCCAGGCTTCAGCCTGGCTCGCTCGGGTAGCTCAGGCCAAGCGACCTCGAGCGGCTTGCGCGAGGACCTCCTCGATTCGCGCCGCCTGCAGGTTGACGTCGTGGAGCGCGGCCGCAGCGCGGGCGGCCGGGTTCGGAGCCCCGAGCGCAGCGGCGCGACGCAGGCCGTCCTCGATCGAAGAGAGGTCCTCGGGATCGACCAGGACACCTGACTCCGGAGTGACGAACTCGGGCGGCCCGCCGACCGCGGTCGCGATCACCGAGCGCTCGGAGGCCATCGCCTCGATCAGGGCCTGGCCGAAGGGCTCGACGAGGCTCGGCTGGCAGACGACGTCGGCGGCCCGGATCCAGCGTTCGACGTCGCCGTGTGGCACGCGGCCCGCGAGCGTGATCCCGGGCCGGCTCTCGAGCTCAGGGCGAAGCGGGCCGTCGCCGACGAACGCGAGCTGCCCTTCGCCCAGGCGCTCGAAGGCCTCGGCGAGCCGCAGGACGTTCTTGCGCTTGCTCAACGCGCCGACGCACACGTAGCCCGGGCCCCGGACGTCCCAACCGAGCGCGCCGCGTGCGTCCTGCCGGTCGCCGCCGTGGAAGCGATCCAGGTCGACCCCGCAGTCGATCACCCTCACCTTCCCGCGCGCGCCCGGGACGCGCGACTCGAGCTCGCGCCGGAGATAGTGCGAAACGGCGACGACCGCGATCGCCCGACGGACGACGAGCTGGGTCGCGAGCTTGACGCCGCGGATCGTGCCGACGTTGCGAACGTCGCGGCCGTGCGCGGTCACGACGAGAGGGGCGGACGAGGTCAGGTCCGCGATCAGTCCGGTCGGGACGAGGTAGTGGGCGTAGACGACGTCCGGCCGGAAGCTCCCGGCGGCCGCCCGCGCGCGACGGGCAAGCGTCACGTACTTGCGCCTCCCGCCGGCCCGGCTCGTCAGCACCGCCAGCTCGAGCTCGTGCCCGCGGCGCCGCAGCGCCTCGACGAGCGGGACGAGAAAGGCCCCGTGGTCCGGATCGTTGGGCCCGGGATACATCTGCGAGACGAACAGGATCCGCACAGCGCAACTTTGACGCTTCCGGCCCGATTCCGTCACAGACGCGTACGGATTCCGGTGCTAGGCTCGCCCTGGGTGGCGGGTGGACCTCTCCCCACCCGGGTGGGGCAGTTCATGGATTAAGACGCGGCTCGGCCCGCTTCAGATTCGCTGCGCGTCGTACGTCGAGAACTCCGCCCGCAGCTCCTCGCAGATCTCGCCGATCGTGCACCGGGCGCGCAGCGCCTCTCGCATCGGCGGCAGCAGGTTTCCCTCCCCCGCGGCGACCCGCCGCACCTCCGCCAGCGCGCGCGCCGCAGCACCCGGGTCGCGCTCGGCGCGCACCCGCGCCGTTCGCTCGAGCTGCCGGCGCTCGGCCTCGGGATCGAGCCGGTGGAGCTCGATCGGCTCCTCCTCGGCCTCCGTGAACCGGTTGACGCCGACGATCACGCGCGCCCCAGACTCGACCTCCTCGTTGTAGCGGAACGCGGCCTCCTCGATCTCCCGCTGGACGAACCCTTGCTCGATCGCCTCGACCGCGCCTCCGAGCTCGTCGATCCGCTCGATCAGCTCCTGCGCCCGCTCCTCGAGCTCGCGCGTCATCGTCTCGATGAAATAGGCCCCTCCGAGCGGATCGGCCGTGTCGGTCCCTCCCGCCTCCGCCGCGAGAATGTGCTGCGTCCGCAGCGCGATCTTCACGGAGCGCTCAGACGGCAGCGCGAGCGCCTCGTCGAACGCGTTCGTATGGATCGACTGGGCGCCGCCGCACACCGCCGACAGCGCCTGGACGGCGACGCGGACGACGTTGTTCTCGGGCTGTTGCGCCGTGAGCGTCGAGCCACCCGTCTGCGCGTGGAAGCGCAGCGCCTGCGCCTTCGGATTCGTCGCTCCGAACCGCTCGCGCATGATCTCCGCCCACAGGCGCCGGGCCGCCCGGAACTTCGCCACCTCCTGGAAGAAGTGGTTGTGCGCGTTGAAGAAGAACGACAGCCGCTCGCCGAACTCGTCCGGCGACAGCCCGGCCTCGACCGCGGCCTGGGCGTACGCGATCCCGTTCGCAAGCGTGAACGCGAGCTCCTGCGCGGCCGTCGCGCCCGCCTCGCGGATGTGGTACCCGGAGATCGAGATCGTGTTGAACCGCGGCAGTCGCTCGCGGCAGTAGGCGAACAGATCGGTCGTGATTCGCATCGACGGCCGCGGGGGAAAGATGTAGTTCCCGCGCGCGATGTACTCCTTGAGGATGTCGTTCTGCACCGTTCCGCGCAGCTGCTCGCCGGGAACCCCCTGGCTCTCCGCGACGAGCTCGTAGAGGAGCAGCAGCAGAGCGGCCGGCGCGTTGATCGTCATCGAGGTCGAGACCTGCTCGAGCGGGATCCCCTCGAACAGGAGCTCCATGTCCGCCAGCGAGTCGATCGCCACCCCGGTTCGCCCGACCTCGCCCTCGGCGCGTGAGTCGTCCGAGTCGTAGCCGAGCTGCGTCGGGAGGTCGAACGCGACCGAGAGTCCGGTCTGGCCACGTTCGAGCAGGTACTTGAACCGCGCGTTCGTCTCCTCCGCCGAAGCGAAGCCGGCGTACTGCCGGATCGTCCACGGCCTGCCGCGGTACATGTCGGGATGGGGGCCGCGCGTGAAGGGGAACTCGCCGGGAAGCTCGAGCTCGAGCCCCTCGACGTCGTCCTCGGTGTAGACCGGCTTGATCTCGATGCCCGAGTCGGTCTCGCGGCCCTCGGTCGTCGCCATGTCCGAGATCGTACGCCTAGGCCTCGCGCAGGGCGGCATCCTGCACGTCGACAGCGCGGCCGTACAGCTTGAAATCCCCCTCCTTGCCGTCCTTGCTCGAGGTACAGCTGTGCAGGACGCAGCGTGGGTCGCGCAGGAGGTCGCGCGCCTTCCAGGACTGCCACATCATACCGAGAAAGAGCTCACACGAGGCGAAATCGACCTCGCAGGGGCTGATCCGAGGCCAGCCGTTCCTCCGCAGGGTGCCGACCATGCAGAGCTGCTGGCGCCGGAAGCGCTCCTCCCCGTGCTCGGCGAGCTCAGGACAGACGGCCTTGAACTCGCCCCATTTCACGCGCGAACATCGTCGACGAACGCGAGCATGGCGTCGACGGCTTGGCGCTTTGTCAGCCCCTCGCGCCGCACGAGCGAGCGCCACGTCTCGAACGCGAGCGCGTGGCCGACGGCCGCCCGTACCACCTTGCGCCGGCCGAGGGGCCGCGCCAGCGCGTCCGCGGTGCGGTCGAGTTGCCGCGCGCGCTCGCTCCAGATCTCCGGGTAGAGCTGTGCGTCGCGTGCGAACAGGGCAAGCGCGTCTTCGACCTCCTCGTACCAGTCGTACACCACGGAGAGCGCGGTGCGCAGGTCGAGTGAGGCGACTTTGGGAAACGGATGCTGTTCGCGCCAGTGTCCGGAACAGGCCCGGAAGAGCACCGACTCGTCGGCGAAGTGCGCGTAGACCGTATGCCGCTGGACGCCCGCGCGCTCGGCGATCGCGCTGATCGAGGTGTGGGCCGGCCCCAATGTCGAGTGAAGATCGATGGCGGCCTCGACGATTCGGCGCCGGGTCTCGGCCTGGCGC
>WNGE01007112.1_pt1 | contig 27517 bp, 21 predicted proteins | sample 5400651 | NCBI WGS metagenome assembly WNGE01 (sample SAMN13153370, study PRJNA577476) | soil metagenome | isolation source: 60 cm soil or saprolite under grassland replicate 2 | place: USA:California | collected 2016-06-15 | reverse complement strand
TTGATGTGATCGGTCGCGATCCGCGAAGTATCGGAAGTGCCGCGCGGCTGGGCGGCTAGCATTTCGTAAAAAAATCCGCCCTTTTCGACGTTGCAGGCGAAGACTTTCCCTTCGTTGATGTACTGATTGCCAATCGCCGACGCCAGATTTTTCCAATCCGGGTTTTCCGGGTCGTCCGGCGGATTACTCGGATTTGGCGCGATGTGACAGGCACCGCAAGCGACGCCAACGCGATACGGTCGAATGAGCTTATTGTCATTGTAATAAGCCCCGTCCTCGTAGAAACGTTTGCCGTCCCATTTCTTGCGCGCCTCGTCGTTGAATTCCGGGTTTGGAAAAAGCCGAAAGCCGAGCACGCCGGAAGGTTTGCCGTAAACGTTTACGTCGATGCCTGCCGGTTCCGGCTCCACTTGTTCGTCAAGCCACAAACCGAATTCATCGGCCTTGCTCGGCGCGCGAAATCCTGGCTCGTTCACCAAGCCCAAGGTTTCGAAACGCTCACCGCGCCGAAACTTGCGGTTGTCGAGCATCTTCAAAAGATCCATCAGACCATAGCTGTCCTGCGCGGCGTGATTCCAAAACTGCTGGTTGCCAGCGCTCCAGAGGTTCCAAGTGTTGCGCCCCATGATTTCTGCGGGCGAAAGATCGATGCCGCCATCCATTGGCTTGAAGATGTCGGCAGTGATCTGCGGAAAATCGACGGTACTTTTGCCGGCTGCTTTCGCTTCATCGACCGGCTCATTTTTCATGCAGCTGACCAGAGCCACAGACACGCACGCAAAAAGCCAGCTTCCGACTCGCGCGAGACGGAGAAGATCGGCGCTAGCTGCCAGCAGTACCTTCACCGAAGCATTATTGATACCTTGGTCGGGAGATTTCTGGCAAGAAAATTCTAAGCGCGAATTTTTAGTTGCCCTAGAATAGATCGAGCAAACGCTGGCCGACCGCGAGGAGACCGAGGGCAGCGCCGGGAAAAAGAGCCGCTCGAATAAAAGGCTGGTCAGTCAACGGCGCGAACGCGCCTGTCTTGAGGCCGCGGATTTCCGCCATGAGCTCATCGAACGTCTGCCGTTTTGCTTCGATTTCCTGACCCAACAAGCGAAACCGCCGCAGGTCATTGAGAGCAGTTTCACGCAATTGTTCAGCCGCGCGCCTAAGCAAAATCGCACTGCCCAGCGCCCACGCGCCAGTGATGAAATAGATCAAACCAAGACCGGGAGGCCAAGTCCAATTATCAAAAAAGGACAAGCGGGCAACAATCATCAAGGTTAAAACGACGAGTGGGTACCAGATCAGCGGTGCCACCACTTGTGTCCGCTGCGCGACAAAAAAAATCTCATGATACGCAGAAAGTTCCTCTTCGGTTAAGGGTGGACGGCGATGAGAGCGATCAACGAGCTCGCGTCCCCACCTTGTTACTTCTCGGCCAAACATGCGAATGAAATTGCTGTTCAACTGGATCGCATCGACTACGTAAAACGAGAGAAGGAGCAGGCCGACACCAGCAAGATAAAAGACAATGTTATCGATCATAAATGCCAAATGACCTCGCGCGGGCGACGGTGGTTGAGGAAACAAGTGCAAGATTGTGAGGGCGAAAATGGAATACAAAGCGAAGAGAATCCCAATTCGGATGAACCGCGGCCAGAATTTGTTGCGGCAAAGATAAGCGTACCACGCCTCTTCAGCGGAAAAGCGCGAAGTTCTGGGAGGCTCCTGCATCTGCCACTGCTCGAAGCCGATGCCAAGATACCGCCATTGAAATGGAGGCAGCGGCAAGTGAGCAAACGCAAACTCCGCCTCGATCCGTTTCGCATTCGCACGAAGATCAAAGCTGGCTTTGAACATGAAGAAGATCGCGAGCATGAACGCGATCAGGCGCATCATTTCCGTTGGCCAAATGCTGATGCCTGAAAAAAAGGCCAGCGGTTCTTCAGGCGCCCAGTACTCCGCAACCAGAGCAACAACGAAAATGATGAGCGGTCCGCCACAAACCAACCAAAAAACTGTGCTGACGAGCGCGCGTTTCAGACGCTCAGTAGCGGTGCCGCCGCCGGGCAATGTGCGTCTGGCGATGCTCACGCTGATCCACGCAACCATGGCCAAAACCGTTAGCGCGATGATGATCAGCGCCCAGATGACGCCAAGGGTCAACCACTCCCGGAACCAAGTCTTTTCCTTTCCTTCTTTCTTGTAGTCCTTCTCGATAGCGAACTTCAAGTCGCTCGGGCGCCAGATATACCAAGGCGGGCTCAGATCATTGGCGCCATTCCGGCTGATTTCGAAGATGCGCGTCTGCCATAAAAGACAGTCCGCTTCTTCTTCTGTCATTTTAGTGGTGGCGACAAGCGTACCGACGTACGTCGAAGTTTGATTATTGTCGCGAAACGGTGCGATCTGTTGCTGGAGATAAATTTCGGGCAAGGTGCTGCCAAACGGCGAGGCGATCACCAAATTGTGAGTAGCGTCCCAATCGTCGCGACGCTCAAAATGCGCATCGTAGTTGTTGGTAAAAAAAACGGCGCCGGGAAATTGAGGGCGCAGCGCTCGCAGAATCATCAATTTGTCATAAATGTCCGAACCGAGCAGACCAATGGCGCGAATCCCTGAGCGGTCCTTTCGCTGCCAGCGCGCGTCGTCCTCTTTCATCTGCCGCGCCAAACGCCGGAGGTAATCGGATTGATTCAAGCCTTCCGTCGCTTCGATAGCGATCGTGTTTTGGCCAAGCTGAGTTTTTTGTTCTTGCTCGGGTTGCTTGTCTTTGCCGGTGTCGCCCGGCAACCGGCCGTCAATTCCGCGAAGATAATGGTAAGAATGAATATCAATTCGACTCTGTGCGGACGCTTTAGCCTTGAACGTCTCCCCCAAGGATCGTCCATAGGGGGTGTCCCATTCACTGAGAATCACAATGTCGGAGACTTTTGGGTGATCCGGCATCGTTTGCGATACGTCGGGGATTCCACGCCTCGCTAATTCCTCGATCAGTTTACCCAAGACCCAGTCGTCCGGCGCAATCGTGCGAACAAAGTGCAGGCCGCCACAATTAGGGCACTGTACTGCGCATTCTTCAAGAAATGGCTGTACCAATTCGTAGTGCTCGGGGGGGACAACTGCTGCAGAGAGAAGCGTCTGATCCGAGTTGAAGGTCGCCGGCGTATCCGCTTCGTCCCGGGTCGGGACAGCTGCTGCGGAGAGAAGCTTCTCGTCCGAGGCGGTCGCCCGAGGCGAGATGATCGACACGCCGTCGAGTAATTTTTGCATCGTCGCAGCTAAACAGTTCCGGTGCCACTGCACTTCGCGGACCATGTCCTGCAAGCCCGTGGAATTTGCCGGGCCGATTAACTTTATGTCGATCTTGGCGCGGATCTCCCCAGGTGCGAGCTGTCCGATTAGGCCGGCGAAATAGCGCAACGGGTAGGGATTGAAATTTACCGCCGGCAACCAGACCACGACGACCCGCTTGGTGCCATGGGGAAAAACATTTTGGGTAGCGTCTATCGCTTCACATTCCTCCCACGGAAGTAGCAACGCGCGCTCAACAGAGGGCGGCGGCGCACATTCGGGCGGCGACGGCAACCAAGGCGGCTGCACATACTCGGTCTGGAGAGGCCAGTTTGCGGTCACGAATCCGATGTGCTCGCCATCGACCGGGGCGAATCCACTTTCGCTCAATCCTTCGAGGACAGCCTGACGCGCGCGCAACCGCGACTCCGCTTGTTCGCTATACGGCCCGGCATCGAGCATTACCGCCAGCAGAAGGACATTCCTCTGACCAGGGTCGTGAAAGTCCTTAACGCGCTCGCTTAGGAGCCGCGCCAACGCAGTAATGTCGTGCAATTCGGTGGCGCCTTTTTTTGCTACGCCTTTGTCGATTTGTTCATCCAGCAACGCCTTTTGCTTCTGCGCCACACCAATCGGGTCCTGCCACAAGCGCGCGTCTACGTCCTGCGCAGCAATCACTTGAGCAGTCTTTTCGTTCGGAACCGATGGGCGTTCGCTCACGAGTGGCTTGTACTGCACGAGAACGCCGGCGAGAACTGCCGCGAGCGGCAGCAGCGTCCCCCAGGGTATATCAAGCTTTCGTTTGTCGTTGTCTGCCATGGTCGCTCCCGGCCGCTGCACTCCGCAGAAAATCGGCTGTCGTTAGGCCAGCGGCTTTCGCTTTGTTCAGCAGCTCGTTTTTCTTGCAGCTGACAAATGCCCGAACCGAGCATGCAAGAAACCAGCTTCCGACTCGCGCGAAAGGGAGAAAATCGCCCCTGGCTGGCAGCAACGCCTTCACCAAGCCATTATTGATACGTTCGTGGAGAACCTTCTGGCAAGAAAATTCTGGAGGCCAAGGAACGACGGCTTCGAGCCGTCGAGGAAGCATGACGACTGCGCAAGCCGTTGCTCATTGAGTCATTCGACAAATTCCACTTCGACTGGAACGTCGATGTAGCCTTTATCACGCGCGGCAGTCAGAAATTTGCGGATAGCCGCGCGTCCAGTCTCACCGTAATCGCGAGTAAATTCATTCACATACATGCCGATGAATTTACTGGTGAGTGTCGCGTCCATATCGCGCGCGTAGGCAAGCGAATGGCGCACCGCCTCGTCTCGATGCGCCAGGCCGTAATCGATGCTTTCGCGAATAATTTCGCTGAGATCGTGCCGGACTGCTGGCGGGATATCTTTGCGCACCACATTGCCACCGAGGGGCAATGGCAAACCAGTTTCGCGTTTCCACCACTCTCCGAGATCGACAATCTTCTCAAAACCGGATTGCGCATAGGTCAGTTGCCCCTCGTGAATGATTAACCCGGCGTCAGTGCGGCCGCTTTTGACTGCGTCAAAAATTTTATCGAACGGCACGACGAGATAATCGAATTTTCCCAGGAAAAGCTGTAGCGCCAGAAACGCGCTCGTTATCTCGCCAGGCACGGCAACCGTGCATCTCTCCAACAGCTCGCGAACGGATTCTTCGGCCGTTGAAGCGTTGAAGCGTTGGACCGTTGAAGCGTTCGATGTTCGATGTTCAATGTTCGGTGTTCGACGTTTTCTCACAACAACTGGTCCGTATCCATCGCCCATGCTCGCGCCACACGGCAGCAGCGCGTATTTATCCGCGACATAGGCGTACGCGTGAATTGAGATCGCGGAAATATGCAGCTCGCCGCGCCGCGCCCGCTCATTTAGCGTCTGAATATCTTCCAGCCGATGGTCGAACCGATAACCACGGAGGTCGATTTTGTTCTCCGCCATCGCATAGAACATGAACGCGTCATCCGGATCGGGTGAATGACCCAGGGTAAAGACTTTGGTGCTGGCGTTCGTAATGCGATGCATTGCGCAAACCTATGCTGCGCCGGAAGCCGATGGAACCAAAATCGGGACGACGCGCCGTAGCGCAGACTTCCCCGCCACCGGACGGATTCGCTGCGGCGAACAAGTCTGTCGTATCGCGGGTTTCCAAACCAGCGGGCCGCTCGATGTCGCGTATCGCGCCGATTTGGAAATCGGCGATACAGCAGGTTTGGAAAACTGCGCTACAATATTGGGAACGCCTTGGCTTTTCTCGACGCGATTTGTATTGTCCGATTATGCATCTCGTGAAACCGGATATGGTGCTCGAGGTCGCCTTCAATTCAATTCAGCCCAGCACGCGTCACGTGAGTGGACTCGTGTTGCGTTTTCTAAGAATTAAGGCAATTCGGCGCGACAAGAACGTCGATTCCATCGACACGCTCCGATACGCTCGGGATCTCGCACAACAACGCGCGAATTTGCCGCGATTTTGACGAGGCGCGTAAGTAGCGCCTCGGACTTACTGCGGAGTCGGCGACGGAGTTGGGGAAGTGGCCTCGGCCGCAGGAGATGCTGCCGACGGATTTGTAAAAGTAGCCGCAGGAGATCCTGCCGACCCAGACCTCATTCTTTGTACTTGTTCCAGCATTTGTTGCCTTCTCTTCTCTCTTTCAGCTTGCACCTGCGCCGGGTCGGGAATCAGCTTCTGAACGTCGGGGGGGAGCTGTTGTATTCTCTTGGCTCTTTCAGCTTTCAGCTGGGCGGGGTCCGCAATTCGGCCCTGAACGTCGGCGGGAATCCTCCGAATGTTCGTTGTGGCTTTCTCCCTTTCGGCCAACGCTTTCTCTCTTTCATCTAATGCTTTCTCGCGTGTGTCCAGCTCCGCTTTCCGTTGAGCAAGTTGTCGTTCGGCCGCCGAATCTTGTTTTTGGCAGGAGCAAATCATCGCAAAAGAGATGAGCATCGTCAGGGTAAAAAGTTTTCTCATAATCAGGAGTAAACTGCAATTGGTCTTCCGCAATTCGGACTAAGAAAACGGAAGGCCAACGGGTAGTCAAACGAAACTTCACGTGCCTACGGCGCTGGCGGAGTTGTTTTCCGACCGTTCGAATACCTGCTTCAACGCGACAAGTTGTAGCCGCCGCGCTGTGCCTGCCGCGCCGTAGCTGGGCGAAGGCGGGTCGAGGCGCTCAACCGCATTGGCGACCCGCACGGCGACACAGCGCCGTGGCTACAGCTTGTCACAAAGAAAACAGCCGCCGCGCGGTTTCGCGCGGCGGCTGAGCTTGTATTCAGGAGGCGCTGACTTCTCTAACAGCGCTCCCGATAACAGTTTTATCGATTCTCCACCACTCGGGGCGTCGACCTGACCATCTCAAGCTGGGCGCTCACCTTTTGGATTTGCGCGGCCTGCTCTTTGAGCTGGGCTGTGAGAGTCACTATTTGTTTCTGTTGCAGCTGGACCACTGCTTGCAACTTGTCAACTTTGTCATTCAGCATGGCTTGGTGCTGGGTGGGGCGCTGTGCGGGCGCGCCGGGTGCGCTACGACGCGCAGGTGCGCCACGAGAAGGTACGCTAGGTGCGCTCTGGTTCGGGCCAACATCCCAGCCAAGTTTGTCGTTCGCAAGGTCTAGAGTAACTTCAACAACGGAGCCGCCAACAGGCTGGAAGTTAAAGAAGATACCACCGATGTAGCAGGCTAAGGACCCGGCCCCGTTCCCGTTCGAGAGGTCGCCGATGCGGATCGTACTGCTTTCGTCGGGGGCGAGGGTACCAACGAAGTCGCCGAGGTAAGTGTTATTGAAGCCAGAGACCAAGTTTTGTCCTGACCCTGTACCCACGGCTGTGTTCTCACTGCCACCATCGTTATTGAAGAGCGCCGCACCGCCAACTGCCGTGTTGTTGTTCGCGGTGCCGGCTCCGCTGAAGTCATTAAACGCGAGCGCGACATCACCAATGGCGGTGTTTTGAGCGGGGGTGCCATTGAAGAAAAGCGCGGACTCGCCAAAAGCGTTGTTGCCGAATCCGGTAGTGTTAAAGAGGAGCGCAGCGGCGCCGACAGCATTGTTGAAGATGCCATCAGTGTTACTGAACAGTGCCTCAAAGCCAACGGCGGTGTTGTCAAAGGCAGTCGCGGGCAGGGTTCCGGCCGAGTCATTATTGAACAGCGCGCCAGAACCGACGGCGGTGTTGTTCCCCGCATCGTGGTTATTAAAGAGCGCCTGAAAACCGAGGGCGGTGTTGTCGTTGGCAGTGGAGGGCGAGGTTACGGTGAAATCATTAAACAGCAACGCGTCGGTTCCAACGGCCGTGTTGTTGTTGGCAGTGATGTTGAGCAACATCGCTCCCGTGCCGGCTGCAGTATTGGAATTCCCATTGTTGAGGTCCAGCGATCCGACAGCGGTATTGAAAAAGGCGTCCGTTATGAACCCTCCCGAGTACCACCCAAGCCCGGTATTGAACCCGCCGGTCACGGTGGAAGAGTTAAGGGCGTGGAACCCCTCGACGGTGTTGCCACCGCCAATGTCTCCCTCTTGCGCTTGCGCTCTGGACAAAAGCCCAAAGCAGATAAGGACGAGCGGGATGAGAAGGAACCCGCGCCGTAAAGGCAGCGAGCGAGCCGGATCTCGTCCGCATACTAACGTTTTAAGTTGAATCAATGAATACATGGGATGTGTTCTTTCTCTTTCCCGGTCGTGTTTTGTTTTGGTTTTTCTTGTTCACTGGGCTCCGAACGGACAAAGAACTGTACCGGGCAAAAGTCCCGTGTCTGTTTTGGAGCCATGCGCGTTGATACTGAATTTCGGCTTTGAGTGTCAATACTTTTTTTACAATTTTTTAAGGGGGGTGACGGAATTGGAGGGGGCAACGGCCGGCTAGCGTAGCACAGCCATCTTGGCTGTGGGGCCAGCGGGCATCCTGCCTGCTGGATTACAACCGTACAGGGACCAGGCAAGATGCGCGGTCGCCCCACAGGCTGGGAAGCCTGTGCCACGCCGCACTGTCCGAGCGGATTGCTGTTTGCGTTGATGAGGCTGTTCCCGTAGCCTCAGGCCCATGGCACGGTCTGGGCTGGGTAAAGGTCTTGGCGCGCTGATTGGCACGCCTTCCATCGCCGCGAGGACGGATGTGGCCGAGTCGGGTGAAAGAGTGCACCAGATTGACTTGGCAACCATTGTCCCGAGTGCGTTGCAGCCGCGCAAAGATTTTGGACGCGAAGCGTTGCAGGAATTGATCGATTCGATTCGGCAGCATGGGATCATTCAACCGCTCATCGTCCGGCTCGCCACGGCGAGTCCGTCCGGTGGCGGACAGGCAGGCGGGCGATTTGAACTGATCGCCGGCGAGCGCCGTTGGCGCGCCGCGCAGGAAATTGGCCTAGCCACGGTGCCCGCCATAATTCGAAGCGCTAATGACCTGGAAGTGCTCGAGTTGTCCTTGATCGAAAATTTGCAGCGCGCCGACCTCAACCCCATCGAAGAAGCCCAGGGCTACGCCAGGTTAGCCAATGAATTTGGAATGCGGCAGGAGGATATCGCGCTCAAAGTGGGGCGCAGTCGGGCGGCAGTGGCGAACGCGCTGCGGCTTTTGGATCTGCATCCGCAGGTGCAAGTCTGGTTAGCTCAGAATTTGCTTTCAGTCGGTCACGCGAAAGTGCTGCTGGCATTAAAAGCGCCCGAGGAGCAACTGCTCGCTGCGGAAACAGTTTTGCGCCGCAATGCCACGGTGCGTTCCACGGAGCGCCTGGTTGCTCGCCAGCTTGGGATCGGACGCCCTCGCCGGAAATCTCGACGCATCGGGATTGAACTCAGCGCTACGGCAACGGCGGTAGAAGATTTACAAAACCGCTTGCAACAACATCTGGCCACCCACGTTACCATCCATCACGGAGACAAACGCGGCCGGATTGAAATCGAGTACTACGGAACCGACGATCTCCAGCGGATCGTCGCTGCTTTGGGGCTTCCGCCGGCCGAGAGCTGACTTCGCCGCTCCGAAAGCTTTCGGAGTCGAACCGTTAAATCGTTAAAGCGGCATGAACGAAACACTTCAGCCGTTCAACGCGCGGTCATCCCAAACGCAATGAGGGATCTCACGCTGGGTCCGTGGGTTCACAGAATGTACCGCGGGCAATCTTGGCTGCGATTGCGAGGTCCTTCTCTCCGCTCAGGATGACATTTTTTTTGACCATTGGGCGTGGAGTGTTGAGCGTTAAAATCCTCGAAGCAGATAAGCGATGAATAATCGGATAGCGATTGCATTTGCAGCAGCGGTTCTGGCTTTCTTCTTCGCTACCTCAGTGACAAAGAGTGGACCGCCAAAGATTTGGGAAGAATTCTCCGGCGAGAAAGCCTTCGCTCATATTCAACGGCTTGTTGATTTCGGGCCGCGCCCGGCTGGATCGACGGCTATCGAAAAATCCAGAGATTACATCGAGGATCAACTTCGGCGTTTCGGCTGGCAGGTAACGCGTCAAACATTCAGTGACGACACTCCACGGGGGAAGATCCACTTCGTAAATTTGCTTGCCCAGTTTTCCGGCCAAGAGAATGCGCGGGCCTCCTTGCTTTTGTTGTGCTCGCATTACGACACCAAAATGTTCGATACCATTCGGTTTGTCGGCGCCAACGACGGCGGCTCCAGCACTGGCCTGCTCCTGGAATTAGCCCGGGTGATCGGACAGCATCCGAATCTGGCCAGGAAAATTGAGCTCGTGTTTTTTGATGGCGAGGAAGCTGTCGAGCAGTTCTCTCAGGCTGATGGTTTGTACGGGAGCCGCTATTTTGCCCGGCAACTGCAAGGCGCCGGCGCGAAACAATTTCGCGGCGGGCTCCTGTTCGACATGGTTGGCGACCGGTCGCTCGGCATCACGCTTCCCGCGGATTCCCCTGCTGAGATGGCGCGCGATATTTTTGCCGCCGCGGAAGCGCTTAAGTTGCGAAGTTATTTCACCTACCTTGGCCGGGAGCTGATCGACGATCACGTGCCCCTGAACGCGATTGGTATTCCGACGCTCGACATCATTGATTTCGATTTTCCGTGGTGGCACACCGCCGATGACACAATGGATAAAATCAGCGCGCAGAGTCTTCAGACCGTCGGCTCCGTCGCGCTCTATTACCTGTCTGAATTCGCGCTAAAATAAAGATGGGACCTTGCTGTTTGGGGTTGCCCAATTTCGGCATTGCGTCCGACCATTTTTCCCGCCAGTCTGAAAGTGAACGGTCGCCTCAATGGAGCGCCTCGCATCGATGTCCTACTCAACGCACAAAAACATTGGCGTCATCGGCCTCGGGATTATCGGTCGTGCAATCGCCGCGAATCTTCGCCGCAAAGGGTTTCCGGTTTACGTTTGGAACCGCTCGCCGCGGCCTGTTCCAAATTTTGTCGGTTCGCCTGGGGAACTGGCGGGGATTTGCGATTACATCCAGATCTTTGTCTCCGATGACGAAGCGCTGCTGCAGACTGTTGAGCAGCTAAGCGAAAAGCTTACGTCGCGTCACGTCGTCCTTGCGCATTCAACTGTCGCTCCGGATTCGATGCGTGCTGCGGCGGAAATCGTCGAACGCCGAGGAGCGCAGTTTGTCGAGGCATCGTTTACCGGAAGCAAACCCGCAGCTGAAAAGGGCGAACTGGTTTATTACGTTGGCGGGACCGAGGCGGCATTGCGGGAGGCGCGCCCCATCCTCGAGGCCAGCAGCAAAGCGATTATCGAGATCGGAACAGTTGGCCAGGCGAGCGCCATCAAGATCGCAACCAACATGATCACTGCCGCAAGCGCGCAGGCCGCAGCAGAAGCTCTTGCACTGGTCCAAGCGTCAGGTTTGCCGCTGGAGAAATTCGTCGAAGCGATGCGTGCCAATGCCAGTTATTCTGGCACTCTGGCGCTGAAGCTGCCGAAAATGCTCGACCGCGATTTTGAGCCGCAATTTTCTGTTAAACACATGCTGAAAGATATGCAGATCGCCAGTCAGATCGCTTTGTCGCATTATCTGGACTTGGGGGTGACCGCTGCGGCCCGGGACCAGTTGCTTGAGCAAATGCAGTGGGGTCACGGCGACGACGATTATTCATCGGTCGCGCGCAAATATTTGCATGAGCCTGCTGCGGCATTTTACGAAGAGCCGTCAACGGTCGAGCAAGATGAGCAAACCGACGCCGGTCAATCGACTACGGGCTCAGCTGAATCGGAGACGCAAAGCGTCGAACCGCAAGATGCGGGTTCCCAGCAACCTTTACTCGGTTTCGCGGCAGCAGCGAGCGGAGCCGCTAATGAAACGACAGGGCTGCGTCGTGGCTTTCTGAAACAGCTGCTGAGCCGGTTTTCGTCCGGACAAGGATGACGCAGCCGTTCCAAGCCGGGCAAGCGACCTTTCTCGATCTCTCCGCGCGCACAAAGTTTCGTATCGCTGGAACGGACCGATTTCGGTTCCTCAATGGACAAATCACAAATGATTTGCGCAAAGCCAGCGAAACGGTCGCCATCGAGGCGTGTGTGCTCAATGCCAAGGGCAAGATGAACGCCCACATTTTCGTTGGTGCACATGGGGAGTGCTTTTTGGTGGATGCCGAGCAGGAGCTTTGCGAAACACTCCGCGCTCGGCTGGAGCGCTACGTCATTGCCGACGACGTTCAAATTGAAGACGTCACCGATCAATTCTCGCTGTTTCACGTTCTGTCAGAAGAATCGCCAACGCCGGAGCACGGCCGGATCGTTTCCCTGCGCCGCTTGGCCGAGCCAGGTTGGGACATCTGGAGCGATGCCGCGTGTCATGATGCTGTTCGGCAAGAATTGTCCTCGGCATTTGGATTTCTCGATTCTGCCGCTGCAGAGGTCATGCGAATCGAGCATGGTATTCCTCGCTGGGGCTTCGAACTGACGGAGGAGATTATCCCAATCGAAGCCAATTTGGAGCAACGGACGATCGATTACGAAAAAGGCTGCTACATCGGCCAGGAAGTGATCTCGCGAATGAAGATGTCGGGCCAGACGAACAAACGGTTGTGTGGATTGATTTCGGTGAACGATGTCCCGGTTCGGCAGGGAATGAAACTTGCCGTTCCTTCAACGGCTGGGAAAGAAGCGGGCTGGATCACCAGTGCCACGCGCAGCGAACGGCTTGGAAAAGAAATCGCGCTCGGATATGTGAAACGCGGGTTTAACAGCTCCGGGACGAAGTTGGATGCAGTTGGTCCGGGAGATTCCACCCCGCAAACCGCCAGGCCAATCTCAGTAGAAGTGGTTCCGCTTCCGTTTCTCTGAAGCTACACTGACGGAATCGATGTCGTAGCTTCAAAGTCCGCGCAGCCAGTCGCGGGCGAGCGAAATGTCCTCGGGCGTCAAAGCGTGTCCCGCGTTAAGAAATCGGACGGTGACATCTGCACCTGCGTGTCGCAGAAGTTCGACTAGACGCTGGGTTTCCGATGTCGGAATGATGGGATCGTAATTTCCCGCGCCGATCCAGACGCGAACGTTCGCGAGTTCCAGTGGTTTCTGCGGCTCCAGTGGCAACATCGCGCGAAACAGAATCGCTCCTGCGAAAGTCTCCGGGCGCAGCAACAACACGCTCGCAGCGATATTCGCGCCATTCGAGTAGCCGACCGCGATAATGTTCTTTTTGTCGATGTCGTAGGGATCCGCCGCAGCCGCGACAAAATCGGCCAGCTCGTGCGTACGCTTTTGCAGATCTTCCAGATCGAATACGCCTTCAGCCACCCGCCGAAAAAATCGCGGCATGCCATTCTCCAAAACTTTTCCGCGTGGACTCAGCAATGCCGCATTTGGGTCAAGCTCGCGTCCAAGCGGAATGAGATCGCGCTCATTCCCGCCAGTGCCATGCAGGAGTAGCAGCGTGCGATTCGAACTGCCGGGAACGAACTCGTGAATGAAATCCGGCGTCATTGGTTTGTCGGAGGTGCGATCGGCGGCAAACCTTTTTCGATTTGCGAGCGAGACGACTCCAGCCACGGTGGAAGCTGCAAACTTTCGCCGAGTTGATTCAAGTCTTCGTCCAATGTGAAGCCGGGCGGGTCGGTTGCGATTTCGAAGAGAATCCCGCCCGGTTCGCGGAAATAAATTGAGTGAAAATAAACGCGATCGATTACCGGCGTGACGTTGTATCCGAGCGCAACCAAATGCTCTCGCCATCGCCGCTGTTCTTCGCCGTCACGCGCGCGAAAGGCGATGTGATGAACCGAACCGGCAGCGACGCGGCCTGGGTTCGCTTCGGGCATGCAAAGCAGGTCGACCACCCGGCCAGCCGCAGTTTCATTCTGCGAAGCCAATCGAAAGCGATTATTGGACTGATTGACTAACCGGTAACCAAAGCTGTCCGTCAGCAATTTTGCGGTGCGTTCGTATCCTTCCAAAGCTGCGGAGACGCTATGAAATCCGCGAATCGAATGTTCGGCCGGCACTGAACTGCCGTGCCAGCCCTCGACGTTTGGAGGCGCACCCGATTCGATTAATTCGATAAGCAGCCCGTCGGGATCGATAAAGCGAATCAGTTCCTCATGAAATCGCGGACTCGTTCTTTCCGCCGGCACATGTTCCTGCTTCAAGCGTTTCAGCCAGTAGCCGGTCGAGTTTTTTGGAATTGCGAACGCGACGGTATCGACTTGGCCCGTGCCGCGAATCCCGCGCCGCGCACCCGGCCACGCGAAAAACGTCATAATTGTGCCAGGCGTGCCGCGCGCTTCGCCGAAATAAAAGTGGTAGGTGCCGGGATCATCGAAATTCACAGTGCGCTTGACGAAGCGCAATCCGAGCACGCCAGCGTAAAAATCCAGATTGCGTTGCGGATCACTCGCAATCGCGGTGACGTGATGAAGTCCCGGAATTTTGATGTCCATGTCCAATAGTTCTTTGACTGCAGGAACGGTCTGCGATCTTAGCTCTTATTCGGTTTCGCAGAAGCAACCATCTCGCGGGCACGGGCCATGCCTGCCGATGCGCCACGGCGTTGCGGAGTGATTGTCAGAGCACGCTCAAACTCTCGGAGGGCTTCCTGGGGATGATTTGATTCGAGCAAAAGATCACCAAGTTGTTCGCGCGCTGGAACGATCGCCCCGGGTGTAACGGGACGCTTTTCGATGGCGTCTTCTTCATCGGCGGCCGCTCGCATTAGCTTGAGAGCTTCGTCGGCTTTTCCTTCAGTCTGCGCGACCCACGCCAGCGCTTCGTTCATCTGTACCTGTACTTGCGTCGCCCAGTAATCGTTCTTGGCCGCGCGCAATTTTTCGTAAGCGCTCCTTAATTTGTCGATTTCCTGTCGTGCGTCAGCCGGTTTCCCGCTGCGGGCGAGTCCGACGCTTCGCGCCCAAAGCGTGACTGCCGATACTTGCGGCGACGCCCCATCGACTGGAACCAATTGCGCCGCATCTGACCACTGGCGGCGCTCGATCGCGTAGCGCGCAGGCATTGCGCTTGCCGCGTATCCCATCTTGAAATCGCTGCCGTCGAGCCCGCCCATGGCGCGCAATTCATTGAGCACGCGCGCGGCCTCGGCGTCACGGCCAAGTTGAAGATAGGCGTAGGCCAGATAATCCATCGCGTGCAGTTCCTCGCCTTTGTCGCCTTGCTCGCGCGCAGCCTTTTGTGCCGCCAAGTTGGACGCAACCGATTCGTCCCACATTCCCAGTTGCGTATAGATGTGCGATGGCATGTGCAAAGCGTGCGGCGCTGCGGGCGCGATTTGCGAATACGCCTTCGCCGCAGCGACGCCCTGCCGTGCCATCTCTGCATTGTCGCAGGCGTGAATCAGGTAATGCGCGATGCCAGGATGGTGCGGATATTTTCTAAATAAGGGCTCGAGGATAGCAGCGGCTTCTTTCTGTTTTGCATGACTCGCGTCGCTCGGAGGCGCCGTGGCGATGAGCGCGAGCGCATAAAAAATCTGGCACTCGGTGTCGTCCCGATAGCGTCCCGCTAGCTTGCGCATTGCCTCCGCGTAACGATTGAGCCGTTCCTGGTAAGGCAGGGAATCGGCGTTCGCGTAAATCAAACTCAGGGCATCGATGAATCCGCGCTCGCGATCCGAGCTACTGAGCCTTTTTGCCTGTTCGATTTCGGCAAGCCCACGACCGATGTTTTGCGGCGCAACTGGTGGCTCCCACAGCTGATGGAAATAAGTCATGGCCACACCCCAGTGCGGCACAGCGCAACTGGGATCTTTAGCTGCCACATCGCGAAATGCTTTTTCCGCGGCCGAGTATGCGAACGAATGCAAAAGCGCCACCGCTCGCTCGAAACTTTTTTGTACTTTGCTCGAGCACGACGTAGAAAACTGGAGACTGCCGAGCTTCTCCGGGACAGGATGCTCATGTTCCGGGATGGCGGCCAGCGATTGCCAATCACCCCACGCCAGCCAGACAAAGCAAATAAGCAGTGCGAGCATCGCGCGCATTATTAGATTTCGAGGCGTCACGACCCTAATCATCACGCGTCTCCGCCGGATGATCTAATTGTTAATCGCCAAAAACAATTTTGCCACCGACCTCTGTCATCACGATTTATCTCGATGTTCCGGGCTTGACGCTTTGGGAGAGTTCTGACGTGATCGGATGTCGCACGACAATTTTTGAATCAACATGAACGACGAAATTTATTTTGCCCTCTCGCGACGTATTTATAGAATCCTCGTTACCCCTCGGACGAGCAATTAACCTTAACCCTTTGCAGCGTCTGAACCAGACAGTTCCTGAGCTTAGTTTCGTTTTGTTGGCAGCGTGGCGACGCACGGCTGCCGATTACTGATCATGGCAAATTTCTTTCCACGCTGGACGAATTGGGTGCCGATCAAGCTCGTGGTCTGCGGCATCGTGCTCGTCTGCGGGTTGACCGGCGCCACCTGGTATTACGTCACGCCAAAGTACACCAAAGTCAGGTATCAACCGATCCAGCCGGTGCCGTTTCCACACGACATTCACGTTACGCAACTGGGAATGGATTGCCGCTACTGCCACAGCTTTGTGGAAGTCGCGGCGCACTCGAATGTCCCTAACACGCAGACGTGCATGAACTGCCACACGCAGGTGCAAAAGGACAACCCGAAGCTGGAGCCCGTGCGGGTGAGCTGGAAGACAGGTGAGCCTATCGATTGGGTGTGGATCCATCGCACGGTTGATTACGTTTATTACAATCACGCGGCGCACGTGAACCGGGGAATCAGTTGTTTCAGTTGCCACGGTCCGGTTAATCGCATGCCGGTGGTGTATCAGGCCAAGCCGCACAGCATGGCTTGGTGTCTCGAGTGCCACCGGCACCCCGAAAATTCTTTGCGGCCCGAAGATCAGGTCTTCAATCTCGATTGGAAACCGGAGGACGTGAAGCCGGCGGAGTTTGTCGCGAAATACGGCCAGCCAAGAGACGCGCGCGAAGATTTTTCGAAGAAGAAAAAGCTCACGCAAGCCGAGATCGGCCAGACGCTGAAGGAGCGCTGGAACATTACTCCGTCACAAAATTGTCAGGCGTGCCACCGATGAAACGCGTCTTCCAGCATCCACCAGAGCCATTAACCGGAAAGCACTACTGGCGCGGTCTGGGCGAGTTAAATGATACGCCTGAATTCCGCCAATGGTTGGAACGCGAATTTCCACCAGGCGCGGCAGAGCTGAACGGCGACGAATGGTCGCGCCGGGATTTTTTGAAATTGATGGGTGCGTCGATGGCGCTGGCGGGGATTGGCCTGACGAGTTGTCGCCGTCCGGAAATGCATCTGGTTCCCTTTACCAAGAGCGTGGAATGGACGATTCCCGGGAAATTTCTCTACTACGCGACCGCCATGCCTCGGCGCACCGGCGCAATTCCTCTCATCGCGACGACCGTGGACGGACGCCCGATCAAATTGGAAGGCAATCCGTTGCACCAGGCCAGCGGCGGGGCAACCGACACTTTTGTTCAGGCGTCGATTCTCGATTTGTACGATCCGTCGCGGTCGCAACGCTTCGTTCACAAAGGCAAAGCGAGCAATCGCGCGGAGTTTGACACTTACATGGGAACGCTTCGAGGCGCGGTTACCAGCCAACAAGGCGACGGTCTTGCGTTTCTGGTTGGTGAAACACTTTCGCCCACACGTGAACGATTGCGCAGTGAATTGGAAAAAATGTTTCCGAGCATGCGCTGGTGCGTTTATGAACCACTCTTCAGTCAGGAGCAGATGACTTCTGCGCAAAGCGGATTTGGGGCCGGCGCGCGGCTGATTCCGAAACTGGATCGCGCCGATGTAATTCTTGCTTTGGACAGCGATTTTCTCGATTGCGGACAAGGCGATCTCGAATCGGTGCGCGCATTCACGTCACGCCGAAGGGTGAATTCTTCGAAAGACAACATGAATCGGCTCTATGTCGTCGAGAATCGCTTCACGCTCACGGGTGCAATGGCAGACCATCGGCTTCGTTGTCCCGCGAGCCAAATCGCTGCGTTCGCCCATGCGCTCTCACAAAAAATTCTAGGCGCGACGAACGATTCTAGCTTGGGCGGAATCCTCGGAAATCTGCAAACTCCTGCAGGCGGAGCAACCTTCGATGGGCAATGGTTGAGCGAGGCAGCGAATGATCTTCTGGCGAAACCAGGCGCAAGTTTGGTGTTGGCGGGCCCCAATCAGCCCGTCGCCGTGCAGTTGCTCGTTTACGCAATCAACGCTGCGCTGAAAAATATCGGCCAGACTCTGGTAGTCCGGCAGGCTCCGCAGAACCCGCGCACGATAGACATTTCGCAACTCGCGTCGGACATAAATGATGGGCGCATCAAGCAACTCGTCATTTTCGGCGGGGATCCGGTTTACAACGCAAAACGCGGTTTGGTGCAGGACCGACAGACGCAACTGCCGCTTGACTGGGGTGATCTGCAAAAAAAAGTGCCGGAGATTGTGCGACTCGGTTATCACGAGGACGCCACATCGGCGCTCAGCCACTGGCACATTCCGCTCGCGCATTATCTGGAATCTTGGGGCGACGCGCTCACATCCGGGGGCAATTACTTGTCGATCCAACCAATGATCTTGCCGCTCTTCGGCGGACTTTCGGAAATCGAACTGCTCAATGCGCTGCTCGGCGGCCCTAAAACCGAAGGGCCCGAACTCGTGCAGGAAACTTTTCGAGCCACCAATCCGCCAGGCGATTTTCAAAGTGCATGGTCCCGCTTCCTTCACGACGGCTCTGCTTCGCACGTTCAACCGCGCGATCAGACGACCGCACTCAATGCAAACGCAATTAGGTCGCTGCCCTCAAGTTCGTGGACGTCGCCGCCAGCGCCAACGGCAGATTCGCCGGAGATTGTGTTAACAGCCAGTTATGAGATGGATGATGGCCGCTATGCCAATAACGGCTGGCTTCAGGAACTTCCCGACCCAATTACGAAACTCACCTGGGACAACGCGGCGATGCTGAGTCCTGCTTATGCAAAAAAGCTCAGTGTGCACACCGGCGATCTTGTGCAGATCACGATCACAGAAAAAGGCGCGGCTGTGGAGGCAATCAAACGCGAGCTGGTCATCGCGGCACTCGTCTCGCCCGGTCACGTCGACAATTCGATCACAATCCCACTGGGTTACGGGCGAAAGATGCCGGAGTTCTATGAGTTGCCATATGCAGGCGGGGCGCTGAAAGAAAGGCCGGGCATCGCGGAGCAATCCGGCTTCAATGGTTACTTCTTGCGTACAGCGGCAAATCCGCATTTCGCCGTCGCTGGTGGGAATGGAATTGAGAGTGTGAAGGTGAGCAAAGTCGGTCGCACTTATCCGTTCTCGATCACGCAGGAACAGTTCAGCATCGAAGGCCGCGGTCTGGTTAGGGAGGCAACGCTGGAAGGCTATCGCGCAAATAACGAGTTCGCGAAGAAGGTTCCTGGCGAAGAGGAACTGCCACATCCGCCGCCGAGTATTTATTCGCATCCGCCTCTCGACGCGCCGCAGCAGTGGGGAATGTCGATCGACCTGAATGTTTGCACCGGGTGCAGCGCATGTGTGATCGCCTGCCAGGCCGAGAACAACGTCCCTGTCGTGGGTAAGTTACAAGTGACGCATGGCCGCATCATGCACTGGCTTCGTATCGATCGCTATTACGCCAGCCGGAAACCATACAACCAGGATCGTGGTGATTGGCCAGAGAACCCGGAAGTGGTCCATCAACCAATGCCCTGCCAGCATTGCGAAAACGCGCCGTGCGAGACCGTTTGCCCCGTGAACGCGACGGTCCACAGCGAGGACGGCCTCAACGTCATGGCTTACAATCGCTGCGTCGGCACGCGCTATTGCTCCAACAACTGTCCATTCAAGGTACGCCGGTTCAATTATTTCGATTACAACCAGCGACCGGTCGGCAAGAGAAAGATCGCGGGCGCGTTGAGCATCTACGAAGAATGCCGATAAGCGGATACCGCGCGATTCGTTTACCACGGCGTGCGCGCAAGCCTGCCCCACGGGCGCGATTGTTTTTGGCGATATCAAGGATCCGGAAAGTCGCGTGTCAAAATTGAAACAGCAGGACCGCAATTATCGGCTCCTAGATTACTTGAACATCGGTGCGCGCACCAGCTATCTCGCGCGCATCCGCAATCCGAATCCGAAAATGCCGGACGCGGAGAACATCGGAGTCGCAAGTTTGCTGGAGAAATCACCAGAATGAGACGTTGACCATGGACGGAGCACCAGCAGCGCCGGAAACGATTGAAGAAGCGGAGCAGCAGATCGCGCGCGCGCCGCTTGTTCTGAACCGGCGCAACTTGAGTTGGCTGACGGAGCGCATTTCGGGTGTGGTGGAACAACCGGCGCCGCGCTGGTGGTGGGTGGCGTTTACGATCACTGCAAGCGCGGCGACGTTCGGGCTCTTTTGTCTTGGCTATCAAATCTCCACGGGTGTCGGCACTTGGGGAAACAACATCCCAGTCGGGTGGGCCTGGGACATCACCAACTTCGTTTTTTGGATCGGTATCGGACACGCCGGCACGCTTATCTCCGCGATCCTGTATTTGCTCCGGCAAAAATGGCGTACTTCAATTAACCGTTCCGCCGAAGCGATGACGCTTTTCGCTGTGATTTGCGCGGCGATTTTCCCAGGCGTGCACGTGGGACGCGTGTGGATGGCGTGGTATCTTGCGCCGATTCCTACCAACTGGGCAATCTGGCCGAACTTCCGGAGCGCGCTGATGTGGGACGTGTTTGCGGTCTCGACCTATTTCACGGTCTCGGTCTTATTTTGGTATACCGGTTTAGTTCCGGACTTGGCGACCTTGCGCGACCGGGCAACCACAAAGATCAGGAAGTTCCTTTTTGGAATTTTTGCCCTTGGCTGGCGTGGCTCGAATCGGCACTGGCGTCATTACGAGATGGCATATCTGCTTTTGGCCGGTCTTTCGACGCCGCTGGTTCTTTCGGTGCACAGCGTGGTATCGTTCGACTTTGCAACGTCGATTCTGCCGACGTGGCACTCCACAATCTTTCCGCCTTACTTTGTGGCAGGCGCGATCTTTGGCGGGTTCGCCATGGTGTTAACGCTGCTGTTGCCGTGCCGCGCCATGTTTAAGCTGCACGATGTCATCACGCCGCAGCACATCGACAAAATGGCGAAGATTATTTTGCTGACCGGCTCCTTCGTCGGCTACGCCTACATGATGGAATTTTTCATCGCGTGGTACAGCGGCAATTCCTACGAGCGGTTCGCGTTTTGGAACCGCATCTTTGGACCTTACTGGTGGTATTGGTGGGTTGGCATGTTGTTCTGCAACGTGCTTTCGCCGCAGCTCTTTTGGTTCCGCTGGTGCCGTTACAACGTTTACGTCGTTTATTTCGTCTGCATGTGCGTCAACGCCGGCATGTGGTTTGAACGCTTCATCATTATCGTCGGCGGATTGCATCGTGATTTTATCCCGTCGTCGTGGGGCCTGTTTATCCCGACCTGGGTGGACATCTGGACGTACATCGGCACGCTCGGAATTTTCACTTCGCTCTTTCTGCTCTTCGTTCGGTTTCTGCCGATGATCGCAATGTCGGAAGTGAAGACTGCCGTGCCGGAAGCGGACGTGCATTTGGTCACCACTCCTGGCGGAAAGGAGCGCACACGATGATGCGGACACCTGCCGGTCACAAAGTTTACGCCATGGCTGCAGAGTATCCGAGCGCCGCCGCCCTCTACGAAGCGGCCAAACGCGTCCGCGACGCAGGATTCAGACGCTGGGATGTTTTTTCGCCATTCCCCATCCACGGAATGGACGACGCGATGGGACTGGGAAAATCATGGTTGAGCGGCTGGGTTTTGTTTGGCGGGGTTTCCGGTTTGCTTACCGCTGCCCTCGTCGAATTTGGCCCGTCGTGGGGTCTCTATCGGCTCGATGTGCACGGTAAGCCGTGGAATTTTTGGACCGTTCCGGCGTTTTTCCCGATCATGTTCGAGCTGACCGTGCTCTTCGGCGCGTTCGCCTCATTCTTTGCGTGGCAGGGAATGAACGGTCTACCGCGCTGGTATCATCCCCTGTTCAACTGGGAACGCTTCAGTCGCGTTACCAACGACGGATTTTTCCTGGCCATTGAAGCGCGCGATCCGCGATTTACCGAAAACGGCGTCCGCGAATTGCTGGAACAAACCGGCGGGCAACACATCACCATCGTTCACGAGGACTAACTATGTTGCGTGGATTTTTTGTGATTTTTGTTTTGTGCACGATCGCGATCATCGCGGTGTTTGGGTTTCGCGGACAAATCAGCACGCAACCGCCGCTGGAGGTTTTTCCAGATATGGTGCGCCAGATGAAGGTGCGCGCACAAGCGCCTCTCGATTTCTTTGCGGATGGACGCGGCCCGCGGCTACCGGTCGCCGGGACTGTTCCAATTGGCTACGAAATGCCGAAGCCGGAGACGCCCGAGACGGAGGCAGCCACAGTCGGTCCCTGGTCGCATCCACATGCCAGTTTCAGCGCCGGCACCGATTACTACAACACCGGCAAAATGGGCGATCACTGGGGAACTGGTATTCCGCTGGAAGTGACGCGCGAATTGATGGAGCGCGGCCAACAACGTTTCAACATCACCTGCGCGATGTGCCACGGCGCCGCCGCTGCTGGCAACGGCATCACTAAACAATACGGCCTCGCGACTGTGGTTTCGCTCCAGGATGAGCGCATCCGCAAAATGTCGGACGGCGAAATTTTCAACACGATCACCAACGGCAAAAATACAATGATGGCGTATGGGCCCAACATCATCGTGCCGGATCGCTGGGCGATCATTGCTTATCTGCGCGCTTTGCAGCGCAGTCAAAATGCAGCGATTGCCGATGTGCCGCCCGAACATCGCGCCGATTTGGACAAACCGGCCGAGAACAAACCGCCCGAGGCTAAACCCGCAGCAAAGCAGGAGCCGGCGAAAAAATGAGCGAACGTTCACATACGGTCCCGGCACCGGAAGGCGAATATTTCGAAAGCAGTCGCTTCGCCGGGCTTTCGCTTCTTCTTGGATCAGTTGCTCTCGTCGCACTGGTACTCTGCGCCGTCGGAGCGGTCGTGAATCCGCATCAGTTTAGTTATTCCTGGCTGTTTGCGTTTGCGTTTTTCTTCACGCTCTGCGCCGGCTGTTTTTTCTGGACAATCGTCCATCACGCGACCGATGCGGATTGGTCCGTCGTGGTGCGCCGGCAGTTGGAGAACATCGCCGCGTTGTTGACAGTCCTGGCGCTACTTTTTGTGCCAATCCTTCTTCTCCGCCACCATCTTTATGCATGGATGGATATTCCGCCCGGGCACGAGGCTTCGCTCGATTCCAAACGCGCTTATCTCAACTGGCAATTCTTTCTCGTGCGCGCAATTGTGTTCCTCGGCTTCTTTGCATTTGCCGCACTCGCTTTGCGCCGGTTCTCCGCCCGGCAGGACAAGGACGGCAATCCGCGTTTCACCATCGGGATGCGCAAGGTGTCATTTATCAGTCTGCCGATGTTCGCGCTTTGTCTGACCTTCGGCGCGTTCGATTGGCTGATGAGCCTGAACTACAGCTGGTTTTCAACGATGTTTGGCGTGTACATCTTCGCGGGCGCGGCGGGCAGCTCGATGTCGCTCCTTGTGCTGGTGATCACGGCTCTGCGTCAAGCCGGTTACCTGAAGGACGTCGTCACCGTCGAGCATTATCACATCATGGGGAAATGGATGCTGGCCTTCTCCATATTTTGGGCCTACATCGGGTTCGGCCAGTACATGCTCATCTGGTATGCGAACATTCCGGAAGAGACGCAATTTTTTATCACCAGAAACACTGAGTCGTGGTGGGCGCTCAGCATGCTGTTGGTGATTGGCCGATTCTTCATAGCGTTCCCAATTTTGCTGTTGCGCTCGATCAAGACGCATCCGCACCAGCTCTGCATCGTCGCGGGATGGATTGTCTGCATGCAGATGCTCGACATGTATCTCGTTGTGCTGCCTTCGTTACACGGCACCGGCGTACATATCAGCATTTGGGATTTGCTGTCGCTCATCGCCATCGGCGCGACGCTCGGTTTCGTTTATCTGCGACTCCTGCCAAGGACTTCGTTGTTTCCTGTCCGCGATCCGCGCCTGATCGAATCTCTGAAATTAGTCAACTGAAATGGCCGACCCCGAATCTCTTCGCAACATTGCACGTTCGCGCGCCCCGTTGTCCACATGGTTAGGCGTAGTGCTTCTCTTCGCGTTGTTCGGCGTGATCGTGCTGGCAATAATTGGACCGTCACCGCGGAGCAGTGATTACGAAGAGACGCGAGCGAAAAAGCGCATGGAAAATTTGAAAAACTTGCGCGAGGACGCAGAGAAGGCGCTCAACACCTATGCTTGGATCGACAAGAATAAAGGCGTTGTTCGCATCCCCATCGGTCGCGCCATGGAAGTGACGATTGCGCAGTTAGCCCAGCAAAAACCCGCCGCGGCGGGACCAATCGCCACGCCGGAAACGCAGGCTGCTTCGCCCGCGCCAGCCGGTTCTCCGCAACCGAGCGCCACGCAACCCGCTGCATCGCCTTCACCCGCAGCTCAATCGTCGCCTCCCGCTTCCGCTTCACCCGCCCCGGCCAAAACTCCATGAACGCCACCGGAATTCCACTAAAAGAACCAGCCATCTCTGCTGTCGCAGGAGACACAGAGCAGTTGGAGCGCGCGTACATCGACGCGTCAACGCGCGTGCCGGTGCTGATGTTTTATACGTCGGCGATGGCGTGGCTAATCCTCGGCACGCTGCTGGCCGGTTTCGTTTCATTCAAGCTGCACTCACCTGATTTGCTTTCGGACATCAGCTTTCTGACTTGGGGGCGTGTGCGCCCCGCTCACATGAACGTGATGGTTTACGGCTGGGCGTCCATGGCTGGAATGGGAACCGCGATTTGGTTGATGGCGCGACTGTGCCGCACTGTGTTGCGATATCCGCTGTTGCTCGTTGCGGGCGCTTGCTTTTGGAATTTAGCCGTGCTGCTGGGAGTCGGCGGCATCCTTCTCGGTGACAGCACTGGCTATCAATGGCTCGAGTTCCCCGGCTACGCAGCGATCATTCTTTTGGTGGTACGCGAATAATCTCCTCTTCCTTTGGTTCGGCGCGATCGCGCTCGGCACGGCGTACTACATGATTCCAAAGGTGATCGGACGCCCGGTTTACAGTTACCATCTGGCCACAATCGGTTTTTGGAGTTACGCGTTATTCTCAAGCTGGACCGGAATGCAGCGCCTTGTCGATGGACCGTTTCCGGCATGGATGATCACCGCCAGCATCGCGGCGACGATCCTCACGATGATTCCCGTCGCGACCGTTGGCCTGAATCATCACATGACCATGCAAGGTTATTTTCCGCTGATGCGCTACAGCCCCACACTGCGGTTTACGGTCTTTGGCGCGATGTCTTACACGGTCTTTAGCGTGGTCGGCGTTTTGATCTCGCTCCGCTCGGTCGCGCGCTATGTCAACTTCACGCAAGCCAGCATCGCTTACTCGCATCTCGGTCTTTACGCATTTTTTACCATGGTGATTTTCGGTTCGATGTACTACATCGTGCCGCGTTTGGTCGGCCGCGAATGGCGTTACGCGTCTCTGATCAAACTGCATTTCTGGGCATCGGCTTATGGCATCGGCCTGATGACACTCATGCTGCTCGCCGGCGGCTTCCTTCAAGGTTCTAGTATGGAAGATCCCTCGCTCGCGTTCAGCGAGAGCGTGGAAACGGTGCTGCCGTACTTGCGCGGGCGTAGCCTCGCCGGTCTTCTGCTCACCGCGTCGCATTTTATTTTCGCGTATCACTTCGGATTGATGCTTTTGGGATTGGGACGCACATCGACTGTCCCCACATTTCTCAACCCGGTTGAAGCCGAGGCTTCTGGAGGGCACTAATGAAAGGCCTCGCCCCGCTCTTTCTCGGAATCTTCGGCACGTTCGCTTTTTCGTGGATCGGATTGACGGTTGTTCCGAACTGGCAAATCGGCCATCTCAATCCGCAGGCCGACGAAGAAGGCACCGACATTTATCCGCAACCGCAGTCGGGAATGTTCGAGCGCGGCGCGCACGTTTACGCCGCGAACGGCTGCATTTATTGTCACAGCCAGCAAGTGCGCGCCGATTACGCGGCGGCCGACATCGAGCGAAAATGGGGAAAGCGTCGCAGCGCGCCGCGCGATTACATTTTCGAGCAGCCGGTGTTTCTTGGGAAAATGCGGGTGGGCCAGGACATCGCGAACATCGGCGCGCGCGCGCCCGCGGAACAGGCGAGCTCTGCTCCAGCTGGCGCTGCCGCTCCTGCAGCTTCGCCGAGTGGAGGAACAAGTCCCGCTGCCTCACCTGCGCCGCAAGGAGGAGGATCAGTCGCTGGTTCGCCAGCTGCGAAACAAGCTCCGAATCCTTCTCCTGCAGCACAGGTTGGCTCGCCTGCACCAGCCGCTTTTCCTGCAGCACCCGGAGGACCGCCAGCAGCGTCTCCGAGTTCGCCTGCACCAAAAGCACCTGCAGCTCCGGCCCCGAAGGCTCCTCTCTCTTCGCCGTCTCCGTCAGCAATAACAAATGCAAGTCCGGCCGCATCACCAAGCCCGGCAGCAGGAGCGCCATGGCCAGTTCAAACCGCGGGTGAGCCACCGATGTACTCTGCCGCGTGGCATCATGTGCATCTTTATTCGCCGCGCAGCATCAATGTCGATTCGAACATGCCGTCCTATCGTTTTCTCTATGAAAAGCGCCGCATCCGTGACGCACGCTCGGCGGACGCGCTGCAGCTCACCGGTTCCGACGCGCCACCCGAAGGCTGGGAAATTGTTCCCAATTTCGATGCGAAATGTCTGGTCGCTTACTTGATGTCTCTCAATCAATCGCATCCGCTGAACGAAGTGAGATCAGTCGCAGGGGCGCCAGCAGCGCCCGCGCCCGCGGGATCGCCACCATCGCCGTCGCCTGCTCCTGCAAAATGACAACGCAATGAACGAAGAACCGAAACCGCGGGCGCGCATAGGCCAGGGAATGGATTACGGCGAACAGTCCGACGTCCAACAGGTGCACGCTGCGGTTCAACGCGAAAAACGCGAACCACGCGTCGGCGCCGAGCCGCTTTCGATTTGGCTGATCGCGATTTACGGGCTGGCAGTCTTTTTTGGAGGTGCATATCTCGGGCGTTACTCTGGAAACTTCATAAGCGGTGGACTCGACCCGATGGGCGCGCCGCCTCCGGCGAAAAAAGCAGCGGCGGGTCCGGGTGGCGGCGAGCAAGCTGCCGAATTATCGCCGCGCGATCGCGGCAAAAAGATTTTCGCAGCGAACTGTCAGACGTGCCATCAAGCAAACGGACTCGGCGTGGCCGGTCAATATCCGCCGCTGGCAGGTTCGGAATTTACGAACGGCGGCTCGCGACGTATGGGCATGATTGTGCTCAAAGGCTTGCAAGGCCCTGTGAAAGTTAAAGGGCAACAGTATGGGTCCGCAGTCATGCAACCGTGGGACAAAACCTTGACCGACCAAAAAATTGCCGACGTCATGACCTACGAGCGGAGCGACTGGGGCAACGGCGCCAGCCCAGTCACAGGTGAACAAATCGCAGCATTACGGAAAGAACTGGCCAATCATCCCGAATCTTTTGCCGAACACGACATTCTCGCCGCTCCTGACGAAGATCTTCCCGGCGGCGCGCCTGCAGGCGGCGCGGCGCCAAAACCCGGCGAAGCTGCAAAGCCCGGCGAACCACCTAAACCGCAAGGCTAGCGCACGCCGGCGCCCGATGACCTTGGGCATTTTGTTATGAGACGCAAACTTGCGG
>WNGE01001719.1_pt1 | contig 27537 bp, 27 predicted proteins | sample 5400651 | NCBI WGS metagenome assembly WNGE01 (sample SAMN13153370, study PRJNA577476) | soil metagenome | isolation source: 60 cm soil or saprolite under grassland replicate 2 | place: USA:California | collected 2016-06-15 | reverse complement strand
GCGGCCAACGCGGTGGTGATGGGGACTGCGGCGACGAGCCCGATGGTGCCGACGGCGCTGCGAACGAGTTCCTCGGCGACGAACTGGCCGGTGAGCAGCTCGCCGACGGGTACGTTGCCGGCGGCGAACAGGATCAGCAGCGGCAGCGAGGACCCGGCGTAGGCGAGGATGATCGTGTTGATGACGGATGCGATGTGGGCCCGGCCGACTCGGGTGGCCGCCCGGTAGAGCCCGGAGGGGCCCAGTTCGGGGTTGGCGGCGGCAAGTTCGCTGACGGTGGTGGCCTGGGTGACACAGATGTCGTCGAGGACGCCGAGCGAGCCGATCAGGATGCCGGCCAACAGCAGCCCGCGCATGTTGACGTTCTGGTAGGCGTTGTTGAGGAAGCTGGCCTCCTCGCTGGCCACCCCGGTCAGCTTCGCCGCCGCCGTACACAACGCGGAGAGCAGCCCGGTCAGCGTGAGGCTGGCCAGCGTGCCCAGCACGGCGATAGCCGTCGTCAGGTTGAAGCCGTGGGTGAGGAACAGCACCGCCAGCATGATCGCCGCGGAGCCGACGATGGCCACCAGCAACGGTGGTTCACCTGCGAGGATCGCCGGCACGATGAACAGCAGCAGCACGGCGAAGGTGACGGCGAGCCCGATAAGCGCGGTGAGGCCGCGCCAGCGGCCGAACGCGACGATGGCGAACACGAACGCCAGTCCGATAGCCAGCAGCGCCTTGGAGCGCTGGTGGTCGGTGACCTGGTAGGGGCGGCCGCCCGGGGAGTCGGGCAGGTACAGCACGACCACCTTGTCGCCGGGACGGACGGTGGGCGCCCCTGGACCGGTGGGGATGTCGGTCTCCACGACCTGGCCCCGGTCCGGGCCTTCGGCCAGCCGAATCGTGACGGTGCCGCAGCGTAGATGCACGGCCGGCGGCTGGGGCGAACCCTCCGCGGGCGGCGGGCAGGGTTGCTCGGCGACGGTGACGATGTCGGCGTTGAGGCGCTTCGGGTTGTCAGCTTGGGTGGTGGTAGCAACCTTGTGTGGCCAGAGCCAGATCATTGCCACCAGGGTGACGACCGCTAGCGGGATGAGCACCGCCGCGACCGAGCGGACCGCCCGGCGGGGCGCCGGTCGCTGGGTGACGTGTGCGTGGCGGACGTGGACCTCGTCCACTCGGGCCGGGTCCCAGGCGTCATGGCCGGGGTCCCAGTCGTCATGGTGCGGGCGATCGTCGATCAAGGAGAACTCCGGCCCCGCAGGGGGCTTGTCTCGCCGATGCGTGGCGTTAGCGGCACGCATCGTAGGGCGGGGTGGTACGGGAAGGCGCGCGGCGGTCGGTCAGCTCGGGCTGCGGATGCCGCCGGCCCGCCCCACCGTACCCACAACCGTGCGGACCGAACGTGCCTGCCGGATGTGGAAAGGCCGCCCCGACGGTGCCGCCGACGAGACAGGTCCAGCGCTTGTCACTGTCATGTCGCTTTTCCCGGCCGGTTTCGGCGTTGACTGGTCGTCCGTGCTGACGAGCGACGAATCGCGATCGGGTGCCGGATCACGGCGACGCGTGGTCGTGTTGCCGTGACCCGGTTCCTCTCGCTCGGACGTCAGCCAGGTCGGCGGTAACCGGCGATGGGCAGGTACGGACTGTCGATCTTTGCCATGCGTACGTGGTCGCCCGTCTGCGGCGCGTGCACCATCCATCCGCCACCCACGTAGATGCCCATGTGGTGCAGGTCCTTGAAGAAGAAGACGAGGTCGCCGGCGCGCAGGTCGGCGCGGCTGACCGGCTTGGTGTCCGACCACTGCCAACTGGTGTAGTGCCGCAGGGAGACGCCCGCAGCCGCCCAGGCTGTCAGCGTCAATCCCGAGCAGTCGTAGCCATCCGGGCCGGCCGCGGCCCAGATGTAGGGCTTTCCGATAAGGCTGCACGCCTTCTTGGCAGCCGTGCCGCCGGGGCCGGGGAGGTAGTCGACCGGGCAGGCCACCGGTTTGAAGTTGGTGGCGGCAGCCCCACCCGTCTGCTGACGCAGCTTCTGCAGGTCGGCCAGCTTGGCCTCGATTTGTGTCTTCTTGGCCCCGAGGTCGGCGTCCTGGCGGGCCTGCTGGGAGATGAGGCCGTCGAGGGTGTTCTTGTCGGCGGCGTACTTGTCCCGCGCGGTGGCCACGTCGCTGATCTGCGCGCGATGGTCGCGGGCGATCATGTTGAGCATGGTGAGCTGCTCAGCCAGCGTGCTCGGCGACCGGCTGGTCAGGATCGCGTTCAACGTCGAGGCGGACCCGCCCTTGTAGGCGCTGACCGCCATGTCGGTGACCTTCGACATGGCCAGATCGACTTGAAGTTGCAATGGCTGGATCTTCTGCTGCAGGTCGGCCGCCTTGGCCTTGTTGGCCTGTAGTTCGCCGTGCACCTTGTTGTACTGCTCGATGGTCGGCTCGAGCTCGTTCCACGCCTTGTCGATCTGCGCCTCGATAGTGGCCGGGTCGGGCACGGCGTGCGCGACCGCCGACGGGGCCACCACCGCGCATATGGCGGCGAGGACCATCAACGTGACGCGAGCTGTCCGGCGCGGGCGATGGCGGGGGGTGTCCATGGCCACGGGGGAGCGGCTCCTCACTTCCGTCGCAGCCGCCTACCGGGTTAGCTGACGGGTTCGGGCGGGAAGCGTGCGCCCTACCACACGTACGCGTGGATTCACCCCAGGAACGGTGGGTCCCCGGCTCGGGATGTGATTCGGCGGCGACCGGACCGCGGCCATCCCCTGATGGCCGACTGGCGGCTCGGTCGGTCCCTGACACTAGCCAAGCGGAGAACCATCTTCAAGGTCAACTACTAGGTTGGGTAGGAAACACCGAAAGTACTTCCCTCCGTACCTGTTCCACTCCACAGCGTGTACCGGAGCTGGAAACTCATGTCGACGCGTTGTCAGGATGCTGTGGGGCCAGGGGTCGGCCCAGTGGAGTGGTTCGGGCGGGCCAATGCACTTCCCTTGACGAAGTCGTCCCACGACAGATCCCAGGCCGTCCAGCCGTTGCCCTGGTTGAGGTGCTGCTCGGTGCTTTTGACGGTCACCGGGTCGCCGACCTTGACCCAGTTGTAGATCCACTGGGCGTTGTCGGTGGAGATGTTGACGCAGCCGTGTGACACGTTGGTGCGACCCTGCTGGGCGACCGACCAGGGGGCGGCGTGCAGGAACTGGCCGTCCCAGGTGAGTCGCTCAGCGAACTGCACGTCGGTGCGGTAGCCGTCGGCGGAGTTGACCGGCGTGCCGTAGGTCGAGGAGTCGAAGGTGGTCTTCTCCAGCCGTTCCATGACGACCATCGTGCCGGCGAACGACGGCTTCTCGGGCTTGCCGAGGCTGACCGGCATCGTCTTGACCACCTGGTCGTCCTGCTTGGCGGTCAGCTGCTTGCTGGCGTTGTCCACCTCGATGACTCGTCTGACCGTGTCGATCGCGGCGTCGATGGTGATGTCCTGCTGGCCGTAGCGGCCGCCGCCGACCGGCAGCCCGCCGAGCCCGAGCCGGGCGTGGATCTTTGTGCCGGGCTGCCAGTGGTCCTTGGGCCGGTACTCGATTTGGATGTCGCTGTCCCAGTGCCAGGCACCGGTCTGTGGGGGATTGCTGGTGGCGAACAGCCGCCGCTCCACCGCCGCGCGGTCGGCCGCTGCCACGCCACCCTGCTTGAACTCGACCACGATCGGCATCGCCTGTCCGTAGGTGGCGTTGTCGGACATGTAGAGGTGGGCCTCCATGCGGTTGCTTGGACGGGCCATGGTGGTGAACTTCGTCGTCCGACTCACGGTCTTGCCACCGGTGGTCTTGGCGGTGACCGCCGCCGTATAGCTGGTGGTGTAGTCGAGAGGCTCGTCCGGCACCCACGAACTGGCGTCTTCCCGAAGCTTGCCGGTCACCGACCTACCGTCCGCGTCGGTCAGTTTGACCGATATCAGTGTCGCCCCCTTCTCCGACAGCTCGACTTCTACGGAAACCGGCACGTCGGTGGCGTTGCCCGCCGGCGCGACGTTGAGCGGAGCGCCCGCCCCGGTCTGGGGGCTGGAACCGGGCGGACGGACAAATCTGCCGCCACCCGTGGTGCATGCGGTCATCCCGAGCGCGGCGACCAGCGTCACGATCGCGACCCCACGCCGTGGTGGCTTCATGGGCTCTCCTCGCCTGGGTCGTCGTTGGCCAGCGGATGACGGGTCGTCCGCTCCGTCACGGATCTGACCATCGTCTCTCGCCGTCGCAAGGTGGGTCAGCGTGCAGACGTCCGGCCTGACTCCCAGCCGGGGCGAACCTACTAGAACCCCTAGTAGGAACGCGGTCGGTGCGCTGGAGGGAGCCCGGCGCCGGCGAGGCCGGAGAGCACCTGCCAGGCTTGCCGCATCGGGCATTGTAAATGCCGGCTCGCGTCCTGAGCCGTTGACCCCCGTCCCGGCCGCCCGGAAGGCTTTGGGCTGTCCGTCCAGAGTCAGCCGAACCAGCGGCTGGGGCGGGAAAGGGGAACGGGAGTGCAACGATCTGCGTGGATTACCGGGCTGGCCGTGCTGCTCGTCGCGGTGGCGGCGCCACCCGCGTCGGCCGCGCCAGGCAGCGGTCGCAGTAGCTTCGAGCCTGGGTACGGGCCGGTGAGTCCGCCCAGGCCGCCGGTTTCGGCGAGGGTGGCGGGCACCAAGACACTGCCTCTGCTCGCACACGTCAACCCGGGCACCGGCACGAATGCCGATGTGTACGGCTACAAGGATCATGCCTACCTGGCGAGCTGGATCGGCAAGGGTTGCCTGTCCAAGGGCGTGCGCGTATACGACCTCGGCGACCCGCGAAAACCGACCCTCGACTCGGTCTTCGCCGATGCCGCATCCGACCCGGCGGTGGCGGGCACATGGACCGAGAAAGTCGTTGTCCAACACCTCAACAACCGCAACTTCGCCGGCGACCTGGCCGTGGTGACCTTCCAGGCCTGCGACAGGAACAACCCGACCACGTTCCGGGGCTTCGGCCTGTACGACGTAACCGACCCGGCCAAACCGCACAAACTGGCGCTCTACGCGACTCCCAAGACCCGTGGGTCACACGAAGTCTGGCTCGGTACCTACCGCGGCAAGGCCTATGTCTACACCGCGATCTTGCGTTCTGAACTCATCAGCTCGCCGGACTACGATCCCGGGACGAACTCTGCGAAGACACCCGGCCAGGCCGACTTCCGCATCATCGACGTCTCCGACCCCGACCAGCCGGTCCAGGTCGGTGAGTGGGGCGCATGGAAGGAACTGGGCATCTACCCACGCGCCGAGGGGAAGGAGAACTTCGTGCACTCGGTGCGCGTCGACAGCCGACTGCAAAGGGCGTACCTGTCGTACTGGGATCTGGGCACGGTGTTCCTCGACATCTCCAACCCCTCCCGCCCCGTCTACCTTGGACGGACCACGCCTCCGCAGGGCGCTACCCATTCCTCGTACATCGACCGTGGCGGCCGGCTGCTGGTGGAGACCCACGAGACCGACGCGGGGCTGCCGTACTTCTACGACATCGCCGACCCGGTCCATCCGGTTCTGCTGAGCAGGTTCGCCCCACCGGGTTATGAGGCGGACAGCGTGCACGATCCCAAAGTCCTCGGTGACCGCGCTTACTTCTCTTGGTACGGCCTCGGTGTGGTGACTGCGGACATCTTCAATCTGGGAGCCCCGCAACTGGAGGCGCAGTTCCTGCCGTCCACGGACTATGTCAACCCGGACTTCTTCTGTACTGAGCCCTGTCCTGAGGTATGGGGCGTGTTCGTCGACAAGAGGTACGTGCTCGCGTCGGATATGAACAGCGGCCTGTACGTGCTCGGTATCAACCCGCGCTAACGCCTACCGCACGACGGCCGGCCCCGCCGAAGCGGCGGGGCCCGCCCCGCGCTAGCCCTGAGCAGACGGGACATGGTGACGCGGCCAGGTCGGGCGGCTGGGCCGCCACGGACCCTGCGAAAGAAGGTCAGAGCCGGTCGACGATCTTCTGCAGGGTCGCGACCTCGGCCTGCTGGCTGTCCGCGATGTTCTTGGCGAGCGCCTTCGCGTCGGCGTTCTTGCCGTTGGACTGCTCATCGCGGGCCATCTGGATGGCGCCGTTATGGTGCGTGATCATCATCTGCGCGAACATCCGGTCGAAGTCCTTGCCCCTGGCAGCCTTGAGCTTGGTCATGTCTGCGTCGGCCATCATGCCGGGCATCGAGTGCCCGCCCGGCATGGCGGTCGGCTTGCCCCACGATTGCAGCCAGCCGGTCATCGTCTTGATCTCCGGATCCTGCGCGGCCTTGATCTGGGCGGCGAGCTGCTTGACCTCCGGGTCCGTGGCGCCGGTTGCGGCCAGGTCAGCCATCTCCACCGCCTGCTGGTGGTGCGGGATCATCCCCTGGGCGAACATCACGTCCGCGTCGTTGAACGCCTGCGCGTTGCTGCCGGCGGTGGAGGTACCGCTGCCCATGTTGCCCATATCGTGGCCACCGCTGCCCTTGTCGCTGCTGCCGCAGCCGGCGGCGAGCAGCGTAACGCCGAGCAGGGCGGCGCCGGTGAGGGCGAGGCGGCGGGACAGGCTGATGCGAGTCATCGGTGACGGGTCGCCTTTCAAGGATCGGGAAATCGGATTCTCGGGTGAAGCGTGCCAGCGGTTTCCGCCGGCGGCTGCGGGCAGCGACCGTTCTTCAGGAAACCTTCATCAACCGCACGAGGCCACACCCGACGGACTTTCTCTGTGGCCTGCCGTTCGCGGTGGACGGCCTGTGCGGAGCTAGCCGGTCGACCGGGCGATCGCCAGCGCGTCGTCGGCGGTGAGCTGGCCTTCGAGACGGTAGGTGATTGCGCCCTGCCAGATCAGGGTCGCGCCGGCCAGCCGGGCAGCCTCGTCGTGGCGGACACCGTGGCGGTCGATGTAGGTGATGGGGTGCGGGGTGGGGATCCACACGGCCGGGTGCCCGTGGACATCGGCCCAGACCACGCCGGCGGTGTCGATCTTCTTGGCGAAGTAGGGTTCGAGTTCGCCGTCGAACTCGTCGAGGCGGACGGTGCCGCCGCGGTAGAGCAGCGAGACGACGCGGGGCGCGCCGGTTGCGTCGTGGTCGGCCAGCTGGATGCTCTCCGGTGGGCCGAGCCGTGCCGGTACGCCGATGCTGAACCGCGCCTGCCGGCGTGCCTCGTCGAGCGTGGCGAACTGGGTCGAGGGGAGTGGGCTCGGCGTGGCGGGCAGCGACCCGCTCCTCGGCGCGCTCTCGAGTTCGATGCCGGCGAATCGCAGCAGCGCCGTTGCGGCGTGGGCCACGGCGGTGCGGGTCTGTGGGACGACTGCGATGACCAGGGCCAGCAGCACGGCCGCGGCGGCGGCAAGCCAGCGCCGCGACGTGCGCCGCGGGCTACCGGCCGACAGGCGCTCACGGACCGCAGTGCGCAGGTCGGGCGGTGCGGGGGTGACCAGCCACTGGCCGAGGTCGCGCAGCTCGCCGGCCAGCTGGTCGTCGCGGGGGTCAGGCACGGCCCACTCCCTTGGTCAGGTCGGCGTCGAGGCGGGCGCGCAGCCGATGCAGCGCCCGGGCGGTGCGGGACTTGACGGTGCCTCGTGGCCAGCCGAGCGCTACGGCCGTTTCGGCCTCGGAAAGGTCGAGCAGGAACCGGCACACCAGCACGTCGCGGTCGCGTTCGTCGAGGGCGCCGACTGCGGCGACCAGCGCGGCGCGGCGCTCTGCGGCGAGCGCGGCGGCGGCCGGGTCGTCCGGCCCGCTCACCGACGGGTCGGCTCGCGAGGCGGCGCGCAGGACGAGGGCATCGCGGCGGCGGCGGGAACGGTGCAGGTTGCGGGTCTCGTTCGCGACGATGGCCAGCAGCCACGGGCGAAACGCAGTATCGGCGCGGCACCAGCGCAGTTTCCGGTACGCCTTCACGAACGCCTCCTGCACGACGTCGTCGGCGTCGTCACCGGCACCGAGCAGGACCGCGGCCCGGTGCGCGGCCGCGGTGTACCGCGCGACCAGGTCCTCGTAGGCGTCCAGGTCGCCGGCGCAGGCGCGGGCCACCGCCTCGGCGTCGTCCAGTGCGTCACCTCCCGGTACCTATCCGATTAACACCGCCACCGGGGGAGAGGTTCCCGTGGCGGCGTCCGGAACCCCGGCGGGTCCCCGCGGTGTCCACTTGGTGGAGGTGCACCATCATGAGACTGCTACGGATAGCCACCGTCGTGATGCTCGCCGCAGCGGGCAGTCTGGCCAGCGTGTCCCCCGCCCAGGCCGGTGGCTGGGCGACCACGCTGCTCGATCCGCTGCCCGAGCGACTGGAATCCGGCCGCGGCTATACCGTCGGGTACTGGGTGCTACAGCACGGCTCCCACCCGTACGAGGGCGACCTCGGCAGGAGCGCGCTGCGGCTGACCGACGACACCGGCGCGTCGACCACGTACGCCGGCACGCCGCTGCCGGAAGCCGCCCACTACGCCGCCGCGGTCGTGTTCGGCCACCCCGGTACCTGGCACCTGTCGAGTGTGCAGGGCATCTTCGCCGACTACGAGATCGGCGACGTCACCGTGCCCGGTGGCCTGAATGTCCGACCCACACCGACGCCGATGATCGTGGACCACGATCACACCACCCACTGGGGCGCGATCCGACCGCCGCTGACCGCGGACCCGATGCCGGCCCATACTGCTGCCAGCCGTACGCCGGTCGCCGCCGCCGGAACGTCATCGCAGGGCGGGCCCTCGGTGCCGAGTCCGCTGGTCGCCGGCGTCGCGCTCGCCGCCGTAGGCCTCACCCTGCTTGTGGGATGGCGGTTGCGGTCGCGCATGCCAACCCACCGCGTGCCCGGGACCCGGTCGACCGGCCCATGACGTGCACCGGAAGGGCGGTCAGCGGGACCGGCTGGCCGAGCTCAACGACGGGCGCGAACAGGACCGCGGCGGCGGACTGACCCTCATCCTGGACGTCGCGCCCTGACAAGTTGGGTCAGCGGCGGGCCAGCGCCCGATACCACAGGCCACCCCGGCCGGTGCGCAGGTCCGGGGTGAATCCGCACGTCGACAACGTCGTGCGAACCTCGGCCAGGGTGTAGGTGCCCGGCGGCGCCAGTCGGGGAAACCTGCGGGCCATCCCGGCCGGCACGACGAAGTCGGCCAGCAGCAGCGCACCACCCGGCCGAAGCACCCGATGGGCCTCGGCGGTCGCCGCCCGCCAGTCACCGACGTGATGCCAGACGTGCACCGCCACCGCGAGGTCGAACGCCCCGTCCGGGTAGGGCAGGCGGGTCGCGTCCGCCCGCTCGACCCGCACGCGCTCGCCGAGGAAGGCCAGCCGCTGCGCGGCCCGGGCGACCATGTCCGGGTCGTAGTCGGTGGCCGTGATCCGCCAGTACGGGAACCGGCGCGCCAACCCCTCGGTCTCGCCACCGGCCCCGCACCCGAGCTGCAGCACATCTGCCCGCTCGGTCAGCGCTGCACCGGCCCACAACCGCGCCACGACGACCCGCGAGGTGAACGCCGCCCAGGCCGGACTCGACAGCAGCCACTTCTCCAGTCCCCGCATCTCCATCCGCACGCCCCTTCCCCGTTGTCCTTTCGGCGCTGCTGTCCGCGCTGGCCGCCGGCTTCCTCGCGGCGCCCGTCGGTGATGCCCGGACGGTGACCACTTCAGCCGCGTCGCGGTAAGGGCGAAGGTCCCGACCTCAGCGAGACTGTGGCGAACAGATCGGCCACATTTCACGGAGTATGGCCAGGCTCGCACTCGAGTAGGGTTCCGCCGAGTGGCTACGCGCCGGTGGGATTGGGCTCGTCGCGACGACCGGGGGCTGATCTGCTGCTCCGGCGGCGTAGCAGCCACAGCCCGGTGCCGATGACCAGGATCGCGGTTGCGCTGATACCGAGCCACACCGACGTGGTCAGCCCACCGGAGCCGGCGCCGCTGGCGGGTGCGGCCGGCCCACCAGGGCCGGCGGAACCGCCGATCGGATGTGTCGCGGTGCAGGCGTTGTCCCGGTACGGGCCGGTGTCGTTGAGCGGGTGGAACTCGTACCTCATGCCGACCTGGTACGTGCGGTCCACCGTCGTCGCCGCGTTCGGCCCGTCGGCGTCGCTGCCCACGACGGTCACGGTTCGGCCGTCGTCGGTCCGGACGGTTGCGGTCCGGCCGGCATTACTGACAGCGGTGACCGTGCCGGCGAACCGGTGCGGCGAGGCGAGCGGCGGCTGCACGCACGACGCCTGAGCGGGAGCCGCTGCGAGGAGGCCAGCGGGCGCCGCCAGCCCGACAACGATCACAAATGTGACGGCCCGCCACGTCCAGGTCATGCCTCTTGGACGCCGGTCGGTGGGGACTAGTTCCCCGGCGACTGCTCGTCCGCGGCAGAGCGTCGCGAATCGCGACCTACGGTCACGGTGAGAGGTAGGCCGGGTGTCGCGACGCCACGGTAGGTTGTTTAGTGGTGATCCCAGCGCCGGGGGTCGGGTTGCGCGGCGGCGAGTTCGCGCTGGAAGTGCGGACAGGCGGCGATGTCGTCGGCCCCGCATTCCACAGCGCAGTTGAGGAGGTCGTGGGCGACCTGGAGCGTCGCGATTCGGGCGCGGATCGCGTCGCGGTGCGTCCGCAGCGCGGAGCGGCGGGCGCTTCCGGCCGGGGTGGCGATGAGGTCGCGGATGTCGTCGAGGCAGCGGCCGGCTTGCTTGGCGCGCAGGATGACCGCGACCCGGGTGACGTGGGCGTGGTCGTAGCGGCGGCGCCCGGCCGGGGTGCGGGGCGGGTCGAGCAGCCCGACGTCTTCGCAGTGCCGCACGTGGGTGGCGGGCCCGAACCGGCCGGCGAGCTCAATGATGGACATCTGTTCGCCGCCCACCGCACTCGCCGGTGCCGGTCGGCTTGACTTCAGGTCGACCTGAACTTGCATCGTTCCATCATGACTTCTGACTCGTCGACCACAGATGCCCTGCCCCTGCCGCCGTACCTGGCAGCACTGGAGCGCTTCGAGGCGCTGCCGGCCGCCGCGCGGCTGCGGGAGCGCACCTACCAGCTGCTGTCGGCCACGCCGGGCGCCTCCGTCGTGGACGTGGGGTGCGGAGCGGGCAGGGCGGTGGCGGAGCTGGCCGAACGAGGGATCGCTGCGGTGGGGGTGGACGTCAACCCGGGTATGATCACCCTGGCCCGATCCCGCTTTCCCGACCAGGACTTTCGGGTAGTCGCGGCGTCTGACCTACCGTTCTCTGACGGCGCGCTGGCCGGCTACCGGGCCGACAAGGTCCTGCACGAGATCGCGGACACTGCGGGGGTATTGGGCGAGGCGCGGCGGGTGCTCGCCCCTGGTGGGCGGATTGTCGTGGCCGGGCAGGACTGGGACCTGATCGGCGTGGACGCGGGCGATGTGGCGTTGACCCGTGCCATTGTCCACGCCCAGACTGACGCGCTCCCCGCCGGTATGGTGGCCCGACGACTGTGCGGCATGCTCGCCGATGCCGGGTTCGTCGACGTGACAGTCGAGGCCCACACCGGGGTGTTCACCGACTTCGACCTGGTCGCGCCGCTGCTGACCGGACTCGCCGATGCCGGGGTAGCCGGCGGCGTCGCGGACCGCAACGAGGCCGACGAGTGGCTCGCCGACCTTCGGATACGGGGCGAAGCAGGGCGGCTGCGGGTCGCCGTCCCTATCTTGGCTACTGCGGCGGTCCGTCCGTAACCGCCCCGCGCCCACGGCGGGCTCTCGCCTACCCCACTGGGCACCGGAGCAGCCGATCGCGGCCGCGACGACGAGGAGAGCGGTGCCCGCGGCGTAGACGGCAGGCACGCCACGGCTGTCGCGGGGATGCGATCGAGGCCGAGAGAAAAGAGCCGGCCGAGTTGCCAGCTCACGTAGAAGGTGGAAGCCGCGTCCCTGCTCTGCATCGACCGAGCGAGCCTCGGCACCTAAGTGGCGCTGGTGACCGGCCTCGGTTGGCCGCGCGCATGCACCCGCTGCCACCAGGGAGGCCTGGGCCCCGCGACACAGCGGCGGCCGGGCTACAACCCCCATGGAGGGGCACCGGTGGGCAGTCACCGCCCGCGCCTCGCGGTTGCGGCTTCACCGCCCGGCCGGTCTCGCCGTCGTCGCTGTGGTCGCGCCGGCCGACCAAGCCACCGCACCGGACGGGCACACGCCAGCGGACCCGTCTTACTATCGGCGATAGGAAGGCGCCCACGCACAGAGAGGCAGCAGCGGTGACGACGCTACCGACCGCCGAGCGGAGCACTACGGCACCGGCCCGCCGCGGCTTGGGCGGCCGGCTCGGCACCGCCGGCGTGTGGGCCACCCTCGCAGCGGCCACCGGCTACGTGCTGGCGTTCAACCCCGCCGATCGAATCGCCGACCCCACCGGACCCTGCACCTGGCACGCGCTGACCGGCATCAACGGACCCACCTGCGGCGGCACACGCATGTACTGGTACCTGCTGCACGGCAACCTCGTCGAGGCCGCCCGCAACCACCTGGTCGCCCTGATCGGCGCCCCGTTCGCCCTCTACGCCCTCGTCGCGTGGACCGGCCGGGTCTGGTTCGGCTGGCACCTGCCGCCGCTGCGGCTGTCCCGCTGGGTCTACATCACCTACGCCGCGCTCTGGCTTCTCTACGCCGTCGTGCTTCGCAACCTGCCCGGGCAGCCCTTCGCCTGGTTCGACATCCCCAACCTCACCTGAACCGCCGCCACGCCTGTACCCGCCGCCGGCAGGGCGAACCCAAGGCTCAAAGCCCGCAGGATCTCCCAGGTCATCGATCCAGCGACCGCCACCGAGTGCCAGAACCAGCCCACTGCCGCCTCCGCCGTCACCCGTGCCCATCCCGGAGCCGGCCCGCTGCCTTCCCCTGACCCACAGCCCCAGGGAGGCAGCGGGCACCCGGTTCGAGATTCGAGCGGATGCACTTGGTTAGCTCCGCGACCATCTGCTCGCTCAGACACGCGTCCGCACAGGCCGTGCACGTCTGGGCGCAGTCGAAGCACGCCTCGATGCACGCCGTCAGAGCCTGCTTGTCAACCCGCCCCAGATCGGCCGGGTAGGTGTCCAACATCGCGTCTGCCTGGCTCATCATGAACCTCCTGATCCAGGAAACCCTTCAGCCGCCCGCATACCCGTACGCCCGCGCGGGTAACGGTCGATCAGGAGGTTCCTGATGCCACCCCCCTTCGACGGTGGAGCCGACAGTGGTAAGCACCCGCACCGGGTGGACCCGCAGCGGGTCGCGGCCGCCCGTGCCCGACTGATCAACCACGAGGACGCCCAGCGCGTCGCTGCTCGGCCTGCTCGCCGACCCGATCCGCGCCCGGATCCTCTACGCCTCGGACACCGTCGAGGAACTGTGCGTGGGGGACATCGCCCTCGCCTTGGGCGCGACCGAAGATGCCACCGGCTACGCGCTGCGCATCCTGCGCACCGCCGGCCTGGTCACGAACCGCCGCGCCGGTCGCGCCGTCTACTACCGGCTCGCCGATGACTTCCCCCAACCACTGCGCGAAAACTGCCTTCGCAGACTTGTCGAAATTCACCCGCAATACCCTCGATGTCGATGAGGAAGACACCGGCTGAGCGGCCAGATAATTGCCGTCACCACTATCGGGGCTCACCTCGCGGGCACTCTTCCGCACATCGGTCTGGGCAACGCTGGCGACCGACGGGTCGCGCTCGCGCCGTGGGATCATGAGCGGTCACACCTGTTACCGCAGCGCGATTGGGCTAAGACAGCCAGATCAGCCCCGGTATCGGTGCGAAACGCGCGACCGTGACAATCAGCAGGGGCGCGGCCGGTAGCAACGTCCAGCCAGCAGCTGCCAGGGCCTTGACCGGCCATGCCAGGGGAAGGGGCGGCTCCAGCAGCCGCTGCAGCCGCTCGGCCGCGTCCCCACCAGCGGCATTGAGCACGCTAGGCGTCGGGATGGGCGCGGCCATGGCGACCAGCGCCCGGGCGAGAGGAAGAGGCCCGTGCTGGCGCACGGCGGCCTCGTCGGCGCACAGCTCGACCAACCGATCCACCTGGCGGCTGGCGTGGGCGAAGACCGGGACGCCGGGGAACGCCCGGTGCAGCAGCCGCATCGCCCCCCGCAGCCCGTCGTGGCGTCCAGCCGCGTGGGCGCGCTCGTGGGCCACGACGGCGGCGAGCTCGGTGTCGGTGAGCCGGCTGAGCGCACCGGCGGTGATCACTACGCGCGGGTCGCGACCGGGGACCAGGTAGGCCGCCGCGTCCGGGCCGGGCAGGACGGTGGCGTCCAGGTCGGGGCGCGGTGTGCCGGTCAGCCTGAGCAGGTCGAGGTGGCGCTGGCGGTCGCGCGCGCCGGCCGCGATCACCTGTCGCCAGGCTATCGCCAGCCGCGCGGCCAGCATGGTGAGCAGCGCGAGGCCGGCCACCGCGAAGAGCTGGCCGGTGCGGCCGTGTTCCCCGCGCAGCGCGTCCAGGCAGACGTGCCACGCCGCGCACGCCAGTTGGTGCCCGCGGGTCCAGTGCAGCAACGCGACGGTGGCGGCCGCTGTCAGGGCAACCACTACGGCGTACGTGGTCGCGTGCCAGGCGAGGATGGCCAGCCGCGGTGACCGGTAGGGCCACCCGGCGGCGACGAGTCGACGCGGCGCCGCCGCCGCCAGTGTCGCGGCGAACCCGACCAGCAGCAATGCGATCATCGCCCGCCGATCTTTCGTTCGAACGCGGTGAGTGCGGCGCGCAGCGCGGCCGCCTCCTCCAGGGTCATCCGGCCGACGAAGTGGGTCAGCGCTGCGGCCGGGTCGCCGCTGCCATCGAGGGCCTGCCGCATGAGCTGCGCCACGTACTGGTCCCGGCCGGCGACCGGGGCGTACCGGTGGGCCCGCCCGGCCGGTTCGCGCCGCAGGAAGCCTTTGCGATACAGGTTGTCCATCACAGTCAGCACCGTGGTGTAGGCGATCTCTCGGTGCTGTCGCAGGTCGGTGAGTACCTCCCGGACGGTCGCCGGTTCGGCGCGCGACCACAGGCGGTCCATGATGACCGCCTCCAACTCGCCGAATCCGCGCACGCGCCCCCACCTCCCGCCGTGGTCGCCCATGATAACCGGCTGAACCGATCGGCGTGCTCGGCGTTGGGTCCGTTGCGTCCGGCAATTATCTGCGTTAGAGGCTCTTCTATCTGCGTTAGAGGCTCTTCGGGCTGCGCAATATTACCCCAGGGGGGTATACCATGGTTGTCGTTGGCGGGCGAAGGGAGCCGAGCGATGGCGAGCTACACGGGTAAAGACACCAAGGCCGAACACCTGGCGCGGCTGCGTCGCATCGAGGGTCAAATCCGTGGCCTGCAGCGGATGGTGGAGTCGGATACCTATTGCATCGACGTGCTGACCCAGGTCGCGGCCGCGACCAAGGCGCTGCAGTCATTTGCGCTGCAGTTGCTGGGGGAGCACATGGCCAGCTGCGTCGTGTCGGCCGCCGCCCAGGGCGGCGATGAGGCCGAAATCAAGGTCAAGGAAGCCACCGACGCGATCACCCGCCTCGTCCGGTCCTAGCAGCACCCCCGATCGGGGTCCGTCGTTGAGGAGAACGCCATGACCACCAATACCTACACCGTGTCCGGCATGACCTGCGGGCACTGCGTGAACGCGGTCACCTCGGAGATCAGCCAGGTGCCCGGAGTCGACGCCGTCCAGGTCGACCTGACCAGCGGAACGGTCACCGTCACCAGTGAGGCGCCCCTCGATGACGCGGCGGTGGCCGCCGCGGTGGAGGAGGCGGGGTACGTGGTGGTGAGCGCCTCGTGACAACCATGACCAAGCTGGCGGCGTACGTCGCCATCTTGGTGGTCGTGTTCGCCGGCACGGTCGGCCTGGGCAGACTGGCCGGGCCGATGTCCGCCGCCGCGACTCGGCAGCCGGCCCACGGCAGCACACCGGGCGCCCACCGCCCGCTGGCGGACCCGCCGCTGGGCGACCTGCCTCGCGGGCTGCAGGTGGCGCAGGACGGATACCGGCTGCAGCCGCTGACGACCAGCCTCAGCGTCGGCGCGCCGGCGGAGTTCGCCTTCCGCATCGTCGGCTCCGCCGGCGCCCCGGTCACCGGCTACACCCCTACTCACGAGCGGGACCTGCACCTGATCGTGGTCCGTCGTGACCTGTCCGGCTTCCAGCACGTCCACCCCAGTCTCGGCGCCGACGACACCTGGCGGACGACGCTGTCTGTGGCGGCGCCGGGGCAGTACCGGGTGTTCGCCGACTTTCAGCCGGCGTCGCGCGGGGAGCCGCTGACCCTCGGCGTGGACGCGCCCGCCCCCGGCGACTACACGCCGGCGCCGCTGCCCGCCCCGGCGCGCACGGTCACCGTCGACGGGTACACCGTCGACCTGGCCGGTGACCTGGTCGCCGGCACGGCCAGCAGGCTGACGCTTCAGATCAGCCGCGGCGGAGAGCCGGTCACCGACCTGCAGCCCTACCTCGGCGCCTACGGGCATCTGGTCGCGCTGCGCGACGGCGACCTGGCGTACCTGCACGTGCACCCGGACGGCGCACCCGGCGACGGGCGCACCGCCCCGGGACCGCACGTCGCCTTCCACGCCGAGGTACCCAGCGCCGGCACCTACCGGCTGTACCTGGACTTCCAGTACGCCGGCCGGGTGCACACCGCGGAGTTCACCGCCGTCGCCGCGGAGCGCGGCGCCACCGCCCAGTCCACGAGTACCGGGCACGACCAGCACAACTAGAGGAGGGGTCATGGCATCGACCACCGCGAAGCCTGCGTTGCTGCCCTCGGCGGGCAACCAGGTCGAGCTGACGATCGGCGGTATGACCTGCGCCTCCTGCGCCGCGCGGATCGAGAAGAAGCTCAACCGCATCGACGGGGTTCAAGCCAGCGTCAACTACGCCACCGAGAAGGCAAAGGTCAGCTATCCCACCGGCGTTACGCCGGCCGACCTGATCGCCACCGTGGAGAAGGTCGGCTACCGCGCCGAACTGCCCCCGCCACCGGCACAGGAGACGCCGGACAACGCGACGGGCCAGGCCGAACCCGCCGATGAGCTGGCCCCATTGCGTACCCGGCTGCTGGTGTCGCTGGTCCTGACGGCGCCGGTGCTGGCGCTGTCGATGGTGCCTGCGCTGCAGTTCACCAACTGGCAGTGGCTCGCGTTCGCGCTGGCCGGGCCGGTGGTCGTATATGGCGGCTGGCCGTTCCACAAAGCCGCGTGGACCAACCTGCGCCACGGCGCGGCCACCATGGACACCCTGATATCGATGGGTACCCTCGCGGCGTTCGGCTGGTCGGTGTGGGCACTGTTCTTCGGCACCGCCGGCATGCCCGGCATGCGGCACGCTTTCACGCTGAGCGTCGCCCGCACCGACGGCGCGGCGAACATCTACCTGGAGGCTGCCGCCGGGGTCACCCTGTTCATCCTCGCCGGCCGGTTCTTCGAGGCCCGCGCCAAACGCCGCGCCGGCGCGGCCCTGCGCGCCCTGCTAGAAATGGGCGCCAAGGACGCCGCCGTGCTCCGCAACGGCGCCGAGATGCGCATCCCGGTCGAGCAACTGGTCGTCGGGGACCGGTTCGTGGTCCGCCCCGGCGAGAAGATCGCCACCGACGGAGTCGTCGAGGACGGCACGTCCGCCGTGGACGCGTCGATGCTCACCGGCGAGTCGGTGCCGGTCGAGGTGGCGCCCGGCGACGCGGTGGTCGGCGCGACCGTCAACGCAGGCGGGCGCCTGGTGGTGCGCGCCAGCCGGATCGGCTCGGATACCCAGCTGGCGCAGATGGCCACGCTCGTCGAGGACGCCCAGAACGGCAAGGCCGCCGTCCAGCGGCTCGCCGACCGGATCTCCGCGGTGTTCGTACCGATCGTGATCGCCCTCGCCGTCGGTACCCTCGGCTTCTGGCTCGGCGCGGACGCCGGGCCGACGGCGGCGTTCACGGCCGCGGTCGCAGTGCTGATCATCGCCTGCCCGTGCGCGCTGGGCCTGGCCACCCCGACGGCGCTGCTCGTCGGTACGGGTCGCGGTGCGCAGCTCGGCATCCTGATCAAAGGTCCGGAGGTCCTCGAGTCCACCCGCCGGGTCGACACCGTCGTGCTGGACAAGACCGGCACCGTCACCACCGGCCGGATGAGTCTGGTCGACGTCGTTGCGGTCGCGGGGGAGGACGCCGACGAGGTGCTGCGGGTGGCGGGCGCGCTGGAGGGCGCGTCGGAACATCCGATCGCCCAGGCCATCGCCACCGCCGCCGCGGACCGGCTCGGTACATCCCCCGCGGTGGAAGGGTTCGCCAACGTCGACGGTCTCGGTGTCACTGGCGTCGTTGACGGGCGCGCGGCGGTGATCGGCCGACGGCAGCTGATCGAGCAGCACGGTCTCGTGGTGCCGGCGGAGCTGGCCGACGCCGGGGCGAAGGCCGTAGCAGGCGGCCACACCGCTGTGCTGGTCGGCTGGGACGGCCGGGCCCGCGGCATGCTCGCCGTTGCCGACACGCTGAAGCCGACCAGCCGTCGAGCCGTGCATGAGCTGCGGGCACTCGGATTGACCCCGGTGCTGCTGACCGGCGACAACGAAACCGTCGCCCGGGCGGTGGCCGCCGAGGTCGGCATCGACGACGTGATCGCCGAGGTGCTGCCCGCCGACAAGGTCGACGTGGTCAAGAAGCTGCAGGCCGACGGCAAGGTCGTCGCCATGGTCGGCGACGGAGTCAACGACGCCGCCGCGTTGGCGCAAGCCGACCTGGGGCTGGCGATGGGTACCGGCACCGACGTCGCGATCGAGGCCTCCGACCTCACCCTGGTCCGCGGTGACCTGCGGGCCGCTGTGGACGCGATCCGGCTGTCGCGGCGCACGCTACGCACGATCAAGGGCAACCTGTTCTGGGCGTTCGCCTACAACGTCGCCGCCGTGCCGCTCGCGGCCGCTGGGCTGCTCAACCCGATGATCGCCGGGGCGGCGATGGCGTTCTCGTCGGTGTTCGTGGTCTCCAACAGCCTCCGGCTACGCGGCTTCCGGCCGATCGCTGACACGGATGCACGTGGCTGACCTGTTGTGGCCGCCGGCCTAAATCCGGCGGCCAGTCCGCGAAACCATCTGCACAGAGAACGCGGGAGCAGCCGCCGGTCCGAGCGGGGCATGCGGCTGCTCCCACGGCCAGCCGCTACCCGGCCGGGCGCTGGGCAGACCCTCCGTTTCCCGTTTCAATCGTCGAACCGACGATCAGGGTGCCGATCATGCGTTGATCAACGCGGCGGGTCTGTTCGGTTTACCTCGGCAACGCGGTGGGCGTCGGCGATGACCATGTCGCCAAAGGCAAGAGCATCACGTCGGCGACGCAGGGGCGTGCGATACAGCGGACGTCGCTCTGCCGGGCGTGGGTGCAGGTACTCCGCGGCGCCAGCGGCGATCGCCCGGACAGGTGCCGAACCCGCCAGGTCGGCTCGGCGGATGCGCAGGGCCTCGTTAATGACCTGGTGCCACCTGGCGGGGAAGGTCGCGAGCGCGTAGTGGGCGGCGCCTTCCTTGGAGATGATGCCGCCGGTGGTGAGGGTGTAGTGCATCCGGCTCACCCCGGTGACCAGCCACACCGTTGCGTACGGGGTGAGCGCGAAGCCGCCGTGCGGGGTCAGAAGCGGCTGGCTGCGCCAAAGCCACCGGCGCCAGTACGCGTCGAGGTTGTCGAGCGTCCACGCGGCCAGCGCGGCCGGGTCGGTGACCATGGTCCGGCTGGCCGGCTCGGGGCCGCGGCAGGCCAGCCCGTGGCGGGCGAGCATGTGCCAGGTCACCGGGCTGTGGCCGCCGTGAAGGCCGGGCGGGTGGAACGTGCCTTCGTGGGTGTGCGGACCCGGCCCGGCCCGGCCCGGGTCGCCGGCGAGGTCGTCCCAGGTGACGTAGCAGCCGTCGAAGAACGGGCGGGGGTAACGCTGGCGCAGTCGGGTGTGCACGTGTCGCAGCCCGTCCAGGGCGATGCGGTCTGGCCGTTGGGCGGTGACCGCCACGAAGTCGATGTCGCTGCTGTCCGGCCGGAAATCGCCCAGCGCCGCCGAACCGATCAGGTAAAGGCCCTCCACGAGGCCGCGGACCTCGGCGTCCACGGCGTGCAGATAGGCGTCGACCACCTCGTCGACCACGGCAGGCACGGTCACGTTGCCTCAGGCTGCCGCAATGACGTCCCATCGCGCAACGAAGGCACGACCGGCGGACGGGTGGCGGATGGAGCCCCTATCTCGGCTACGCCGTCGTCTGCTGCGGGGCATTGCTTGCGTTCGGACGATGTTGAGTCAGCCCCTATCGCTGTGCATCGTGCGGGGCCGCAGCCAGTTGGGCTTGGTGCTTGCCGGTAGGCGGGGCGTTCGATCGTGCCTGTCGGCATCCGGCTCCGCCTACGCACAGATCGAATGACGCTGAGGCCCGTTCAGATGACGGGCCCCAGCGTGGTTAGCTGGACGTGCGGGAATCGTCTCGCAATTGGGCGACTTTACCGCACCCGGTGGCTTTGAATTAGTTGGCGTGATTGTACAGGGCGTGCAGTGCGTTGAAGTCGTGCGCGTCTGGATACATCGAAATGTGGTCCGTTACCGCATTCCCCTGCCTCATGCAACTGCTGGTTTGGGACCGGTGCAGAAGCCCGAGAGCATGCCCCAGCTCGTGACAGGTGGACTTGCGGTGCTGGGTGGGATTGGTGACCGTCCGATTGTTCAAGTAGACGCTGACGCTCGTGAAATGCGAGCCACTCCAGTTCAGGTAGGTCACACCATAGTTGCCGTCATTGGCGTTGTACTCGCGCACGTGCACGCAGTGAAGCCGGCTGCTCGGGCAACTCGTCTCGTAATATGAGTCGACGCCGTGCGCCTGGTTCCACTTGTAGGTGACGGTGGCGACCGGCCAGGCCGCTCCGGTGTGGTCAACGAAATAGATCTGCGACCGGGCGAGCCCGTTGTGGGCCCAGTGGTGACCGTCCGTGTGGCTCGCGGAGGCGGGTGACGGGCCCGCGAGCAGGCCGGTAACGGCGAGCAGCGTGACGCTGAGTGCGGTGAGTATGCGGCTGCGGATTCTCATGGGTGGCTCCCCGGCCAGCCCCGGCTGCAGATTTCGGCTGCGCCGATGATCGGTCCGCGCTCGTCGACCCTGTTGACCATGGCCACGCCCGCCACTGAACCATCGGTGGCATAGCAGATGAGGGTTGAGCCCGGGTCTTGGGCAGCGAGTTCTTCGGCTTCGTGGATCTGCTCCTGACGGGACGCAGACGGAGGCGCCTCTCCGGAGGAATTCGGCGGGTCGAGGATTGGTTTCTTGCCCGAGTTGATGTTGGCTGGAAGTTGCGACTTTGGCAGGGCGGGATAGTCGTAGTTCGGCTTGCCGCTCTCGGCGGCCGAAGCCATTGACGTGAGCCCGATAATCGCGCCGCCAATGAGTGCTGCTACGGCTGCCGCGATGAGCAGCCGCCAACGCTTAACGCGTTGGTTCCCCGTGACGTTCATGGATCTGACGGTTAGGGCCCAGGACGGCTCAAGAATGCCCCGGGGAACTTAACGGGCATTACCACTACATGGGGCGTACCATCGTTTAACGTCCCGGATTGGTGGCTCAGCCAGCCGATCAGCCGTGCTGGTAAGCATCGCGCCTTACACCTCAGCCGGCTCCCTTTGCTTGCCGCGACCCGGCCAAAAGCCGGACGTCTACGCCAGCGTGCCAGCTTGGTTGGCTGGCAAATCCCCGCTGATTCTTCGACTCCTTCCGCAGCGCGTTGTCACGTTCGTTTCAGATAAAGCAAACTTCGAAGGCCAACGACGCCTGCATACGACCGTGAAGGTGCGGTGGAACGCACCGGGCGCAACTGAGCCGATCGGCTACGTCAACCGCAGGGCGGCGGGTCGCCAGCGAACGGACGGAAGCGAGCGCGACGCGTAGGTGCGGCCCTGTGGTGGTCGAATCCGGCCGGCCGCCGGACATTCTTGGCGCCCCGCGTGAGGCCCGCACCCGCGAGTTCCTGCACCGGGTGCTCGAACCGACGAGGGTCAGCGAGGAAGAGATCGAAGCACACCCCCGGCTAGATCCTGATGCCCTGGCATGCGAGACAACCGCGAGGGCCATCCGGAGTTCCCGGACGGCCCCTGCGGTCAGTGCGGCTGGGTCTTACGCCGAGCCGGTGTATCTGAAGATGTAAAGCCCATAGTCGCGGTCCGACGCGGCGATGTACTCCTTGCCGTCCGGCCCGGTGAAGACCTGAACGCCCCAGAAGTTGTTGCCACCCTGATCGATGTAGTGGCCGACCTCGACGAGCGTGTTGTCGACGATCTTGGTTACGCGGAAGCCGGCCGCGTAGTACGAGAAGTAGGCCAGGTCGGCTCGCTTCTGCGAGGTCGCCACCTCGTGCACGCTGAGGTCGCCGAATCCCGTCGCGAACGCGGGGTTGTGCGCCTCGGGGATCGCGTACGTGTCCAGCTCAGCCATCTTGCCGTTGCTGTTGCGGAACAGGTGCACGTAGCCCCAGCCGTCGAAGTACGACGTGAACCGAAGCATGTCGCCCTTCGTGCCGATCGCGATCGGCGCGAGGACGGAGCCGGCCGGCGCGGCGAGGCAGGCCGCGTCGTTGTACTGGCTCTCGGCGCCGAAGATCGCGAATCCCTGCTGCCGCGGCGCAACGCCGAAGGTCGGGATGTCGCCTTCAACGCTCATACCGCTGGTCTGGTTGCAGGCGTCGGAGCCGACACGGTTGAAGACGAGCACCGCGTCGTATCCGCCGGCCGCGATGACGTTGGCGACCTTTTCGGTGAAGGTGCAAACGCCGCGCTCAACTACCGCGATGTCGACGACCTTCGGGTCGCCGGCCGGCACGGCCGGGTCGCCCGGGCAGGCCCGGCCGACGAACACCGAACCACCCTCGATGACCTGGCCCGCCTCGAGCCGCTTGGTGTTGCTGCCCTGGCTGGCGGTGATGGTGGTGTTGTCGGTGAGGTTATGCGCCTGCAGGGCGTAGGGGCCGAAGTCCTCGTCGGCGCCGATGACGTAGGAGTTGTCGAGGGTGAACTCCGCCTCGTGGCCGTTGCCCTCCGGCGGCACGGTGTATCCGCTCTCCAACGCCTCCGGGTCGGGGTTAGTGAAGTCGGTGTCGCCCAGGTACGCGATGTTCGTCGGGTCGGTGACGTCGATCTTGACGTAGCCGGCGTCCCAGTACGACAGCAACATCACCTGCCGGCGACCGATCTGCTTGACGACCATGTCGTGCAGGAAGACCTCGGTGAGGTTCGCCGGCGCGGACTGGACGATCTGCGGGAACTTCTCGTCCAGGTCGTACTCGGCGATGAGCGTGGCCTTCCTCGGGTCGGTGATGTCCATGATGTCGACATCGAGACCTTCCTCGTTGTCGGTCATCACGGCGTACGCCTTGTTGCCGGCGTCCCAGGCGAACACGCTGTGGATCTCGTTGGCGGCTTTCTTGCCCTGGCCGGCCACGGTCTCGTCGCCGACGCCCTCGGCCAGCGGTGTGGGGTGGGCCGGGTTGGTGACGTCATAGATGTTCATGCCGCCGAAGCCGGCCTTGTCCTTGCAGATCTCGTTGTTGGTGACGAGGAGGTCGCCGTTGAAGAACGGCGTGTCCACGTGCAGCGCCTGCACACCCTCACCGGGGTAGCTGCCCTCCTTCGCCTGGATGAACGCGACCTCCTTCGGTGCCGCGACGTTGCGGATGTCGACGACGTGCACGCCGTTGTACGAGCAGGTCGTGCCGCCCCATGCGGCGAGGTAGGCGTAGCCGTTGAACACGCCCACATCGGCGATCTTGTCGGGTTCGACGTTCTTGAGCCGCAGCTTGCTTACCAGGTCGACGTTGGCGTGGCTGGCCGGAAGATGACCCGCGGTACCACCATGCTGGTCGTACTCATGGGTGACCTTGGCGTTGTCGATCGCGCCATCGAAATTGGTGGCGCCGTCGTGGGCTAGGGCGGTACCGGTGAGAGCGGTCGCGGCGAGGGTTACCGCGCCGACGAGGCCGACGCCGGCCCGCCGGTAACGGGCAGTGCGCATGAAGTCCTCCCTCTCGTCCTGGCCGGGGTTGACCGACCTACTATGTGCCCTCGGAGTAGGGGCATGCCGCGGAAGCTACGCCTGCCCCGCGTCGATGTGAACCAGACTCAGGTACAAACATCACTCTCTGATCGCACAGCGGCCGTACAGGTGGGGTGTTCGTGCCCGGCCCCGCGCTACTGCGACATGCTCGCTGCCGTTGACGCGGGATTGAAGTCAATTTGGCTGCCCAGAACACGGGTTACGTGCAGCTCTACTGATGTCCGGGTTTGCAATCGGCGCATCCCCGCGGCCGCGCTACCGCAGATAGGCACCCAACCAGGAGACGACGACCGTGCTTGCTACCAATCAGTGGACCAGTGCCGCGTAGAGCGCGCCCTCTACGTAGTGGTCGATGAAGCCGTGTGGCAGCCTGTGCTGACCGGCGCGCTCGCGCGACCAATCCTCAAGGTAGGTCAGCGGGCAGTTCGGCGCGAACACGATGGTGCCGATGCCGTCAGGGTCGCCGCCAAGTGCAGCCGGAACGCGCGCAGCCAGCGCCAGGCTAGGAATCCGTTGAACGCCCGTGCACGTGGAAGGTGAAATACACCATCATCGTGACCTCGGCCATCACCCGGTAGCCCCTAACGACCTCCTACGTTGAGCTTAGGAGGTACGCGGACGAGGCGATTACGCGCTTGACGACCGAGATGCTCTTTCACCTCGCCGACGTGCATGGGCGGCTCGAACCAACAGGCCAACAACGTTGACCCGTGCTTCGCGGGGGAGCAGGCTCGGGCTTGTACCGAATGCCCGACGGCCCGGACGCCCTGCGGACCACGCACGTGCTTGGGGCGGAGAAACATCAGCGCCTTTGGATAATCCGCGACCCAAGCGGCTGAGCGAAAGGAGGCGCACGTACTGCAACGGCAACGGCGACGGGAGGAGGTGATCGACGACCCGAGTCGCGCCGGCCCGGGAGGCGTCCCCACTGTCGGGTCACCGACGGAGGTGATGACTGTGCCACGAACACGGTTTCTGATTCCCGTACTCACCGCCCTCGTGCTGGTCGGGGCGTGGACCGCACCGGCCAGCGCTTCGCACAACGCAGATCAGCACAGCCCGCAGGCCAAGCATCTGGCGAACATCCCGCGCTCGAGTGACTTCGTATGGAACAACCCGGAACTCGGCCGGTCCTTCCAGTCCGACCTCGCCTTCCAGGGCAATCTGGCGATCGCCGGCAACTACAACGGGTTCCGGGTCATCGATATCGCTGACCCCGCGCATCCGCGGGTGCTCCGTGACGTCTGGTGCCCCGGTCCGCAGAACGACGTGTCGATCTGGGGCGACGTGATCGTCACCTCGGTCGACACCGTGCTCACCGGCTCCGCGTGTGGCAGCGCGCGGGCCGTTCCGCAGACCCTGGAGACCGGCTGGGAGGGCCTGCGCGTCTTCAGCCTGAAGCAGATACTGGCGGCGGCGCCGGCCGCCGACGGCTTTACCTACGTGCAGCCGGTCGCCGCGGTCTACACCGCCTGCGGCTCCCACACTCACACCGGCATCCCACAAGCGAACCGCGTGCTCATCTACGTATCGTCGTACTCGTTGCGCTCGGGACCTGACTGCGGCCCGCGCGACGACCCGTCGGACACGCACGACCCACTGCATAACATGATCTCGATCGTGGAGGTCCCGCTAGCCAACCCGGCAGCCTCGCACCTGCTGAAGACCTCGCCGGTGGTCATGCCACCGTGGACCGGCCTCGTCGGTGTCCCCGGCTTCAACGCGCTCGGCGGTTGCCACGACATCCAGGTCTTCCCCAGTATGGGCCTCGCCGCGGCGGCCTGCGCCAGCGTGGGACAGCTGTGGGACATCTCCGATCCGGCCAACCCGAAGACCGCTACGCCACTGTGGACGGTCAACGAGCCGGACGTCGACTTCTACCACTCGGCGGCCTTCACCTGGGACGGCAAGGTCGTCGTGTTCGGCGACGAGTCGGACGAGGGTCTGTGCTCTACCCGGCACGGCGCTATCTGGTTCCACGCCCGCGCCAGTGGTGCCACGCTCGGCTGGTTCCAGATCCCCCGGGTGCAGCGGGAGAGCGGGCCCGTCGTCGACTACTGCTCGGCACACATGTTCGCCGTACTCGACACCGGCGCCTCGTACCGGCTGGTGGCGGCCTGGTACACCGGCGGTGCGACCGTAATCGACTTCACCAACCCCGCCAGCGCCCGAGAGGTGGCGTTCTACGACTTCGCGCCGCTCGAGCCGGAGGACACCGAAGGGCTGTGGTCGGCGTACGCCTACAACGGCTTCGTCTACACCAACGGCCTGTACCGCGGCTTCGACAGCCTCTTCATCCCTCAGGCGCGTAGGGGACAGAAGAACCTGCCATACCTCAACCCGCAAACGCAGGTCTAGGCGAGCGGCCCGGCGGTGGGGCTGCCGATGGCACGTGCGGCCCCCACCGCCGCGCTCCCCTCAGACGACCAACCCGATGCCGGCCCACGGCCGCCTCGCACCGCCCTCTCCGACGCTGCGTTGCGGCCGCCTTCGTGCGGAAGGCGCACCGGGAGCCACCGTCGACACCGTGCCGCGTTGGTACCGCGCCGACCCGGACGTGGCGGTGCGGCAGCCGCAGTTCATCGGGCGGGCACAGGAGCCGGACCTCACGTTGACCGAGCCGCGCTCGGCGCGGGTACGGACCTCCTAACGAGCCTCGTATCCGCCGTTGTTGGGACCTTGCGGCATGCGTACGTGTACGGCCAGGCCGCCGTCGGGGCGGGGGGTGGCGTGGACGTCGCCGCCGTGGGCGTGGGACACGGAGCGGACGATGGATAGGCCCAGAGCGGGGGTGTAATACCCAACCAGCTGGGGGCGTTCACGGGTGATCCTGTCGTGGTTGGCGGCGGGCCGCAAGCCTGGCCTCGTGGGCGCGTTGCAGCCCGGCTCGGCGGGCGGCGCGGATGGCCTCGCCCCGGCCGGTGTGTTCGTCGTCGGGCGTGACGTAACCAACGCCCTGGTGAAGCCTGATCGTGTTGTAGAACGATCGGATGCGGTCGAGCTCGGCCTCCAGTTCGCCGGGGTCGCGGATCTTCTCCAGGTGCGGGTGCTCGGTCTTGACGTGGCCGAACAGCGACTCGATCCAGGCTTGGTCGTTGGGGGTGGCGGGTCGGCCGAAGTGGGTCGCGATCCGCGCGCCGGCCAGGAATGCCTTGGTGGATTTCGAGGTCATCTGGGGTCCGTTGTCGGACAGGGCGAGCAGCACGGGCAGTTCGTCGCCGTCGGGCACGATCCCGGATCGGAGTTCGTCGAGCAGGTCGCTGTCGAGGAGGTGGTCCTTGCCATCGGCGCACAGGGCGCGGGTGAACGCGACCTCGACCTGGGTGGAGGACTCCTCGGCGGAGACCACTGGGGACAGCCAGTAGCGGGACACGACGTCGAGGACCGCGACCGCGCACCGTTTCGCGGTGGTGAAGTGGGTGGTGGGTCGGACCGGGGCGCGGTGCCGGCATCTCTGCCGGTCCGTTTCCCCGGCCCGCCCTCCGCACCGGACAAGCACGTCTCCGCGCATCCGGCGCTCCACGGGTTCCCGTTGGCTATGCGGTTTG
>WNGE01001718.1_pt1 | contig 27542 bp, 24 predicted proteins | sample 5400651 | NCBI WGS metagenome assembly WNGE01 (sample SAMN13153370, study PRJNA577476) | soil metagenome | isolation source: 60 cm soil or saprolite under grassland replicate 2 | place: USA:California | collected 2016-06-15 | reverse complement strand
GATCCTCACGGGCAAGACATTCTGGAGAAGAGAGGACCAAGGTCGGGCAGCGTCGGCTGAAGGACGAGCCGGATTCGGAAAAGCCGCCCGCCCGAGCCGACCTCAAGATCCTGGAATCCCGGGTCTTCCGAGGGCCGAACTTCTGGTCCTACGAGCCCTGCATTCGCATGCTCGTCGACCTCGGGTCGCTGGAGTACTGGCCCTCGAACAGCCTCAAGGGGTTCAACCAGGCCCTCCTGGAGATGCTCCCGGGACTCAAGGACCATTCCTGCTCTCTCGGCCGGGCCGGCGGGTTCGTCGAACGCCTCAAGGAAGGGACATGGCTGGGGCACGTTTCCGAGCATGTCGCGCTGGAGCTTCAGCGGGAATCCGGCGCCCACATATTCCGAGGGAAGACCAGGAGCGCCTCCAAGCCCGGGCAGTACAACGTGATCTTCGGCCATCAGGAAGAGAGCGTCGGGCTGGCCGCGGGGCAGCTCGCAGTTCATGTGGTCAATCACCTCGTCGAGCCCGAAGAGGGATTCGACTTCCTGGCCCAACTGGAGGGACTGATCCGGCTGGCGGAGCAACGAGCCTTCGGCCCCTCGACCCAGGCCCTGATCGAGGAGGCCGCGAGCCGGGACATCCCCTGGATCCGACTGAACGATCAATCGCTGGTGCAGCTCGGGCAGGGGAGGTACCAGAAACGCGTCCGGGCTACCATGACCTCGCTGACCAGCGCGCTCGCCGTGGACATCGCCGGCGACAAGAAGCTGACCACCCAGCTTCTGGCGGCGGCCGGTCTCCCCGTGCCTCGCAGCGAGATCGTCCGGACCGAGGACGACGCCGTGGTTGCAGCCAGGCGTATCGGATTCCCCGTGGTGACCAAGCCCATCGACGGCAACCACGGGCGCGGCGTCGGCCTGGACCTGCGCGACGAGGAAGCCGTCCGGACGGGGTTCAAGCGGGCCCTGGCCGAAGCGCGGCGCAAGGCTGCCGTGGTGGAGGGCTACGTCATCGGGAACGACTACCGGGTGCTCGTGATCGGCGGCCACATGGTAGCCGTGGCCGAGCGGGTTCCGGCACACGTCATCGGTGATGGGGATCACACGATCCGTGAGCTGGTCGACATCGCCAATGCCGACCCTCGGCGCGGGATCGGCCACGAGAAGGTCCTGACCAAGATCAAGCTCGACGGCAAGGCCGAACAGCTGGTCAAGAAGCAGGGCTATGACCTGGACGACGTCCCTCCGAAGGAAGCCTTCGTCAAGCTCGTCGCCACGGGCAATATGTCGACCGGCGGCATCTCGATCGACCGAACCTGGGAGGCGCACGAGGAGAACGTCGAGATCGCCGAGGAGGCCGCCCGTGTCATCGGGCTGGACGTGGCTGGGATCGACTTCCTCACGCCCGACATCTCCCAGCCCGTCAGGGAGACCGGCGGGGCCATCGTCGAGGTGAACGCGGCTCCCGGCTTCCGCATGCACACCCACCCCACCGAGGGCGAAGCGCAGTACGTGGCGAAGCCAGTGCTCGACCTCCTGTTCCCGCCGGGGACCCCCTCACGCATCCCCATCGTCGCGGTGACCGGTTCGAACGGGAAGACCACCACCGTCCGGATGATCGCCCACATCATGAAAGGCCTGGGCCACAAGGTCGGCGTCACGTCCACCGACGGCATCTACATCGACGAGCGCCTGGTGAGACGAGCCGACGCCAGCGGTCCGAAATCGGCCCTGATGGTCCTGCAGAACCCCCGGGTGGACTTCGCCGTCTTCGAGGTGGCTCGGGGCGGCATCCTCCGGGAGGGCCTGGGCTACGGCCGGAACGACGTGGCCGTGGTCACCAACGTGACGGGTGACCACCTCGGACTCCGAGACGTCCATTCCATCAAACAGCTGGCCGCGGTGAAGCGCGTCATCGTCGAAGCCGTGCCGCGCAATGGTTTCGCCGTTCTGAACGCCGATGACGAGCTGGTCCTGCAGATGCGCAAGCACTGCTCGGGCTCGGTGATCCTTTTCTCCATGCAGGAGGACCACGAGTTCGTCGAGCGATGGGTCCGTCGCGGCGGGAAGGCCGTCACTCTGCAGAGGGGAAGCCTCGGGGAGATGATGGTGATCCGGGAGGGCCGCCGGACGATGCCGGTGGGATGGATCCACCAGCTCCCGGCCACGTTCGAGGGGCGGGCCCGGATGATGGTGGCCAACGCGCTCGCGGCCGCAGCGGCGGCGCACGCGTGCGGGGCACACCTTCACGACATCCGCCAGGGGCTGCGGAGCTTCAGCACCTCGATCTATCACGCGCCGGGCCGCCTGAACCTCTTCGACCTCAACGGGGTGCGGGTCCTCATCGACTACGCGCACAACGCCCACGGCCTGGAGACCGTCGGCGATTTCGTCGAGCGCATGACGTCGAAGGCGTCGGACGGGGCGCCGCCGGGGTCGCCGTCATGGTCGGCGAACCTCAGGCTCGCGGTGGTGGCGACGCCCGGGGACCGCCGGGACGAAGACATGCGGGAACTCGGGCGCGTCGCGGCGCGCTATTTCGACGACCTCATCATTCGGGAGGACCGAAATCCGCGCGGGCGCAAGCGGGGCGAGACCGCCCAGCACGTCCTGGAAGGCGCCCGGGAAGCCATGAAGACCGGCGCCAGAGCGGGCAGCGTGGAGATCGTGCTCGACGAGATGGAGGCCACTCGTCGAGCCTTGGACCGGTCGCGGCCGGGCGACCTCGTGGTGCTCTGCGTGGACTATGCCACCGACGTTTGGAAGGAACTGGAGGGCAGGAAGTCCCTCGCCCACCCGCGTGCCCTCCCTCCCGGCGAGAGCGGTGACGGTCAGGTGGAGGGGCTCTCCGGCGACCCGGATCTGATCGAGTTCGGCGCCGGGCTGTAAGCGTCCCGGCCTCGGTTCCCTCCCAGCTTTCCGCCTGCGTACAATCCGAATACGGCGAGGAGGGGGCCGCGCGTCGGTTCCGCGGCTGGCTCATGGAAGTACGAATGAGGAACGCCGAGTTCGAGCCGGAACGTGCACGGCGCGTTCTCTGGACTGGAGTTCTGGTCTTCCGCGCGGCCTCATTCGTCTGGATGGTTCTGGCCAACATCCTCGCGACCGCACCCATTCGGCATCCGGTTGTCGGGTGGGCCGCGGTCGGACTCACGGGAGCGTGGACCGCCTATCTAATCTTGGTGTACTTCGGATTGGATCCCCGGGTTCCGGAAGCCTTTAGGCGCACTTCACTTGAGCGGTCGGGCAGGGATCGACCGGACGTTGTCTTGTGGTTCGACCTGGCCCTGGCGGCGGGTCTCGTCGTGCTATCGGGATACGAGGTGGACAGGAGTAGCATCCGAATCTTCTTCGCGACCACTTATCCGGCTAGCGCGGCCCTGGCGTGGGGAGCAGCACGAGGCCGTACGGCCGGACTCGTCGCTGGGCTCCTCCTCGGGGTCGGCCTGGCGTTGGAGCGCCAGGTCAGCGGCCTGAGCCTTCTACACCTCGGGAGGGATGACACTGTCAGCCTCCTGAACGGGGCCGTGTACTACCTACTGGCCGGCGGGGCAGCCGGAGTGGTTCGTCGCACCATCGACCAATCCGAGGAACAAATGCGAGTCATCGCGGAGGAGCGCGAGCGAGCCCGTGCCGAGAGGGAGCGGGCTCGTGAGCAGGCCTCCGAGGAGCGAGCTTCGGCCATGGCGGAGCGGGCAAGGGCGGAGGAGAAGGCCTCGTGGGTCGATTGGGTGCGCGAGAGGACCAAAGTAGACCTCCATAAACCGGTCATGAACAAGCTCGAACTGGCGGCTCGGGCACTGCGCCGGCTTGCCCAGCTGGACGTGGTGCCTGAGGCAGAACTCATATTGGAAGCTCAGCGACTCGAGGAAATTGCCGATCGGATCCGAGGGTTCCGAGACGAAATCATCAGCCCCACGCCGCCGAAGGAGGGCCAGGCGTCGTTGGAGGCTGCCATCCTGGAAGCCGCATCCAGCGTAGACGGCGCTAGCCCGGAAGTGGACTCGGCGGCTGTCACTGGGAGATGGCTTCCTGCGACGACCTGCGAGGCGGTCGCCAGGGCCGTGACGGAGGCACTGTTGAACACGGTGAAGTATGCGGGCCCCTGTCATTGCTGGATCCGCGCCGAGATCGATGCTGGAACCGCAGTGATCTCGGTGCGCGATGACGGCCGGGGATTCGTGTTCGATCGGGCGGAAATCATCAAGAGGACTGACCACATGGGCCTACGGGAGGAAATCATCGGCTGCATCGAGTCCATAGGCGGTTCTGTCGTCATCGCAGCGACCCCCGGGGCTGGCTCGGAGATCACCTTGCGCGTGCCGCTTCCTCCTTCTGTCGAGAATCCACCTCGGTGACCGAACCAGGCCAACCCGACTCCGCCACCGGAATCAGAGTCACGGGCCCTATCCGTGTACTAGTGGTCGACGACTTCGAACAATGGAGGAGGGAGGTCCGGGAGGAGCTCGCGGTCGACCCTGCCATCCAGGTAGTCGCCGAGGCCGGAAACGGTGAGGAGGCGATCGCGCGGTGCCGTGATTCCTTCCCTGATGTGGTCCTAATGGACGTCGATATGCCCGTAATGGATGGTGTGCAGGCGACCAGGGTTATCCATGAGGAAGCCCCGCACATCCGGGTTCTCATGGTCTCCGTGTTCGAAGAGGAGCAAACGGTAGTCGAAGCAGTGAAATCTGGCGCCTCCGGATACGTTTTGAAGGCAGCCCGAACGGACTTCGCTGGCTCCGTTCACCGCGTCTTCTCCGGGGAAGTCTTCTTCACTCGCTCGCTGGCCGAAACGCTGTTCAATGCGATCGGCCCCGGACGCACGTCATCGCCGAGTGTCGGCTTGACCGCCCAGGAGCAACGCATTCTCGGGCTCTTCTCAACGGGCTACCTCAGGTATGAGGACATCGCGAACCGAACAGGAATGCCGGTCGGAGCGGTCCGCAACATCGTCCAGGTCATCCTGGTGAAGCTGCAGCGCATGTATTCGAAGCGGTCTCTGCCCCGTGCTGAACCAGAGCGTCCGCTGCTCCGGTCCACCGAGCGGATCACCATCCGGAGACCCGGAGAGCCCCCGCCCCTGCCCAAGGAGTTCTCGATCGGAGCCAAGGTCTGGCTCACCGCAGTCGTGGCGGTGGCCTCGGTGGCGTTGTTAGTGATCGTGGCTGGACCGGCCGCCAATGTCCTCCAACGGTCCGATCTTCGGTTTCGAACATGGACTGGTCGCCACGGGGTCGCTGCGCTTCGCTCCGTGGCAAGGGCGGTTGACGTGCTGCGTTACGTCTGGGTGACCCGTGTCCTCCGATGGGCCGCCTTCCTCGTCATGGTTTCTTACCGGAGATGGCGACACCTGCTGATCTTCCTAGGATCGATCCTGCTCGTGGGGGCGTTCGCCTCCCTGGGCTCTCTCCGCCTGGTCCACGCCGGGGCCGGCCTGCCTGGGTTCGCCCATCCATCCCGCCCCGTAGCTGCCCTGGCCGTCACGGTAGTGGGGACGGCATACGCCCTGATACCGGGCGGCAGGTGGAGGCGCCGCGCCCTGGTCGTCGGCGGGGCTGGGGTGGTGGCCCTGGCCCTCGCTCGGCTGTATCTGGGGTTGGACTATCCCACCCAGGTCCTGGTTGCCGTCGTCGCCGGAGTGGCCACGCCTTTGCTCGCCTTCCGGATCTTCGCGCCGGACGTGAGCTTCCCAGTGAATTACCGACGTGGGCGAGCAGCCTGGCTGGATGTGAGCGGGGCTCGGGCTAAGGCCATCAAGCAAGCGGTGCGGGACCAGCTCGGGCTGGACGTGGCCGATGTCGAGCCGTTCGGACTCGTGGGAGCGGGCGGATCGACTCCCCTCCGGATCCGCCTGGCGGGGAAACCGGAAGCTCTCCTGTTCGGAAAGCTCTATGCGCTCAGCCACATGCGTGCCGATCGCTGGTACAAATTCGGTCGGCTCTTGCTGTACGGCGCTCTCGAGGACGAAAAGCCCTTCAACTCCGTGCGGCGCCTCGTCGAGTATGAGGACCACATGCTCCGCTACCTGCGCGACGCGGGGATCCTGGCACCCAAGCCGTTCGGGTTCGTCGAGATCACCCCGGACCGCGAGTACCTGCTCCTCACCGAGTTCCTCGAGGGATCGGAGGAGATCCGTGTGGTCGAGGTGGATGAAGGGGTCATCGATGAGGCCCTCGCCACCGTGCGGGCCTTATGGGAGGCGGGTCTTGCGCACCGAGACATCAAGCCTTCCAACGTGCTGGTGCGCGACGGGAAACCGATCCTCATCGACGCCGCCTTCTGCGAGATTCGGCCTTCCCCCTGGCGGCAGGCAGTGGACTTGGCCAACATGATGTTGGTACTCGCTCTCCGAAGCACCCCTCAGTCCGTGTACGCGGCGGCACGCAAGCATTTCACCGAAGAGGAGATAGCGAACGCTTTCGCCGCCACCCGCACCGTGACCATGCCTTCTCAGCTTCGAGCGATGATGCGAGAAGACGGCCGCGACGTGCTCGGACAACTCCGAAGACTGGCTCCTGAGCAGCGGCCTATCCCGATCCAGCGATGGACCGTCAGGAGGGTGGCAGTGACTGTGCAGACCCTGGTGCTGGCCGGCGCAGGCGGCTTCCTGCTGGCAGCTAACATCCGCCGGACCGGCCTCCTATGAATGGCACTTCCTTAGGAGCACCGTTTCTCCTTTCGTAAGGGTGACGTAAGGGTCCCGTAATGCCCGCTTCCTACAGTGGAGGATGACGCCCCACGAGCGGAAAGGGAGGTACTCCATGCGAAGAGTGATCGCGATCGCTGCGGTCGCCGGAGCGATGGTCGCAGTGCTGTCTGCGTCCGCCTCCGCCACGACGGGAAAGGGGATGCTCTTTCACGACGGCGATGTTGTCCGTACGGTGGTGAACCCCGCGCCGATTCCAAACGGCGGAACGGACCCGTTCTACAACGTGACCAATGGGGCCGAGGGCCAGTTCGGGATCGCCGGGGTAGCTCCTGGCGACGGGCCGTACCACGGCGGCGCTTGGGCCGTGAACCTGGTCACGTTCAATGAGGGTGTTGACCCATACCTTCTCACTTCGGACGAGGCGGTATTCGCCGCGGAGGCAGCTGGAGACGTGACCGTGACCCGGAACCCGGACGCGGATTTCAGGTGCCCGGTCCAGCCGTAACCTGAAGCGCTCGATCGAAAGATTCCTCGGAGAGAGGGCTCTTCGGAGCCCTCTCTCTGCTTCTCCACGTAGGATGCCCGCCGATGAAGGCGATGCGGACCGTCTCACCTACCCTGGTCCGGCGCATGGCCATCGCTCGCCAACGCCTCGCCGGGCCCGCCCAGGATCCCGATCGCAAAGGGATCCTCGAGGTGATTCGCGACCTCGGCTGCCTGCAGCTCGACCCGATCCGGGTGGTCGAGCGGAGCCACCTCCTGGTCCTGTGGAGCAGGCTGGGGAAGTTCGACCCGGCCGAGCTCGACACGTTGCTCTGGGAGGAGCGGCAACTGTTCGAGTATTGGGCACATCGGGCCTCGATCGTGATGACCGAGGATTATCCGATCCACAACCTGTTGATGCGTCGCTATCCCACGGAACGCTACGGGTACAGCCGCAGAGTGAAGACCTGGCTTCGTGAGAACGAAGCTCTGCGCCGCTACGTCATTCGGCGCATCCGAGAAGCCGGACCGCTCCGGTTGCGAGACTTCGAGGACCGCTCCCGGACCGGTTGGACCTCTTCAGGCTGGACCACCGGGCGGAACGTCGAGCGCATGCTCGACGTCTTGTGGACGCAGGGCAGGATCGTCGTGGCCGGACGGGCCGGAATCCAGAAGGTTTGGGACCTAGCCGATCGATGGTTTCCGCACTGGACCCCGAAGGAGCGGCTTCCCGAGCAGGAAATCGTTCGCCGGGCAGCGCAGCGTTCGCTCCGGGCCCTCGGCGTGGCTCGCGTGCGGGACATCGATCGCCACTTCACGGTGGGCCGGTACCCGGGACTCGCCAGGACTCTCGGCGATCTCGAGCGGCAGGGCATTATCGAGCGGATCCGGGTCATCCAGGATGGAGCAGAGTGGCTCGGTCCGTGGTTCGTACATGCGGAGGACATACCGCTTCTCGAGCAGCTCCAGGCGGGCGAGTGGTGGCCACGGACCACGCTGCTCTCACCCTTCGACAACCTGATCATCGAGCGGGCCCGGACGGAGCGGCTCTTCGGTTTCAACTTCCGCATGGAGATCTACGTACCCAAGGCTATGCGGCAGTACGGCTGCTACGTGCTTCCGATCCTTCACGGGGACAGGCTGATCGGCCGCGTCGATCCGGCCATGGATCGGAAGCGGGGTGTGCTGGTCGTGCACGCCATGCACGCTGAGCTCCATGCCCCGCTGACGCGAACGGACGGCCGGGCCGTGGCTCGTGCCATCGAAGGCCTGGCCGGCTTCCTCGGTGCGCGGGACGTGGAGTATCCGGGCGCGGTGCCGGAGAGGTGGCGAACGACGCTCCGATCAGTGGGGAGCAGGAGCTGGATCAGGAGAGCGGCGCCACCCCGAATCCCACGGTGAACCGCTTGCACCAGATCACCGCGCTCCGGTATCTGGAGAGGTCGACGTTCACGGGAAGGCGGTAGTTCTGATTGCCCTTGTTGCCCTTCAGCTTGCCGAGGTCCACGAACCGCTCGCCGTAGGCTCGAGCGTCCCCGCCGGCGGGCACCTCCGAGAGGTAGACGTGGAGATCCGGCCCATTCAGAGTGTCGAGGGACTCGAATCGGAGGATCACGGCGCCGTCTGCAAGTCTTATCAGAAGCGCCCGTCCGGCGGTGTGATGTTCCAGGCTCTTGAAACGGCCGCTGGCCAGAGTGGCCTGCACCGAACCCGGTGGTGCCTGCGATCCGGTCGGACCCGTCGAGGCACTCGGCTGCCCAACCGGAATCGTCTCGTTCACCGTCCTGTTGAGGAGGGCTTGCTGGGGCTGGAACCACACCAGGACGAACACCACGAGGGCCACCCCGAGGATCGCCCCCAGCACTGTGGCCTTCCGATGCCGGTGAATGAACGACCGAAGCCGCCCCGATCCATGTCGGGAAACGATCTTGCCCTCTCGGTTCACATCGGTCCTGGCCACGTCCGCCCTTCGGCCCCCCCGGATACACCTTCTCCATCCAGGGTATCCGGCGCTTCAGTCTCTCGACCTCCTCGCGCCATTACGAGTTGCTTACAGCTCGAGGAGAAGCATGGGTGGTGCCTGCGTGGGTAGTAGCTTCGATACGCGATGGGAGCCCAGCCGACCGCCGCCGCCATCGAGGTCATGAAGCGCCATCCTCGTATCCTCGTCGTCGAGGACGACCCAACTGTCTCCGACGTCGTCGCTCGCTATCTCGAGCGCGATGGCTTCGACGTGCAGACAGTCGACGACGGCATCTCTGCCCTCGATGTAGTTGCCGCCTCTCCGCCGGACCTGATGATCCTCGATCTCATGCTCCCGGGACTCGACGGTCTGGAGGTATTCCGCCGCATCAGGTCGTTCGCCCCCGTTCCCGTCATCATGCTGACCGCCCGAGGAGATGAACACGATCGAGTGATGGGACTGGAGCTCGGGGCAGACGACTACGTCGGGAAGCCGTTCTCTCCGCGAGAGCTGACTGCTCGCGTGAAGTCGGTCCTGCGGCGGGCCGAAGGAGGGGCTTCGGTGTCAGCCGGAGCTGGCCTGACGCTTGCAGCTTCCGATCTCGAGATCGACGTGTCGTCTCGGGATGTCAGCGTCGCGGGACGGCCGGTCTCCCTCACCGTTCGCGAGTTCGATCTGTTGGTGTTCTTCATGCAGCATCCTCACCAGGTCTTTCGACGGGAGGAGCTGCTCGATCACGTCTGGGGCTACACCTTCGGGGACACGTCGACGGTAACCGTGCACGTGCGCCGTCTGCGAGAGAAGATCGAGGTCGACCCGAGTGCCCCGGCGAGGATCCAGACTGTGTGGGGAGTCGGCTACCGATTCGAGCCGTGAGGAAGAGCCTGCGAATGCCCACCATCCGGACGCTCATCATCGTTGGCGTCCTGGGAGCGGCTGCCCTCACGGCCACGTCGATCGCGTTCGACATGCCCGCTGGGGCGGCCCTGCGCCTGGCCGGCATCGCCGGCGGCTCGGCCCTGCTGGTCGGGGTGGGCGGAACGATCCTTCTGTACGCCTTCCGCCGCCGGGCGCTGGGCATCCAGCTCACGGTGGTGGCGCTCGCCACGGTGGCCGCGGTCGGCGCGGGAGCCATGGCCGCAGCCGAGGCCATGTTCATCTCCCGGCATGACCTGCACACCCTCATGGTGATCCTCCTGGCCGCGGGGACAGTGGGAGGTATGGTCGCAGTTCTCCTGGGCAGCTGGGTGCGCGCGGCCGGCAGATCGCTGGGTGAGGCCGCTCGCCGCATCGGCGGGGGGGACCTGGGGGCGACCGTGGTCGAGCCGCCCACCGGTGAGTTCGCCACCCTGGCCCGCGAGCTCGACGCGATGGCCCGAAGGCTGGACGAAGCCCGGGGGAAGGAACGGGCTCTGGAAGCCTCCCGCCGTGAGCTCACCGCCTGGGTCTCTCACGATCTCCGAACACCGCTCGCGGGGATCCGAGCGATGGCCGAGGCACTGGAGGACGGCGTGGTGCGGGATCCAGAGACTGTCGGCCGCTACTACCGCACTCTTCGGATCGAGAGCGAAAGATTGGCCCGTCTGGTCGACGAGCTCTTCGAGCTGAGCGTGATCCATGCCGGAGCCTTACGCCTGCAGTTGGAACGCGTTTCGCTGGCGGACCTCGTCTCGGATGCGATGTCGGCTGCTACTCCATCGGCTCGAGCCCGAGGCGTCCGAGTCGAAGGGCAGCTCAACGGAGCCGGCCCGGAGCTGGAGCTGTCGCCGGCCGAAGTAGCCCGGGTACTTCGGAACCTTCTGGACAACGCCATCCAGCACACCCCGAGTGATGGGGCGGTTTGGGTGGAGGCCGGGGTTGACGGTATCGAAGCCTATGTTTCCGTGGCCGACGAGTGCGGAGGGATACCCGAGCCGGTCCTCGGTCGTGTCTTCGACCTCGCGTTTCGGGGAGAGCCGGCTCGAACCCCCGGGACGGACGGTGACCATGCCGGGCTCGGGCTCGCCATCGCCCGAGGCATCGTGGAGGCGCACCAGGGCACGATCACCGTGCGAAACGCCGGATCGGGCTGCCAGTTCACGGTCCGGCTGCCACTCTCCCAACAGGCCTGACCGGCTCACCGAGCTGGCCGAGCGGGGCTAGACCGTACCCGACGGGGTGCCGGGGGCGAACCTCGGGCGAAGCCTCCGGTAGGCCAGCCATGCCACCAGTACCACGAGCGCGATCAACGCGATCGGGATCACGTATCCAAGGCCGATCACGATGGCCGCGACCACCGCACCGATCGCATGGATGGCCTGGTGCCATGCCCGCACGAACGTGAGTCCTTCCTTCGGCCTGGGGGCGATCGTTGCTGCCTCAGCCATCGACAGGGTGATGGTGGACAGGTCCGTCTGATCGGAAAGCACCCGGAGCTGCCCGCGGATCTCTTCGATCGCCAGTTGGACGTCTTGGAGCGTGCGCTGGACCTTGAGGCTGTCCTCGATGGTCTTGGATTGTCGCATCAGCCGCAGGAGCACACTCTCCTGGGCTTCCCAATTGCGAAGCCGGGCCTGGAGATCGACGAATTGAGCGGTTACGTCCTCGCCCGAGATCTGCTCGCCCTTGATCGTTCCCAGGGCCTTCAGCTCCCCCATCGTGGTCTCGAACTGCGAAGCAGGTACCCGGATGACCAGCACGCCGGATGGGTGCTTGCCCTGGCTCGTCCGGGAGGACGAGATGAAACCCCCATGAGTGCTGGCGATCATCGCCGCCTGCTGGAACCTCTGCTCGAAGGAGTCCCTCCTCACCTGGACTGTCACGCTTGCCGTCTTGATGATCCTCTGGCTGATCCCGGGCAGCCGGAATTGGCTCAGGATGTCGGCTGTGTCGGCGAGTGGGGACGCAGCCGGGAGGGGAGCTGCTCCGCCGATGGCCCTGCCACCCTCTGCGGGCTCGACGGGTCCTGTGGTGGCCTTCCTCCCCCCTCCTCCGCAGGCGGAACCGATCAGCCCGGCCAGTGCCAGGAACGAAACGAAAGCGAAACGGAACTTCCTCCGGATGCTCACGAGAGCCCCTCCCTTACTTGGTTCCACGTTGGACGAAGCAGGATGGAGAGGCGTTCCCGCTCGAATCCGGTGACTCAGCGCCGAGGTCGAGCCCGCCGGACGAGCTGCCGCACTCTGTTCGGGTCGATCCGAACACAACCGCGTTCCTTCATCAACGCGAAGATCTCCTGGCGCTGATCCAGCGCTGTGACGGCGACGACGTCCCTTGGGTGCGAGGACTCCAACATCCACCGGAGGGCATGAAGCCCGTCTTCGAAGAGAGGAACCTCGGCGGCCCCGCCATCCGCCGCGCCTGCCCTCAATCGATCCCAGAGGTCCCGGCGCTCACGGCCCCGCAAATAGCGAAGGAGTTCGAAGACGGCGACGTGGTCGGCTCCTCGGGCGGCGATGTAACCCATGCCGTGGATGATCTCGTTCGTCCTGTCACCCGCGGAGGAGAAAGCCAGCCAGATCTCACCCGGCGGTGATCGAAGGCCCCGGCACGTCTCCACCAGCCCAGCCATCCCCGCCTCGTTGTGGGCGTAGTCGGCCACCACGATCCGCCCTTCGAGCTCGAACAGATTTGTTCGGCCCGGGTTGGTTTCGGGGTCCATGACGAACGTCTGCAGGCCCGTCGCGACCGCCTCCTCCGACAGGCCGATCCCGAGGGCCGCCGACGCCACTGCCATGGCGTTCTGGATGTTGTGGGTGGAGATCCCGGCCAGCGTCAGAGGGATGTCATCCAGGGGCAGGAGCGGATGAGACCGCATCCCCGCGGTCACGAACGTGAGCTGCTCATCGATCACGGTCGTGGCCCGGCCGCCTTCGGAGACCACTGCCCGGATCGCCGGATGATCGGGATCGAGGGAGAAGACCCATGGCTTCCCCCGGATGCCGCGTCGCATGGCCAGGACCCTGGGGTCATCGGCGTTCAGGACGTCCCATCCATCCGGCCGGGTGATGCGGGTGATGGTGGACTTCACCTCGGCCAGCTGGTCGAGCGAATTGATCCCGTGCAGGCCGAGGTGGTCGGCGGAGATGTTGGTGACCACGGCCACTGCGTTGTGCATCGTGCCGATGCCGCGCAGGAGGATCCCGCCCCGAGCCGTCTCCAATACGGCGACGTCGACGCCGGGCTGGGCCAGGGCCCGGGCCGCTCCTCCGAATCCCGAGTAATCGCCCTCCTCGACCAGCCCGCCATTGAAGTACACGCCGTCGGTCGAGGAGTAGGAGACGTCGAGTCCAGCCGCCAGTATCACGTGGGCCAGAGCCCGGACGGTCGTGGTTTTGCCGTTCGTCCCCGTGACCGCGATCACGGGGATCGGCGGATCGGGCACGGATGGGGGTGGGCCCGGGTCAGCGGCCTCGAGACGGCGAGTCGCCTCGCCCAACATGATGCGGAACGACCGCCTGGTTCGCAGGATCGCCCCGAGCAGCTGGGCGACCTCCTTTCCGAGGGCCTCGGCCGCGCTCCGGCGGCGCCACGGGAAGGCCACCACCACCCTGTCGTGTTCGGGACCCGGTCGAGATCGAACGGCGAGCGAGGTCCCGCCGGCGGAGGCCAGGGACCGGGTCACGTGCGCGGCCACTCGGGCCACGAAACGCAACCGGTACTGGGTGTTCGGGAGGCCGGGCCGGACACGGGCGTTCGACGAGGAATCTGGGGCTGTTCCGCGCAGGCCAACCGCGGCGGCCAACGAGGCCGCTCGAGCTTCGTCGAGTTGCAGCCACTCGGGAACGGCCAGGCTGAGCTTGATGGCCGGTCTCGTGAAGTAGAGGTTGGGCCCGTCGAGCACGCGAAGTTCGACCAGCCGGACCCCTTCGGCGACCTCCATGCGCAGAGGATAAGGACTGAGAGTGCCGCTGGATGCCCCCTAATTTCCATCTCCCTCCAGCGGTACCCTAGGAACGTATGAGTGAGCTCCAGGATGTGCTTCGCGCCATCGAGGAAGGCCGAACCCGGGGCGACCGAATGGCCCTTGCCACGATCGTCGGGGTCAAGGGCTCGACCTACCGGCGCGAGGGAGCGAGGCTCCTCGTCCCCGAGAACGGCAAGCCCGTGGGCACGATCAGCGGGGGCTGTCTCGAGGGAGATGTCCGCGAGGCTGCCAAGGAGGTGATGGAACGCGGGGTTCCTCGACTGATGCACTTCGACCTCACTGCGGACGATGAGGTCGTGTGGGGATGGGGACTGGGATGCAACGGGGTCATCGACGTCTTCGTGGAGCCTGCCGAGGGGGCCTTCGGGACGGCTGGAGCTGTCCGCCGTGCGGTGGAGGAGGGCCGACGGCTGGCGCTGGCCACGCTCGTCGGGACGGGAGAGTCGAAGGATCTCAGGGCCGGTGCGCGGATGGTGATCAACCCTGATGGCAGCTCGGATGGAAGTATCGGCGACGAGGACATCGAGGAGTCGCTGATCCGAGCCGCGCTGGAGGCCTTGGCGGAAGAGCGCTCGCGCACCATCGAGCTCGCCAACGGCGTTCGCGCCTTCGTCGAAGTCCTCGCGCCACCTCTTCGGCTGCTGGTATGCGGGGCAGGCCATGACGCCATCGCACTGGTTCGCTCCGCCGGCGGGCTCGGCTGGCGGGTGGAAGTGGTCGATGACCGCGCTTTTTTCCTCAAGCCCCACCGCTTCCCCGAGGCGACCCGATTCGTCCAGACAGAACCCATCGACGCGGCCGAAGCGGCCGGCGTGGACGACCGGACGTTCGTCGTGGTCATGAGCCACAACTTCCTGCGGGACAAGGACTATCTGCGTTCGTTCCTCGGAACCAGGGTCCGTTACATCGGGATGCTCGGCCCGTCGGCCAGGCTGGAGCGCGTTCTTACTCAGCTGAAGCGGGAAGGCTACGAGCCGAGCGACAACGACCTCGGGGTCGTCCACGGGCCGGCCGGCCTCGATCTCGGAGGAGAGGGGCCCGACGAGGTGGCCTGGGCGATCGTGGCGGAAGTCATGGCCGTATGGAATGGGCGGCGCGGTGGATTCCTGAAGGATCGGTCGGGTCCCATCCACGAGCGGCCCCGAGAGGAACAGGCTGTCGCTCCCGGAACGGGCTGAGGCGAAGCTGGAAGCCGGCTCGAGTCCCGGGTCGGTGCAGAACAGCCCTCATTCTCGCGACTTCGTCACCGGAATCATCCTGGCTGCGGGCACCTCGACCCGCCTGGGGAGACCCAAGCAGCTCCTCGATCTGGCCGGGAAGCCGGTGCTGCAACACGTCATCGATGTTCTCCAATCAGCGCCCGTCGCCGAGATCGTCGTGGTCCTCGGGCACCGGGCCGATGAGATCGCAGCCGCCGTGCCTCTCACCGGGCGCACTCGCTTCGCCGTCAACGCTGACTACTCCGCGGGCCAGTCCACTTCCTTTCGCACGGGACTTCGGGCGGCCAGCGATCGGTCACGAGCCGCGGTCATCCTGTTGGGGGACCAGCCCGGAATCCGCCTGGAAGCGGTGACGGGGGTGATCGAGTCCTGGCGGGGCGGAGGTGCAGGTGCCGTAGCCATCCAGGCCGTGTACCGAGGCGTGCCCGGCCACCCCGTTCTGTTCGATCGCTCCCTATGGCCGGAGCTCCAGCAGGTCGAGGGCGACGAGGGGGGCCGGGGGATCCTGGCTGCGCACCCGGAATGGCGAACTCTTGTCGAGATCGGTGGACAGCCGCCCCGCGACATCGACACCGAGGATGACTACGCGAGAGCCCGAGCCGAGTTCGAAGGCGTGTGACGCGGGCGCTTGCGACCTTGACGGCCTGCTCGGCAAACTGTCAGTATTTGCCCGAAGATCGGGGAATCCTTGAACGAACAGAGCCTCCAAGCCGCCAACGCATTCCTCCGGGTCGCCTCGGCTACCACGAGCCCTGGGGAATTCCTTGAGAAGTCGCCTGCCGACATAGGCAAAGAGGCGGGATTGCCCAATCCACTGGCGGTAGCCAGAGCGGTTCGGGCGCTTGCCGCCCGGCGGCGGCTCGAGGTCGAGGACGGGCGGTACAGACTGCTCGAAGATCGACCGCTCGACCCGGGAGAGCCCGAGTCCGTCCCCCGGGCTCCTCGCAAGCGCAAGACCAGGAGAAAGGGTGCGGCCCGGGGGGAGGCCCCGACCGGTGATCGCAGGCCGACCTATGCGGACCTCGGCCGGGCTGTCGTGGAGCGATTCATCGAGATGGGTCGGGAGACCGCGGAGGCGACCGCCTCAGCCGAGCACCTCAGGCGAGACGCCAAGGACAACAGGGCGGCTCGCATCGAAGCCGAGCAGCGAGCATCGAGGCTCTTCGAACGGGTCAAGGAGTTGGAGACGAAGCTCGAGATGGCCGAGGCCAACCTGCGTACCGTGCTGGCGGCGGCACGAGGACGGGGCGCCACCGCTGCCCCCACCGACAACGAGATGGAGGCACTCCTGCGAATCCTCAAGTCCCCCACCGGGACCGCCGCCGAGTCGGCGCCGGAGGATGGAGCCGAGGCCGCAGCCGAGTGACGCCGAGGGCGCGGGGGCTCAAGCAGCGAGGCGTTAGCCCCCGCCACAACGGGAGCTAGTCGATGACCCCCGCACCACCTTCACCGCCCGACCCCTTGACACTACGCAAGCTGGCAGAAGCCGCGCACGACGCCTATCTCGACGACCTCGTGGCGATGGTGAACGTCGATTGCGGCACGTACGTCCCAGCAGGGGTGAACGAGATCGCCGACATCATGCAGCGACGGTTTCAAGAGCGAGGGTGGAACGTGGAGCGTATCCCACACTCCCCAGCGGAGGGAGATCCTCAGCTCGGCGACCTCCTCGTGGCGACACTCACCGGGCCCGGGAGGAAGGGTCGACGCGTTCTTCTGGTCGGGCACATGGACACCGTGTTCCCCGAGGGGACCGCGGTGGAGCGGCCCTTCCGCACGGAGGGCTCGACCGCGTACGGCCCCGGCGTGTCCGACATGAAGGGCGGCCTGCTCGAGGGCTACTACGCCGTGTCGTGCCTCCTGGACGCCGGGTTCGAGGATTGGGGCTCGATCACCTACGTGTGCAATCCCGACGAGGAGATCGGTTCGCCGTTCAGCGGACCCTTCATCTTAGAGCGGGCGAAGGACGCGGACGTCTGCTTCGTCTTGGAGGGCGCCCGGGAGAACGGCGACATCGTCTCCTCTCGAAAAGGGGTGAGGGACAGTCGCATCGTGATCCGGGGCAGGGCGGCACACGCCGGCGTCGAGCCGGAGCGGGGACGATCGGCCACCCTCCAGGCCGCGCACACGACGATCGCCCTACACGACCTGAACGGCCGGTGGCCCGGGGTGACCGTGAACGTGGGGGTCATCCAGGGCGGCACCCGTCCGAACGTGGTCGCCGAGAAGTGCGAACTTCACGTGGACGTACGGGCGGTCACGGCGAAGGATTTCGCGGAAGCCCAGGCGGAAGTGGAGCGGCGGGCCAGAGAGACCGTAGTCCCGGACGTGACGGTCGAGGTGCTGACAGAGTCGGGGTTCCCTCCCATGGAGAAGACAGAGGGCACGGCCCGCTTGGTCGAACGGGCCAAGGCGATCGCCGCCGAGCTCGGGTTCGAGGTGAAGGACGCCGCCACAGGCGGAGCCTCGGACGCGAACCCCGTGGCCGGGATGGGCGTTCCCACCCTGGACGGGCTGGGACCCATCGGGGGAGCCGATCACGCGCCGGGCGAGTGGCTGGACCTCGAGAGCGTGGTGCCGCGGATGGCCATGCTCGCTGTGCTCATCGCATCATCTCCGTAGCGCGCTCATCCCGACCACACGGGCGAGATGATCGCCTCCATGGACTCCTCGATGAGGGCGGCCGGGTCTGGGTCGAGGGCCTTGCGCTCAGGCGACGCGTAATACTCCTCGTTCTTCGTCTCGAAGCTCTCCTCGCCCTCGTACGACACGATCCAGATGAATCGATCTTCGCCCCGGACCGTCCAGGCGCCCTCCACGGTAAACCCCATCTTGCGGCGGAGGGGAAGTACCCCCGACAGCCACTGCTGGACGAACTCGGCAAGCTTTCCCTCGCTGATGCGATACATGCGGAGCTGGGACACCTTGGCCACGTTTTCCTCCTTCGATACCCGCTCTCCCCGGGCTGCCCAGCGTAGCCCGCCCGCTACAGTTGAAAGGTGAGGCCGGCGGGCGATTCGGATGGAGCGGGGCTTTTCGGGCCGGACTCGGCCTCGTGGCAGGTGAACCGGGAGACCACAGTCCTCTTCGGAGGAGCCCGGGCCCTCCTGATGCAGGCGGCCCATCCTCTGGTCCTGGCTGGAGCTCGCCAGACCGGTTTCTACGAACGCAATCCATGGAAACGAATGGAACGCACGCTCCAACTCACCTTCACCCTCACGTTCGGGACCAGACAGGAGGCAGAGGAGGCCGCCCGCCGGATCAACCTGGTCCATCAAGACGTGCACGGCATCGATGCGGTCACTGGCCTGCCATACGACGCTTTGGATGCGGACCTCCTGCTCTGGGTCCATGCATGCCTGGTCGATTCGCAGCTCATGTTCGAACGCCTCACCGTGGGCAAGCTCGACGACGCCGGCAGGGAGCGATTCCACGTGGAGCAGATGGCAGGCGCCGAGCTACTTGGGCTGGACCGGGCGAGGATCCCATCAACGGTGGCGGGGCTCCGAGCCTATATCGACGGGGTGGTGGCCAGCGGCATCCTCACGATAAGCGACGACACTCGCAAGGTTGCCTGGCTGATCCGGCGTCCTCCCCGGGACGTCCCCTGGCGCCCCGTGCTCCGCCAGGTCGCGTGGTGGGCATTCGCCACGCTTCCCGCGCCCCTCCGGACCGAGTACGGGGTCAGGTGGAACCTGGCGAAGGAGCTTCGCCTTCGGACCAGCCTCCGTGCGTTGAAGGCGCTTCGGCCTTTCATCCCTGCCCGGTTCCGGGAGATCCTTCCGGCCCGGCGGGCAGCTGAGCGGGTGGCTGCATCTATGCCTCGGGTCGGGGCGTGAGTGGCTACTTCGGACTAGGTATGCTTGCGGCCGATGAGGGCTGACCACGCGCGAGGGGAGCCCCCAGAGCCCGTGCGAGATCTGGACTGGGGTGCCGATCAAGCCCGGCATTTCGCCGATCGGGCGGTGGATCTGTGGCAGGAATTCCTTGAACGTCTCCCCTCGCTCCCGGTGTCGGGGGCATGGTCCAGGGAGCAGGTGGCGGCTGGGGTGGTCCGCCCGGTGCCGCAGGAACCCTTGTCCGAGGACGAGCTGTTCGAGTACCTCCGGCAGGTGGTGTTCGACTGGTCGATGTATCCGGGGCACCCCCGGTTCATGGCCTATATCTCCGGCGCGGGCACGGTTCCCGGGGCGCCGGCCGACCTGTTGGTCGCGGGCTTGAACATGAACGCGGGTGGGTGGCGACTGGCTCCATCGGCGACCGAGATCGAGCTTGCGCTGATCAGATGGTTCGCCGAGCAGTTCGGGCTGCCGGCGTCGGCGGGAGGCCTGATGGTCTCCGGCGGAGCGATGGCGAACTTCGTGGCCCTGAAGGCCGCTCGGGACGTGAAGGCTTCATGGGACATAAGGAATCAGGGGGTGTCGGCGGGGCCACCTCTCCGGGTGTACGCCTCCGACGAGGTGCACGTCGTCACCGACAGGGCGGCCGACATGCTGGGCCTCGGGATCGACGCGGTCAGGAAGATCCCCGTGGACGGCGTGTATCGCATCCGAACCGACCTGTTGCGTAAGGCCATCGAGGAAGATCGCGGGGCCGGGTTCCATCCGATGGCCGTGGTCGCCACCGCCGGCACCGTCGCCACCGGTGCCATCGATCCGTTGGATCAGATCGCGGACCTGTGTGAGGAGCTCGGGCTCTGGTTCCATGTCGACGCCGCCTACGGCGGCCCCGCGGTCCTCGCGGAAGACCTCCGCCCGCAGTTCGCCGGGATCGAACGAGCCGACTCCATCGCCTTCGATCCGCACAAATGGCTGTACACACCCCACTCTGGGGGCTGCGTCCTGGTGCGAGATTCGTCGTACCTGGTGACGTCCTTCGCGGCCCTGGCCGCGTACGTCTACGAGGACAAGGAGCTCTCTGGGCACGGCATCGACCTGGGGATGATGGGGCCCCAGTTCAGCAGGGGGTTCCAGGCGTTCAAGGTGTGGGTCTCGCTGCTCGCGCATGGGCGGAAGGCCTATGCCCGACGGATCTCGCACGACGCCGAGCTGGCGCGCTACATGGGTGCCCGGGTGGAGGCACGGCCGGAGTTCGAGCTGGCCACCCCGGTTTCTCTGTCGATCTGTTGTTTCAGATACGTCCCCCCAAGGCTGGGCGTATCGTCCGACCGGGACGAGTACCTCAACCAGTTGAACCAGCGGCTGATGACAGAGATCCAACTCGACGGCAGAGCGTTCCTGTCGAATGCGGTCCTGGACGGACGGTTCGTCCTCCGGGCGTGCATCGTGAACTTCCGCACGGAGGCTGACGACGTGGACGCGCTGCTCGACGTGGCTGCAGAGCTGGGCGCAGGCCTCGATGCGGAGCTTCGCCCGAAGCCCCTCCGGGCCTCAGCGGGCTGAGGCCTGCTTAAAGCGAGAGGGGACGCAACCGGTAACTGGGCAACCACTCAGATGGCCAAACCAGGCTCAGGGGCCCGGTTCGGGCGGGCGAGGGCCCCGATCGCCTGCGGGTCAGCCGCTGGCGAGGGCCCGGCTGATCACGACCCTCTGGATCTCGGAGGTGCCCTCGAAGATCGTGTAGATCTTGGCGTCCCGGTACCACTTCTCCACCGGGAAGTCCTTGATGTAGCCGTAGCCTCCCAGGATCTGGACGGCCTGCTCGGTGACCCACACGGCCACCTCGCCCGCCTTCAGCTTCGACATCGACCCCTCGGCGTTCTCGAAGGTGCCGTTGCGGGTCAACCACGCCGCCCGGTGGGTGAGGAGCCGGGCCGCGTCGATCTCCATCGCCATGTCAGCGAGCTTGAAGGCGATCCCCTGGTTGTCGATGATCGGTCGCCCGAAGGCCTGTCGCTCCTTGGCGTAATCCAGGGCGAACTCGTACGCCGCGCGGGCGATCCCGATGGCCTGAGCCGCCACCGACGGCCGGGTCACCTCGAAGGTCTTCAGGGCGGCGGACTTTCCCGAGGCCGCTCCGTTCGCCCGGGCTCGCTCCAGCTTCGCCTCGAGCTTGTCGACCCCGCCGACCACGTTCTCCAGCGGGATCCTGCACTCCTGCAGGACCACCTCGGACGTGTCCGAGGCCCTGATGCCGAGCTTCTTCTCCTTCTTCCCCGCGCGGATCCCCTGGGTGTCCGGTCCGATGACGAATGCCGCCTGGCCCCGGTGCCCCAGCTCCGGATCGACCGTCGCCACGACCACGAACACGCTGGCCACCCCGCCGTTGGTGATGAAGACCTTCTGACCGTTCAAGACCCACTCGTCACCTTCGCGTCTGGCCGTCGTGCGAAGGGCCGAGACGTCGGACCCCGCGTTCGGTTCCGTGACACAGAGCGCGCCGACCTTCGGGTCATCCGGGGTCCCGAACATGATCGGCGCCCACTTCATGAGCTGTTCCTGGGTGCCGCTATAGGCCAGGGTCGCCAGGGGGAGCCCCGATCCCCAGATGCCCAGCGAGATGCCGGCGCATCCCCAGCACGTCTCCTCCAGGCAGATGGGGAACATGAGGCCGGTTGGATCGGCCGCCAGGGTCTCCATGTAGAACTCGACGCCGTACAGCCCGATCTCGGCGGCCTTCTTCACCACGGGCCAGGGGAATTCCTCGCTCTCGTCGTAGTGGGCTGCGACCGGGCGGATCTCCTTCTCGGCGAACTCGTGCACCCATTTCTTGGTTGTGAGGTGATCCTCGGAGAGCTCGAAGTCCATGTCGACCGACTCCTCCCGTGGGCCGTCTCGGCGCGGCCTTGCCGCCCAGGCTAACTTACTCCGCGGTAGGTTACCCGTCGGTAATAATACCCCAGATGGGTGGAAGCCAGTCCTCGCAATCGAAGACCGCCAGGCGGCGGATGCGGGCCCCCGAACGCAGGGCTCAACTCCTGGACGTCGCTCGCCGTGTGTTCGGCAACTCCGGCTTTCACGCGGTGTCCATGGAGACCGTGGCCAAGGAAGCCGGCGTCACCAAGCCGATCCTCTACGACCACTTCCCGTCGAAGAAGGACCTCTACCTGGCGCTGATCGACGCCGACCTGGCCATCCTCCACGAAGACGTGCGCAGGGCGCTCGACTCGCCCAAGGGCAATCGAGAGCGGATACGGGCCAGCTTCCAGGCGTATTTCGACTTCGTGGACGAGCACGCCGAGGGGTTCCGCCTGCTCATGCAAGAAACCGTCGGTGCCGAGGACGAGTTCCGGGAACACGTGGCGGAGGTCAGGGATCAGATCCTCTCCGAGGTGGCCGAACTGATCGTTCGGGAGTCCAAAGGACTCCTCAACCGCGAACACGCCGAGATCGTTGCCCTGGCCCTGATCGGAATGGTGGAGACGGTGGCCCAGCGAGACCCTGGCGGCCGGCCGGAGAGGCGCCATGAGGCGGTCGACGTCTTGGTTCGGCTCGCTTGGCGGGGTATCACGGAGCTGGCCTAGCCTAGGTCACCCCTCACTCCTGGAATCTTGTCGCGAGCCCCGCCGGAGGAGCGGCAGCCCGTACCAGAACCACGAGAACCACCCGGCGACCAGCGCCGTCGCGACGGCCGCCCAGAGGGCGCGGTAGAGGAAGTCGGTAATCAGGAACACCACGCCCAGGATGGCCAGGGCAAGGAAGGCGGTCCCCGCGATGGCCATCTTGTTGGCGGAGAACAGCATCCGCTCCTTGTCCTTTTGGCGGAACTGCAGACGGTGGTACGAGGACGGCGCGATGAACAAGGCCGTGGCCACCGCCGTGCACACGAACGCCCCGAAATAGACGCCCCGCTGAGCAGAGGTGACCTCGCGGAATCTCTGGCTGAACGGGAGGATCAGCAGGAAGGCGAACAACACCTGCACGCCGGGGAGCGCGACCCGCAGCTCGTTGAGGAGCTCGATTAGCTCCCGGTCCACACGCTCCTTGGGTCCTTCATCCGGCATGCGGTGACGGCCGCGCCTACAGGTTGCCCCGCTCGGCCTGCTCCCGCTCGATGGCCAGGAACAGCTCCTTGAAGTTCCCCAGGCCGAAGCCCCTGGACCCGTGGCGATCGATGACCTCGTAGAACATGGTTGGCCGGTCCTGGACGTTCTTGGTGAAGATCTGCAGGAGGTAGCCCTCCTCGTCCCGGTCGGCCAGGATGTTCAGGCGCTCCACGTCCTCCATGCTCTCGCCGATCTTGCCGATCCGCTTGCGCAGAGCCTCGTAGTAGGTCTCGGGAACCCGGATGAACTTGACTCCTCGGCGCCCCAAGGCGTCAACGGTCTGGATGATGTCCTTCGACAGCATGGCGATGTGCTGGACGCCCGGCCCCCGGTAGAACTCGAGGTACTCGTCGATCTGGCTCTTCTTCTTGCCGGGCGCGGGCTCGTTGATCGGCAGCTTCACTCGGCCCACCCCGTCCCACATGACCTTCGACATCAGGGCCGTGTACTCGCTGGAGATCTGATCGTCGCGGAAGTGGACGAGCTGGTCGAACCCGAGAACCTTTGCGTAGAACTGCGCCCATTCGTTCATCTTCCCGAGCTCGACGTTGCACACGATGTGGTCGATCAGTTCGATGCCGACCTCCGGGCCTTGGTCCGGGATGGCGGGCTCGGCCCGGTACCCGGGCAGGAACGGCCCCGAGTAATTGTCGCGTTCGATGAACGAGTGGATGGTGTCGCCGTAGGCCGCGATGGCCGAGCGGATCACCTTGCCACTCTCGTCCTCGATCGCGGTTGGCTCCAGGACACCTTTGGCGCCGTGTTCGATGGCGTACTGGTAGGCATACGTGGCGTCGGGCACTCGCAGCGCCACGTCCTTCACCCCGTCCCCGTGCCTGAACACGTGCTCGGCGATAGGGCTCTCCGGTCCCATGGCCCCGGTCATCACCAGCCGAGCATCACCCTGCTCCAGGAGATAGGAGGCTCGATCCCGGACCTTTGTCTCCGGGCCGCAGTACCCGGTCACCCTGAAGCCGAAGGCGTGGGTATAAAAGTGCGCAGCCTGTCGGGCATTGCCCACGTAGTACTCGACGTGGTCGATGCCCATCAGCGGCATGACATCCTCGTGGGTTTCGGTGGTGGGAGAAGACTGAACGTCCTGTGCCATCGTGGCCCTCCTCCTGCTCGTCTCCTCGACTATACCCCGGGTGAAACGGGGCCTCGGCGGCGCCTTCCTTGGGCCAGTTCGCACGATGCGGGGCGACTACGGCCAGGCGGCGAACACGGTGCCGTGTCCGTGCTCCGCCGCCACCGCGTAGCTTTCCTTGACTCGCTGTGCGAGCGTGCCGGAGCGAAGGTCTTCCGCCAGCGCCTCCAGGCCCTTGCGCCGGGTCTCCTCGTCCAGCCGGTACCAGAACGACGTGTTCCGCAGATAGGCGGGACCCGCGAGGGAGTTCGCGTTGATGTGCAGGGCATTGAGCGATCCATCGACCGTGTCCGTGTACACGTAGCGGTCGTGACGCACTTCGGAGAAACCAGCCTGCCTCAACAGTTCCCCCAAATCTGCGATCTCAGGCCTCCGCTCGATCTCGTCGGGGAGGCCGAAGTACTCGAAGACAAACAACGGGGCCAAGTTCTCCCTGGTGAATGCGGTGAGGACGAGGGGTCCCTTCCCCAGGATCCGTCGGCTCTCGGTCAGCGCAGTCGCGGGGTCTTCCAGGAGGTGGACGGCGTTGACCATGATCGCGCAATCGATGGATGAGCGGCGGATCGGCAGCCGTTCGGCGTCACCGGCAATGGCCCGGCCCGGACCGACCTTCCCCGGCACGCTCGCCAGCATGTCGATGGACGCGTCCAGCACCAGGACCCGAAACCCTCGGGCCTGGAACACCCGGGCGTAGTTGCCCGTGCCCCCGGCGATATCGAGAAGATTGCGGCCCTCGGCCGGGCCGAGGTACTTGGCTACCGACCGAACAACCGTGGGACTCGCGCCTCGCGTTCGGTCATATGTCCTGGCCTGGACGGCATAGTTGCCGGGTCGCGTCCGAGGATCGCCTCCTCCCATGGGAGCGAGAATCTCACGGAATCCCGGAGAGCCGCTCAGCCAGGCAAGCCCGGCGGTGGAGGCGGTTCGAACGGGGTGGGCGGAGGCACGGGGCCGGGACGGTGGGGCTTCGGCCTCCCGGGTGTGCCCAGATCCTCGAACGCCATGGCCACGGCCCAAAAGGCCCCCAGCCCCGCCGAGAACCAGGCCACCCACCTGAACTCCGATGGCATGGCCGGTACGAGCAGCGCGCAGATGAGGGCGGTCGCTGCGAAGAACAGGGTCCTGCGTCCGAGCGTCTTTGGCACGCCGCCCTCCTAGAACACCTTGAAGGGGAGGTAGGCGACCCACGCAACGGCGAAAGCCCCGGGGAGGGTGAGGATCCAGGCCCACACGACCCTTCCTGCCACGCCCCACCTCACTGCCGAGAGCCTCTGCGTCGAACCCACGCCCACGATGGCGCCCGTGATCGTGTGGGTCGTGGACACGGGGATCCCTGCGTGGGCGGTGAAGAACAGCGTGGCAGCCGCGGCGGTCTCCGCGCTCATCCCACTCACGGGGGTGAGTTTGGTGATGCGCGACCCCATGGTGTGCACGATCCTCCACCCGCCGGAAAGCGTGCCCAGGCCGATGGCCGCATGGGCGGAAAGAACGACCCAGATCGGTACGGTTGCCGTGGCGGGCAGATGTTTGGTGGCGATCAGCAAGGCCAGGATCACTCCCATGGTCTTCTGGGCGTCGTTCCCTCCGTGGCCGAGGCTGAACGCGGCAGCCGACACCAGCTGCATGCGCCGGAAGCCTCGGTTGAGCCGGTCGACCCGCTTGGACCTGTGGAAGGCCCACATCACCAGCACGAGGATGGTGAAGCCGAGCAGGAGCCCGATGATCGGCGAGAGGACGATGAACACGGCGATCTTGCGGAAGCCCTCTGCGATCAGCGAGTGCCATCCCGCCCGGGCCACTGCCGCCCCCGCCATTCCTCCGATCAACGCGTGGGAGGAAGAGGTGGGCAGGCCGAAAAACCACGTGATGACGTCCCAGGCGATCGCACCGATCAGGCCGGCGAAGACGACGGCGAGTGAGAAGACGTTCGGGTCGACTACCCCCTTGGCGATGGTGCTGGCGACGTTCGTCCCGAAGATGAGGAAGGCGATGAAGTTGAAGAAGGCGGCCCACCCAACGGCTAGGAGCGGCGTGAGCACTCGCGTCGACACGACGGTGGCGATCGAATTGGCGGCGTCATGGAATCCATTGAAGAAATCGAAGGACAGCGCGACCAGGATCAGCAGGACCAGGATCACCGGGATCCCTCAGGCGTGCTTGAGCACGATCGATTCCAGGGTGTTCGCCACGTCCTCGCAGCCGTCGATGGCCGCCTCGAGCTGGTCGACCAGATCCTTCCATTTGAGGACGTCCATCGCCTTGTACTCCCCCGAGAACAGCTTGGCGACGGTCTTGCGGTAGACGCGGTCGCCTTCGTTCTCCAATCGGTTGATCTCGACCCAGTACTTGTCCAGGCCGGCGAACCCACGGATCTCGGACATGGCCTGCTGAACCTGATCGGCGGCTCGCGACAGGACCTCGGCCTGCTGCCTCATCTCCGGCAGGATGTTCTCGATCCTGTGCAGCACGAGCAGGTCGGATACCGCTTCGATGGCGTCAAGGATGTCGTCGAGGTTGGACGCCAGATGGTGGATGTCCTCCCGGTCGAAGGGAGTGACGAACGTCGTATTCAGCGCCCTGATGATCTGGTGCGTGATCTCGTCGCCCTCGTGTTCCCTCTGGCGGATCTCCGCGTGGGCGGCCTCGGGATCGTGGAAATCCGTGAGGAGCTTGGCCAGGAGGCGAGCGCCTTCGGAGAGGTTGGCCGCCGCCTTCTCGAACAGGTCGTAGAAGCTCTCTTCCCTCGGCAGGATCTTGAGTCTCAACTCGATCTCCCGTCTTATGGCGTGAGGACGGGGGAACGGATAACAGATCGGCCCTCGGCTGTCCAGCCAAGAGTTCAGTCGACGAACTTGTAGCCCAGCCCCCGGACGGTCAGGAGGTGCCGGGGACGATGCCGGTCCTCCTCGACCTTCTGGCGCAGCCGCTTCACGTGGACATCCAGGGTCTTGGTGTCTCCGACGTAGTCGATACCCCAGACTTCGTCGATCAGGTATTGACGGGTGAGGAGCCGCCCCTTCCTGGCCAGGAACAGCTCCAGGAGCTCGAATTCCTTGGGAGTCATGGGTACGGCCTTGCCCCTGACCAGTACCTCGTGGCGCTCCGAGTCCAGCTCGACTGGCCCCCCGGCCAGCTTGCCCGGCAGAGGAGCCTGCGGCGGGATCGCCATTTCCGCCCGGCGCAGGTGGGCGCGCACCCGGGACACCAACTCTCGCATCGAGAACGGCTTCGTCACGTAGTCG
>WNGE01002611.1_pt1 | contig 27546 bp, 27 predicted proteins | sample 5400651 | NCBI WGS metagenome assembly WNGE01 (sample SAMN13153370, study PRJNA577476) | soil metagenome | isolation source: 60 cm soil or saprolite under grassland replicate 2 | place: USA:California | collected 2016-06-15 | reverse complement strand
AGGGCAGCAACGCGATCGGCGCCTTCGCGACCGCGACGGGCCAGAACAGCTTCGCGAACGGCGACTTCGCGACCGCGACGGGCCAGGGCAGCATCGCGAATGGCGCCCAAGCGACCGCGACGGGCCACCTCAGCCAAGCCCTCGGCGAGCGCGCCACCGCCACCGGCCGGAACAGTATCGCGGCTGGCATCAGGGCGACCGCGACTGGCGATAACACCTTCGCGCTGGGCAACTTCGCGACCGCGACCGGCCAGTTCAGTATCGCGGATGGCGACTTCGCGACCGCGACGGGCCAGGGCAGCACCGCGAATGGCTCCTCCGCCACGGCAACCGGCCAGTTCAGCACCGCGAACGGCGCCAATGCGACCGCGACCGGCCAGAACAGCGTCGCCAACGGCGCGACCGCGAGCGCGTTCGGGCAGGGCAGCACCGCGAACGGCGGACGAGCGACCGCGACGGGCCAGAGCAGCGTCGCGAACGGCGCCTTCGCGACCGCGACGGGCCAGTTCAGCACCGCGAACGGCGCCAATGCGACCGCGACCGGCCAGAACAGCGTCGCCAACGGCGCGACCGCGAGCGCGTATGGCCAGGGCAGCCTCGCCAACGGCGCCGCCACCACCGCCATCGGTCAGGCCAGCACCGCCAATGCCACCGGCGCGACCGCGGTCGGCCAGGGCTCCACTGCGAGCGGCACGCGCGCCTTTGCCGGCGGCATCGCCGCCACCGCGAGCGGGGCATCGGCGGTGGCGCTCGGCGACAGCGCGCTCGCGAGCGCATCGGGCGCGGTCGCGGTTGGCCTTAACGCCGCGGCGACGGGAACGAATGCGATTGCCATCGGCAATGGCGCAGTGGCGACCGGCTCGGTGGCGCTCGGCGCCGGCGCGTCTGCCGCCAACGGCGGCGCCGCCTTCGGCGACAACGCCATCGCCACCGGGACCAATGCGACAGCTGTCGGCCCCGGCGCCTCGGCGACGTTTGCGAATTCGAGCGCCTTCGGCAATGGCGCCACCGCCACCGCCGCCAATCAGATGGCATTCGGCACGGCGTCGAACACGTACCGGATGCCCGGGCTCACCTCGGCGGCGAGCCTCGCCGCGCAGTCCGGCCCGACCTACGTCGTCACCACCGACGCAAGCGGCAACCTCGCGGCGACGAGTCTCAGCATACCGGACATTTCCGGCCTGAACGCGAACGTGGGCGCGTTGCAGCAGAACGTGCGCCTCCTCCAGGAGAACCTGCAGCACGGATTGAACCAGGCCTACGAGGGCACCGCGATCGCCATCGCCATGGGCGGCGCGGCGCTGCCGGACAACAAGCGCTTCGCCGTCACCACCAACTGGGGCAATTTCCGCGGCACCAACGCCATGAGCCTCGTCGCCCAGGCGCGCATCAGCAACAACGTCGTGGCCAACGCTGGATTCGCCGGCGGATTTCAGTATGGTGGCGTCGGCACTCGGGCCGGTTTGACCTTCGCGTGGTAGTCGCCCGTGTCCCGGATGCGGTGCAGCGCGCAGCGGTGCACCGCTGATCCGAGACCGTCACGGACCGGACGATCCCGGGTCAGCAACGCACCACTTCGCTGCGCTTCGTGCTGCGATGCGCCCCGGACACGCGCGTACGAGCATCGGAATCACAATACTGGATCTCACGGATCAACGTGACCGGAACAGGCTCCAACCGCTCGTTGCCCCGCCTGCTGGCGGCGGGCATGATTGCCGTCGCGAGCCTGGCGGCGGGCGTCATCGTCGTCATGAGCTTGTCGGGCACGCAGTCCCAGCCGCCGGCGCCCGCGCCGGTCAAGATCGCGCAGGCCGGGGAGCCGGTGCAACTCGCGCAGGCGCAGGCGCCCGCGCCGAAACAGAGCGCGCCCGCACCCAAGCAGCAGCCGCAACAACAACCGCCGGCGCCGAAGCCCGCGCAGATCGATCGCAACGGCGTGCTGATTCTCATCCGCTCGACGCTGCTCGCGCTCGACCAGGCCAACAAGACCGGCAACTACACGGTGTTGCGCGACCTCGGCTCGCCGGATTTTCAGGCCAACAGCGCGGCGCAGCTCGCCGAAATCTTCGTCCAGCAACGCCGCGACAACGTCGACCTGTCCGGGGTGGCGGTGATCGAGCCGCAGCTTACGCTGCTGCCGCAGATCGAGGCGAACGGCATGATGCATATGGCGGGCTTCTTTCCGTCGGTGCCGACGCAGGTGAATTTCGAGTTGCTCTATGCACCGGTGGGCGGGCGCTGGAGGTTGTTCGGGCTTTCGGTCTCGTTCGGCCAAGCGGCGCCTGCTGCGCCGCAGCCGTCTGCCCCCGCCGCCCCGCAGGCGACCGCACCTGCCGCGCCCGCAAGGCCGAGCCCTCCCCCTGCGCCGAAGCAGTGACATGCGGCCATGCCGAGCTTCACGTGTCCCGGACGCGATGCAGCGCGAGCGTTAGCGAAGCGGTGCATCGCTGATCCGGGACCGCCACAGACCGGAACGGTCCCGGGTCTGCAGCGCATCACTTCGTGCTGCGCTGCGCCCGGGACACACTACTGGCTGCTCAGCCGCTCAGTCCCCCAACGAGGCGACCACCCATGCTGCCTGATTCAGCCCTGAAATCGATGCGCGTGATGTTCGCGACCCCCTGCTACATCTCCGGGGTCAGCATGAACTATGTCGCGAGCATATTCAGCCTGGCCCTCGACAGCACGCATGTCGGCCTTCCCTGCATCCTGCATATGCACAGCGAGAGCCTGATCACGCGCGGTCGCAACAAGATCGTGATCAAGTTCCTGTCCGAGGAGTCGTTCACCCACCTCTTCTGGATCGATTCCGACATCGCATTCAACCCGCAATCGGCCTTTCGCCTCTTGCTTGCCGACAGGGACGTCGCCGCCGGCGTGTATCCGATGAAGACATTCAACTGGCCGGCCGAAGGCGTTCCCGCCGGCATGACGCGCAAGCAATTCGAGACCGCGTATACCGATTACCCGTTCAATCCGATCGAGCACGGCAAGACTCGCGTCAGCCAATACGCCGACAGCGACGGCTTCGTCGAGGTGGCGGAGGCGCCGACCGGCTTCATGGTGATCAAGCGCCACGTGTTCGCCGCGATGATGAAGCACTATCCGGATCTCAACTACGTGCCCGACGGCCCGCCCAACAATCCGCAGGCGCACCTGCACTGGCGCTTCTTCGACTGCATGGTCGATCCCGATTCCGGCAGATATCTATCCGAGGACTACGCTTTCTGCCGGCGCTGGCGCGACATGGGCGGCAAGATCTGGGTCGATCTCGACTGCAAGCTCATGCATCTCGGCCAGCATCTGTTCGGCGGCGATCTTGCCGAAAGCCTGCGCGTGCAGGGACGCTGGTGAGGCGGATGCTCTAATGCAACCGGCCTGCCGCTAACTCCAATCGTTGGGCGACGCCGAGCAGTCGCTTGTCACGCCGATCCCGCACGCCTGCGCCGGGGCCCTTTGAGATTGGGCTCGCTGCCACCCAGACGCGCCAGTCTGCGGGCGCACTCGCGTCCGATCAGCGCCTTGAACGCCTCGCGAACCAGAGTGGATTTCTCGCGCAGGCCGGTAAGCGCCTGTGCTTTGGCCAGCAATTCGTCATCGAGAGCAAGCGTGGTGCGCATCGGGCTGACTCCAGAGGCACGGATTTGTCATCAAATGATGCCTATTTCAATGCCGACGGAGCGGGTCAACGCCATGGCGCCAAATTAGGGCCGTGTCCCGGATGCGGTGCAGCGCGAAGCGCTGCACCGCTGATCCGGGACCGTCACGGGCCGGGACGATCCCGGGTCTGCAGCGCACCGTTACGCTTCGCTTCACGCTGCGCTGCGCCCGGGACACCGCTTAACTCAGCACTCAGGGGGTCAGAGCTGCTCCGCCGTACCGTCGCCCTGCACAATGGCGATGTAGCGCTCGACCGAGCGTTTGACGGCGTTTTTGCCGCCGCGCGGGATGACGCCGCGATCGAAGAACGCGCCGTAGACCGCGTCGAACGCAAACGGCTCGAGCGTCGTCCAGATGCGCGCCACCGCCGCGCCCGAGAGCGGAATAAGGTTGGGATAGCTGCGCATGAAGCTCACGTAATTGCGGTCGGGGATCAACTGCACGATATCGCCGCTCAAGAGGGCGCCGCGCCCGTCTGCGCCCGCCGCCCAGTGCAGCACGGTGCCGCCGGCAAAATGCCCGCCGCAGCGGATGAGCGTGATGCCGCGCGCGAGCGGCAAGGTGTCGCCGTCCCACAGCTTGATCGCCGGATCGGGCCGCATGATCCATTGCCGATCGGCGGCGTGCAGATGGATGGGAATGCCGCCGAAGGCGCGGCTCCATTCCACCATGGTGCCGTAATAGTGCGGGTGGGAGATGGCGATGGCGGAAAGCCCGCCGAGTCCGTTCACCAGCTCGATCGTTGCGGCATCGATGAACGAGATGCAGTCCCACAGGATATTGCCTGCTCCCGCGCGCAGGATCAGCGCCCGCTGGCCGATGGCAAATTTCGGCACCGTCCCGACCCCGATCAGCCCGGGCTCGTACTGCTGATAACAATTGAAGTGGCCCCGCGCGAGCTTGTCGAGCGTGGTCCACCGCTGGCCGCCGGCAGGCACGAATTGGCGCTCGTCCTCACAGATCGGACAGGCCGACGGCGGATGCTCCGACGGCGTGAATTGGCTGCCGCAGGTCTCGCAGATGAAGGCGGGCATCGCACCACCGCGGACGTTGATCCGATGCGCTTTGTGCTTCAGCGCGGCTCCGGGCGCAACGCCGTTGCGTGCGTGTCGGTCATTGCCGCTGCCCCTGCCGACGCAATGCGACGCACGAGACACGGGCCGGCACGGAGGACAGAAATTGACTGTAAAGGCCGCTCGGGGGACGCTCTAGACCTTGACCAGCGGCACCTTCGGCACCGAACCGCGCGGCGACGGGCCGCCGCCTTTCGGTCCGGACGGCTTGCGGCGGGGACTGCGCCGTTTGCGCTTGGCCTCGGGGATCTTCTCGGGCTTCGGCGTGACCGGTCCCTCGAGATATTCGAAGCTGAGCTTGTCGAAGCCGGCTTCATCCTTCACCGTGATGACGCGCACATGGCCGCCAGCCTTGAGCTTGCCGAACAGAACTTCGTCGGCGAGGGCCTTCTTGATGTTCTCCTGAATGAGGCGCGCCATCGGCCGCGCCCCCATCTGCTCGTCATAGCCATGATTGATCAGCCACTTGGTGGCCTCTTCCGACAGCTCGATGGTGACGTCGCGGTCGCCGAGCTGCGCCTCGAGCTGCAGCACGAATTTTTCGACCACCTTGGCGATGATCTCGGGAGTGAGATGCGCAAAGGTGATGATGGCATCGAGCCGGTTGCGGAACTCCGGCGCAAACAGCCGGTTTATCGCCTCGACGTCGTCGCCTTCGCGCTTGATGCGGGTAAAGCCGTAAGCCTGCCGCGCGAGGTCGGCCGCGCCGGCGTTGGTGGTCATGATCAGGATCACGTTGCGGAAGTCGACCTGCTTGCCGTTGTGATCGGTGAGCTTGCCGTGATCCATGATCTGCAGCAGCACGTTGAACAGATCCGGATGCGCCTTCTCGACCTCGTCGAGCAGCAGAACGCAATGCGGATGCTGGTCGACGCCGTCGGTGAGCAAACCACCCTGGTCGAAGCCGACATAGCCCGGCGGTGCGCCGATCAGCCGCGATACGGTGTGGCGCTCCATGTATTCGGACATGTCGAAGCGGATCATCTCCACGCCCAGCGCGATCGAGAGCTGTTTTGCGACCTCGGTCTTGCCGACGCCGGTCGGGCCCGAGAACAAGTAGCAGCCGATCGGCTTTTCCGGTTCGCGCAGCCCCGCACGCGCAAGTTTGATCGAGGCCGAGAGCGCGCCGATCGCCTTGTCCTGGCCGTAGACCACCTGCTTGAGCGTCTGGTCGAGATGCTGCAGCACCACGGCATCGTCCTTGGACACGGTCTTCGGCGGAATCCGCGCCATGGTCGCGATGGTGGTCTCGATTTCCTTGATGCCGATCGTCTTCTTGCGCCGGCTCTCCGGCAACAGCATCTGCGCCGCGCCGGATTCGTCGATCACGTCGATGGCCTTATCCGGCAGCCTGCGGTCGTGGATATAGCGCGCGGATAGTTCGACCGCCGCCTTGATCGCCTCGGAGGTGTATTTGAGCTTGTGATAATCCTCGAAATAGGGCTTGAGACCTTTGAGAATCTCGATCGTATCCGGAACCGTCGGCTCGTTGACGTCGATCTTCTGGAACCGACGCACCAGCGCGCGATCCTTTTCGAAATACTGGCGGTACTCCTTGTAGGTGGTCGAACCGATGCAGCGCAGCGTCCCGGAGGCGAGCGCCGGCTTGAGCAGATTCGAGGCGTCCATCGCCCCGCCGGAGGTGGCGCCCGCCCCGATCACGGTGTGGATCTCGTCGATGAACATGATCGCGCCGGGATAGGCCTCGAGCTCCTTGATCACCTGCTTGAGGCGTTCCTCGAAATCGCCGCGGTAGCGCGTGCCGGCGAGCAGCGTACCCATGTCGAGCGCGAATACCGTGGCGTTCCTGAGCACGTCGGGGACTTCGCCGTGCACGATCCGTCGTGCCAGGCCCTCGGCGATTGCGGTCTTGCCGACGCCGGCGTCGCCGACGAACAGCGGGTTGTTCTTCTGCCGGCGGCACAGCACCTGGATGGTGCGGTTGATCTCCGAATCGCGCCCGATCAGCGGATCGATCCTGCCCTCGCGCGCCTTCTTGTTGAGGTTGATGCAATAAGCCTCGAGCGCGTCACCCTTCTTTTTCGTCTCATCGCCGGTCTTGGTATCGGTATCCTCGTCGGCGCCGCGCACCGGGCGCGCCTCCGACATGCCCGGCCGCTTGGCGATGCCATGGCTGATGTAATTGACGGCATCGTAGCGCGTCATGTCCTGCTCCTGCAGGAAATAGGCGGCATGGCTTTCGCGCTCCGCAAAGATCGCGACCAGCACGTTGGCGCCGGTCACCTCCTCGCGGCCGGACGACTGCACGTGGATGACGGCGCGCTGGATCACGCGCTGGAACCCGGCGGTCGGCTTTGAGTCCTCGTTACCGTCGCTGACCAGGTTTTCCAGCTCGCTTTCGAGATAGGCGGTGAGGCTGCGGCGCAGCTTGTCGAGGTCGACATTGCAGGCGCGCATGACCGCCGCGGCATCCTGATCGTCGATCAGGGCCAGCAGAAGATGTTCGAGGGTCGCGTATTCGTGATGACGCTCGTTGGCCAGCGCCAGGGCGCGGTGCAGGGACTGCTCGAGATTGCGCGAAAACGTGGGCATGTCAGCTCTCGTGATAACGCGTTATATAGTCCCGGCGTTCCTGCTTTTCCATCGTCGCTACTTTTTTTCCATCACGCATTGCAGAGGATGCTGGTGTTTGCGGGCAAAGTCCATAACTTGCGTCACTTTGGTCTCGGCCACCTCGTAGGTATAGATTCCGCACTCGCCGATGCCATGCTGATGCACGTGCATCATGATGCGATGGGCGCTCCCGTGATCTTTGTTGAAGAAGCGTTCGAGCACGTGGACCACGAACTCCATCGGCGTGTAGTCGTCGTTCAACAATAGCACGCGGTAGAGGCTGGGCCGCTTGGTCTTCGTCTTGGTCTTGGTGATGACCGCGGTGCCGGGCGCCCCTCGCCGTTTGTGGTTGTCCTCGTCTCCCAGACGCGGGGCGTTCGGACGGTTGGCGGCGCTTGCGGTCATTTCGGTCGGTCGTCGGTTCATGGGTACTTTACGGGTCAGGACGTGGCGGCTTTGCGGCGCCAATACGAAAGTACGGTTGATGCATCATAATAAGGACAGCGCCGGCTCGGTTCCAGATCGTGTATTGCCCCGAATCGTAGGGAATTCTGGCGCATCTCGATTTGCAAATCCCGTGCCGGCCCGTCCAAGCCCCTTCAATCGACCGACTCAATTACGGACAATTCGGGGCAATCTCATCGGAAAACTGCGGATTTCTCGCAACACTTCGAGCCGCGCGGCCCTGATCTGCACCAGGCAGGCGCAATGTGCTTTTAAGTCTCGCCGGCCGCTCGGCCGCGATCTCGCTCAATTGAGTTGCCGAGCTCCACGCACGGCACCAGAGCCGCACGGCAAGAGCGTCGCAACGGGCCGAACGCAACCTTATGGGGCAGCGCGGCGTTTTGCCTGCGCCCGCACGTGCGAGCCAGGCTGCGTAACGGTCTGGCCTCACCCGCGGCTGAGGAGGTCGCTCCGGCATGAGCATATTCCGGCGATGCGCGTGATTCGCCCGCGCGGAGACAGCGACAGGCAGCGCGCGCTATGCCGTGCGGCTCGACCGCTCGCGGTAAGGACGTGACGGTCGCGGCAGAGAAACGGCGCCGCGGCGCCCTCGCCGGCGTGCCGCGCATGGTGCGCCAGCTTGGCCCCGGGCTCATCACAGGCGCCTCCGACGATGATCCTTCCGGGATCGGAACCTACGCCCAAGCTGGCGCGCAACTCGGGTTCGGCATCGGATGGACGATGTTCCTGACGTTTCCGCTGATGGCGGCGATTCAGGAAATCAGTGCACGCATCGGCCGCACGACGGGGCATGGAATTGCGGGCAACCTGTGCCGCCATTACCCCGGCTGGTTGTTGTACTCAGTCGTCACACCTCTGTTCTTGGCCAATACCATCAATATCGGCGCCGACCTCTGCGCCATGGCGGATGTGGTGAAGCTCCTGATCGGGGGGCCCGGCGCAGTCTATGCCGTCGCCTTTGGAGCAATATGCGCCTTGGCGACGATAGTCATGAACTACGCCCACTACGTTCGCGTGTTGAAGTGGATGACGCTGAGTTTGTTCACCTACGTCGCCGCATTATTCGCCGTCAGTATGCCTTGGGGCGAGGCTCTGCTCGGAATCCTGGTGCCTAAACTCGCGTTGAGCAGCGAGTTCTTCACCACTCTGCTCGCCATCCTGGGCACGACCATTTCCCCCTATCTTTTTTTCTGGCAGGCCTCGCAGGAAGCAGAGGACCAGCGCGTGGACCGTCGTGCAAAGCCGCTGGTGAAAGCACCGTGGCAAGCATTCGGGGCTTTCGGGCGCATTCGCGCAGACACGCTTACGGGAATGGCGTTCTCGAATCTCATCGCGCTGGCGATCATCCTGACAACCGCTGCGACCCTCAATAAGGCGGGCATCACCAGCGTGGAATCCTCCACGCAAGCCGCCGAGGCGCTGCGGCCAATCGCGGGCGAATTTGCGTTCGTCATATTCGCGCTGGGCATCGTCGGCACCGGACTGCTCGCCGTTCCCGTGCTTGCCGGCTCGGCCGCTTACGCGATCGGTGAGGCGTGCAAATGGCCGATCGGTCTCTCGCGCAGGCCCGGCGATGCGGCGGCGTTCTATTCGACTTTGGCTGGGTCCACTGTGCTCGGAATGACGATAACGCTGACCCCGATCGATCCCATCAAAGCGCTGTATTGGACTGCGGTGATCAACGGTCTGGTCGCCGTCCCGGTGATGTTTGTGATGATGATCATGACGGCGCAGCCTCGCGTCATGGGTAAGTTCACGATCAAGGGATGGCTGCGGTGGCTCGGATGGGCCGCGACGCTTGCCATGGCGGCTTGCGCGCTGGGCATGATCGCGCGCTGGATTGTCTAGCGCACGTCTGCCACAGCACGATCGTTTCAAAAAATAAAGCCCGGCTCGAGCAGCCGGGCTCTTTCATCCGCGCCGAAGCGCGACGTTACTTGGCCGATGCGACCTTGCCGAAGTGGCTCTCGAACGGCTTGTAAGCCTCCTTGGCGAGATCGGTATAGAGCTCGCCGAGCTTGCTCGCCTCCGCAACGAAGCTCTCATAGGCGGTCTTGGCGTAGTCAGTCTGGACCTCGATCGCCTTTTCGAGCGACTTCGCACCGATGAGTTTCTCGGTCGCGGCGGCAGTTTGCTCGAACACCGTCTTGGAATAGTCCGCGATCTCGACCGTGATCGCCTGCAGGCTCTTGGAAACCGCGCCGAAAGACTTCAGCGTTGCATCCATATTGTCCTTACCCAACTTCTGCACGTCGTCGATATTCCTGACCATGTCGTATCTCCCGGCAGCGTTGCCGATTGCGTATGACTCCCACATGTCTCCAGCCAGCCAGCCGGATTGGCCCTGATATATTGCACTGCACAAAAATGTCAAGCATTTTTTTGCACTGCAATATGGTAGCGGCGTCCGGCACTTAACGGTTTCGCAAGCGACCTGACCTATTATTCCGGACGTGCCGCCAGCGCGGCAGAGCCATCCGTCGCCTGGTTCTAAATCAGAAGCGGGGCAGGCCAAAAAGGTCGGAAAAACTTCAGAAAACCGCCCTTTTTGACTCGTCCAATCGCTTCACCTCGGCACGACAGGGGTGTCAGCGCTTCGCACGGAGCGCGAAGGGGAACGAGGACGGGGGAACTACCATGCTGCGGATCCGGACCGGAGCCCGTGACGGGCTTCGTTGGGGTTTGTTCGGTTTTGTCGCTGCTGTTCTGACGCTTTCAAACAATCCAGCCCAGGCTGCCCCTTACGCCGACATTGTCGTCGACGCCAATTCGGGTGCCGTCCTGCATGCCACCAATCCGGACGCACGACGCCATCCGGCGTCTCTCACCAAAATCATGACGCTTTATCTGCTGTTCGAGCAGCTCGAAGCTGGCAAACTCAAGCTCGACAGCGCGCTCAAGGTGTCGGCGGAAGCCAGCGGGCAGACGCCGACCAAACTCGGCCTCAAGCCCGGAACCACTCTCACCGTCGAAGATGCGATCAAGGGCATGGTTACGCGCTCTGCGAACGACGCCGCCGTCGTCGTGGCGGAAGCGATCGCGGAAAGTGAGGACGAGTTCGCCAAGTTGATGACGCGCAAGGCACAGGCGCTCGGCATGAAGGGCACCGTCTACAAGAACGCCTCCGGCCTGCCCGATGACAACCAGGTGACGACCGCGCGCGATCAATCCATGCTCGGGCGCGCCATCCAGGAACGCTTCCCGCGCTATTACAAATATTTCTCGATCCGCTCGTTCACCTTCCGCGGCCAGGCGATCACCAACCACAACCATCTGCTCGGCAAGGTCGAGGGCGTTGACGGCATCAAGACCGGATATATCAACGCCTCCGGATTCAACCTGGTGACCTCGCTACATCGCGGCAATCGTTATCTTGTGGCCGTGGTGATGGGCGGCGGCAGCGGCGCGAGCCGTGACGCGCGCATGCGCGAGCTGATCAGCGAGAAAATCGCGCAAGCATCGACCAAGCGCACGGCGCCGATGGTCGCCGAGGCGACGTCTTCCGAGCCGATTGTCGCCGCCAGGGCCGAGCCCAAGCCCGAGCCGATGGTCGTGGCCAAGGCCGAGTCCAAGCCCGAACCAATGGCGGTGGCCAAGGCAGAGTCCAAGCCCGAACCAATGGCGGTGGCCAAAGCCGAACCGAAGCCCGAGCCAAAGCTTGCCGAGAAGATCGAAGCAAAAGCGGAGCCGAAGGCCGAAGCAAAGGCCGAGCCCCGCTATGCCGTTGCGAGCGCAATCAGCATGCCCGCGCGGCTCAATCCGGCAGTTGCGCCAAGCGAACGATCGGAGCCGCCCGCAGCAGCAACACTAACGCAAGCGCGCATGGTCGTCGGCTCGACCGACCCGATCCAGCCCGTGCTGGTCAAGACAATGACGGTGAGGGCCGCAACGAAGACTCCTTCGCTCGTCCCATTGCAAGTCGCCTCGCGCGCCGCCGAGTCTCAGCCTGCCCAAGCGCCGGCACCCGCTGCGGTGGCGTCGGCAAAGGCCGAAGCCGCTGCCGCGCCGCCGCCAACACCAGCGGCTATGGCAAAGCCGGAAACCGCAGTGCCGCCACCGGTCGCCGCCAAGCCCGAACCACCGGCGCCGGCAGTCATAGCGAAATTGGAGCCCGCCTCCCCCGCTCCCGCCGCAGCACCGAATGCCGAACCGTCGAACGTGACGGCGGCAACGAAACCTGAATCGCCTGCGCCGACGAGCACGGCCAAGCCCGCTCCCGCGCCCGCGGCGGCGCAAACGGCTTCCGCGCCTGCGGTTGCAGCCAACCCCGATCCTGCGCCAGTCGCAGCGCCGGCTACATCAAAGCCACCGTCCTCACCCGTCGCCATTCCGGCACCCAGGCCCGCGGCAGCGCCAGCAAAGCCGCCGACGCTGGCAGCCAAGACGGCTGCGACTGCACCGGCGGCAAAGCCGCAGCACCGCCCCGGCTGGATGATTCAAGTGGGCGCCTATCCGGCCGAGGAGGCCGCCAAGCAGCGCCTCTCCGCTGTTCAAAGCAAAGCATCGAAAATGCTGACCGGCGCCGAAGCCTTTACCGAAACAGTCGATAAGGGAGGCACCACCTATTATCGCGCCCGTTTTGCCGGGCTCGACAAGGATACGGCGGAAGCCGCCTGCAAGTATCTCAAGAAAAACGACGTCGAGTGCGTAACGATCAAGAACTGACGTCGAAACCGGGATGCCGCGTCGCACAGGAGCCGCCAGATGTCGCGGGTAAAGGAGTTCAGCGATGGCGGCGCAAAAGCACGTCCTTGGCTTCGTTCACGCGGGCCGCAAGATACGTCGACCCCCCTTGGTCGGGATGCAGTTTCTTCATGAGCGTACGGTGGGCGCGCCCGATATCCTCCGCGCTCGCCCCCGGCTGCACGCCAAGGATCTGATAGGCCTCCTCCTCCGTCATTTTGCCGCCGCTCCACGCGCGACGGTCCGTCCCCATTGCCGCGTCAGCTTGCGCGTGTTCACGCCAGCGGGGCTCCCGGCGGTCGAGATACGCCATCAGTAGCGCGCGGCTTTCCTCGTCGATCTCGGCCAGCAAGCCGGTCAGCGTTGCGACGTCGAGCGCATCCAGCATCGCGCCTTCATGCCGCCCGGCGAGAATGCGCCCACGCATCGCGCCGGTATCGTGATCGAGCTCCATCTCGACGAAGGCCGAGCGCACCCGCGAGACCTGGCCGACGCTCTTCTGCGTGCGCGCGGTAAGCCCGGGGATGCTCCACGGCAGCCAGCCGAGCAAGCCAAGGCCGGTGAGGCCGAGTGGGATTGCGATGTCGAGCCGCCCGCGCACGCCGAGCACGCCGGCAACCGCCAGCGCGCCCAGCCCGCCTCCAGTTTTCAGAACTACCGCGGCGGTCTGCGGATTGACCTTCGTGAAGGCATTGAACGCCCACAGCACCAGCGCCAGCACCACCAGACCGAAAAGGATCGTGGCCATTACGGTCTCATCTGCTCGAGCAACTTGATGGCGCCCCCCTGGCGTCGCGCCGAGAGGTCGGCGAGCGCGCGCATGCCGCCTGCGGCATAGGCGGCCGCCGCGCGCAACAGCTCGGCGAGTTGATGGGCCGCGCCGGGATCGAAGCGGCAATAGGCTCCGCGCGTCAGGCGCGCAATCTCGCGAAACGCCTGCTCGGTGATCGGATCGAAGCCTTCCTGGAACATGAAGGCAGGTACTCCGAGCAGCCCGAGCGCGCCAGCCGCATGACAAAGGTCATCGAGCTTCTCTTCCATGGCATCGCCGACGAAGACCAGGGCCTGCACCTTGGCGGCTTGCGTCTCACGTTTGGCATGGGCGATGACCTTGCCGATCTGCGTGTGACCGCCGCGGCATTCGATTCGCTCCATGAGCGTGCCGAGCCGCTCGGCCTGCGACACCCAATGCGACGCGCGGCATTCGCTGAGGCCGCGGTAATAGACCAGTTGCACGTCGAGCCCGCCGATCGCCGCCGCCTCGCGGAACATGTCGGCCTGCAACTGACAGGCCGTGTCCCACAGCGGCTGGCGACTCATCGTCGCATCGAGTGCAAAGATGAGGCGGCCCCGCCGGCCGGCTTCGCCAGTCGGCGCAAGCCCCTTCACCCGAGCCAGAAAAGCGTCGATTTCCGCGCGCGTGGCCGTTGCCGCCGGCGCGCGGCCGCGATCCGTCGGTCCTCGGTCGTGACGATCATTGGCCATGCCAGCACGCGCTTTTGATAAGCAGCGAACCGCTCATTAAGGTGGCCATATCCGGGCTGCGGTGCAATGCCCCGTCGCATCGAGGCGCACTGCAGATGAGGCGCCACGTGGCCTCTGACCCGCGGCTTTGGTAACTTGAACGCCCCGGTCCCCAATCAAACGAACCCTGCCCCATGGCGATTCGAGTCGTGCGCACGGTGTCGGCACTGCGCCGCGCCGTCAACCGCTGGCGGGCGGCGGGCGAGCGCGTCGCGCTGGTGCCGACCATGGGCGCGCTCCATGGCGGTCACATCGCCCTTGTGCGCGCGGCACGGCGGCGCGCACGACGGGTGATCGTCTCGATCTTCGTTAACCCCGCGCAGTTTGCGCCGAGCGAGGATCTTGCCAGCTACCCGCGAAGCTTCGAGGCCGATCTGGCTGCGCTTGCCGACATGGCAGTCGACCTCGTTTGGGCGCCTGCTGTGGCGCAGATGTATCCTCCCGGCTTTGCCACGCGCATCGTGCCGGAGGGAGCCGCAACCGTCGGCCTCGAGGACAAGTTTCGTCCGCATTTCTTTTCCGGCGTGGCCACGGTGGTTGCAAAGCTCCTGGTCCAATGCGCGCCCGACTTTGCGATGTTCGGCGAGAAGGATTACCAACAGCTCAAGGTGGTGACGCGGCTGGCGCAGGACCTCGGTCTGCCGGTGAAAATCGTCGCGGTTGCGACGGTGCGCGAGCAGGACGGCCTCGCCTTGTCGTCGCGCAACAGCTATCTCTCGGCGAGCCAGCGCGCGGCCGCGCCCACGCTATACCGGGTGCTCAAGGATTGCGCCGGCAGGATCGCGCGCGGAGAGCTTCCGGCGCGCGTCCTCGACGAGGGGGGCGCCGCCATCGAGCGCGCGGGCTTCGTGCTCGACTATCTCGAAGCGCGCCACGCCGACACGCTCGAGCCGATCGGCTCGGTCAAGGACGGTCCGATCCGGCTCCTGGTTGCCGCGCGCATCGGCAAAACGCGACTAATCGACAACATCGCGGTTTGATCAAACGCGCCAGCGCAGCACGCGGGCGAGCGCCTCCGGCGCGGTCAGCGTATCGAGGATGACGTTGGTCTCGACGGAGACCAGGCAAGCGCCGACGATCGAAATTACGGCGCCTGCGGTGACCAGAGGTCCGAACACCTCGTGGTCGGGATTGACCCATTTCGAAAAACTCAGCCGAAACACGAGCGACAATTGCATCAGCGGCATGACCACCATGATGGGTGCGACCGCGACGGCCGCGTAGAACAAGCCTTGCGCGACGGCTACGAACACGCCCGAATTGACGAACCACAGGACGTTCTCGCGCTTGAGCGCAATCACGTTCTGCCGCACAGGCGACCAGACAAGAGCGAGGGCGAGCACAGCCGTCGCTGCGCCATAGGCGATCAAGCCACCCAAGATGCTGGTTGCGGGTGGCGTATGTTCCAGCGCCGAACGCGCCATGATGGGGGTGGTGCCGTAGGCAAGCGCGGCGAGCGAGGCAAACAGATAACCCGCAACGCGGCGCGGCGCGAATACGGGCGCATAGAGGCTATCCGCCGGCACCGAACCGTTCAGCCCGGCGCTGGATGCTCCGACCGCAACGGGTGAACGAGCGGGTTGTCGCTGGGTGATGAGCGAGCCTCCGAGAATCAACAGTCCACCGATCATCTGCAGGACGGTGCAGGGCTCGTGCAGAATGAGGACGGCAAGGACGAGCGTGACGATGACCTGCAGCTGGATCACCGGCGCGGTCAAGTTCATGCCAGCGGCCTGATTGGCGCGGTAGTTGCAATATCGGCCGAGCAGGAAATGCAAAAGCCCGACGCCTGCCATCCAGGCGGCAGCCGCGGGCGGGAATTGCGTGAGCCGAGCGATTTCACCCGTTGCGATGGCAACCAGCAGAAAACATGCAACCCCGATCGGCACGGTGATTGCCATGGCCTGGCCGGGCGTACCCGTTAGAACGCCACGCCGGACGGCGGCATTGTTGAAGGCAAAAGTTACCGCCGACAGGATGGCCAGGATGGCGCCCAGCATTTGAGCTCTCTTCGCGTCTGACGACGATTGTCGCCGGCGTCCGGCACCCGCTCACAACAGGCCGAGCTCTCTCAACTCGCGACGCAACGCCTCCGGCATGTTCTTGGCGCCCGGCGCCACGCGGTCGAGGTCGCGCGGGGCGTCCTTGACCATCAGATAGCGCCAGCCCTGGAACGCGCGCCACGGGCGCGGCTCGACCAGGACAAGCTTCGGCTCCAGGACCAGATGGCAACGGCCGACTCCCTCCTTGTCGACGAATGGGCGAACGTCGAGGATGCGCTGGCGGCACATGATCTCACCGCGGATCACCCAATAGAGCGAGCCGCCGTCGCGCAGCTCGTCCGCGCGCTTGGGCGCCATGCGCGTCCTGTGCAGGTGCTCGCTCGAGAGTCCGCGTTTCCTGCGCTCCTTAAGCTTCTCCCGGATCCAATCCTCGAGATCCTGGACGGAATCGCAGCCGACGCAAAGCTTGATGAGATGCAGAGCCACGATGGATATTCCCGAGCCAAAGTGTGACGAGATGATAGCGGGGCGGGCCGGCCTTTCCATGCACGCACCGCGCTTATCCTCAGAAGATGGGTTGGCTTATTGCGGGGGAGCAAGCGGCATCGGGGCCGAGCGCGCGGGAGCGGTGCTCGGCGGCTGACGTGTCTGCGAATCCGCCTGCGGCGGTCGGCGCGGCGGTGCCGGCGGCGCGGACTCAGTCGTTCCGGCCCTGTCCTGAGGCTGCCGCTGCGCAGCTGGCGGCTCGGCGGTCATGATATTGACCGGCGGGATGGAAGATGCCGATGGGAAGTAGAGATTGTTTGGCAGTTTCACTGCCGCGCTGGGCGGTGGGGAAGGCGCGCTGCTCACCATTCCGCGGACACCGGCGGTCGGCCAATTCGCGGAATAAGTCTTGATACGAGCTTCGAACGGCCGCTCCGCCAAGTTGGCATTGATCCGACCGGACTCGCGCAGCCAGGCGAAGGCACTGCATCGGCCCGGCGTGCAACCATCGCGAACCGCGAGCACATGCGCCACGATGCCGAAGCGGTCGGCTTCGACCGCACGACGCAGCATAGCGGCCCCCGAGTTTGCTCCGCTGTGGCGGCGTCCAAGCTCGCTGGCGGAGGCCAATAGGCTGAGCTGCGCGGCAACATAGGACACGGCTGCGGCGGTTGCTTCCGGGCTGGCGAAAAGCGCCCTTTCACACGCGGCCTGCACCGTCTCGCCGGCGTTCGCGTCGAGACATCCCAGCGCCGACCCCGGCGCGAAGGCGCGCGTCGCCAGGTCAAAGGCGCGCGTATCCAGCGCGCGCAATTCGGCGGCAAGATCGCGGTGGGCAAAATGATCGCGCGCCCACCACCCGGTCAAGACGATGATCAGCAGAACGACGACCGCCAGCACGCCTCTGCCGTCGGCGCGAACGAGGCTGAGCGCGCAGACGAGCACCACACACGCCGCGAAGCCGGCGAGCGCCCATACCGGCAGCGCCACAATGCCGGTCAAATCGAGGGCTGTCGCCCATTCCCCGAGGCGATTGAGCATAAGCCACGACTCCGGGGGACAGTATGGCTCAGGGGGGTAACGCTTACCATCCATCCCGCCCAGAACTTGCGAACGGCTACACGCAAATTTGCGTGCGCGCGCGCTTTATCGCGTGCGCGAGAGCGCAGCGATTTGCCGAATGCGTTCCGGCCGAAAACGTCGGGCCCGGCTCAGCGTGAAAATTCGAGCTGGCTTTCCCTCGCCACGCGCTCGAACGCCTCACTGGGATTCTTGATGCGGTACTGGTAATCGGAGCCGTCGGAGGGGAGCAACTTTACCACTTGATAGGTACTGTTGCGGGCCATGTGTCCAATCGGACGTGACGTGAAGTAGACGGTCTGGCCGATCTGAAACTTGTGTTCTTGCAACGCAGTTCTCCTGAACTCGAACGACGCGGATTTGCTCTTTTCGAGCGGTGGTTCCCCCGATCGGCGTCAATATAGCAGCGAAATCGCCGATTGCCTCGAAAATTTCGTTTTTCGTTCGGGATCGGTTTCATTCGAACCTCGCAATTTATTATCAAATTATATCAATTACTTATATGCCGTTATTGAATTGGATTCACCCAGTTTCACGTTACGGTCATGGCGGGCATGCTGCCGCAGGGAGGCCGATCGGTTGCATTCGCCCTCGGGGGATTCGGCGGGGCGCCGAGACCTCCAGAGCGCGAGGCTGCGGGGTCAGAACGGCCCTCCTCCCAAGGCCGTGTGCGGGAGCAAAAGGGTCGGAAACACAATGGCGCCGCCTTCACCCCTTAGGCCTAAGGCAGCGGGCGGGAGATGCGAATGCGGTTGATCCTGGGGATCATCATCGGCTGCGCGCTGACGGTCGGCGGCGCCTATGTCGCCGACGCGGTTGCGGCCGGCAGCGCCAAGCCCGTCATGGTGAACTGGGACGTGGTCGCCAAAAATTGGGACAGTGTGACCACGTATGCGCGTGAAAGCTGGAAAAGGATTGCAGGCTGAGGGCGCGCCAGAGTGAGAGCGACCGGCAGCCCAGATCGCCGCGTGACAACGCCTGAGTCGCTTCAGGCCCGCACTTCCTGCCGCTGAAACACGACGTAGGCGATCACAAAGAGCAGGATCGAGCCGGCTACGAGGCCGACGATCTGCGGCCACACGATCAGCACGCTTTGCAACAGCGGAATCGGCGCGTCCGGAATGGCGCCGCGTTCGATCAGGGCCAGTCCGAGCGCGGCAAGCATCGATTGCTGGGTCGAGCGCACGGAAGGATCGAGCACCACGGCAACGATCTCGTTGAACAGCACGCTGGGAGAGAGCCGCGCGAAAGCTTGCCGCGTATCGAGGACGCCCAAGATATCGCCTGCGGTCGTGAACGCGTCGGCCAGAGCCGGCGAGAATAGCGGCCAGAGGATAGTGAGGAACAGCCACAGCCCGAGCGCGACCAGGGCGGCCGTTGCCGCCGACCGAAACACCACCGAGCACAGCAGCGCGAGCGCGAACCAGAAGCCGGCATAAACGATCGTCACCACCAATAGGACGAGCGCGCGCGCCATCTCCTCGGCATTGGGAGGAACTCCGAGCCCGAGCAGGCCGAGCCCGATCACCAGCAGCCAGAGCACGATGAGGCTCACCGCCAAGGTGAACAGCCCGGCGGCGAATTTCCCGAACAACAGCGCGTCGCGATAGATCGGCTGCGCCAGGATACGCGAGAGCGTGCGCCGGTTGTGCTCGCCATTGACGGCATCGAAGCCGAGCCCGATCGCCATCAGCGGCACCAAAAACGACAGCAGCGCCACTAGCGGCAATGGCCCGCCGCGGGTGAACAACCTCAGGAACAGGAACGGATCTTCCGCCGTGATTTCCTTGATCTGATCGATGGCGCCACGCACCACCGCGATCGCGGTCGCCACCACCAGCACGACCAGCACCACGACGAGGATGCTGGTGAAATGGTCGGCGATCTCCTTCAGCGTCACCACCCCGAAGCCGTGCAGAGCCGAGCCTTCACGCCGCATGCAGCTCTCCTTCGTGGGTCTGGAAGTAGCGCGTGTAGATCGCCTCGAGGCTCGGCTCCTCGACCGACAGGCGGAACAGCCGCCCGCCGGCTGCGACGACGGCCGCCGCGGCTTCCGGCCGAACGTCGTGATCGGCCAGCAGTAGGAACCGGTTCGCTCCTGCCGGCTCGACCCGTTGTACCCCGGGGATTGCGGCGATGCGTTGCGCAAGATCCTGGCCTTCGGCTTCGACCTCGACGCGGAAGCCGCCGCCCAAGACCTGACGTCCCAGCTCCGGTACCGTACCGATGAGCGCGATGTTGCCTTGACTGAACAGGGCGACACGATCGCAAACGCTCTGCACCCGCTCGAGCAGGTGCGAGGACAACAGAACGCTGACGCCCTGGTTCTTGAGATCACGGATGATATTGAGCAACTCGGCGGTCGCCTGCGGATCGAGCCCTGAGGTTGGCTCGTCGAGTATCGCGATCTGCGCCTCTTTCATGAGAATTTCGGCGAGGCCAAGCCGCTGGCGCATTCCGCGCGAGAAGGTGGCGACCCGGTTGTTCGCAACGTCTGCGAGACCCACATGCGCAAGTGAAGATTTGATTCGCTGCTCGCGCTCGGCGCGCTCCAACCCCATCAGCCGCGCCGTATAACGCAAGTTCTCCGCGGCGGTGAGATTGTCGTAGAAGCCGATCTGGTCGGGCAGGTAACCGACCTGGCGTTTCACCGCCAGCGGCTCACGCACCGGATCGTGGTCGAGCACACGCGCCTGCCCGTCCGAAATATCGCTCAGCCCCAGCAGCATTAGAATAGTGGTGGTCTTGCCGGCACCATTCGGACCGAGCAGCCCGAAGATCTCCCCCCGCGCCACGGAAAACGAAATGCCCTTGACGACGGCTACGCCGTTGTAGCGCTTGGTGAGATTTTTCGCCTCGATGACGTTGGCGCTCATCGGCGTCCGAACCATACCACCGCGCCGATCATGACCAGGAGCGCTCCGCCGATGAGCGCGATCCCCACGATGCCCCATATCGTGGAGGTCGTGACCGCAACGCGGAAGGACTGGGATGCCGACTCCCCGCGCGCGCTTGCGCGCACGGTGGTGACGTAGTCGCCGGCCACGGCCTTGGCAGCCGGCGTGACGAGCGCCTGCACCTCCTTGTTTTCATTCGGGGCGATGCGATCGACCGTCTTCGGCTCGAAGCTGACTTTCCAGCCCGTCGGCGCGGTGCCCGAGAGCTCGATCTGCTCGGCCGGTGCGGTGCCGGAGTTGGTGAGGATCACCGGGACCGTTGTCTCCTGGCCGGCGGAAGCCTTGGCGCTGAGAACGCCTTCGCGACCGGCGATATCGATCTTCGGCTGACCGGCGATGTCGAGAACGAGATCGGAAGTTGCGGTGGCGTCATCCGCCGATACTTTGGCCGTCACCTTGTATTTCCCGGCTGCGATGGTGTTCGGCGGGCGCACCTTGAGCTTGACGTCCTTCGACTGGCCGGGATCGAGCGGAAGCGCATTAAGTTCCTGGCTGCCATATTGCTCGGTATAGGTGGCGTCGAAGTTCTGCGGCGCCTGCGCGGACAGGCTCACGAGCACTTTCTTGGGACTGTCATTCTTGAGGGCGAGCTGGAACTCGAAGCTCGACTTTGACGTGCCGCGCAGCTCGGGAAGTTGCGGGTTGAGCGTGAGCTTGGCGGGCAAATCGGTCGCGAGCCTTACCTCGATGGGAAGCGTTGCGTTGCTGGTCGCGCCGCGCGCGGCCACGGTCAGGTTGGTGGTTCCGATCGGGGCATCCTTGGGGACGTCGAGGCGCAGTTCGAGCGGCACGCTGGCATTGGTTGCCGCCAGCGCCGCGGCCACCGGCTGGCCGCCGCCGATCAGGGTTGCCGTCCAACCCGACGGAACGCCGTCGACCGCAAGCGCCAGCCGCTCCGGCGGAAGCCCATAATTCTGCAGCTTGAGATTGATGGACGAGGTGGTTCCCGGCCGCAGGGTGACCGCAGGATAATCGGTAAGAAGGAATAGCCCTTTGACGTCGCTCTTGGCCTCTTCCGCCAATGCTGCAGTGCAGAAAGCGGCCGAAAGCACAGCAAAAAATAGAGCGATAAGACGATATCGCATGTTGACAACTCCAGGCGGTAAGGCAGGTAGGCCCGCTGTTGAGATGACCCTCCCCGGCGGCACCGAAACGAATGAGGGGGTGCTACAGGATGGGCGTGTTTTTGTTTCGTCCCCGCGCCGGAATCAATACACTTCCTCGGCATTTTTTTGGCGCAATGTCGCAGGCGCGAACGCTCATACTCGCACGACCTGCGGCCAGTCCACCTCGTCTTCCGGCAGCAGCCAGGGTTCCGCGAGCGCCGCCGCGCGCCATTCGCCCCACGCCGGCAGCGCCATCACCGCATCCATATACGCGCGAGCCGCCTCACCGACCTCCACGGCATAGGTATGGAAGCGGGAGACTATCGGCGCGTACATCGCGTCTGCGGCACCGAAGGGGCCGAACAGAAAGGCGCCGCCCGCGCCGTAACGCGTGCGACAGTCGATCCACATCTCCTCGATGCGGCGCACATTGGCTTTGACCTCGGGAGTGAGTTGCCGCGGCATGACCGGCCGCCACATGTTCATCGGCAAGTGCCGGCGCAGCGGAGCGAAGCCCGCATGCATCTCGGCCGCGATCGCGCGCGCAAGCGCGCGCGGTGCCGGGTCAGCGGGCCACAGCCGCGCATGCGGATATTGCTCGGCGACATAGTCGAGGATCGCCAGCGATTCCCAGACGTGCACGTCGCCATCGAGGAGTGCCGGCACCTTTCCGGTGCCCGAGACCTTGCTCAGGCGCGCCTTGAAGTCCGTCGCACTGAGCGAGATCACCTCTTCGTCGAAAGCGATGCCCGCCACCTTCATGGCGATCCACGGGCGCAGCGACCATGAGGAGTAGTTTTTGTTGCCGATGATGAGCTTGAGCCCCATCCGCCGATCCCGCGCCGTCGTTATCGGTCCGATGGTGGGCGGAGCGTGACCCTGGGTCAAGCAGCACCGACGCTGCCTCCCCGGTCCCGGTGGCAACGCCGGGTCATGATCGGCTCTGTGACGCGACCGGCTAGCGGTCCGTCTTCACATCGGCGCGGGATCAGGTGATTCCCAACACCACGGCGGTCATGGCCGCCCCCAGAACGGCGACGGTCGCCGCGAGCACCGTCACAGCGGCGGCAAGCCGCCGCAGCAGGCGCTCACGACGCGCACGTGAGACGTGCGGCAAGGCCGAGGGGATCGCCGGTCGAATCTCGACGCGCATCGTCGATGCTCCTTCCCAGGCGCTCGGGCGCAGAACTGTCCGCGCCACGACTCGCAAAAGTGTGAGACTCAGACTTGATGGCCAGCAAAGGGGTTGCGAACACGCGGTAACAACGTCGTGTCGGCCACGCGCGCATTTTGCCTGCGAACGGTGAACGGCGGGTAAATCGCGCGGCCGGACGACTTCAAGGGCTTTCCGGCGTCGGGCCCGGAAACAAGGCTGAACTGCGCCCCGTCAGCCAATAGACGGCAAGCCCGATCCATTCGCGCACGGCGGTATCGCTGCGCCGCAGGCCGTCGCCCAGGGTTGCAAAGGGACGCAGCATGTCGCTCGTTCCACGGGTGCGCCAATCCACCGGGTAGGCTTCGACCGGAAAGCCTACCTTACGGAAGACACCGACCGCCCGCGGCAGATGATGCGCTGAGGTCACCAGCAGCCAGCGCTCGCCGGGCTTAGGCTGGGCAAGCGCCTTGGAAAAACGCGCATTCTCGACCGTGTTGCGAGAGCGATCCTCCAACACGATGCGGGCGCGAGGGATGCCGAGGTCTTCGAGGATGCGAACTGCGAAAGCCGCTTCGGCCCCCTCGTCGTAGATGAGGGCGCCACTGCCCCCCGAAAAAAGGATGCGCACGGCGGGATAGCGCCGCGCCAGTTCGGCCGCCGCGGTCAGCCGTTCGCCCGCCTCGTTGAGCGCCACCTCATCGCGGGCGGCCGAAACGTCGGGCGAAATCGCGCCGCCCAGCACGATGATGCCGTCGGGCGCTCCACGAGTTGGGTCCCAGCGCGGGAATCGCTCCTCGAGGGGTATGATCAGGGCATTGCCGAGGGGGGAGAGGCCGAGGATTGCGAGCACGATCAGGCTCGCGAAGGCGAGTCCCCGCCCAGTGCGTGCAAAGCGCGTCGGCAGCAGCAAAAGGCCAAGAATGCCGATGCAAATAACGAGGTTGGACGGGATGGCGAAGAAGCCGAGGATCTTGGAGAGCGGGAAGAACATTAGGGCCGTCCCGGGAACGTGTCCCGGGCGCAGCGCAGCACGAAACGCAGCGAAGTGGTGCGCTGTAGACACCGATCTCGGGTGTACCCGAGATCGGCGCTGAAATGTGCGCAAGGCGGGTAAACCCGACTTGCGTGGACCGTCCTGGTCTGTGGCGGTCCCGGATCAGCGGTGCACCGCTCCACTTCGTTTCGCGCTGCACCGCATCCGGGACACGTGGCGTTCGGCATCACTTCTTTTTCCAAGCGGCGTAGCGCGCCTTGGTCTCTTCGTTCATGGGATAGAGGCCGGGAAGTTTCGCGCCACGCTCGACCTCGCCGACGATGAAGCTCTCCATTCGCTCGTGCTCGGCGCCCTCCTCGGCCACGAACGCGAGGAGGTCCTGCGGGATCACCACCGCCCCGTCGTCGTCGCAGACGATGATGTCGCCCGGAAAAATCGCGCAGCCGCCGCAGCCGATCGGCTCCTGCCAACCGACGAAGGTCAGGCCATTGACCGAGGCCGGCGCCGCAGTCCCCGCGCACCAGACCGGCAGTGTGGAGGCAAGCACGCCGGCCTTGTCGCGCACGACGCCATCGGTGACCAGCGCCGCCACATTGCGCTTCATCATGCGCATGGTCAGAATGTCGCCGAAGATGCCGGCTGAGGTAATGCCCATCGCATCGGCCACCGCAACGCAACCTTCCGGCATTTCTTCGATGGCGCTGCGGGTGGAGACCGGCTTCGCCCAGCTTTCCGGGGTAGCGAGATCCTCGCGCACGGGCACGAAGCGCAGCGTGAAAGCAGGACCCACGACGCGCGCGCCGCCGGGAACGAGCGGGCGTGGCCCATTCATCCAGCAGCGCCGGATGCCCTTTTTCAGCAGCATGGTGGTGATGGTTGCGGTGGTGATCGCCCGCAGCGTCTCGTAAAGGGCGGCACTCATTTGCACACCTTTTTGGCAAACGTGCTTGGCCAACCTCAAACCGGCGCAATGCCCAGCCGTTCGTCGCGGCGGCGCAGCCAAGCCACCAACGGGACCGACAGCAGCACCATCCACGCCTTGCCGACGATCTGACCGAGCAGGAATTCAAGCGAGCCGAAAGCGAGCCACAGAAACACGATCGAGTCTACGACGAGGCCCACGACGCTCGACGCCACGACCGCGACGATCAGCCCGCGCCGGGCGAGTGGGGTATAAACTGCGAGATCGGCGAATTCCGAGAGGAGGAACGCGGCCGCCGAAGCGATGACGAGCGCGGGCGGCGCCAGCAGCGCCGAAAGCACGGCGCCGACGAGGATCGCAAGCGATGAGGCCGCCACTCCGAGCCGGCGCTGGACCAGGTCGCGCAGCACGAGCGCGGCGCCGGCCATGATCACACCCGAGGGCGCCATCAGTCCCGGCGCAACCGGAATGAGGCAAGGCCCCGCCGGCTGGCACACCGTGCCGGCGTGCCCGATCAGCCAGTTCGCGGCCGGAATGGTCAGCGCGAATAGCGCGACAAACGCGATCCCCTCGTCCCGGCGCCTTGTCTCGATCGCGGTCATCGTGTGGACATCCACTTGGCGAATCCGTCGGCGCGCAACCGGCAGGCCGGACACGTCCCGCAGCCGTAGCCCCAGTCGTGCCGTTGCGAGCGGTCGCCGAGATAGCAGGTGTGGGTATCTTCGACCAGCACGTCGAGCAATGGGTCTCCCCCGATCTCGTGCGCCAACGCGAAGGTCGCGGCTTTGTCGATCCACATCAGCGGGGTATGGATCACAAAGCGGCGTTCCATTCCGAGACTGAGCGCGAGCTGCATGCATTTGACCGTGTCGTCGCGGCAGTCGGGATAGCCGGAGAAGTCGGTCTCGCACATTCCGGCGACGAGATGCTTCACGCCGCGCCTATAGGCAAGCGCGCCCGCGAAGGCGAGGAAGACCAGATTGCGGCCGGGGACGAAGGTCGTCGGCAGGCCGCTCGCGCCGATTTCGATCGCCACCTCGCGCGTGAGCGCCGTGTCGGAGATGGCTGCGAGCGCGCCGAGATGCAGAACGTGATCCTGCCCGAGCCGTTCGGCCCATGCCGGCTCGAGAACCCGCATGCGCTCACGCACGCGCGGTCGTGCGTCGAGTTCGGCGCGATGGCGCTGTTCGTAATCGAACCCCAGCGTCTCGACGCGAGTGAAACGTTGCAGCGCCCACGCCAAGCAGACCGTCGAATCCTGCCCGCCCGAGAACAGGACAAGCGCGCTATTGGGGTCCATCGAGCTGTCCCAGGGCAATAGCGAATGGCGCGTAGCGAACAGCAACGAGGCTCGCCAACTCGCTATTCGCGTGCGCCGCTCATTAGCTTGCCCGGCTCGTAGGCAAGTTTGCGTGCCAGCGTCGCCAGCTCGCAGCCCTCGCAGTAGCGGCGATCCTTAAAATCGATCCAGTTGTGGGCATAGATGTTCTCGGCCGGGATGTCGTAGCGCTCCTGTAAGAACCGCACCAATATCACCCAGGCTTGCGTCTGCTCGCGCGTCGCCGGTTTGGCAACGTCGGGGTAGTTGCCCACGAATTCCACCCCGATCGAATTGGTCTTGACCACGTTGCGATAGGTCTTCGAGTTGTCGATGTATCTGTTGTCGTTGCGATTGGCGCGGAGCCAGGTGGCCCCTCGGTCTGGTGCACGATGATGTTTCGCCATTTGACGGCATCGCCCGGCGAGCCGAGCGGATGAAGATAGACGAGCGTCAAACCGGGGATCTGCGGCTCGCCGGGCCGCTTGGCGAGCTCGCGAAAGTCTTCGGGAAGCGCGACCCGATCCGTGGCGATATCCGCACCGCTTGCTGCCTCCGCCTCACCGGCATCCGGCCGCGGACGGGGCAGCGCGATCTGCTTGCCTGCCACGGGCCATCCGCGAACGGCCTGCGTCGGCTCGGCAGCGGCAGAATTCGGCACGAGGGGCAACAGCGCTGCAAGCGTCGTCAGCCACGCGGCGCGCCGAGCAAGCGTCATTTTCAGTCCCATTGCGGCGATCCCGAATAGGCGTAATCGACGATGCGTCCGTCGCGGTGGCCGAGCCGCGCGATCTCCGCCATTTCCGACTGGGAAAGCTCGAAGTCGAAGATCGCGAGATTTTCCGACAGCCGTTCGAGCCGGCTGGTCCGCGGGATGACTACGATGCCCTGTTGCACCAGGAAGCGCAGACTCACTTGCGCCGCGGTTTTGCCGTGCGCCTTGCCGATGCGCGCGAGTACCTTGTGCCTGCTCACTCCACCGCGGGCGACGGGACTATAGGCAACGATCGCCATGCCGTGCCGGCGGCAGGCCGCGATCACCTTCGACTGGTCGATGAAAGGATGCATCTCGATCTGATTGCAGACCAGCGGCTCGTCCGCAAGCTTCACCGCCTCTTCGATGAGCGCGACCGTGAAGTTCGATACCCCGATGTGGCGAGCCAGGCCCGCGCGCTTGACTTTGCACAGCGCGCCGAGCGTGTCGCGCAGCGGGATCTGCGGGTTGGGCCAATGTAGCAGGAGCAGGTCGACGTGCGGGAGCCTCAACCGTGTGAGACTCTGCTGGGCGGATCGCTCGAGGTCGCGAGGGGCAAAGTGCGAGGGCCACACCTTCGTGGTGACGAATACCGCGTCACGTTTTACGCCGGCGGCGCGTAGCCCCTCGCCCACCTCACGTTCGTTATCATAGAGCTCGGCGGTGTCGATGTGACGGTAGCCAAGCCGCAGCGCCTGCTCGACCATGCGCGCACAGGTGCGTCCACGCAGCTCCCAGGTGCCGAGACCGATGAGTGGGATGCGGGCGCCGTTCGCTTCGACGAATGAGGC
>WNGE01005709.1_pt1 | contig 27551 bp, 18 predicted proteins | sample 5400651 | NCBI WGS metagenome assembly WNGE01 (sample SAMN13153370, study PRJNA577476) | soil metagenome | isolation source: 60 cm soil or saprolite under grassland replicate 2 | place: USA:California | collected 2016-06-15 | reverse complement strand
TGCATTCCGCGCAAGATAAATTCGAAATCCGCAATCCGAAATTCGAAATTCTTATTCGTACCGCAACGCTACCAATGGATCGACTTTCGTTGCGCGTCGTACCGGAATGTAGCAAGCGAGCAACGCTACAAATGTCAGCAATAATGTAATCGCGACAAAGGTCAGTGGATCCGTCGAGCTCACCCCAAAGAGCAGGCTCTTCAGCAACCGCGTCAGAGCGAATGAAGCCAATAGGCCAAGCACAATGCCGGCCGCAATCAGACGCATTCCCTGCGCGAGAATCATCTTCAACACGTCCCCAACCTGGGCGCCGAGCGCCATACGAATGCCAAATTCATGCGTGCGCTGGGTGACAGCGTAAGCGGTGACGCCATAAATTCCGGCGGCGGATAACAGCAGGGCTATGCCGCCGAAGAGACCGAGCAAAAACAAATTGAAGCGCGGCTGGGTGACTGCCTCGTCCACGATGTGTTCCATTGTTTTGACTTCCGACACCGGCGCCGACTTATCCACCTCGGCCACTATGCGACGGACCTCCGGAGCCAGACTGGTCGGTTCCACCGCGGTGCGAACCACAACCGACATTCCCGCAAATGTGTCTTGCAAAGCCGAAACGTAGAATTCCGGAGTTGCTTCTTCACGCAATTCCAGACTACGAACATTCGCCGTAACGCCCACAATCTCCTGCCAGATAGGTTGTCCAGTGGCATCGTTGCCGCCAAAGTTAATTCGTTTGCCGATTGGGTTGTTATTCGGGAAATCCCGGTGGGCCATGGCCTGATTAATTATCACGACGCGGGGAGCGCTTTCCGTATCCCGTTCAGTAAACGCCCTTCCCTGGATGATTGGTATATTCATCGCGCGAAAGTAGTCGGAACTAACGCTGCGATAGTTTGTTGACGGCCACTTGTCGCGCGTCTCTAGCGGAGCTCCTTCAGTTCGGATCCCGGCCGTGGGCCCTTTGGCGAGGGGCAGAGTATTGATGGCGCCGACGGCCTGAACTCCTGGAAGTTCGCTGATTCGTTGCATCACCTGACTGTAAAAAGACATGTAGACCGCGTCGCGGCTGTAGTTCGGCCCGGATGGCGTGAGGCGGAAAGTTAGAACCTGCTGCGGCGTAAAGCCGGCGTTAACCGATTGCAATTGGAGGAAGCTGCGAAACAGCAGGCCGGCGCCGGCAAGCAGCACAACTGACAACGCGACCTCGCCAACAATCAAAAGGTTGCGCAAACGATTGTGGCGCTTGCTGCCGGATGCCCCGCGCCCGCTCTCCTTCAGAGATTCCTGCACATCGCTCCGGGAGATCTGCAGTGCCGGCGCGAGACCGAAAAGAATGCCGGTTAACACGGAGGCGCCGAGCGTGAAACCGAGCACACGCCAATCCAGATTGATTTCGGCAAGACGAGGAAAATCCTGTGGCAAGAGTTTCGTCATGAGGGCCACGCCCGACAGAGCGAGCAGCAATCCCAGTGCGCCTCCGGCGAGTGCCAGAATCGTGCTTTCCGTCAAGAGCTGTTGCATCACACGCCATCGCGATGCACCCAGCGCAGTCCGAATGGCCATCTCCTTCTGACGCGAAGCGGCTCCGGCCAGCAGCAGGTTCGCTACATTCGCGCAGGCAATCAGCAGCACGAAACTGACGGCGCCAAACAAGAGCCACAACATTGCGCCCGTTTCTCCCACCAGGTGCGTGTGCAACGACACGACGCGATTGAAACGCCGGTTGTTAGTGTCGGGATACTGCTGCCGCAGACGCGCAGTAATAGTTTCCATTTCGCTTGCCGCCTGTGGCAGAGATACGCCGGGTTTCAGCAAGGCCACGGCGCTCAGAAACCCAAAGCCGCGCACCTGAGTCACATCCATGCCTTCACTCCATGCAGGCGCAAGTCTGAATGGCGGTATCCAGACCTCTGTCTTGTCGGGATATTGAAAGCCTGTCGGCGCAATCCCAACGACGGTATAACTCTGGCCGTCGAGCGTGATCGATTTGCCAACCAGTTCGGGGTCACCAGCAAAACGTCTTTGCCAAAGAGCATGGCTCACAACAACGATTGGCGCGTGACCAGCCTGCTCGTCAGTAGGAATGAACAGGCGACCGCGTTCCGCCTCTGTGCCGAAGACAGCAAAGAAATTTGCCGAGGTCATCGCCAGTTCAATCCGTTCCGCGTGGTCTTCGGACGCAAGATTGGCCGGACGTGTGAGGATGGCGGCCAGGTGCTCAAACACAGTGTTCTGCGCACGCCAGTCGAGAAAGTTCGCTGGAGTTACCTGCACACGCTTACCAGCTTGATTAAGTTCCTGAATGGCGACAATACGTTCCGCCTGCCGGTAAGGCAGACGCCGCAACAACACCGTATTGACAACGCTGAATATCGCTGTGCTGGCGCCGATGCCAAGGGCCAGCGTTACGATCATGAGTGCCGTGAAAGCAGAATGCTTCACCAAACTGCGGACGCCGTAGCGAACGTCTTTTAGCAAGGTTTCCATGACTACATTGCCAATTGCCGATTTGCGATTTCCACCTGGTGATTGCGATCTCTCGCTGTCTATAGCCGCTTCTCTGAATGCTGAACTGCTGGTGCGCCTTCTCCTGGTCCAATTGGCATTCGGCAATCGCCAATGTGAACAATCGGCAATGTTTTCACTCGTACCGCAGCGCTTCCAGCGGATCGACCCTCGTTGCCCGGCGTGCCGGAATGTAGCAGGCGAGCAAAGCAACAATGGCCAGCAACGTCGCAACAGACACAAACGTAATCGGGTCTTTTGCAGTCACACCAAACAACAGCGTAGTCATCAGACGCGTCAGCGCGATTGCGCCGACCAGGCCCATACCAACACCGATCACTACCAGACTCATTCCCTGGCGGACGACCAGCTTTAGAACATCGAGCTGTCGCGCACCCAATGCCATTCGTACGCCAATCTCGTGCGTCCGCTGTGTGACCGAGTAAGACATCACGCCGTAGATTCCGGTGGAGGCGAGCACCAACGCCACCAACGCAAACAATCCCAGCAGGGCCGTTCGATAGCGGGGCGCCGCAACCGACGTCTCGAGCCACTGCTCCATTGTCTTGACGGCGGCTATCGGCTGATCGGGATCAATGGCCTGCACCTCGCTACGCGCTGCGGCGGCAACAGTGGTCGGGTCGCCCCGTGTGCGGAGCACTACGTTCGTCCAACCGGTTGCATAACTCGGCATGTACATCGCCGCGGAAGGTTGGGCTTCCAACGAACGATGGTGTATGTCACCAACGATGCCGATGATTTCCCAAGGCTGGTTGCCCATTGCCAGCACCAATCGTTTGCCGAGTGGTTCCTCGTTGGGAAAAACCTCGCGGGCGAGGAGTTCGCTGATGATCAAAACCTTGGCGCTCTGTCGCACTTCCTGGTCAGTGAAATTGCGGCCGCGCAGGAAAGGAATGCGCATCGCTCGGAAATAATGCTGGTTCACACGACGGAAGTCGTCGTCGAATGCCTGATCGATCGTGACGGGTGGACGTCCTTCAACCGTATACGGCATATCGTTTGGTTGGCCGCTAAGCGGAAGTTCAGTTATGAACCCGACGCTCTCCACTCCTGGCAGGCCGCCGAGGCGACTTTCCAGTTGCTCGAAAAAGTGAGCGGCCTTGTCGGGCGTTGCGTATTTTTGGTGAGGCAAATCAACGCGCATCGTGAGTACGTTTTGCGCCTCGAAACCAGGACTGATGTTCTGCAACTGGATCAGACTTCTGATCAGCAGTCCCGCACCAATTAGCAACACCACGGCCACGGCGCTCTCAAGCACCACCAGAAGGCTTCGTGTGCGATTGTGCCTTGCTCCCTCGCTGCCCGTGCGGCCTCCCTCTTTGAGCGACTCAGTTAAATTCAGCTTCATGGTGCGGAGCGCGGGCACGAGACCAAACAACACTCCCGTCAACACCGAAACCAGCAGCGTGAAACCCAGAACTGTCGCATCAATTCTGACGTGGGCAGTTGCTGGAAGGTTATTGCCGCCGAGGGTGACGAGCAGATCAACGCCCCAGATGGCCAGCAAGGTTCCCAGCGCGCCACCCAGCAATGCCAGCAACACGCTTTCCGTGATCATCTGCCGCACGATGCGGAAACGGCCGGCGCCGAGCGCCGTGCGTAGAGCGATTTCTTTTTGCCGCGTTGCTGCCCGCACCAGCAAGAGGTTGGCAACGTTGGCGCAGGCAATCAGCAACACCAATGCGACCGCGCCGAAAAGGAGAAAGAGCGTGGGCCGGGTGTTACCTACGAGCTGCTCTCTTAGGGAAACCAGGCGAAGGTTCCAACCTGAGTTTGATTCGGGGTATTGCTCTTCCAGTCGCCGTGCAATAGCGTCGGTATCAGCTTGCGCCTGCGCGAGCGTTACTCCAGCTTTCAGCTTTCCGATCGGTCGCATGAAGTGGGCCTTGCGTTGTTTCATCCCCGGCGAATCATCGAAGTTGATCGGAACCCACAATTCAGCAGTTTGTGGAAAACTGAAGTCACGAGGCATTACGCCAATGACTTGAAAGGTCTTTCCATCCAGGGTTACTGTCTTGTTCACGATTGCCGAGTCACTGCCAAAACGTTTCTGCCAGAGTGCGTAGCCCAGCACTGCCACCTGATCGCTTCCCGGTTTCTCGTTTTCAAGCATGAACGTGCGGCCCAGCGCCGGCTTCACTCCGAGCGCCTGAAAATAATTTCCGGTAACTGCGGCCGCGGAGAGACGCTCGGGCTCGCCGTTGCCCGTGATGTTCAGAGGAACTGGGATTGAAAACGAAGCGGCAAACTCCTCGAAGGTTTTGTTCTCTTTGCGGAAGTCGAGAAAATCGAGCGGCGAAACACTCGCGCGGTTGCCGCCGTTGCGAATGTTGCCCCACATCCAAACCAGTCGATCTGGTTCTGCGAAAGGAAGCGGCCGCAACAGGACTGCATTAACCAAGCTGAAAATTGCAGTGTTCGCACCAATGCCCAGGGCCAGAGCAACCAAAGCTATTGCGGTGAATCCAGGCCGCTTCAAAAGACTTCTGACTCCATAGCGAATGTCTCTCATCAGTGTTTCCATCAGTTTGTTTCCTGCTTCCGCTTGCCAATTGCGAGATTGTTATTACAGCTTCCAATCGGCAATGACCTCACTCGTAGCGTAGCGCCACCAATGGATTGATTTTCGTTGCGCGCCGCGCCGGAATGTAACAAGCCAACAACGCCACCAACAGCAAAAGCACGCTGTAGCGGATGTCTCGCGATAAGGTTTCCATCTGTTTCTTCACTGCCCCCCGGTAAGTTTGTTACCGAAATCCTTACTCGTAACGTAGCGCCACCAGCGGATCGACTTTCGTTGCGCGCCGCGCCGGCAGGTACGACGCAACCAACGCTGTAATGCCCAGCAACACCGCTGTGGCAATAAATGTCGGCGGGTCTGTAGGCTTCACACCAAAGAGCAGCGTGCTCATCAAACTCGTCAACGCATAAGACGCGGCCAAGCCAAGCGCAACCCCTATCACCGCCAACCCTATAGCTTGCCTGACGACCATTCGGAGCACGTCGCCTGTTCGCGCTCCGAGCGCCATCCTGATACCGATTTCATGAGTGCGCTGACTGACCGAGTATGAAATGACGCCGTAGATCCCGACACACGCCAGGATGAGCGCGACCACGGCGAAGAGGGCGATCAAGTTGGTGCGAAAGCGCGGTTGCGATATAGCCTTCGAAAGACGCTGTTCCATTGTCGCGACCTGCGTTACCGGCAAATCCGGATCAAGCTTTCGGATCTCGTTGCGCACTGCTGCGGTCACGCTCAACGGATCCGCAACATCGGTTTTGATAACCAGCGATATTCCCCACATCGCCGTCTGTTGCGCAGGCAGGTATAGCGCGGGCTGCACGTCGTCTGCCACGCCGTTGTATTTCACATCGCCGACCACGCCGACGATCTGGTACCAATCCGGCTCTTGCTCGCTACCGAGGTTGAGGAGTTTGCCAATCGGGTCTTCGCCGGGAAAAAAGCGGCGCTGAAACATTTCATTGATCAGCGTCACCTGTTGAGCGTCTGTTGAGTCGGAACCGGTGAAGGAGCGCCCGCTGCGGATGAGAATGCCGAGCGCCTGGAAATACTCTGGGCTTACCTTATTGAAGTAGGCGATCTGCGGTCCATTATTCGCAGTGGCGGTGCGTCCCTGAATCTTGAAGTCGCTCGAGAAATCGGTCTCGTCTGGGGGCAAGCTATTGCTCACCGCTGCCACGCGTACACCTGGCAGCGATCTCGTCTGCTCAACGAGGCGCGCTGCGAAGCCCTGGGCTTGCTGCGGCTTTTCATACCGCTGCCCTCGCAGCGCAACTTGCATTGTCAGAACGCGTTCTGGATTGATACCGAGGTCGACCTTCTGTAAACGCCACAGACTCTTGATCAGCAGCCCGGCGCCGGTGACAAGCATTACTGCCAGCGCCAGCTCAGCAACAACCAGAATGCTGCGCCCCCGTCGTCTTCCCGTGCTCTCAGTGGTACTGCGTCCTCCATCTCTGAGCACCTCATTAAGATTTAGACGAGAGCTTTGCCAAGCAGGTACCAACCCACAGACCACACCCGTTAGCAGTGAGACGAGTGCTGTCCACAAGAGCACAGACCCATCGATCTTTATCTGATCCACACGGGGCAGATTCTCCGGGGCAAATTTGACGAGCAGCGAAACGCCCCAGACTGCGCAGAGCGTTCCGACCGCGCCTCCGGCGATTGCCAGCAACAAGCTCTCAGTCAGCAACCGCCTGATGATGTGGCCGCGACTCGCGCCAAGCGCGGTGCGAATGGAAATTTCCTTCACACGTGAGGCGGCGCGCACGAGCGCGAGGTTTGCAACATTGACCGCAGCAATCAGCAGCACCAGCGTCACCGCAATCAACAAAGCCACCAGAGCAGGTTTTACAATACCGACGATGTAATCGTTGACCGGCAGAAAATTGAAGCTGAAATTTTTTCGGCCGAAGCTCGTCGTCATTGTCTTTGAGTCTGCCCGTGCCTGCTCGATCCGCACACCGGGTTTGAGACGAGCGACGCCTGTTAGATAGTACGGGCCACGTCGAGTTGGTTGCTCCCACTGTATCGCTCTCCACAACTGAACGTTCTGGTCCGGGAAATTCAACTGCGAAGGCATCACGCCAATAATCGTCGTGCTTGCACCATTCAGGTTCACCGTGCGTCCAACAACTTGTGTGTCAGCGCCAAAATGGCTGCGCCAGAACTGATCGCTCAGAAGTACGACACGTGGCGATCCGACTTCCTCATCGCTGGGTAGGAAGTCCCGTCCGAGCTGAACCCCGACGCCCAGCACGTGAAGAAAGTTCGCCGTGGCGTTCACGGCAGGCACTTGCTCGGGATCGTCGCCGCCGGTGTAGTTCAAAGACGCACTCTGAAACGCGCCGATACTCTCGAAGGATCTGTTCTGAGCGCGCCAGTCGAGCAGGTCAGCAACCGCGAGCGGCGTGCGATCCCCACCCGCAGCTTCCGCTCCCTTGTTCCAGACCATCATCAGGCGTTCTGAGTCCTTAAACGGCAAAGGTCGCAACAACACTCCGTTGACCACCGAGAAGATTGCGGTATTAGCCCCGATGCCAAGCGCCAACGTGATCACGGCAACCAACGTGAACCCGGGTTGCTTGAGCAACATTCGTGCGCCGTATCGTATGTCTTGCCATAGACTATTCATTTGTCGTTCTCCAAGCCTTCAAAGTCACCCTTGGGAAACTCCTTCTTGAATCCGCACTCCACATCCGAGATTCTCACTCGTAGCGCAACGCCACGAGCGGATCGACCTTAGTAGCTCGCCGCGCCGGGATGTAACATGCAATTAGCGCAACGGCGACTAAGCCCGCCGAAATGGCAGCGAATGTTGGCGCGTCCGTTGCACTGATGCCAAAAAGCAAGCTGGCCATCAATCGAGTTAACCCATACGCTCCGGCGAGCCCAATCACCACACCAATCAGCGCCAACGTCATTCCGTTTCCAATTACCAACTTACGTACATCACCGACCTGCGCACCGAGCGCCATGCGGATACCGATTTCCTGCGTACGTTGAATAACTGCGTAAGACATCACGCCATAGATACCAACAGCAGCCAGCAGCAATGCTGAGATTCCAAACAAGCCCAACAAGAGAGTGCGGAAGCGTTGTTGCGCCACTGACTCGGCGGCAATCGTGTCCATGGTCCGCACTTTACCGATTGATACTTGCCTGTCGAGACTTCCCAACTCATTCCGCATTGCACCGGCAACGCTCATCGGATCGCCTGAGGTCCGCACAAGCAATGTCATGTCGGTCCAGAACGGCGCCTGTGAGTACGCGACGTAGACTTCATCGTTCACGTCCGCATCAAGGCCGACGTGTTTCACATCGCCGACGATGCCGACGATTTGACCCGTGAAGCCGTTGATGCCCAATACCAATCGTTTGCCTATAGGGTCCTCGTTTGGGAAGAACCGATCACTCATTGCCTTATTGATCAAAAGGACATGAGGCGCTTTCGGGCCGTCGCTTTCACTGAAAAGACGGCCTTTGATCAGCGAGATCCTTAGCGCTCTAAAGTAATCCGGAGTGACGAAACGGCAATCCGCTCCCGGCGATCTGCCCGGCGGGAACGGTCGTCCCTCTATATCAAAGGCGAAGTTCATGTTGTCGCCGCTAAGCGGCAGATGTTTGGCCGCGGCAACTGCCTGCACACCCGGCACGGATCGGGTACGTTCAACTAACTGTTGGAAGTAAGCAGGTCTTTGCTCACGGGAGTAGCTGTTAGCCGGGAGAGACAGTTCCATCGTCAAGACGTTGTCCGGCGTGAATCCAGCGCCAACGTGCCGCAAGCGGAGAAAACTCTGAATCATTAAGGCCGCACCGATCAGAAGGATCAGGGCCAGCGCCATCTCCGACATCACCAGCAGGCTACGCAAACTATTACGATGACTGGAGCTCGCGGAATTCCTTCCGCCGGCTTTGAGAGCATCTGTGAGGTCCATCTGTGTTGATTGTATGGCTGGAGCTAGTCCGAAAATGATGCCGGTCAAAACTGAGATGAGCAAAGTGAAACCAAGCACCCAACCGTCGATCGCAATCTCTCCGCGACGAGGGAAATCAGGCGGCACGATTGCGGACAAAACATGTACGCCCCAGGCTGCAAGCAACGCTCCTGCAATCCCTCCTGCAAAGGAAAGCAGAAAGCTTTCGGTCAGCAACTGGCGGATGATGCGAGTGCGACCCGCGCCGAGCGCCGCGCGAAGCGCAAACTCCTTCTTGCGCGAACTCGACCGAGAGAGCAGCAGATTGGCGACGTTAGCGCAGCTGATGAGGAGCACGAATGCAACGGCGCCCCAGAGGACCAGCAGAGGACGGCGCGACGGGCCGACGATTTGCTCTGCGAGAGGAACCAGCTTGACGTTAGAGCCGATAAAGAAGGTCGGGTATTGCTGCTCAAGTCTCTGTTGAATTGCATCCATCTCCGCTGTCGCCTGTGCCACAGTTATTCCGGGTTTGAGACGACCAATGACGTTCAACGAATGACTCGAGCGCTGACGAAGAGTTTCAGCGTCCAGGGCCAGAGGAACCCATAACTCCGCCGGCGCCGCTGTAAATGTACGCAATACAGTTCCACTGCCGCCCGGAAATTGGAAACCTGCCGGCATCACACCAACGATCGTGTAGGCTTTGCTGTCGAGCGTGATCGTCCGTCCCACCGGATTGCGATCCGCCTCAAAGTGTCGTTGCCAGAGGTTATGACTGATGAGCGCTACTTGATCGTGGCCGGCCTGTTCTTCTTCAGATGAAAACGTGCGCCCCTGGACTGGACGTGCACCCAACAACTCAAATAGAGAAGGTGAAACTGCCGCGCCTGTGATGCGCTCCGGTTGATCACCGAGGGCGAGATTAAATTTCTTCGAAGGAGCGTAGATCGCCATCTGCGTGAAGACCCGATTTTGATCGCGCCAGTCAACGAAGTTACCGGCTGCCGGCGGATTCTGCTCGTATCCTTGTTTTGGATTTCGTTCCCACAGGGTTACGAGTTCCCCGGGGTCATGAAATGGTATCGGGCGCAGTAGAACCGCATTGACGACACTAAAGATGGCTGTGTTTGCGCCGATACCGAGCGCGAGAGTGATCACTGCGATAGCCGTAAAGCCCGGGCGCTTCAGCAGGCCTCTGATTCCGTAACGAATGTCTTTGAGCAGTATTTCCATGGTTACATTTCCCAATTGCCAATTGCCAATTGCCGATTTAACCGATTGCCAATTTCGTGTTCCGTTGTCGAAAGGCTTTCAAATCGGCAATCGGCAATCGGCAATTGGCAATGAACTCACTCGTACCGTAGCGCAAGGGTCTATAGGTCCAATAAGTCCTATAGGTCCCATAGCTCATTCGTAACGCAGCGCCACGATTGGTTCGACTCTGCTGGCTCGCCAGGCGGGTAAGAGACACGCCAGCAATGCCGCGACCAGCAACACGCCCGCGACCGCGCCGAAGGCACGAGCATCCATTGCGCCAACTCCGTACAAGGTGGACTGCATCGCGCGGCCAACCAGGTAAGCGCCGCCTAGTCCAATAAGCGCCCCTATGACAGCCAGAATCGTTCCCTCTTTTAGAACCAGACTTACAACTCGCGAGCGCGTCGCGCCGAGGGCCATGCGCACGCCAAATTCCTGAGTGCGTTGGGCAACCGTGAAGGCCATCACGCCGTATATGCCCACGGCGGCAAGCAGCAAACCCAGTATTCCAAAGCTGCTAAACAACACGACGCTAAAGCGATCGATTGCCAATGACTCACTCACGATCTCGTCAAGAGTTTTCACTCCGGCAAGCGGCAGATCCGGGTCGACTGAACCAACCGCGGCAGCGATACTCTTGATCACACTCTTCGGATCGCCGTCCGTCCTTATTACCATCGAAATCTGAGGCCAGGGACTTTGCCAGAACGGCACGACGATCTCCGAATAGTCTTCACGAAATCCCGCACCGCGCACGTTGTGAAATACGCCGACGATCTGCCACTCTATGGGTTGTCCTCTCGTCCCGCCGGGAACAGGTTCTTCGACGGAAATCCGTTGCGTAAGTGGATCGGCACCGGGGAAAAAGCGATTGGCCAAGCGTTCGTTGACCAGCGCGACACGTGTGCTGCTGGCTGTGTCGTGCTCATCGAAGCTGCGACCTTTGATCACGCGAACTCCCAGGGCGTCGAAGTATCCCGGAGTCACCATCTGGAATGCCGCTGCCCGACGTTCGGAAGGATTGCCCGGAGGCTGGCCCACAATGTTGAATCCACGGCCGAACGATGGACCACGAGCTGGCACTCCAGTCATTGCGGCTGCCTTTCTTACTCCTGGGATGGCCTCGATCTTTTCGAGCATTTGCTGGTAATACGATCTGATCTGCTCGGCCCCTTTCAGCCGGTTATCGGGCACCGGCAAACGAAACGAGAGAACTTGTTCCGTACGAATACCAAGGTCCACGCGCGTCAAGTTCCAAAAGCTTTTGAGAGCGAGGCCACCGCTGGCTAGCAGGGTAAGAGCCAGGCAAAATTCGGCTATTACGAGTGCCCGGCGAGCGTTTCCCCGCGCTCCGGAACCTCCACTACGGCCTCCCAACTTGAGCACTTCGTTGAGATCGAGGCGGGTAGCTTGCCAGGCTGGGGCGGATCCAAACAGCAATCCCGCCACGGTCGTCAGGGCAATCGTGAAAAGCAAAACGGGAATACTGATTCTGATGGTTGCCTCGGACGGGAGCATCGTGCCCACGGGCGGCATGACCGCCTCTATTACATCGATAATTATTCCCGCGAGCAGAATGCCGAGTGATCCGCCGAGGACGGCCAACACTAAACCCTCAGTGAGAAACTGGGCGAACAAGCGGATCCTAGAGGCGCCCAGCGCCGCCCTCACGGCGACTTCTCGCTGACGCGATGTGCCGCGAGCCAGCAGGAGATTCGCCACGTTCACGCAAGCAATCAATAGAAGGAAACTGACGGCGCCCAGCAACAGCCAAAGGTTGCGGCGAGTTGCGTCGGTAAGAAAGTTGAGATGCAACGGCTCCACGCTCACAGCGCGGTTTGCATTGGAGTCCGGATGTTCGTCTTGTAGCTGACTGGCAATTCCGTTCATTTCCGCCTGTGCCTGTTCGAGCGAGACGCCGTCTTTCAACCTCGCCATCACGGGCATGAACTGCGAATCGTGGGTAATCTGTTCTGGTTTCAAGGCCAGTGGTACCCACAACTGCGAGTTGAAACGATCATGAATGCCGGGTGGCATGACGCCGACGACCGTGTAGGGTTCCCCATTCATCCGGATGTCTTTCCCGATAATGTCGCGGTCGGCGCCAAAATGCTGACTCCATAATCGGTTGCTGAGGATCACCACGTGGTCCTTGCCCGGCTGACCCTCTTCAGGAAGGAAATCGCGTCCGAACAACATCGGCAATCCCTCCATCGTGAAAAACCCGGGTGTCCGCTTTGAGCCGGTGACCTGCTCTGGTCTGTCAGCGGTAGAAACATTAAATGAGGCGCCGGTCCATCCCGACATGCCCTGAAAGGACCTGCTGCGCTGCTTCCAGTCAAAATAATCGCCCGCCGGCACCGAGTTCCTCTGACCCCGCACCTTGGACCACACCATGACGAGTTGGTCGGGCTTTGGATACGGCATAGGTTCGAACACTGCGTAGACCACACTGAAGATGGCCGTCGTCGCGCCTATCCCCAACGCGAGTGTCAATACTGCAGTCACAGTGAAGCCGGGCTTCTTCAACAATGTGCGGACGCTGTACATTAGATTCTGTCTCAAAGCTCCCCACATGATGCTTCTCCTTGTATCTCGTCTCTTACCGCTCTTACTCGTACCGTAGCGCTAGCAGCGGATCGACTTTCGTTGCGCGTCGCGCCGGGATGTAACAAGCGAGGAGCGCGACCAAAAGCAATCCAAGGGTGACGAGAGCAAAGGTTGGAACATCGGTTGGCGTCACCCCTAACAACAGACTTGCCAGCGACCGAGTTAAAGCGAAAGCGCCCACCAGTCCTGCGACAACCATTTAAACCAATTGTCTTGTTTGTGATATTGGGATCACCGGCAAAGCGTCGTTGCCATAAACCATGGGTCAGGATCGCGACGGCATTTTTTCCCGACTGATCTTCATCCGCGGTGAAACCACGGCCAATAGTGGGTTTCATTCCAACCACATCAAAGAAATTTGCCGAAACTAGAAACCCCTGCACGCGCTCGGGCGGTTCAATGCCGGTGAGATTAGTGCTCCACCAGCGATAGAGCCCAATTTGCTCGAATGACTTGTTTTGTGAGCGCCAGTCAAGGTAGTTCGCCAGGGCTACTTCATTTCGCTCCATTCCCTGACTTGGCTGCTTCTCCCAGATGGCCACGATGTGATCGAGTTCAGGAAAGGGCAGGGGCTTGATGAGCAGTGCGTTGACGACGCTGAAGATGGCGCTGTTGGCCCCAATGCCGATGGCCAACGTGATGACGGCGATGATCGTGAGCGTCGGACGTTTTAAGAGAGAGCCGGCGGAAAAGCGCAGGTCCCTCGACGAGGGCACCAGCCAAAGCGCCGACAAGTCCAAACGTTTCAAATTCAATCAAAATCAGAGCAAGGCAGCAGAGAACTAAATCCTTAACAATTCGGTCGTCCAAGTCGCACTTTCGTTGACCTTGAGCGGCTATTGATCTCGAAGTGCGTTAGCGGGACGGCGTTAGCTTTTAGTCAGACAAACTTTCACAGTGGAGGTCAGTCAACCGTAATAACCATCAATGTCGCGTCGTCTTGAACAATATTTCGGATCAGGTTGAGACCTTCCTGCCCCGACGTTGTATCGCGCGCGTAATTAAGGTCCATCAACACCGGATCGAAGTCGCGTTCCCGGATTGCGTCCAGTACACCGGCGGGCGAAATAACCCCTTCGGTTTGGAAGCCCGCTCCCCTGAGCAACAAACGCAGGGCGGTTACCACATCCGGTTGATCGTCGGCGATCAGTGTGCGCGGAATTGGCGCGGCCATTGTGTTGATGTTTGTCAGCTCCATAAAACTCTCACGCACGCTGGGCGGGGTCCCCGGCGGGGCAGCGCGCTGGGGTGCTAGCTACGGCTCCTTGACTATCCAACCGTCTTCGAGCCGTACGATCCTGTTGCCATATTCGGCGTTCACCTCGGAGTGAGTCACCTGCACGATGGTGGTGCCCTCCTCGTTCAATTTCCTGAACATTTCCATGATCTCTTTGCCCTGACTCGAATGGAGGTTTCCGGTCGGCTCGTCTGCCAGAATGATCCGCGGGTTTGCCACCACGGCGCGGGCAATGCCGACGAGTTGTTGCTGACCGCCGGAAAGCTGGGCGGGAAACAGATCCTTTTTGCCCACGATTTGAAAGCGATCCAGCGTGTCGCAAACTATCGATTGACGATCTTTTTTGCTCACGTCGCGATACGAAAGCGGCAGTTCGAGATTTTCGAACACGGTCTGATCATCAAGCAGGTGATAGCTCTGAAAGACAAACCCAATGTTGCTATTGCGCAGGTTAGCGCGCTTCTTGTGGTCGAGCTTGTGTACGGCGACGTCGTCAAAGTAATACTCGCCACCCCACGACTGATCATGCATGCCGAGAATGTGCAGCAGAGTCGATTTGCCGGCGCCTGACGGGCCCATAATCGAGACGAATTCGCCCGGCTTTATATCAAGGTCAATGCGGCGCAGAACGTAGGTCTTGCTGGCGCCCTGTGCGAATGATTTTTCGACGTTGCGAAGGCCAATCATGCGATTGCTCCGAATCCGCTCTCTCTCAGTTCTCGCTTCGCGTCTTCGATTTCGCGACGGTTTGCTCCCGCTTCTTCTTCGACAATGAGCCCATCAAAGAGATGGACGATGCGGTCTGCGTGTTGGGCATAACGAGGATCGTGAGTGACCATACAGATGGTCGCGCCGCCGCGATGCAACTCACGCATCAATTCCATCACCGCCTCGCCGTTCGTTGAATCCAAATTGCCGGTGGGCTCGTCGGCCAGCAGGATGCTGGGCTGACCACCAACCGCGCGCGCCACTGCCACGCGTTGCTGTTGACCGCCGGAGAGTTGGCTGGGCAGGTGTTTGGCGCGATGGCCCATGCCCACGCGCTCGAGCGCCTCCGTGACGCGTTTTTTTCGGTCAGCCGAGTTCATGCCTCGGTAGGTCAAAGGCAGCTCGACGTTTTCATAGACCGTCAGATCGCCAATCAGATTAAAGCTCTGAAAGATGAAACCGACCTCGCGATTGCGAATGCGCGCGCGCTGGGACAATGAAAGGTTCTCTACCGGATGTTCGTTGAGCACGTACTCGCCGTCGGTGGGTGTATCGAGCAAACCCAGGATCGAGAGGAGTGTGGATTTGCCGCAGCCCGAAGGTCCGGCAATTGAGACATATTCACCCTGCTTGATATCAAGATGGATACCGGAGAGCGCGTGGGTCTCGACTTCATCGGTGTAAAAAACTTTCTTGACGTCGGCGAGGTGAATCAGGGGACCAGATGAACTCATTGTAGGCTCCTTGGAGTTTTGTGAAACACTACTGCTTTATTGTGAACACCGCAGGTCAGCTTTGTATGACAACTTCAGCTTGAGTTACGCCCGAGAAGACGCCATCACCGCACGAGAATTCGGTTGTAGTTGTCCCACGCTGAAGTGTCCGAAAGAATTACTTGATCTCCTTCGCGCAAGCCGCTGACTATTTCGATTGTGCTGACGGAACTTTTCCCCAGCGCAACCTGCGTGCGTGTGGCTTCCCGTCCATCGGGGCTCAGCAGAAACATGCCGACTGTTTGCTGTCCCTGGCCAAAGGCGGGGCGCCCCACGTACAAGACGTTATCCAATCGTTCCAGCTCGATGGTGCCGTCGACACTCAGATCCGGACGAGCGCTCGGCGGCAATGGTCCTGTCAGTTCTGCGTCAACTGTGAAAGTGCCCTCGCGCGCCGCCGGGTCAATGCGCGAAACGCGCGCTTGGATGATTCCGTTGCGGGTGTCTACCTCGACGGGCTGGCCTAGTTTGACGTCTTTGATCTGCGTCTCAGCAATTTTGAGTTCGGCTTTGAGCGAAGCAGGATCGGCAACACGTGCCATGTTGAATCCAGGTGTCACCTGCTGGCCCACCTGCACGGAAACCTGTTGCAGAACGCCATTTGTTCCCGCTCGCACTTTCAGAGCGTCAACCTGGCTTCTCTTCAATTCAGCAAGAGCTCGCAACTGCTGGATTCGTGACTGCTGAGCGTTGATCTGTGCCTTGGTTGCTCGTCCGCTAATTGCAAGACGCTGCTGCTCCACCTTGAGCCGATTGGCAAGATCCTGCACGCGCACACGCGCCACCCTGAGCAGGATCAGCGGCACAAGACCCTGTTTGCCAAGGATCTCATCTGTCTCGAGCTGCATTTTTGCCTGGCTGTAGTCAGCATTAATGGTGGCGATGGCTGACTGCTGCGTCATATTGTCGCTTTCCAGGCGCACCTTGAGATTCTCCGCATCTGCCTGTGCCGCTTTCAATTGAAAGTCAGCATCGATGGCCTGCTGTTCCATCTGTGGGTTGGTAAGCTCGAAGATCACTGTGCCGGTGCTGACTTCGACGCCGGGTTGAACCAGAACCTTTTCCAGGCGACCGTCTGCGGGTGCCGGCACCCAACGAGTCAGTTGCGGCACCAGCGTGCCGTTGCCGCGCACCTGACGCAGCATCTGACCACGCTTGACGGTGTCAATTACGGCGGTCGAACGATCAAGCGTAGGGGCCGCAGGCTTTAGCTTTGTCAGGCCGTACGTTATGCCGCCGACGGCTACAAGGCCGATAAAGATAACGACCGCATTGCGAGCGCGTTTTTTGAGTCTCGATTTTCCGGGCCGTTTAATATCCATAAACCTAACGATTAGCTAAAGAGTGCAGCGAGACGAATTTCGCATCAACTGCAAGATTGGGAGGAGAACTGCACAAGCCAATTTGAGAGCGGCAGAAGTGACGGGAAGCGTGCTTGGAATTCAGCGAAATACGAACTTCACCGGCAACTGTACAGTTCTCCGAGGAACCGTGGAGTCAAAGGCCGTGCCAACTCGGTGCCTCGCGCGAAGCGTATGCTAATAGCTGTGGGTTAGATACTGGTTATCGGCTGGTTTCCAATAAAGTCATCAGTTATGGGGTTGCCGGGTGAGAGATGAGGAGCCTCCGTTAACAAGCGGAAACGTTTCGCTTTCGGGACGTAAGAATCCCAGTTTCGACAAAACTTCAAAAAACCGTATGCGCGTATTATAACGCTGACTCCTGCTCCAAAGACTTATACAGGGCGAAGAATTCTTGATTTGGTATTTTGCCGTTTGCGTCACTCGATAGTCCAGGTCGAAAGCCTTTCACAAAATACATATCGATTTGGCCCTTGTGTTTAGCCTCAATCTTGCCGCGAAACTCGCAATCGAAAATGTCTTTTACGCGTTCGTAGGTAGCGCTGGAGATATTGATACGGCCGCCCACGCCTGAAGACTCAAGACGGCTGGCAATGTTGACGGTGTCTCCCCAAACGTCGTAAGAGAACTTTTCTCGGCCCACTACACCCGCAACGAGGTCGCCGGAATGAATACCCACGCGAATCTCCCAGTAGGGTCGGCTCCGCAGGATCTCTTTCTCGCGCAAGCCGGAGATCAATTGCTCGATTTCAAGTGCCGCCAGCACGCAATCCACTGCGTGTGTCCGATTAGGTACCGGTATACCACCGACCGCCATATAAGCATCGCCAATGGTCTTGATCTTTTCCAAGTGGTGACTTTTCGCGATTTGATCGAACTGACTAAAACAACCGTCCAGCTCTTCAACCAGGCGTTGCGGGGTGAAGCTCTCCGCAATTTGCGTAAAACCTACAAAATCTGTGAACAGCACTGAGGCGCTTTCGTAGTCCACGGGTTGCACACGTTCAGTTTGCTTCAGCTCCTGGGCAATAGTCTCGGGCAGCACATTTCTGAGCAGCCGGTCAGACTTTTTCCGCTCCTGGTTCAGGTTTTGAGTGAGCACCTGCACCAGGATTGCTGTAAAAATCTGCACGAATACCAGGTTTCCGGAAACATCGAGGAACCTCTCCTGTCCACTCGCATAGGTCATGATCCATTCGGGCTTGACCTGCTCGATCACCAGTAGAGCAACCGTTGCGCCGCTGAATAGAAATGTCGCGACCAGGGTTCTGCCCAGGTTGCCGGCAAGAATAATCGCGATGACCAGCGCGGGAATGAAGTAATAATGCGAGCCGCCTTGTGACCCGGCGTTAGCCAGCGCACTGAAGAAGAGGAATACCAGGATTAGCAGCACGAACGGCCAATAAAGGTATTGATACGCATGTCGAAATCTCGACAGATAATAGAAGAGCAGGAAAAGGATGCCGGTACCAAGATTTAAGAAAAACAAGAACGCGTAATTCTTCAAACTTAGTACTGTAAAGGCGCCACCAATATTAGCGACGGCGTTGAGCAGGCTGATGGTGTTGAAAAGGCGTTGCTCCAGGACAACGAAGCGTGAATCTCCGAAAAGCGTCGATGTAAGCGAGTCGAAGAATTGCAGCACAGGTGAGCCTGTCAAGCTGGAAGGTTTATCAATCATGCAAAGTGTAGTCGAGCCCAGGTGCTGGAACTTACGAATATTTGAGATAAAAAGAATCCTTGCCAGCCCCGCCCGCATCCTAGAATTGGGTAGTGTCAGTTTTCGGTATCAACGTGTCTCATAGCAGAGACCCGGGCATGACGATCCACGAAATTACACGAAATCTCACTAAACATTCGTGTTGGTTCGCGCGATTTCATGGATCGTTTTATGAAACTCGAAACCAGAATTGTTTCTTCATAGCTCGTTCGGTGTTTTCGTGGCATTGGGCGGATCGAGTAGGAGACTGGATGCCACGCCTGCAATGCTTGCCCGACAAATGCTGCGTTGCTAAGGTAGCGGACAAGCGGCGTCAATGATAAATAAGTTCCAGGCGGTTGCATTCCCAAGAATGGATCTCCGATGAACCGATTGAGAACAACTCGTCTCGCGAATTGGCCGAGATCAATCAGACTTCCAGCTTCGTTGTTATTGCTTCTCACGCTATTACCGGCTCTTTATTGCTCTGTTCAAGCCCAGTCAGGCAGGCGCCCTCCTGGATCATCACAGCCAACCGCGACTGCAGAAGCCGTAAACCCGACCGCAATCGAGATACGGGAGAATGATGGCAAGTCCGGGCATGAGCTCAGGCACAGAGTGAAGTTGCTGCTGGGCAGGGACCCCAGCAAAAAGCATCTACCCACTGAAGACACGATCTACGCCAGTTTCATCAAACGTCTGAATGAGTTCACAAAGGTCAGCGGCACCTCGATCGGCGATCTCAAACGTGACCAGGCTATTAAACGCGCACAGGCCGAAACTGAATCTTTTGTTGTTCTGCTGCAGTTTGATATCGACAATATCCAGAATGGCAAACTTGTCATGAACTCTCCGGATCTCGAGGTCAAGTATTTTGTGTTTGCACCTCGCACTGGTCAGCAGCAACTAAAAGGAAAGCTTTATTACCAGGCCATTGGCGGTGCTCATGGCAGGCGGGACACCTGGCCCGTTGGCCCACCCATCAGAATCACGGTCGAAGCCGCAGGCAGCGAAGTTGCCGAACGCTTGTATGCCTGGCTGGGGGTCGCGGTCGGCCTCACAAAAAGCAATTGAACCAGAACTTTGGAGGGCGCTGGCCCGGCAGGGCTTTGGCCATCGGCTGCTGCAGCTCACCGCAGACCTCCGCAGGTAAATAAGTATCATCAGAAATGAGCCTGACAGCGAGGCGAAAGCGGTGCCGGACCACCGCACACTCCAAAGTCCGGCTCGCAGACACGTTCGGCTTCTCAGCAGCACTCACAAACTGCTATTCGTTGGCCAGATCATCTAGTGCGCTCGCTAAGCGCTGCAGTCCATTGCTCAGAATCTGAGAATCGCCACCGAGTCCCAACCTAAAATGGGCCGGCATTTCAAAGAACCTTCCCGGTACCACTGATGTTTCGTACTTGTCTCTTAGCAAGTCACAGAGTTTGTCCGCAGTGCCATGCTTCAATCGGGGAAAGACAATTGTCCCAAATTGTGGTCTGACCGCCTCGACATCACTGCGCGAGTCGAGGAATTCAGTAACGAGATGGCGATTTCTTTCCAGCAGGGATTGCGCCCGGACTATGAACCTATCGAGCTGTTGCAGAGCAATAACGCTCAAACGTTCCGCAGGATGCGCAGGCATTGCGCCAAAGAGATCATTAAGTCTCCAGATATTGCTTGCCAGTTTCGGCTCAGCGATGATCCAGCCACAGCGCACGCCGCTAAGACCAAAAATCTTTGTCAGACTGCTGGTCACAACGAATTCACTACCAAGGTGAAACGCCGTTCGCGCGCGTTTTTCAAATAGTGCTTCCAGATATACTTCATCCACCAGGACGCGTGCGTTCACAGTCTTTGCTATCTCACCCACCTGCTTAACCGTTTCTTCATCGGTAAGCACTCCGGTGGGATTGTGCAGATTTGTGATCACGATCAGGCGAGTACGTGAACTTATACTTTTTTCTAAGTCACTCGGCATGACTCGAAAGCCATCCTCGAATCGACGCTCGAAGCGTTTCACATCCGCGCCCAGATAGTTAGCCAGGGCCAGAAGTGGCTCATACGTCGGGCCCTCAATCAGCACCTCGTCTCCAGGCTTCACCCAGGAAGCCATGGCGAGATGGTTGGCGAGCGAAGTCCCTGTGGCCGCAGCAATCGAAGCAACGTCGACACTGTATCTCGCGGCCAGAGCTTGTTGCAGGGGCTCGTAGCCGTAACCACCGTCGCGAGTAATTTCCAGGTCCTGGATCGTTACCGAAAGCTCGTCCATACTCACGTTCGCAACTCCGCTGGTGGCAAGATTGAACCGGGCGCGAGAAAGCGTCTTTGCCCAATGCATATACTCCGAGTCCATAACCTGCCGGGTGCCACTCATCGTGCCGTCCTCGGCCGCCAAAAGAAGTAGGCGGGAATTCCTGCCAGGAGAATTGCCAAGCCAATCAGCGTATTCTCGGGATACTTGTAAATCGTATTGATCACTACCAGCCAGCAGATGGCGACGAAGAGAGCAGTTGTTAACGGATGGCCTGGAACACTCGTGATACCGGACCAATCCTCACCATCTCGCTTAGATTTCCGCTTACGAAAAACGAAGACGCACACAGCTGTCAGACCAAAGAAGATGAAGTCGACCGAAACCACGTAGTTCAGAATTTGCTCGTAACGTCCCGAGAGCGCGATGACTATTGCTAACACACCCTGCAGCGCGATGGCTACAACTGGCACGCGCGTATTAGGATGAAGACGCCCCACACTCTTGAAGAAAAGCCCGTCCTCCGCCATGGCGAAATAGACCCGCGGCGCAGTCAACATACCCTGACTCAGGAAACCCAGAGTTGAAATGGCAATGCCGGCCGCAATTGCCCGCGCGCCCCTGTCTCCCAGCGCGAGACGCATCACGTCGGACGCCGGAGTAGTGGTTTCCGCCAGACTGGAAGTTCCGAGCACGCGTAGACAGACAAAGTTTACGGTGAGGTAAAGGAGGACAACTCCGCTGACTCCGATAAGCAGTCCGCGCGGCAGATTCTTTTTTGGCTCTCGTATCTCGCCCGCCACGAAGCTCGCCGTCTGCCAGCCGCCGTAGGCGAACAGCACCGGTACCATCGCCGCACCGATGGTTGTCAGCAAATCGAACGATAAGGGATGACCGAATAATCCAGCTTCGGATGCCCCAGCGGCGGCAGATTTCGTTGTCGGAGAGGCCAGCAATAGACCACAGGCAATCAAGGCAAGAATGGCAATGATCTTCAGCACCATCAAGATACTTTGGACCGTGCTGCCTGCTTTAACACCAAAACAATTAATTAACGTCAGGCCAGCAAGCGCAAGCACCGCAACTAGCCAGTCTGCCAACGGCGCCTCTGTTAGTTCAACGAAATACCGCGCGAACGTAACCGCGACCGCAGCCATGCCTCCAGTTTGAATAACCAGCAGCAGCGCCCAACCGTACAGAAAGGCAACGGAAGGATGAAACGCTTCGCGAAGGTAAGCGTATTGGCCGCCAACTTCGGGTCGCAACGCGGCCAATTCGGCCCAGATAAAAGCGGCGGCGAGAGCGATCAACCCACCCAGCGCCCAAACCCCAAGAATCAAGAATGGCGTATCGACCTGCCGGGCAACCACAGAAGGGTTGATGAAGATTCCTGACCCGATAATACCGCCCATAACAATCATCGTGGAGTCAAACAGGCCAAGACGTCGAGCAAGCGCGGGGCTGGAAGCGATAGTGGACGTCGACGAATTTGGCATGAAAGGTTTTTAACGAAGTTTAGGTGCTGAGAGCAATGATACCCATTTTTTTGTTCGTTATGCTCCCTGCGACTCAATTGATGAGCGGTTTTGGAATATATTCATCCCAGAGGGAGACTCGGATCTCGAATTCAGTAGCTGTGGGTATCTTTTGCTCTAGGTCTCTCAAAAATAGAAACATGAAGATTGCGCTAAAAGCTTATAGATCAACCAGCTTCTGGTTATGGATGTTTCCACTCACCTATCTAATCCACATTGCGGAAGAGTACTGGGGTGGCGAAGGTTACTCCGCCTATCTTCTTAGACTGAGAGGCATCACTCTATCGCCGACGAGATTCATAGCGGCTCAAGGCTTGGGATGGGCACTGATGGTTGTCGGAATCATCTTCGCGAGGCAGTTCAAATTCCCCAAACTGCTGCTCGTCATTATGGGTGCAACGGTCCTGGGCAACTCATTGACACACCTGGGTACATCTCTGATGAGGCCAGGTTATGGACCAGGATTGCTCACTGCAATGTTGATTTGGATGCCTCTCGGGTTGGCTACCCTCATCCGTTTTAGGGGCAGCATGAAGGGCAGTCGATATTGGTTGGGAATAGCAATCGGCTTCGGCGTCAATGGAATTATTGGGCTTCTCACAATGAGGGGAGTGCGGATTCTTTAGCGCACTCCGCCGCCTGCTTAGAAGCTTCCGGTTGCTCCCCTGAATCCGTTCATTGCTTGCTTCGCAGCCCAGGAGACGACGCGCATGTTGTCGTAGCAATACCCCAGAATATAATTGCATGTGGACAGGCAATGCTTGGTGCAATCCTGCTTCATTTCGTCAAGCTGCCGTACATCAAACTTGTGATTGCCAACAGTGCCCCAGTCGTGCGTTGCCGAATACATTGGGAAGCATGGCGCAAGCGAACCATCGGTGCGAATGATCAAAGAGTTCTGTCCCGCGCGGCATTGCCAGGGCGGAGCTTCGCCTCGCATTAACATCTTCATGTCTTCCATGTGCTGAATCGGGTTCACCATCTTGTAACCGTGATTGATGCGCTTGTTGTTCAAGTAGTCGAGCAACGCATCAACTTTCGGCCAATCCTCGCGCGTTAAATATGTGCTGTTCTCGTTCAGGTGCTGAAAGTGTGATTGCTCCATCATCGGCGTTTCGTTGATGTGGTAATCAGTCCCAATGCCGTTGTCATGGGCTATCTCCGTAAGCTCCTTCACATCATCCATATTGTTGTGGCAGATGTTGATATTGAACATCACAGTGTAGCCGTAGTACTGCTGCCGCTTAACCAAATAGTCAAAGTAAGGACGAATCGGTTCCAGTGCCTTCGGCAAAGACTTCCTCTCTTTTACTGAATCAACCGCCAGGTTAACGGTCGCAAGTCCTGCGTCGCCCAGCCGGTCAATTACGTCCGGTTTCATCAGGCGGCCATTCGTGGGCAAGTACACGAAGATGTCCTTCTTGGCACTGTAGTACACAACCTTGTGAATAAACTTGGGTCTCAGCAATGGCTCACCACCCATCAGCGCCAGCACGCGGGAACCAATGGAATGCAGCCAGTCAATTGAACGCTTGGCGACATCTTCGGTCATGCCCTTTACAGTATTGTTGTACGACCAGCAGTAGTGACAATCGAGATTGCATTTCCATTCGGTAAACAGATACGGAATGATGGGCCGTAGCTCGCCACTATGCCAGCGAGACTTGAAGTAAGGCGCAGCCCACGTTTTCCATGTCCTGATGGCATTCAGCTTTTGATACTCCCGCCGGGTCATCTCCACGGGATTCGGCTGCTGTGGATAGATGGGCTCAGGCAAAACCTCCTCAGGAGCAGGTTCAAGCTTCGCTCTCGTCTCAGGTTTGTAAAGGATCTGGTGAAGCTTCTGATCTATGCGAAACGGTTGCGCCGATGTTCCTGTCTGAGGTTTCTGGAGATTGTCTGACACTTTTCCCCCTTTTGATTAGTTGTAGATGATCCCAAACATGAGGTCCTTTGATCCGCAATCGCGGCAAATATTGTCTCACGTCCAAGAGAATTGCAAGTATCCTGCGTGCGGTAACTGTCCGGGAGGTTTCCCAGAACCTTGAGTGGCGCTAACCCCGCACCTTTTTTGAGACAGTAATCTGAAGCGATCTGATCCTTTCAACGCATTATGGTATAGCTCTCAGAAATTAGAACATCACTACCCAAGGGTACTAACAGTCAAATTCTGTCTGATTAACAATCACACTTTCCGTCACCAAGCGGCTCACCTGTTTCAAATACCCAAGAAATCCACAGCTTTTCTCCATTCTCGCGGATACACGAGGGGCACAGGTATTGATATTCGAAGCATGTGGTCTCCGTGCCGCCAACACGGATGATCGTGCCGAATTGTTATGCAAAGGTTAAGGACGTAATCATTGATACTCATTATCTCACTCATACTGTTTTCTGCCCTTGCCATGGTCATCCACGAGCTAGGGCATTTAATCGCCGCCAGAAGGTGCAATGTCCCCGCCTCTGAGCTTGGCTTGGGCATGGGACCAAGGCTTTTTGGGTTCCGTTTGGCCGGCATCCTCTTTACTGTTCGCGCTTTTCCTCTCGGGTCATTCGTGATGCTCGACCGCGGCCGGCTAGAGGAGAAATCAGTCTCGCAACAATTATTCGTACATCTTGGTGGAATCATCTTAAATCTGATAGCTGGTCTGGCCACGTTTGGGACGGTTTTTAGCTGGATGAACCTGTTACTCGCTGCGGGAAACCTGCTTCCCCTTTACCAGCATGACGGGTGGAAATGCGGCGTGGTAATGGTGCGTGCGCTGTTGGCTAAGAAAAGCAAACCTGTCGAATGGACCTTCACCTCTTCGGCCGGCTTCCTGAGCCTTGTCATCGTCTACGCAATCGTTCGGGCCTTCATCCGATAACGTTGAACACCGGGCTAAGGCCGCAGTGTGAATGCAACATGAATCTTGATTAGTGAAGAAAAAACGGCGGGGGCGCGCAAAGCCTTGCCCCTTTCCCAACCTACAAATTCCCCCCCGACCTGCGAATTTCTGTCTCTTGAGTGGTATCCCCGAACGATTCTAATTTCTCAGGGCATCTGCCGTGGGTGGGATTTTCATTCCACTGACGGCTGCCTTCGTGCGTAGCGTCGGTTGCATCATTACAATCATCGCGCTAACCTTTCCGGTTTTGTTGGTTGAGCACAGCTTAGGAGTGGGTGTGGGGCGCATCGAAGCCTCGATTACCCCACGTTTAGCAAGAACTCCGAAGGAGCCTCCGGTTTTGGCCGCACAAGCAGAAGCAATCATCACAGCCGGTTTGAGGCCGGAGTTATTTCCCCAGCGAGGAGTTCTTTTAGCGAACCGGACTCTGGTAATTGCAGCGTTGGCTGTGCTGGTGCTCTCAGGTTTTGCTTTTCGCGTTTCCGGCTTGAGCGCCGAAGGCCTCAGTGAAGATGAGTTGAACAAACTCTACGCCGTCGCTGATTACCGCCAAAACGGATTGACCGCCACCAACGGCGAACATCCGATGCTGATGAAGGCACTCCAGACGGCCAGCCTCTTCATCGTCGAGAAATGGAACAGTTCATTTGCTGCGAGTCAGAACCCGGCCTTACATGTTTCACCAGAAACAGCCTTGCGCCTGCCCGGTGCGATCTTTGGCGCGCTCACGGCCATCCTTATTTATTTGCTGACTGCGGAGTTATTTGGCGCCGAAGTAGCGATGATTGCGGCAGCGCTATGGGCATTTGATCCACAGGCAATCGGCTTCAACCGCATCGCCAAAGAAGATACGTTTCTGCTCTTCTTCTTTCTCCTGGGGAACATCTTCTGGTTAAGAGCGCAAAGGGTAGCAGAGAGCAACTCCAGCCGTCGGCCGGAACCTTATTACTGGGCCACGGCTGCCTGCTTCGGCGCCATGATGGCGTCAAAATACCTTCCGACACTGATAGGCGTTAGCATCTGCTACTACTGGATGTTTCAGGCGCTCCCTGAAACGCGTTGGCGCTTGGGCAAGAAGCGCTTTCTCATCTTTCTTCTGATCATGGTCGGGGCCTTTCTCTTACTCAGCCCAACCGTTCTTTTGCCGGCGACGTGGCGTGAAATGGGAATCTTCGCGGGTCAGAAAAGAATCGGGCATGATGGTTACGAATTCATGGGCAAGCTCTACAGCCACCGAATGACTGACTGGCTTGCGGGCACACCGTGGTATTTCTACTTTGTCTTCCTCGCCGTTAAGCTGCCCCTGCTGACCGTAGCCGCGTTCGTCGCTGGTTTACCGCTACTTTTCCGACGCAAGCTGGGCGATGGGCGCTACTTCGTTCTTTTCTGGATGTTTGTCTGGACGATGACTTTCGTTTTTGCCGGCGGCAAGTTTACGCGCTACTTCACAGTCGTTCTTCCAGCGGTATTGATCACTGCCGCTATCGGCGTACAGTATGCCGGCCGTTGGATCGGTGAGCGACTTGGAGCATTACTCTCCAGCGAGCAGGCGAGCGTTTACGCGGGAACTGCTTTACCACTGCTCCTGGTGCTGGGCTCTCTCTGGGTCTCGGCGAGTGCGTCGCCTCATTTTCGTCTATACACTAACGCTCTGGGAGGGGGCATAGAGAAAGCTGGTTCTTACTTTCCGCACGACGAATTTTACGACTCCAGCATGAGTGCGGTGATGACAGAGATTTCGAAACTCGCTAAACCGAACGCGCGGGTAGCTACTGAAACACCAGGTCTGGCTGCTTACTACGCGCAGCGCGCTAATCGCCCTGATCTCATTCTTATTTCACTTTCGGACCAGGAGGCCCTGAGACACTTAAGTGATGGAGATTTCGTGGTCGTGGCGCGCGGCAGGCGCTATTTCAGCAACGACGCGGTTATCTCCGCATTGCAGCGTTCGAGCCCGGCCAGTCGCGTCACACTCGGAACGGTACCTTCAGCGGATATCTACAAAATCGATTCTACCCAAATGCTCAACCCGACTCTCAACGATTGAATTGAATTTGGTGATCGTCTGTAGGGGCGTCCCTCCGTGTGTTGCCCCCTGGCTTACGTACTCGCTTCCATCGGTCTCAACATTGACCCGGCTCGCCTTTCGCCCCTAACATAAGGCAACACTTTCAACATCCGCTCAAACGCGAGGTTCCTCACGATGCCTCTCTTTCCTGGTTTCAATCGTTCCCGTCGTTACAACCCTCTGCGCTTGCTCGGCTACGGCTACAA
>WNGE01001715.1_pt1 | contig 27552 bp, 26 predicted proteins | sample 5400651 | NCBI WGS metagenome assembly WNGE01 (sample SAMN13153370, study PRJNA577476) | soil metagenome | isolation source: 60 cm soil or saprolite under grassland replicate 2 | place: USA:California | collected 2016-06-15 | reverse complement strand
AGCCGACCGTCGAGCAGGGCGAAGGTTGACATGTTCGCCCGTATGGCTTCGTCGAGATAGGCGTTCGGTCGGCGCCAGTAGGCGGCGGTGAAGCCGTCCGTGCAATCGGCGGGCACCGGCACGGGTTCGATCGTGACGCGGCCCAACACCTCGAACTCGACCAGCTGGGGATAGCGGGAGGTTGTGGCGCCGGCGAGGCCGGGGAAGTAGTCGTCGAGCCAACCGAAGTTCGCATCGGGGTCGTGCGTGAAGAAGACGGCGCGCCTCTGCGCGACGCGGCGGATCTCGGCGAACGCTGCTGGACGATCCGCCCAGTGATGGGCGGCCAGGACTGCGAGTGCCGCGTCGACGCTCTTGTCCGGCAGCGGTAGCGCCTCAGCTACGCCGCGGACTGCTGGTGGGAGCGACGGAGGCCGCTGCCGGATCATCAGCTCGGACGGCTCGACCGGGACGACCGCAAGATCGGTCGGTTCGTAGGAGCCCGAGCCCGCGCCGATGTTCACGACGGAAGTGGCCTCGCCTAGCGCTGCGCGAATCACGCGCGCGATGGTCGGGTCTGGGCGACGCGTCTCGGCGTATGCGCCGCCGATTCGGTCGTAGCGGACGTTCTCGATGACGCAGGCTAGTGCTTCGTGCTTCGTCGTCAGGCTCGTTCGGTCGAGGCGTGGCCTGTGACCAGGCGTTCGCGGTCGAAGAGCCGTGAGACGATCCGCCACGCGACGAGATCCGCAGCGAGGAGTGCGAGCGCGAGCCCGATCGCCAGCGAGACCGATGGTGTGATCACCTGGAATGACATCAGCGACGTGAAGCCGAGCAGGGGGAGACCGGCGAGGGTGGCGAGTTGTTGCGCGACGCGGACGTCGCTTGCGCGGGTGGAGATCCCGATGCCGACCCAGATCGCCCAGAGGGCCAGCAGCGGCGTGAACAGGATCTGGGCGAGCAGCTGCGGTGTGTGCCAGACGACTGCGCTCACGACATGCGCGGCACCGAGGCGGAGGCTGATCGCGGCGACGAAGTAGACGGCATAGGCGACCCCGACCGACGGCACGAACGCGGCCACGGCCTTGCCCAGGAGAAGCTCGGAGGCGGTGACGGGTGCGGTGAGGACGGGCTCGAGCGTTCCCTGGTCTCGCTCGCCGACCACCGAGTAGGCGGCGATCACCGGTGGGATCACGAGCGGGATGATCAGCATCAGCAGCGAGAGCGTGCCGACGGCGCTCCGCACTGCGGCGCCGCTGGCCGAGGCGGGGATGCGGAACAGGGTCACCATCGGCGTGATCAGGAAGACGAGGGGCAGCACCGCCATCGTCCCGACCACGAAGCGGTTGCGGCGAAACTCGCGCACCTCCTTGCGCACGACGGTGAGGACACGCTGGAGGCTCATCGGGTCGCCTCGACGTCGTCGTCGATCAGTTCGAGGTAGACGTCCTCGAGCGAGTGTCGTGCCTCGGCGAGCGAGAGCACGTCGGCGCCGGCGGCGACGAGCGCGCGCGTCACGTTCGGTGCGGTCGTGCGCGGGTCGCTGACCGTCAGCACATACCCGTTCGTGTCGTCGGGGCGCCAGCTCTCCACGCCGGGGACGGCGAACACTTGCTCGGGTGATTGCAGTGGTGCTGCTGTCCGGACGAGGAGCATCCTTTTGAACAGGCGGTCGCGCAGCTCGTCCGGGCGGCCGATCGTGCGCAGGCTGGTGTTGAGGATCGCGACCCGGTCGCAGAGCCGCTCGGCTTCCTCGAGCCGATGTGTCGTGAGGAACACGGTCACGCCGCGGCTACGCAGCCCATCGATCAGTTCGTGCACCTCGCGGGTTGCGACGGGGTCGAGGCCCGAGGTTGGCTCGTCGAAGAAGACGATTGTGGGATCGCTGAGGAGCGTGCGCGCCAGTGCGACTCGCTGCCGCAGACCCTTCGAGAGGCTGCCGCAGGGATCGTTCGCCCGGCCGGCGAGGTTGACTGCGTCCAGCGCCTGCCTGATCCGCTCCTGCGGACGGTCGACGCTGTACAGACCGGCAAAGAACTCGAGGTTCTCGCCCACCGTAAGGCGGAGGTAGAGGCCAGGGTTCTCGGGCATCACCGCGATCCGCTGTCGGATCTCGACACCGCTCGCGTTGTCGAGCTGGACGCCCGCGACGAGGGCCGACCCCGACGTGGGAGCAATCAGCGTTGCCAGCATCCGCACCGTCGTCGTCTTGCCGGCGCCGTTGGGGCCGAGGAAGCCGAACACCTCACCAGCCGCAACCGTGAACGACACGGCGTCCACCGCGACCCGATCGCCGAACCGTTTAGTCAACTGTTCGACGACGAGCGCCGGAGGGCCCGAAACAGCCGGACGCTCGCGCTGCGCCGCCACCGTCTGCACAGGCGCCTCGTTTCGGCGGGCGGGCGGCGGCGGCTCGCTCGCCGTCTCCACTAGAGACGCGCGACGAGAACCATTCGGCTGCGGAGCGTCAGCTCGTGGAGGGTCGTCTCGTTGCGCCCCGCCGGTGCGGAGCGCGACCACGACGTAGGCGGCAACGGTCACGATAACCACGGGGACGCGCGCGGACGTGTGCAGCAGCGCGAGCACGCCGACTACGAGCGCGACGGCGACGAGAGTGATCAGCCAGCCCTCCAACGCGATCGGGCGCCAACCGACGCCGACGCGGCGGAACCACGGCTTCGCTATGGGCCGCTGCATCTAGCCGCAACTCGATCGGGGAATGACGCCGCTCGCACGGTGTCAGCGTAAGGATCCGCCGGCGGCGAACCGCCTCGGAAGGAACGCGCCATCGCTGATCCGCTCCTGCTTGACACGGTTTTGCGCCGCGGGTTAAGACTCGCCGCCGAAGCAGTCGGCGCCGCGGCCGCCCGCTGACGCGGGGCAGAAGGAGGACAGGAATGTCCGCAACCCACGTATGCCGCCGCAGGACCTTCTTCGATCCGCACGCACTTGCTCGTGACCTGGCGACGGCGGTCATGCGTTAGGAGCAGGTCCCCGATCTGCCGCTCTACGGCCCGTGCCAATCGCCGGCTCTAAGGCTCCTCAGAGTCGGATCAGATTGACGCCGGCGAGCGGGTGGTGGATCTGCTGCATCGCGCCGCCTGTCGCCAGGTTGCCGAGGTCGATCACGGCGAAGCCCGCGTCCTGGAACAGCGCGACGACGTCCGCCTTCGCGTCGGCGTCGTCGCCGGAGACGAAGATCACGCGCTGGCCACCTGCCTCGTGTGGATCCGAGCCGAGTACGTCGGCGCCGAGCGTGTTGGCAGCCTTGACGAGCCGCGCGCCGGCAACAAGGTCGGCGACGAGCTCGCTCGACGTTCTCCCTTGGAGATCGTCGGCGGCGAAGTCGTTGGTCGCGTCGATGACGACCTGACCGTTCCAGTTAAGGCCTTGGACGGCTTCGGGCACGCGGTCCCAGGGCACGGCAATGACGACGATGCCGGCCGCTGCTGCCTTGTCCGCCGTCACCGCCGAGACTCCCTCGCCAAGGGGCGAGACCACTGACGTCAGCGAGTCCGGGCCGCGGCTGTTGGCGATCACGACGCGGCGGCCGGCGCGCAGCGCTGTCCGCGCCATCGCTTGCCCGAGCCGCCCAGCGCCGATGATTCCCACTGAGTCGGTCACGGTTGCCCATCGTATTCGGACGCGAAGAGGTAGCTCACAGCAAGGCTCCGATAGGGCCGCCAGCGATCCGACACCTCAGCCACTTCGTCTTCGTCCGGAAGGTGGTCGAAGCCGTACGCTCGTTGGATCGCGCGCCGGAGCGCGAGGTCGCCCGAGAGAAAGACGTCCGGCCGATCGAGAGCCACGAGCAGGAAGCCACGCGCGGTCCACAGCCCGATTCCGGGCACCTCGGTCAGGGTTGCCTCGACCTCGTCGTCGGTCATGCGCGAGAGCGCCTCGTCGCTCAGGCGTCCGTCGACGAACCTCTCCGCAAGCGCGCGTAACGTCTGGCCCTTTCGAGCCGAGAACCCGCTGTCGCGCAACACCTGGGGATCAGCCGCGAGCAGCTCGGCCGGCGACGGCAGATGCCCTCCAAATCGCTGCTGCAGATGCGAGATGATCGCGCGGGTCGAGCTGACGGATAGCTGTTGGCCTGCGACCTGGAAGACGAGCGTCCCGAAGGCATCAAGCGGAGGAAGCTCGTCCAGCCAGGCCCGCGGGCGGAAAGCCGGCCGCGCGTCGATCACCTGTGCGAGCACCGGGTCCGCCTTCCGAAGGAACTCGCGCGCCTTGGGATCGGCAATCGCGGCTCGATTCCGGGGTGCAGCCTCCACGCTCATGTTTTTAGCAGCCGCTCGGTGAGCACGATCTCGATGACGTCGGCCACCGTCTCTTCGCGTGCCCAGTCGCGTTGGAGGGAGTCGGATGAACCGGATCGACCTGAAGAGGACTGCCCTCGCCCTTCTCGGGGTTGGGCGCTCCCGAAGTCAGGCGCGTCCGTCGAGCGCGAGGTCGACGGCCTGGTCGAGGGTGAGCTCTCCTCCCTCGGCGCACGCGTCGGCGAAGGCTGCGTCCGAGAGCTGCGCGCGAATCCGAGACGTCGTTTCGTAGTTGAGTTGATCGACGTCGAAGCGGCGTCTGCTGACCTCGTCGGGAATGGTGGCAAAACTCGCCAAGAGGCGCGCGGCGGTGACGGCTTCGCCGGCGGCCGCCAGAGCGGCCGCGAAGCGGCAGAGATCGACGCCGGTGTCGAGGACGTCGCCCAGCTCCCGGTGGATGCGCAGGCTGTGGCGCAGCAGCGCGATCGCGTCGTCGACGCGCCCTTCCTCCATCGCGTAGTCGGCGAGCGCGCCGAGGCTGCTCGCCTCCATCCGCTGGTTCCCCGTCGAGCGCGCGCGCGCGAGGTTCTGTTCGTGGAGCGTACGAGCCTCGCCACGCTCGCCAAGCGCCTCGTGCGCGAAGGCGAGGTGACGCGTCGCGAGGAGCGCGCTGTGCTCGTCGCCGAGCGCACGGAACGCGCGGATGCTCTCCTCGAAGAGCACGCATGCGCGCACGGGGGCGGGCGCGAGGTTGCCGAGCATGAACGTCGCGTAGGCCGCGCTCCAGCGGTCGCCGAGCGCATCGGCGACGGCGATCGCCTCCTCTGCTCGGGCCGTCGCCACGGCCTCGTCGCCGGTGTTGGCGGCCATCACCGTGGCGCCGATCAGCGCCTTGGCGCGGGCGGGAGTCGCGTCCTCGCTGGCCGCCAGCGCCCGCTCGAGCCGGCGGCGGCCTTCGCCGAGGCGTCCTCGCAGGTACCAGAACCGCCACAGCGCGCCGGCCAGCCGCTGTACCAGCCGTGCTTCCCCGCCCGCCTCCAGGCGGTCGAGCGCGGAGCGCAGGTTGTCCTCCTCGAGCTCGAGCCGGTCGAGCCACGGGCCCGGCGTCCCGCGCAGGAGCGGCTCTGCCTGCTCGGCGAGCGTCAGGAAGTACTCGACGTGCCGGCGGGCAGGTTCGTCCGCGGCGTCGGTGCGTTCGAGCAGCTCCCGCGCGTAGTCGCGGATCGTCTCGAGCATCGCCTGCCGCGGCTCGGCATCGCCGGACGGAAGCTGCACGAGGCTCTTGTCCGCGAGCGCCGCCAGCCGCTCGATCACGTCGCCGTCGCCGCAGACCACCTCGGCGGCCTCGAGCGTCCAGCCGCCGGCGAAGACCGACAGTCGGGCGAAGAGGTCGCGCTCCTCCGGCGTCAGGAGCTCGGCGCTCCACTCGAGCGTCCGCCGGAGCGTCCGGAGCCGCGGCGGCTGGTCGACCGGCCCCTTCGTCAGGAGCTCGAGGCGCTCGCCCAGCCGCGCGAGCAGCGCCTCGAGCGGCACGACGTCTGCGCGGGCGGCGGCGAGCTCGACCGCGAGCGGCAGGCCGTCGAGCCGCCGGCAGATCTCGGCGACCGCGGCGAGGTCCGCTCCGGCCCGGTCGACGATCGCGCCGACGGCCTCCGCGCGGTCGCAGAAGAGCGCCGTCGCAGCGGCGTTCTCGAGGGGCGGGACACGATAGAGATGCTCGCCGTACAGCCGCAGAGGCTCGCGGCTCGTCGCGAGCAGCTTCAGGCCTGCCGCGGCCGAGAGCAGCGTTCCTACCCCCGGCGCGGCGGCGACGACGTGCTCGACGTTGTCGAGGAGCACGAGCGTCGGCCGGTCGGCGATCCGATCCGCGATCAGCTCCCCCGGCGGCGTACCCGCGGTCTCGCCGACTCCGAGTGCCCTAGCGAGCGTCGGCACGACCAGCTCCGGATCGGAGAGCGAGGCGAGCGGGACGAAGAAGACGCCGTCGGGAAAGCGCGCCGCCGCGCTGCGCGCGACCTCGAGGGCGAGCCGGGTCTTGCCGGTCCCGCCCGGGCCGGTGAGCGTGAGCAGGCGAACGTCGTCGCGCAGGAGGAGGCGCCGCGCCTCCGCCAGCTCCTCCTCGCGCCCGATCAGCGGCGTCGGCGGCGTCGGCAGGCGGGCGGCGGCGACCATGGCGGAGGGCGCCGCCAACCCGGGATCCTGGTTGAGGATCTGGCGCTCCAGCCGCTGCAGCTCCGGCCCCGGCTCGATGCCGAGCTCGTCGACGAGGGCCGAGCGCGCGTGCTGGTATGCCTCGAGCGCCTCGGCCTGCCGGCCCGCGCGGTACAGCGCGAGCATCAACTGCCCACGGAATCGCTCGCGCAGCGGCGTCTCAGAGATCAGTCGCTCGAGCTCGGGGACGACGTCGTCGTGGCGCCCGAGCGCGAGCTCCGCGTCGGTCTTGAGCTCGAGGGCGCGGAGCCTCAGCTCTTCGATTCGCGCCGCCTCGCCGCGCGCGAAGTCGTCGTAGCGGAAGTCCTGGAGCGGGGTGCCGCGGAAGAGCCCGAGCGCCTCGGCCAGCAGCTCTGCCTGCTCCCACGGCGGTCGACCGCGGGCATCCGACAGGAGCCGCTCGAAGCGATGGACGTCGAGCTCGTCCTCCTCGAGCCGGATCGTGTAGCCCGACTCGCGCGTCGCGATTCGGTCGCGCCCGAGCAGCTTCCTCAGCGTCGCGACATGACCCTGCACGGCGTTGCGGGCAGCGGGCGGCGGCCGCACGCCCCAGAGCGCATCTAGCGCTTCGTCCACCGTGACCATCTCTCCGGCGCGGAGCAGCAGCAGCGCGAGTAACGCCCGCTGCTTCGGCCGCCGCGGCGCGGCGTCGCGCCCGCCGTCGACGACCTCCAGCCGCCCCAGGAGCCGGAACTCCACTTCGACTCGAATTGTCGCACCGCATCCGCGGCGAGCAAGACGTCACGGGCGCGTCAGCGGCGCGTCAGCGGCGAGTCGCACTCTGGCGGTGTCAACGGAAGAGGAGGTCTCCGACATGGCCGTTCCCGAGCTGTCCGCGGTCGAGCAGCAGATCGTGCTGCTCGTCGCCCAGGGCCGGAGCCGCCGCGCGATTGGCGCCGAGCTGGGTCTCAGCCTGAAGACCGTGGACTGGCACATCGCGCGCGGCCGCCGCAAGCTCGAACGGGCGGCGACGCTGCACGACCGGATGCAACGGGCGGAGGTCGGTCTGCAGCAGGATCGGATCGTGGAGGCCGTCGCCTTGCAATCGCGCACGGCGATCGACAACCCAAGGAGGAAGACATGACCAAGCTGCAGCCACACCGAACGAGCTTCGAGCTCAAGGCGATCTTCGTATTGCTCCTGGCCGCCGTCGCGGCCGGAGCGTTCACCGTCGCGAGCTCTGCCGAGAACACCGGTTCCTCGCCTCGGAGCGGAGCGCTCCATGTGACGAAGGAGTGCTCGCAGTACACGGGCGCCGCCGGCTCGTTCTGCACGATCAAGTCCTCGAACCTCAACGCGATCAAGGTCGGCTCGAGGGTCGTCTATGCCTCGGCGGCCAATCCGGCTGCCGGCGTGCTGGACACCGACCTCGTCATCAACGGGCCCGGCAAAAACAGCGCGTACGGGCATGTCGTGCTCGATCTTTCGACCTTGTCCGGCGTGGTCACCTTGTCAGGCGGGACCGGGGTGTTCACGCACCTGCATGCTGGGCCGATCGCGGTCGCGTGCCCGGCCTTCCCGGACTGTTCCTGGGATGGGCCGTACAGCTTCAGTCCGCACGATTGACGGACAACTTCAGCGGGTCATCAATGCCGGCGTCCATCATGGGCGCCGGCCTTTCCCGGGTCGATGCCGTCCCTGGTGCGATTCATCACTCGGTTGTCGTCGTCCAGGACCTCGACGAGAGCTTGCGGTTCTACCGGGACGGCGTCGGCCTCGATGTGTTGATGGATCGTGCCGGGTCGAACAGCCGACCCCCAATGGGCCGATCGTCATCGCGACAGTCCGTGACCCCGACGGAGTCCTCGTCCTCCTCACACCCGGCTCGATCACGCGGGCGCACTGAGCCCGCCAAGGCCGGCGAGACTAGGCGTGGCCGACGTCAAGGACTGCGTCGGCGAACGCCTTCGGAGCGTCCTGCCGGAGGTTGTGCCCCAAGGCGGGGTCGATCCATGCGGGATTGCGCTTAGTGGTGCGGGTCTGGGCGTGCCCGGAACTAGCCCCTCGCGTCCCCGCGTTCCTGCGTTTGCGTGCGATCTTGGTGGGACCCTCGGCAAGCGCCGTCAGGCCGCCGACTCGTCAGCTGTCGTCGAGCACCTCGCGGAGTTTGCGCGCGAAGGCTTCGGGTTGACCGGCATATCCGAACTCGCCGCCAACGAAGCCGCCGTGGTGGCTCGGGAACACGGTCGCCTGCTGACCGAGCAGTTCGGCGGTGGCGACGGCCGTGCGTCCGGTGAACGTGTCCAGCGACTCCTCGCCTACGGCGATTACGACGCGCGTCGGCGCCGCGGCCAGCGCGGCGACGTCGGGGCGGTAGCTGCTGATTGCCCAGGACCGGTCGGATAGGAGCGGGTCGTCGCGGGAGCCGTCGTCCTCGGTCGGCATCCCGAACTGGGCGGGATCCGGCGCGGCTTGCGCGAAGTACTCGTCGGTGAACTCGCCTCGCCACGACGTCATCGCGATGAAGGCCGCCATGCCGGCGCCCGAACCCTTGGCCTCGTACGCGTCGCGGAAGGCGCCGCGGGCGCGCTCGGCCGCAGCGGCGTCGGGGAGCACTGGGATGAGTGGCGGCTCGTGGGCCACCACGGTCGTTACGTCGTCGGGATAGGCCGCCACGAGCGCGAGCGCCGTCACCGCGCCGCCACTGCTCGCGAACATCTCGACGGGGCCGGCGCCGAGCGCCTCGATGACGGGCGTGTACGTCGTCCGCCTGGACCGTGGGATCGTTATCGACCCGGCCGTCCTTGCGGATGCTGCGACCAAGGCCGCGCGGGTCATAGGTGACCACGGTCCGGTCCGGGAAGTATGACGCCAGCGTCTCGAAGCCGCTGGCGGTCATCGGCTGGCCGATCATGAACAGCGGTGGACGCCCGTCGGCGGTGGGCAACGGGCCACGAACGTCGTAGGCGATCTCGGCCTCGGTGGTTTCGAGCATGTGCGTTGTCATGCCAGTACGACCGCTCCCGCGTCGAAAACTCATCGCGCCTCTAGCATCGCGCCTCTAGAACGTGACGACCGCCGGACTTGAGCGACGTGCGACCTCCGGTGCGACCGTTGAGCCACCGCAGCATGGCGTAAGCACGATGGCGCACCGCAGTGTCTCGTACCATCTACGTGTGGAGGCGGGAGTACGCACCGGCGGATGCCTCTGCGGGGCGGTCCGCTACAGCGTGCGCGGTGACCCTGTACACGTCGGGCGCTGCCACTGCGCGGATTGCAGAAAGGAGTCTGGGAGCGCGTTCATTGTGTATGGGCAGTGGCCCGTCGAGGCGTTTGAGGTGAGCGGTGAGATCTCAAGCTATCGTGGACGCGGCTTCTGCCCTCTCTGTGGGTCTCGACTGCTTGATCCAGTCGGTCCTGGTGACACGCTCATCGAGATCCGGCTCGGAAGTCTGGATGAGGCGCCCTTCGAACTGAAGCCGGAAGCCGAGGTCTGGGTGAAGCGGCGCGAGAGCTGGCTCCTGCCGGTCGAGGGGGCAGCGCAACACGACGAAAATCGTCCCTAGCGTCATTCCGAAACACTGGCCCAGCGGAGCGTCTTAGCGCCGCAGCCGATGTCGGCCTTTAAGACCCCACGGCTCGACGAGCATCCGAAAACGCCCATCTCCTGTCGCAGGGCTCTCGGTCCTAGGGGGTGAACAGTTCCCACCCCTCGGAGACGACTTCGACGGCACCATCGGTCACTTTGATGGCGGTCTGGTCGTCAATCGCGTACCCCGGCACCGGCACGCCTGCGGCCCATTTTTCTCCGTTGGCCATGGAATTGTCCGGCAGATCCTCGTGATCCAGGTGCGGGAACATCGAAAAATCAACCAGTCCCAGCGCTGTGTCGCCACCGGTGGGCGGACTCCAGCCGACGAAGTCCTCCCCGACGTTGGGGGCGAGCACCATGCTCCCGGCCAGTCCGGACTGCCGCATCCAGTAGCACAGATACAAGCGATCGCCGCCTCCCACCAGCAGGGCGTCAGTCTCCTGGACCATGGGGACCCCAATGCTCTTCATCGATGCTGGGCAGCGCGGTGAGCTCCAGCACTCCCAACGACTTCCAATCCAATTCGCACAAGGGGGTGGTCTCTCGTCCGGTGATCAGCCGCCAGGCCATGCCAGCACCGCCGGGCATGGCGTACACCGCGGTGGGAATGCAGAGGGCGTTGGACTCGGCAATCGGTTTGCCCAGTAGGTCGACCAGCGCGTCGTGGATGCCAGTCCTAGTTCGCTTCGTATTCCAGATCCGCCGGCTCGACTTGGCCGGACGGACCCTCCTGCGATCCGATGAGATCCGCGCCTCGGTGCGGTCATGACGAGACAGACCACCACGAGAGAAAGGACAAACCCATGAAACTGACCACCATGACGCAAGTCACCGTCGATGGAGTGATGCAGGGAAACGGCGGCGCGACGGATGAGGACCGCAGGAGCGGATTCGAGCGCGGCGGATGGGCCATGGGGGTGTTCGACAACGAGAGCTTGACGTTCATCAACCAGACCTACCAGCGCGCCGACGCGTTCCTGTTCGGCCGGAAAACCTACGAGCTCTTCGCCGGCTACTGGGGCGCGGAGGAGCGGGCTCGCGCCGCGGCGGAAGATCCGGGCAACCACCAGATCGCAGCTGCCTTGAACACGAAGCCCAAGTACGTCGCATCGACCACGCTCACCGACCCGCAATGGGCGGACACAACCGTCCTCTCCGGTGACCTCGCGGCTGCTATCGGCGAGCTGAAAGCCAAGCCGGCGGGTGAGCTGCAGGTGCACGGCAGCGGCGCCCTGACCCGATGGCTGCTCGAGTACGACCTCGTCGACGAGATCAACCTGCTCATCGTCCCTGTGGTCCTTGGCCAGGGCACGCGGCTGTTCCCCGACGCCGGCCCGGTCATTGCGCTTGACCTGGTCGACTCGCGAGCCGACTCGAAGGGCGTAACGATCCAGGTCTACCGGCCTAACCGGCGCCCGCAGTACGCCGACTGAAGCCGTGACCATAGGTGCCGCAGTCAATGAGAGTCGATCAGGAGTGGCCACCGAACCTGTCTGAGGCACAGCGGTCGCGAGCGAGCTCGCTTTCGAGCCGCTCCACCGTGTGAGAGCCCGCGTGAGAGCGACCGCGTCTCTGTTCGCTGGGAGTCAGCTCGCGGGCACCCGATACTCGCGCTCGGCCTCGGAGCTCCTAGCAACTCCACGAGCAGCCGCGCGTCCACGCGTCCTGAGTGCAGAACGCGAACGGACTGGTCATGGCAAGCTCGTCGTGGCTTCCGCGCCCCGCGCGGCCGCGACCCATCCGAAGCCGCGGCGTTGACCGACTACCGGGATGGAGCCGAACGTCGTAGCGCGAAAGCAGATTGCGCCGATGAGCTCGGGGTCGATGTGGCACGTGCGCAGGAGCTCATCCTCGACGGAGCCAGCATCGTCGAGCGTGTTACGGCGCCGGGCTTCGCTCGAGCGTGAGGACTATCGTGCCTGCGGCGCGGCCGGCGACGGCGCGCTCGAGCGCTGCCGCCGCGTCCGCGAGCGGGGGGCCGCCCCTATCAAGCGAGAGCACCCGAAGGGAACGAGAGCACCCGAAGTATTGGCGCGCGCGCAGCGCTCCCATTCTCGAGCGAGCTCACGACCGAGCTTGCGCGTGTCAATGTCGACTGTGTCAAGCCCCTGCGTTCGATTCACGGTCTATGCGAGCGGGCGCTCCGCCGCGGTGGCCTGTTGGGCGAAAAGCTTGATCAGCTCGGCCCGCGACCTGACGTCGAGCTTGCGGTAGGCGCGGCCCAGGTGGAAATCAACCGTCTTCGGGCTGAGGAAGAGTCGCGCACCGATCTCCTTGCTTGTCAGCCCGTCCGCAGCGGCGAGCGACACCTGGAGTTCCTGCGGGGTTAACTGGTCATGCGCGGCCGGGTCACGCCGCCGCCGAAGCCGCTCTCCACTCGCGCGCAGCTCGGCTCTGGCCCGGTCTGCCCACGGCGTCGAGCCGAGACGCTCGAAGGTCGTCAGCGCCGCGTGCAGCTGTTCGCGGGCTGCGCGAGGCCGACGGCGGCGCCGCAATCGCTCGCCGTAGGCGAGCTCTGTTCGGGCACGCTCCCACTCGCTTGGCTCACTGGCCTGAAGCTCGAGCGCGGCCGCGAAGGCTTCGTCGACGTCGCCCTCCTCCGCCACCAGCGCACGACAGCGTGCTCCAACCGCAAGCGCCCAGGGACTCCGGCTTTCCTCCGCGTGCTCGAGCAGATCGACCAGTTTCCGTTCAGCCTCACGTGTCTCTCCGAGCCGAACATGGGCTTCGATTAGGTCGCCGTCGAGACGGAAATTATTGCGCAGGCGATGTCCCCCGGAGGCGAGCATCTCGGCCGCCGGTGCCAGCCACGTGACCGTGCCGGCGGCGTCACCTCGTGCGAGCGCCTCGAGTCCCAGCGCCGTGCGCGCCCGCACGATGTTCCAGTGGTCGCCTCGCTTCTCGGAGATCTGAAGCGAAAGACGGCCGTGCTCGACCGCGTCAGCGCTCCGCCCCAGGACGGCCTCGAGGTGTGCGAGCCGAGCGAGACAAGCGGCAGTGGCAGTGTCAGTCCCAAGTGACTCGGTCAGCTGAAGCGCTTCGAGCGCGAGCGCATACGCAGGAGCCAGACGACCCGTGCGCGCGTCGAGGAGCGAACGCATGTCAAGTGCGTAGCCGAGAAACTGGAGGGCCCCGACCTCCCGGTCGTATGCGACAACCCGGTCGAAGAGCTCCTGCGCGGAGTCGTAGTCCTCGAGGAAGAGGAACCGATTCGCGACGTCGACGGCGAGAACGGTACCGACCTCGACCCGCCCGGCGCACTCACGGATGAGCTCGAGCGCCTGCTCGCGGAGGCCGGACAGCTCCCAGGCCCAGGCGAGCATGTGGCGGATGTCCGGGTCGTTGGCAGCCTCTTCGCCGCCTGCGAGCTCGGCGGCGCGCTCTGCCGTACGCCGAGCTGCCGGAATGTCCAGAGCGTGGATGAGGGCGTGGATGACGCCACTGGAGGTCAGCAGGCGAGCTGCTGTAGCTGGTGCGGCGCGCGCCGCCTCGCTGTTGGCAAGCTCGATCGCAGCATCGAAGTCTCCCCGGTTGAAGACGAGGTACGACCGCCGGGCGACCGCGTCCGCGCGTAGCTCGTGGTCGCTTGTCAGCTCGCTCGCCTCGGCGAAGAGCTCTTCGGCCTGTTCGAAACGGGCGCAGGCATCCGCTGCGAGCCCTGCGCGGAACAACCGGCGCGCCCGGGCTTCCGCGTCCGGAGTCAGCCGTGCCGCCCGCTCGAGCGCGGCGGCCTCTGCGGAGAGGCCGCCGCGGGCGCGCGCTTTCGCCGCCGCCTCGTCCAGCGCGGCGGCAACGTCCTCGTCGGGGGCCGTGGCCGCCATGGCCTCGTGCCAGGCGCCACGGTCGGGCTCGGTGGCGCTCGCGGCAAGCACGCGATGGGCTGCGCGCCGCTCGGCGGGGGGAGCGCCGTGGTAGATCGCCGACCGGGCAAGCGGGTGCGAGAAGTCGGGTCGGCGTCCCTGCACGATCAAGCCTGCTCGCTCCGCCTCGCCGAGCGAGTCGGCCGAGATCTGCTCCAGGTCGAGGGCGGCCCACAGCGCCTCCGGCGCATCGGAGCCGCTGACCGCCACGAGCAGTAACGCCCGCCTCGCGTCCGCCGACAGCCGTGACGAGCGCTCGAGAAACGTGCGCTCGACCGCCTCGCTGACCGGCAGCGGCCCGTCGCTCGCGGTGCTCGCGGCCATCCCGGGCGCGAACTCCAGCAACGCAAGGGGATTGCCACCCGCAGCCTCGACGAGCCGATCGAGCGCGGCCGGAGCGAGTGCCGGCGCTGCCGTGGCAAGCAGCGCCTTCGCCTGGTCCGCCGTGAGGCCGAGGAGGCGTAGCTCGGCAAGGCCTGGGCTGGAGAAGTTCGCGGGCGCGGGGTCTCGCACAGCGAACAGCATCGCCACGGAGTCGTAGTCGAGGCGTCGCGCGGCGAAGACGAGCGCCTCGGCCGAGGCCTGGTCGAGCCAGTGCGCATCGTCGACCACGCAGAGGAGCGGCTTGTCGGCGGCCGCCGCGGAGAGCAGCCCGAGCGTCGCGGCATAGGCGGAGAAACGATCGGGGTTCTCGATCTGCTCGAGCGCGAGCGCCGCCTTGATCGCATTCGCCTGCGGCGGCGGCAGCTCGTCGAGCAGTCCGAGCACCGGGCGCACGAGCTCGTGCAGCGCTGCGAACGGGAGCTCGGCCTCGGACTCGACCCCGAGCGCGTGCAGCTCACGAAAGTCTTTCGCAGCCTCGACCGCGTGCTCCAGCAGTGTCGTCTTTCCCACGCCTGCTTCTCCACGCAGAACGAGCGCCCGGCCGCGGCCCTTGCGAGCATCCACTAGGAGGCGCTCGATTTGCGCCTGCTCGGTCTGCCGGCCCACAAGCATTCTTAGAACGTAAGCCGTCGAGGCCGGCAGACAAAGCAGGTAATTGCCGAAGTGGCGGCGATTTCACCTGTGCGGGGTCCAGTAACTGTGCGGAAGCGATGCCTTTTGCTTCGTCGGAGAATTTGCAGCACCAACCTCGAACAAAGGAGCGAACGATGCGACGGCTTCTTCTCGTCGGAACGACGATCCTGTTCGCGTTCGTGCCGGCGACCAGCGCGCTGGGCACAGTCGACCAGACTCGCGACTCTGTCCATCACGAGATGTTCTCCGGCCACGACTCGAACATCTGCGGAAACCTAGGAACGTTCACCTTCGACGTCATCTCGCATACGCACGTGATCGACAACGGCAACACGTTCGTGTTCGACCTCCACGAGAGCTACACGTACACGCTGGTCTTCGACGATCCGGCTCTGGGTACGTGGACCGCCCACGCCGCCGAGAACATCCACGATGTGGCAAATCGCAGCGGCGAGGTGTTCATGCACAACTTCAACAGCAAGGAAGGCCCGATCCAGATCATCCAGCACCAGCGGATCCAGGTCGATGCCGACGGGAACGTAAGGGTCGACCGGACGTTCGAGCGAATCGGGGATTGCTGAGCTGACTCGGACGAGAGGGCGGCTGCTCTCAAGAGTCGCCCTCTCTGGTGCCTGCCGGATCGGGCGCGTAGTTTCTGCGTAGGAAGGAAATGCTCAACCGCTGCCCGGTCGTTCCCTCAGAGTTCCCTCGCGGCCGCTGATTCGCACCTCGAAGAGAAGAACTGCCTGCAAATCGACCGCCTATCGACCCCCTCCATGACCTTCTCCGGCGTCCCGCCTGTGCAGGCAACAGAAGTAGTTGATTTGCAGGTACTTCAAGCCATCTGACGGACTCGAACCGTCGGCGCCGCCCGTCTTTGACGCATCATCAGCGACGTGGAGACGATCTACTCAGCGGTGACGCGCTCTCGTCGCCGTCGCGGCCCGGAATCCGGCCGCGCCGCTCAGGGTGTGGAGACGGCCTTCGCGTCCCTCCGTCAGGGAGCGGTTGCCAGGCGCGAGGCGTCGGTAGTGCCTAACATCAGACCATTGCTTCCCGAGGGCGTGTACCACTGGACCGCGACTCATCCCGAGTGGGAAGGGCCGGTGTCGGCGTACGCAATCGACGACGGCGCGCGGCTGATCCTCATCGACCCGATCGCTGTTCCGGACGACGTGCGCGCGCTGTTCGGATCGCGCGAGGTGGTCACGGTACTCACCTCCACGTGGCACGAGCGCGACGCCGCAGCGCTCGGCTTTCCTGTGTGGGCCCCGGCGCCCGATCGCCCCGAGGACCAGCTCGTCCCGGCGATGCGCTATGCGATCGGCGACTCGCTGTTCGGGATGGAGGCGTATCCCGGCCGTGAAGGCCAGCTCGACCTCGTGCTCTGGAGCGAGCGAATTCGCGCAGTGATCGCCGGCGATACGCTGATCAACCTCGGCAACGGGCTCGAGATCCCCGCGAGCTGGCTACCGGAAGGCGTCACGGTCGAGCAGGTCGCAACCGGGCTGAGGCCGCTGCTCGACAAGCCCGTGGAGATCGTGCTGCCGACGCACGGCGAGCCTGCCGAGCGCGCGGCTCTCGAACGCGCCCTCGCCTGATCCGTGCGACTAGACGCGGGACGAACATGGCCCCGCACGTAGCGCGTCAGAGTGTCTTTGCGAACACGTCAGCGGGCACGGAACGAACAACGAACTCATCGTGCCGACCCCGACCCGTCAGCCGGTACGCTCCTCCTCCGGAGGGCGTGTCGAGGCGACAGGACTAGGGGGGCTGCGTGACACGGATGGACAACGTCGGCATCGTGGTGGAATCTCTCGATGCCGCCATCTCCTTCTTCGGCGAGCTCGGGCTGGAGCTCGAAGGGCGAGCCACGGTCGAAGGAGAGTGGGCAGGACGCGTTACTGGACTGGGCAACCAGCGCGTCGAGATCGCCATGATGCGCACGCCAGACGGCCACAGCAGACTCGAGCTCTCGCGGTTTCTGACGCCAGGTACGGTAGCCGATCACCGGAACGCCCCCGTGAACTCTCTCGGTTACCTACGCGTCATGTTCGCCGTGGACGACATCGACGAGACGCTTAGCCGGCTCCGCAAGCATGGCGCGCAGCTGGTCAGCAGCGGAGTAATCCAGTACGAAGACTCGTACCGGCTCTGCTACATCCGTGGGCCCGAAGGGCTTCTCATCGGGCTGGCGGAACAGATCGGCTAGTGAACTTTCACGAGTGGAGAGCCCCGAGGCATCCTTCCGGAACGCTGACTCGGCCAAGCTTGCTGCGAACATCGCCCGCTTGTCATTCGGTGTACTCGGCGAGGTTTGCCAGGGATGATTCGAGGCCGATCGCGTGATCTTCGGACGAGATCCCGGTAGGGACGTTCTCCGCTCGGATCTCGACTCGCGTCTTCTCACCGACCGGAACGATCTGCCATGTCATCGTCATCGTCCCGGCGAAGGCCGGATCGTCTGAGACGAAGTCGATCGCCTGGACGACGCGCACGTTCGGGACGATGTCCACGAATCGCGCTTCGACGATGTCTGAGGTGTCTGTTGCCTTCCCGTGTCCCTCCGTTGCGTCTAGATACGTGAGGATCAGCCGGTACGAGCCGCCTGGACGTGCGTCGAAGTGCTCGAACCGGCCGGTCATTCCGGATGGCGGCAGCCAACTCGTCAGTGCGTCTGCGTCGATCAGCGCAGCGAAGATCTTCTCCGGCGTCGCGGTCGATAAGACAGCTGGCCGTGTCGGTTCGGTTCACCATTTGATCCGAGAGGCGCTTCCGTAGCCGTACAGCGCGCCGCTGGTAGCCCATCCGCTCCTCCCAGAAGGGCAGCGATTGCGGGCTGCCCAGGTAGGTGTCGCAGAATGCGAGGTAGACGCCTTGGTCTTGCACCCAGTTCTCAGCCTGCCTGGACAAGCTGGGTGGCGATCCCGTGTCGTTTCTGAGCCTCGGCGACGAAGACCAGTCCGATGAAGAGCCGGCGTTCCCTCATGTCGCGGTTCGCGTCAAAGCGAACGTTCGGAGACGGCTCCTGAAGCGAAGCGTCGAGGTAACCACGATTTCGCCGTCGAGCTCGGCTACAAGCCCGAGATTGGCGGGGTCGTCGAGCCACTCCCCGTCGGCGGCGAGCCACGCTGCCAGCCCGTCGTCGTCGACGGCAGCGAAGTGATCGGGAGCGAGGCGCGAGTAGTACGCCTCCGGCTCGATGATCAACCGCGCGACGGCGTTGGCATCCTCTACCCCGCGTCGGGCACGTAAGACGACCAGCGACATCCTCGCCACGCTACCCCGTCCGCCATTTCCTCGACACCGCGAAAGAGGCGAGCTAAGTCGATTCGTCAGGCCTTGTTCGAGATCTCGGTGCGACCTTCTGTCCCTCGGAGAGCCACGAACGGTCAGCCGTCTGGCAAGAAACGCCTGCAAAGTCGGCGCTTCGCGCGAGTGTACTGACCTCCTCCTTACTTGCGATTCAGCACAGACAACAAGAAATGCTGATTTGCAAGTCTTTTCAAGCCCTCTGACGGACTCGAACCGTCGACCCCCTCCTTACCATGCGCTCCGATCGGCAACCGGTCGCAACCGACGGCCACGGTTTTGGCGTGATTTCGCCGTTTTCGCGCCTGCGCGATTTGCGACCGCTTGCCACCGGTTGCAACCGCGGGGCTCCATAAAGGCTCCATCCTCCGTTGTCAAAATTGGCGACACGCCGAAGTCTTTACGCTGGGAACGTGCCTGGAGCGAGCGAGGAAGGGCGTTGCGTCAAAATCATGAACGCGAACTGGATCGCAGGCGCCGATGGCGACGACGGCGATTTTGAGCTGATGATCGTGACAAGCGACGACCGCCAACACGTCGTTGCTCCCAGCCCGGCAGCGATGACCGCGCTCGTCGCACTTGCCCAGGCCGACACGGTTCTCGTCTGGGACCCGGCGGACCGAAGGCTGATTGCCGCCAACCTGCGAGGCACGATGCCCTGGACACAAGACCCAACCCCGCCGGGTACCTGAGCAGCTCTTCAAAGACCGAGCCGCCAGTTGAGCTTCGCGAGTCCCACGGTGGTAGCTGACAACGCCAGCGAAAGGAGAACCTGAATGGGGAAGATCGTCGTCAGCGAGAACGTCACGCTCGACGGAGTCGTCCAGGACCCGGCCGGTGCGGAGGGCTTCGGGCGCGGCGGCTGGGTCGGTCGTGTCGGTGAGGGGGGTCGCGAAGAGGCGGCCAAGGTCCTGCGCGACGAGGCGCTGGGCGCCGAGGCCCAGCTGTTCGGTCGGCGAAACCTACGAGTTCCTCGCCGCGCGGTGGCCATCCCGAAGCGGCGAATTGGCGGACAGGTTGAACGACATGCCCAAGTACGTCGTGTCCTCGACTCTGAAGGATCCCGACTGGAACAACTCGACGGTGCGTGCGGGCGATGTCATGCAGGAGGTCGCGAAGCTGAAGGAGGAGCTAGACGGGGAGATCGTCGTCGCCGGCAGCATCCGGCTCGTCCGCACGCTGATGGAGAACGACCTCGTCGATGAGCTGCGGCTGATGATCTACCCGGTCGTGCTCGGGGCCGGCGAGCGCCTCTTCGGCGAGACCAGCGACCAAAGGCCGGTGCGCCTTGTCGAGACCCGGACCGTCGCCGACCTCGCCTTCCTCACCTACGAGGTCGTCCGAGAGCCCGCATGAACTACTACGACACGTTGATTGAGATCGCCGACGACTGTCCGGCTACTAAAGGTCAAGTAGAACAAGGAAGAGGTGGCAAGAAGACGAAGGCAGTGGTCGAGTACGGGCTGCTCGTCAAGCATCCGTACACGTACAGCGAAGAAGACATTGCCTTTGAGGTGTGTGCCGTCCTCCATGACATCCCGAAGGCCAGCTGGCCGAAAGAACGCGAGAAGTTCTTGAGCAAGGGCCACCTTCACCTTCGCGTGTCGGTATTGGCGAAGCGCTACGGCTGGGGCATTCATAACAACGCCGAAGGCAAGGTCGCGCTGATCGCTGTTGAATCGCGCGACTACAAGCGACTCATGAAGGATCCACGCACCACCAAAGTGAAAGCGTTTCGTTCTCGCGCGCCTAATGGGGGCACGTTCTTCCGACGCCCGCCCAGGCCGGCGAATAGCACGACAGCTCCAGGGAGCGGCCCGGAACTAGGCGGCTAAGCAGCGAAGCCCTCTGACGGACTCGAACCGTCGACCCCCTCCTTACCATCTCGCGTGCACGCGCGGTCATTCGCGATCACGTTTGTCCTGCAAATCAGCCATTCAGCGTGTGTCGGTGTTGCCCGCGCGTGACTGCACCTGCTCCGGCTCACGTACCCGTCGCGTACCCGCGGCGCGTTGTCCGTTCTCAAAACAGACGACGAGGCCGGACCTCCGCCTGCACACCGAGGAGAAGAAGAGCTCGGCCAGTCTCCGACTGGCTGAAGCAAGTCGCGAAGGACTACTGCAACGGGAAGATCGAGTACGGGAAGGGTTACCGCCCCGCGCCGATCCATCCAAGTCCGTCGCTTGAGACGTCCCCTCAGAGCAGGAGCGGCGTCTGCTCTGCGTGCCACTCGAGCTCGAGGGCGCGGAACCGCTGCACAGCCCGCTCGAGCAGTCCCGCGTCCTGTCGGGCAACGCCGAGCGCACGCAGTGCGAACGGCTCGGCATAGGTGCCGGGCGGCGTCCACTTCGGTGCCTCGGCCTCGATCCGCTCGCGGTCGTCCAGGGCGACGCACGCGTCGAGGAGCGCGGCCGCCCACACCGGCACGATTGGTGACTGCAAACCGCGCCGCTGAAGGCGAGACGCGATCAATCGCTTGAGCGTGCCGAGGTCGCCGCGGGCGAGCGCCAGCCGAAGTCGCGCGGGCTCGAACCACATCGCGTAGCCTTCCATCCCGATCTCGTCCGCCTTCCCCTCCAAGCGCTCGGCTCCCGCGGCGTCGCCGCAGTAGACGCTCGCGGTTGCGCAGTGGAGAAGCGTCGAGACGTTCTGCGGACACGGCGTGTTCGCGGCCAGGTTCGCATCGACCGATCGCTCAGCGGTCGGAGTCCTTGTGCGCAGCTCGTCCCAGCGGCCGGCGAACGCGCGGACGGCGGTCGTGAGCGCAGCGCCGTGCAGACGGTGGTGCGGCGTGAGGCCCGCGGCGAGCTCCACGCTCAACGCGGCTGCGCGGGCGGCCGCGTCGAACTCGCCCGCGTTGAGGTAGACGAGGACGGCGTCGAGCAGCGCACGCGTGCTGTCGTCCGGATCCTTCAGCTGGTCGAGGAGCTCGAGGTTCCGGTCGGTCCACGCGCATGCCTCCTGCAGATCGCCCGCCCCCCAGGCCGCGTTCGCGAGCGCCTTCAGCGCGAGCGAGCGGAGCTGGACGTCGGCGAGCCGCTCTGCGATCGCCTGCAGCTCGCGTGCTGGGGCGGCCTCGTCGTTCCAGAACGACTGCGCGTACAGAACCTTCGCGTGATTTCGTGAGCCGGGCTCGGCGAGCTTGCGCGCGCGCTCGATCCAGCCCTCGATCAGCTGCGGGTCGGGCTCGCGCGTCCACATCCCGTAGCGCCGCACGGACTGAAAGACGAGCTCGGAGTGGACGTCGGCCGACGGCCCGCCCACCTCGAGCGCTTTTTCCATCGCCGCCCAGAAGCCTTCGCCGTCGAACTTGAGCGCGTGTGCGTGGCCGATCTCGTACCACAGCAGCGCCTGCGCTGCCGCGTCGGACTCGAGCTCGAGCGCGCGCTCGAGCAGGGCGAGGCCCTGGTCGATCTCGTAGCGGGCGATCGCCAGCTCGGCGGCGCGCGTCGACCACGCCACCGCCTTCACGCGAAGGCGCTCCGCCTCCTCCTCACGGCCCGCCCACGCGAGGTCGAGGTCCTGCGGTCGTACCGCTTCGGCGTAGTGGTGCGCGAGCAGCGGCGCCCGCTCGTCGTCACCCTCGGTCGTCCGCTCGAGCCACGCGGCGAACGAGGCATGCAGAGGTGCGCGCGTCGCCTTGAGGATGCTCTCGTACGCGACCTCCCGCGTGAGCGCGTGCTTGATCACGTACTCGGTCTCGCCGGAGATCGATGAGCCCGCGTGGCGTCGCACGAACTCGCGCTCCTCCAGCAGCCCCAGATCGGCCGCCGCCCCCGCGAGCTCGCGCACCGGCCCCGCCCAGAACGTGCGTCCGATCACGGCCGCCGCCTGGAGCGCCTCCTTCTCGAGCGGCGGCAGGAGGTCGATGCGCGCGGCGAGGACAGCGCGGACGGTGTCGGGAATCGACAGCCCCGGCGGCAGCTCGCCGAACGTCCAGCCGCCGTTCCTCCGTGCGATGACGCCGCGGTCGGCGAGGGTGGCGATCAGCTCCTCGACGAAGAACGGGTTGCCCTCCGCGCGCTCGACGATCAGCTCGCGGGTCGGTGGCGGGCAGCCGCTGCCGAGGTGGGCTGCGATGAGCTCGTCGGTGCTCGCCGCGCCCAGCGCCTCGAGCTGCACCACGTCACTGCGCCAGTCGGTGTGCCGGTCGTGCACCTCCGGCCGCGCGGTGGCGATCGCGAGCAGCGGCCCGGCGACTCGCTCGGTTACCCCCTGCAGGAGGGCACACAGCTCGGGCTCCGCCCAGTGCAGGTCCTCGATGAGCAGCACGACGGGACGGTCGTCGACCAGGCTCTGGAGGAGGTCGAGCCAGGCGTTGTGGATCCGCTCGCGCACGGTGAGCGGATGCATGTCGTCCGGCGGCGGCAGGCCGAGCGTGAAGCCGAGCCCCTCGCGGTCCGCGAAGCGCGCCGCGACCGACGCCGGCGACTCGCTCTCGAGGATCGCGAAGTGCTCCCGCAGGACCTCGCCGAGAGGCCAGTAGGTGATGCCCTCGCCGTACGACAGGCACCGGCCGGCGCGGAGAACGGGCTGCGGCGAGCGCTCGCTCAGCCGCTGCCACAGCTCGCGCAACAACCTCGTCTTTCCGACACCCGCGTCGCCGACGACCGTCACGATCCGCGGCTGCCGCTCCTCGAGGACCCGGCCGAACAGCGCGCGGAGGAGGTCGAGCTCGCGCTCGCGCCCGACGAACACCGGCTCGAGTCCGCCGACGCCGCGGGGGCGCATCAGCGAGAGCGCGCGCGCGAGCGCGCGGCAGGCGACGGGCTCTCGCTTGCCCTTCGCCTCGACGGCGCGCGGCGGACCGAACTCGAACGCGCCGCGCGCGGCGGCGACCGTGCGCTCGCCGACGAGCGTCTCTCCCGGTGCAGCCGCCTGCTCGAGGCGTGCGCACACATTGACGGTGTCGCCGGTGACGAACGAGCTTCCTTCCCTCGCGGCGCCGACGACGACGTCGCCGGTGTTGACGCCGATGCGGAGCGCGAGCGCGTCGCCGAATAGCTCGCCCAACCGCCGGTGCATCGCGAGCGCGACGTGCAGCGCGCGCTCCGCGTCGTCCTCGTGGGCTGCGGGAGCGCCGAACGCGGCCATCACTGCATCGCCGACGAACTTCTCCACCGTTCCGCCCGCGCGCTCGATCTCCGCGGCCATCGAGTCGTAGAAACGGTCGAGCAGCGCGCGTACGCGCTCCGGGTCTTCATCTCCCGCCAGCTCGGTGGAGCCGACGAGATCGGCGAACAGGACGGTCGCTAGCTTCCGCTCCTCGGCGGGCATGGCCAATTCTGTCGCTTCGTTGCCGATCCGACAAGAGCATGGAGCTAGCCGGGCTCGAACCGGCGACCTGCTGGATGCGATCCAGGCGCTCTCCCAACTGAGCTATAGCCCGTAGGCGGCTTCCTGGTCAGCGTTGTCGCTTATACGTGATGGTGCAGTTGGCCACCGGGGGTAACGGTCAAGCCGCGAGCTACCCGCACTCGACCGCAGCGGCGGCGAGATCAACTGCATGTGAGTCGAGGGTGTCGGAGACGCGAAAGCTCCATAAACGGCTCCATAGCGACGAGCCGTCTAGCCTGCGGGACGACACCCTCTCTGCAGGGAGGGTGTCAGGTTCTCGCCCATCCCGACAACGGCTGCGGCTCGTTTGCAGGGCTTTTCCGCAAGAAGCTGTCGGCGCCGTTTCGGCGCACCGTGTCAGGAGGCGTCGCGAGATGTCGCGGTGCGTCGCGAGTACCAGACATGTACCCGCGGTGTACCCGCGTGTTGCTCACCCCAGGCGACATAAAATGCCTATTTGCAGGCAATTTATCAAGCCCGCTGACGGACTCGAACCGTCGACCCCCTCCTTACCACGGAGGTTCGGGGGCAGTACGTGCGATCACGGCGGGGCATAGGCGAGCACGTTTCTCGTGCAAATCGCCTGATCCGCCTGTGCCGTTGATGTCCGCGCGTGACCGCGCGTGCTCTACCTCGTGTACCCGTCTCGTACCCGCGTCTCGTTGTCTGTTCTGAAAACAGTCAACGGTACGCTGACACGTACCGTCGGCCAACGACCGAAGAAGCCGGGTACTGGTCTTCTACCGCACCCCCTCGCTGGCGCCCGGGGCCACGCGCAGCCCCTGTGGCGACCAGTCAATCGCCAGACGGACCACCGCGCTACTCGCCCCGAAACATCCGCTTGGCGACGGCCATGGCGGACATGGCTTTCGGCCAGCCGGCCTAGATCGCGAGGTGGGTGATCGCTTCGATGAGTTCGTTCTCGGTCGCGCCGTTCTCCTTGGCGAGGCCGAGGTGGTGACGATCGAGCCGGTGCCGATCCCCGCCGATTGCCACCACGGAAGCGGCATCGCCGAGGGCCGCCCGGATCACCCGCGAGATCCTCGGGTCGGGGCGACGTGTCTCGGCGTAGGCGCCGCCGATGCGGTCGTAGAGAATGTCCATTCCGTTCACGTCGAACTATGCAGGAGGTATAAGGGACACCAGCAAGATGACCAGTCGCCGGATCGGAACGCGTGAAGAGTGGGCCGCCGCGAGCGCCGAGCTGCTCGAGCGCGAGAAGGAACACACGAGGGCCGGCGACGAGCTCGCTCGGCAGCGCCGAGAGCTCCCCTGGGTACCGGTCGAGAAGGAGTACACCTTTCAGACCGAGCACGGGCCGGCGACGCTGCCCGAGCTGTTCGACGGCCGCTCGCAGCTGGTCGTCTACCACTTCATGTTCGGCCCGGACTGGGAGGCGGGATGTCCAACCTGCTCGGCGACCGCCGACGGCTTCAACGGCGTCCTCGCGCACCTCCGGGCTCGCGACGTGACGATGATCTGCGTCTCGCGCGCGCCACTGGAGAAGCTGCTCGCCTATCGGCAGCGCATGGGCTGGAGCTTCCACTGGGCATCCAGCCATGACAACGACTTCAACGCGGATTTCGGCGTCTCCGCCGGCGACCCGACCGTTTCGTTTCTCGAGGCCGGCGAGCTCAAGTTCCTGAAGCTCCTCGACGAGCAGCCCGCGATCCGTGAAAATCCGCCGCTCATTCCCGTCCAGAACGCGCGCGCGAGCGGGACCGACCTCGACGGCTATCTCTCCGAGGGCCACGGACTCAGCACGTTCGCGCGCGAGGGTGACACCGTCTACCACTGCTACTCCAGCTACGACCGCGGCACGGACTTCATGATGGCCTTCTACGCGATCCTCGACCGCGCTCCGAAGGGCCGCGACGAGGGCGATCAGCCCATGACCTGGCTGCGGCGCCACGACGAATACCGCAACGCGTGACGGGTCAATCGACCGCGGTTGCTTCCAACAAGACGAGGAGCTCTGGTGTGAATAGCCGTGAGACGCCGAGCACGGTGGTCGTAAAGCGAGAGTTCTCGAAGCGGCCCGTGATCGCTGCCCAGTGCTTGACGAACTCATCGAAGTCGGTGGTGTACACGTTGAGCCGCACGACGTTGGCGAGTGTCATGTCGGCAGCGGCCAGGACGGCCTCCAGGTTGTCGAGGGACATCTCGAGCTGGGCGGCCACGTCGCCCGGATGCTGAGAGTTGCCGTCGGCGTCCACCGCGTCCTGTCCGCTGCAAACGAGCAGCCGCTTGTGCCCTTCGATCAGCTGGGCCTGGTCGAATCCCAAGTTGAGGGACCACGAGACGGGGTTGATCGACCGTCGTTCCATCTAGGGCAGGCGGACACTGAGGGTCTGAGGAAGGTTCGCCCGGCCGGCGTCGGTGAGGCGCACAGCCCGTGTGCTCGAATCGCGGCTAAGCCATCCGAGGTCGAGCAGTCGGGTCAGCAAGGCTCGTCCAAGCCTCCCGGCGATGTGATTGCGTTGTTCCGTCCAATCGAGGCAGCGGCGTGTGACGTCCCCGCAGCGTGCGTCGATCCCAAGGTCGGCGAATATGCTCGCTCCTTGTTCGGTAACGGTGTAGAAAATGTCGTCCCGAACGACGAGCACGCCGTGTTCCTGCAGCGCGTCTGCGAGGGCGACGCCGAGCCTGCCCGCGAGGTGGTCGTAGCAGCGGCGCGCGTAGCGGACTGCGTGCGCGCGGGTTCCTTGTCGGAGCGAGGTGATCTGTTGCGGGGGCGCGATGCGCGCCACAGCCTCGATGAGCTCGGCGACCTCAGGGCCGGCGAGCGTGAAGTATCGGTAGCGGCCGCGTTCCGCGGCGGTGATCAGCCCCGCGTCGACGAGCCTCGCGAGGTGATGGCTCGCGGTCGACGCCGCGACACCCGCCTCGGCGGCCAGCACGCTTGCCGGCAGCGAGCGGCCGTCGGCGAGGGCAAGTAGGACTTTCGCTCGGGCCGGCTCGGCCAGCATCGCGCCCACGGCCGTTAGGTCAGTGTCCCCCGTTGGCTCCGGGTGCTCGCTCACGCCGGCGATCGTAGCTCGCTGACGCTTCGATCTTGGTCGAAGGGTCTGTTTGCCATTGTTCTGTGCCGTGAGCGTTCGCGAGGGATCGGGTGATCACGCCGTTCGGCTTGCGGTCGCCGGTGCGACGGGGCGCGTCGGGCGTCATCTCGTCGATGTGCTCGAGGCACGAGGCTATGACGTCGTCGCGATCTCGCGTTCCACCGGCGTGGACGTCATCTCCGGCGAAGGTCTGGCCGGCGCGCTGGCCGGCGTGGAGTGCTTGATCGACACGGCGAGCGGTGCCTCGCCCGAGCAGGAAGCGGCGACGGCCTTCTTCACGACGGCTGCCCGCAACCTGCAGTCGGCCGGCGAGCAGGCCGGGCTGCGGCGGATCGTCGTCGTTTCGATCATCGGGTGCGACCGTTTCAGCGCCGGCTACAACGCGGCGAAGTTCGCCCACGAGCGGGCCATGCTGGCGGGCCCGATCCCGGTGCGCATCCTGCGTGCGGCGCAGTTCCACGAGCTTGTCGCACAGCTCGTCGAGTGGGGCCGTAGCGACGAGGTGAGCTATGTGCCTGAGATGCGGACGCAACTGGTGGCGGCGAGGGCGGTTGCCGAGGCACTTGCCGACCTGGCCACGAGCACCGCACCCGAATCGTCCGGGGCTGCGATCCCGGAGATCGCGGGCCCTCGCGTGGAAAGCCTCGTCGAGATGGCTCGACTGCTCGTCGCACACCGTGGCGACGCGATCCGCATCGAGGCGGTAAGCGACCCCGCCGACCTCGACCGCGACCTCTACCGGACGGATGGCCTGCTACCCGGCCCGGATGCCATCCTCGCTGGCCCGACCTTCGAAGAATGGCTCGACGCGGTGGATAGGGTGCGTCGAGGGCGCATGACTGACAACGAGGAGTTCTGGCGCGCGATCGTCACGGGCGACGCGGGCGTGATGCGACGCGAGCGCCGGCGACATCGGCGCATCCCCGGCGCGCCGCGCTGCAAGACGTGCCTCGTGCCGCTCGGCGGACCGGCGGCACCGA
>WNGE01001757.1_pt1 | contig 27558 bp, 23 predicted proteins | sample 5400651 | NCBI WGS metagenome assembly WNGE01 (sample SAMN13153370, study PRJNA577476) | soil metagenome | isolation source: 60 cm soil or saprolite under grassland replicate 2 | place: USA:California | collected 2016-06-15 | reverse complement strand
TGGAGAAGGACGAGAAGCCGTAGTAGGACTCGTTGAAGCCCGGATTGCGGCGCTTGAGCGCCTGCTTCACCATCGAGGCCCAGATCTTCTCCTCGGCGCCGCGCTCGTCGATGAGCGCCTCGACCGTCTGCATCACGAGCTCCAGCGCTTTCTCGGTCTTGTCCTCGCCGTCTTTCGGAGCGCCTTCCCCCGCCGCAGCGGGCTTCGCCTGGGGTTTCTTCCTCGGTTGCCGGCGCCCCGGCTTCTCGCGCACCAGGTCGTCGTAAAAGATGAACTCGTCGCAGTTCGCGACTAGGAGGTCGGAGCTGGAGTTCTTCACGCCTACGCCGATCACGGTCTTGTCGTTCTCGCGCAGCTTCGAGACGAGCGGGGAGAAATCCGAGTCCCCGCTGATGATGACGAAGGTAGAGAAATCCGAGTCCCCGCTGATGATGACGAAGGTATCCACGTGCGACTTGGTGTAGCAGAGGTCCAGCGCATCGACCACCATGCGGATGTCGGCCGAGTTCTTGCCGGACATGCGCAGGTGCGGGATCTCGATCAGCTCGAACGAGGCTTCGTGCATGTCGGACTTGAACTCCTTGTAGCGCTCCCAGTCGCAGTAGGCCTTCTTCACCACGATACTGCCCTTCAGGAGCAGGCGCTCGAGAACCTTGTTGATGTCGAACTTGGCGTATTTCGCGTCGCGCACGCCGAGCGCGACGTTCTCGAAGTCGCAGAAAAGCGCCATGTTCACGTCGTCGCTAGGGGCGGTCATTGGGGCTCGCCGTAGGGTTCGGATGAGCCATTATCGCATCCCTCCATCGAGCGCCGGTTGAAGTTCGGGCGTTCTCGGAATAGCATCCCTACTTACTGGAGCGACACATGCATACCGAAGTTCACGTTCACGGCACGGTGCTTTTGAAAAGCGGAGTCAGCCAGACGGAAATCGAGCTGGCGCTACGGTCCTGGTTCGATTACGTCGATGTGGACGGGCTGGCCGACGCGCGCAGCGCCCATCAGGACGAGCCCGGCATCGTGTTCGACCGGCGCCGGCGCGCTCTGGACATCTGCTGGACCGGCTACGTCGGCCGCAATTTCCAGCGCTCGCTCGAAGGGGCGTTCGAGTCGCTGTCGCCCTATTCCGAGGAGGCGGCCGCGGTCGAGGTCAGCTACTACCAGGAGGACGGCCAGGACGAGCACAGCTGGGTGTTCGTCGGACCGACTCCCGATTCGATCTGGGACATGCAGCGCCGGCGCATGATCGACGATGTCTCGGCGCTGCTCGCGCGCCATTTCGGCGATGCCGAGATCGGCGAGGTTACCGCGCTCGTCAACCAGCTCTTCACGCGCCGCGCCGCCGAAGGGCCGCAGGAGCGGACCCAGTCGCGTCCGAGCGGCGCTACCGGGAAAAAGCACCTGCACTAGGCGCTTCAGCCGGAAGGAGACCCGCCGTCGGGTTGCTCCTTGACGCCCATTCTTCAGAAGGCTTTGATTTTCTAAGGTATTACTTTCAGTTTACGCCGTAACATATTCATTTATCTGCTGTTATATCACATCAAGCATATTCTCGGAAAGCCTTCTTAAGTCCCTGTTGTAGCTAAAAATTTCTCAATTTCGTGCTTGACCTACCTCTTTCTTTCCTCTAGAGTGGTGAGAAGTAGAATTTAGTGGGGAATCGTGGCGTTCAGTTTCGCCACTCGAAGGGGGACCATTGTTTCAGGGGGCGACAGAGTTGAGTCTCGACGCCAAGGGAAGGCTTGCCGTGCCGACCCGGTACCGGGACACCTTGCTATCCGGAGGGCGCGCGGTGGTTCTCACCGCTCACCCCGATAGCTGTCTGCTTCTTTATCCCCGAGTCGCCTGGGAGCCGATCGGCGCGAAAGTCCAGGCGCTTTCCAGCTTCAATGAACAGGCGCGCTGGTGGCAGCGGCTGCTGGTCGGGTTCGCCGAGGAACTCGAGCTCGACGCGCAAGGCCGCATCCTCGTGTCGGGCGCGCTGCGCAAGTTCGCCGGCCTCAAGAAAGACGTGATTCTGGTCGGGCAGGGAAGCCATTTCGAGATCTGGGATATCGCCGCGTGGGACGAGCAGCTGACGAGGTCTCTCGCGCAAGTAGGCACCAACCCGCCGCCCGGCACCGAAAACTTCTCGCTGTGAGCGCCGATGCGCACCTCCCCGTCCTCCTCCGCCCGGCAGTCGACGCGCTCGCAATCGGGTCGCGCGCGGACGGCACGTTCGTGGACGCGACCTTCGGCAGGGGCGGTCACAGCCGGCTGATTCTTGAGCAGCTGGGCCCCCGGGGCCGGCTGATCGCGATCGACCGGGACCCCGAGGCGGTCGCGGCCGCGCGCGAAATACGCGACCCGCGGCTCACCCCGGTCCACGCGCGCTTCGGCGAGTTGCAGGCGACGCTAGCCGCGCTGTGTTCAGGCGGCGTCGACGGAGTGTTGTTCGATCTGGGCGTGTCCTCGCCGCAGCTCGACGACCCGCAGCGCGGCTTCAGTTTCCGGTTCGATGCGCCGCTCGACATGCGCATGGACCCGACGCAGGGCGTAAGCGCAGCGCGGTGGCTCGAGCAGTCGGAGGAGGCGGAGATCAGAGGGGTGCTCAGCAACTATGGCGAAGAACGGTTTGCTAAACAGATTGCAAAGGCGATTGTTGCTGCTCGGCGAAGAGGGCCTGTCCGGCGCACCGGGGAACTTGCCGCTCTCGTGGCTGCGGCCGTCAGGACGCGTGAACCGGGGCAAGATCCGGCGACGCGGACGTTTCAGGCTCTACGGATTCACCTCAATCAGGAGCTTGAGGAGTTGTCGCTAGCGCTGCCGCAAGCGCTTGCCGCGCTCAAGCCTTCAGGACGGCTCATCGTGATCAGCTTCCACTCCCTCGAGGACCGGATCGTGAAGAACTTCATGCGCGGCGCGGCGCGGCCGACGCTGCCCGAGCGCTTGCCGCTCAAGGCTCGGGAGCTGCCGGCGCCGAGGCTGCGCATCATCGGGCGCCCGGCAAAGCCCAACGCGGAAGAAGTCAGGGCCAATCCCCGCGCGAGGAGCGCGGTGCTGCGCGTCGCCGAGAAGCTCGCCTCCAGCCCGCCATGACCCGCCTGAACCTGATCCTTCTCCTTGCGCTCACCTCGTGCGCGCTGGGCCTCGTCACCTCGCAGCACCGGGCGCGCAAGCTCTTCGGCGAGCTCGAGCAGGAGCAGGAACGTTCGCGCCAGCTCGGAGTCGAATACGGTCAGCTGCAGCTGGAAGCAAGCACGTGGGCGGTGCACGCACGCGTCGAGCGCATCGCCGGCCGCCAGCTGCACATGCGTGTCCCCGACGCGAAACGCCTTCACATCGCCCGGCCAGAGGGCGCGGCGAAATGAAGTTCGCCGCCAGCCCGGTCCTCGCGCTGACGCTCCCCCCCTGGCGTTCGCGGTTTCTGCTTTCCGTTTTCATCGCGGGATTCGCGCTGCTGCTCGGCCGCGCCGCCTACCTACAGGGACTGAACAACGACTTTCTGCAGGCAAAAGGCGAGTCGCGCTACAGCCGGGTCATCGAGATCCCGGCGAACCGGGGCCGCATCCTCGACCGCAACGGCGACGCTCTCGCGATCAGCACGCCGGTGAAGTCGATCTGGGCGATTCCAGGCGAGGCGCATCCGGGCCGAGCGGAGCTCGAGCGGCTGGCGGTGATACTCGAGATGCCGCCGAGGGAGATCGAGAAACGCCTCGCCGACGTAAGTCGGGACTTCGTTTTCCTCAAGCGGCAAGTCCCGCCGGAAGCGGCGGAGCGGGTTGCGGCCCTGAGCATTCCCGGAGTGTTCCAGAACCGCGAGTACCGGCGCTATTACCCGAGCGGTGAAGTCACGGCGCACGTGCTCGGCTTCACCGGCGCGGACGACATCGGCCAGGAGGGCATCGAACTCGAATTTCAGGACGGGCTCGCCGGCAAGCCGGGCAGCCGGCGCGTGATCAAGGACCGGCTCGGCCAGACCGTCGAGGACGTCGAATCGATCCAGGCGGCGCAAGACGGGCGCGACCTCGCGCTCGCGCTGGATATGCGCATCCAGAACCTCGCCTTCAGCGCCTTGAGAGCCGCGGTCCAGAAGCACCGGGCGAAGGCGGGCGGCGTCGTCGTTCTCGACGTCGACACCGGGGAGCTGCTCGCGCTCGCCAATTTCCCGACCTACAACCCGAACAACCGCAACAGACTCATCGGCGCGCAGCTCAGGAACCGCACCCTCACCGACACATTCGAGCCGGGCTCGACGCTGAAACCCTTTACGGTCGCCCTGGCTCTCGAAGCGAGAAGGGTGAAACCCGACACTGTGATCCCGACCGCGCCCGGGAGCCTGAGCATCGGCGCCGCGACCATCCGCGACGCGCACGTGGAGCGCGCCCTCACCGTGGCCCAGGTCATCCAGAAATCCTCCAACATCGGAGCGGCGAGGATCGCGCTCACCCTTCCCGCTCAATCGATGTGGGAGATGTTCCAGAGCCTGGGCTTCGGCGCCGCGCCCGGCCTGGGGTTTCCGGGAGAGGCTGCCGGGAAACTCCGGCCCTACCGAAGCTGGCGCCCGATCGAGCAGGCGACCATGTCCTACGGACACGGCATCTCGGTATCGCTCGTGCAGCTTGCCCGCGCCTACAGCGTGTTCGCGCGCGACGGCGAGCTCGTGCCGCTGTCTCTCCTTCGCGTGGACGCGCCTGCGGCGGGGCAGCGCGTGATCGCGCCGGCGACCGCGCGCGCGGTTCGCGCGATGCTGGAGCTCGCGGTCAACCGGAACGGCACGGCGCCGCGCGCTCAGATCATGGGTTATCGCGTTGCCGGAAAAACGGGCACTGCCCACAAGCAGGAAAACGGCACCTACGCCGCCGAGAGGTACGTGTCCTCGTTCGTCGGGCTCGCGCCCGCCTCGCGCCCGCGCCTGGTGATCGCGGTGATGATCGATGAGCCCTCCGACGGCGGGTACTACGGCGGGACCGTGGCGGCGCCGGTGTTCGCGCAAGTGATGGCGGGGGCGCTGCGCGTGCTCGACGTGCCGCCCGACGCACCGATGCAGCCGATCGAGCTGCCTCCCGAAGGCGAGGAAGTGAAAGAAAGTGTCTAGGCGTGCGAGACCAAGTTGAAGACGTCCTGGGCCGGCTCGCAGCGCAAAGGGCGCGCGTGACGGGCCTCGCCGCGGACAGCCGCAGCCTCGCCGCCGGGGAAGTGTTCCTCGCCTATCCGGGCTCGCGCCGCGACGGGCGCGAATTCATTCCGGCGGCGCTCCAGCGCGGCGCCGCCGCGGTGCTCTGGGAACGCGAGGGCTTCGAATGGAATCCGGGCTGGCGGGTGCCGAACCTGGGAGTCGAGAACCTGCGCGGGCTCGCCGGCCGTCTGGCACACGAGATCTACGGGCGTCCCTCCGAGCGGCTGTGGATGATCGGCGTCACCGGCACCAACGGCAAGACCTCCTGCAGCCACTGGATCGCCCAGGCGTGCAGCGCCTGCGGCGCGAAGACCGCGGTGGTCGGGACGCTCGGCACGGGCTTCCCGGGCGCGCTCGATGCCGGGGTCAACACCACCCCGGACGCCGTCCTGCTGCATCGCTCGCTCGCGGGGCTCCTTGCCCAAGGGGCGCAGGGCGTGGCGATGGAGGTCACTTCGATCGGCCTGGATCAGGGACGCGTCAACGGCGTCGCTTTCGGGGCGGCGCTTTTCACCAATCTCTCGCGCGACCACCTCGACTATCACGGCGACATGGAGAGTTACGCGCGCGCGAAACAGCGCCTGTTCGAAACGCCGGGCCTGAAGCACGCGGTGCTCAACCTCGACGATGTCCAGGGGGTGCAGATCGCCCGCGCGCTCGCCGGGCGCGGGATCGGCCGCGCCGGCTACAGCTGCTTCGCGGGGGTCGCCGCCCGCTCGGGACTGGAGCGCTATGCCGAGGCGCACGCGATCGAAGTGTCGCCCGAGGGAATCGCCTTCGAGGTGCGCAGCTCCTGGGGCGAGGCGGGGATCGAAAGCGCGCTCCTCGGGCGCTTCAACGTATCCAATCTTCTGGGCGTGCTGACGACGATGCTCGTGTCCGGCGTGCCCTTCGATCGGGCTGCTACGGCGCTCGCGGGCCTGGAGCCCGTCGCCGGCCGCATGCAGCGGCTGGGTGGGGCGGGCAAGCCCGTCGTGGTCGTCGACTACGCCCACACGCCCGACGCGCTGGAAAAGACGCTGGTCGCGCTGAAGGACGTAGCGAAGGCGAGCGGCGGTCGCCTCGCGGTCGTATTCGGCTGCGGGGGCGAGCGCGACCGCGGCAAGCGGCCGCTGATGGGAGCGGTGGCCTCGCGCCACGCCGATGCGATCCTGGTGACGAGCGACAACCCGCGCGGCGAGGATCCCGCCGCGATCATCGCGGAGATCAGCGCGGCGATACCCGTGCCGCATGAAGCGATCGAAGACCGGCGCGCGGCGATCGAGCGCGCCATCGCCTCGGCAGGCGCAGAGGACGTCGTGCTCATCGCCGGAAAGGGGCATGAGACCTACCAGGAGGTCGCGGGCCGGCGGCTGCCTTTCTCCGATGCGCTCGAAGCAAAGCAGGCCCTCTCGCGGTGGGGCCGATGATGAGCCTGCGTGAGGCCGCAGCGGCGATCGGGGCGCGCGCGCGCGGCGACGACGCCCGTTTCGACTCGGTATCGACCGACAGCCGCACGCTTGCGCAAGGCGCGTTGTTCGTCGCGCTGCGCGGCGCGCGATTCGACGGGCACCGGTTCATCGACGCCGCAAAAGAGCGCGGCGCCGCCGCGGCGATGGTCATGGAAGACGCAGGGGCGGGGAACGGCGACCCGGGATTGCCGTTCCTTGTGGTCGACGACACGTGCCGCGCGCTGGGACGGCTCGCCGCACACTGGCGCGGTCGCTTCGACATCCCGCTCGTCGCGGTCAGCGGCTCGAACGGCAAGACCACGGTCAGGGAAATGATCGCGGCGATCCTGCGCGCGCACTGCGGAGAGGCGCACGCCCTCTCAACCGAGGGAAATCTCAACAACGACATCGGCCTCCCGTTGACCCTGTTGAGGCTCCGCGAAAACCACCGCGCGGCGGTGGTCGAGCTGGGGGTGAATCATCCCGGGGAGACCGCCGCCCTCGCCGCGGTCGCGAGCCCGACGGTGGCGCTCGTGAACAACGCCCAGAGGGAGCACCAGGAGTTCATGAAGGGCGTCGCCGAGGTCGCCCGAGAGCACGGCTCGGTATTCGCGTCGCTGCGGTCCGACGGGATCGGCGTGATCAACGCCGACGACGAATTTGCCGGTTACTGGAGAGGGCTTCTCGTCGGCAGGCGCGTGCGCGACTTCGGCATCGACCGGCCCGCGCAGGTGAGCGGCCGCTACGAGCTCACGCATTTCGGAAGCGAGATCGAGCTGCGCGCCCCCGAGGGCGCGGCAAGGATAGAGCTGCACGCCGACGGCCGCCACAACGTGCTGAACGCCTGCGCCGCGGCGGCGTGCGCCCTGGCGGCAGGCGCGGGGCTCGAAACGATCGCGCGGGGCCTTGCGGCGTTCCGCCCGGTCGGCGGACGCATGCAGCGTCGGACCACCCCATCGGGGGCAACGCTTATCGACGACAGCTACAACGCGAATCCGGATTCGGTGCGCGCCGCGATCGACGTGCTCGCGGGGCAGCCCGGCGCGAAGCTCCTCGTGCTCGGCGACATGGGGGAAGTAGGCGAGCAGGGAGCGGAATTCCACCGGGAGATCGGCGCTTACGCGCGCAGCCGCGGCGTCGATCGCCTGTATGCGACGGGGGCGCTGTGCCGCGCCGCCGTCGCGGCCTTCGGGAAAGGAGCCCGGCACTTCGCCGCGGTCGAGGAGCTGATCGCAGCGGCTCAGGAGGAGCTGCGGCCGCAGACCACGGTGCTCGTGAAAGGCTCGCGCTTCATGCGCATGGAGCGCGTCGTGCAGGCCCTCGCCGGCGGGCCTGCGTCAAACGGAGGGCACTAGATGCTGCTCGCTCTTACGCAATGGATCGCCCAGGACGTGCGCGCTTTCAACGTGTTCCAGTACATCACCTTGCGCGCGGTGCTCGCGACGCTCACCGCGCTCGCGATCTCGCTGCTGGCCGGGCCGCTGGTGATCCGCAAGCTCACCGACTACAAGATCGGCCAGGCGGTGCGCGACAACGGCCCCCAAACGCATCTCACCAAGGCGGGCACGCCGACCATGGGCGGAGCGCTGGTGCTGCTCTCCATCCTGATCACGACGCTCCTGTGGGCGGACCTCTCCAATCGCTTCGTGTGGGCCGTGCTCATGGTCACCTTCGGCTTCGGCGCGATCGGCTGGATCGACGACTATCGCAAGGTCGTCCGCCGGGATCCGAAGGGATTGGCGAGCCGCTTGAAATTCTTCTGGACGGCGCTGATCGCTCTGGTCGCAGCGGTCTATCTCGCCTTTGCCGTTTCGGCCCCCAGCACCGACAGGCTCCTCGATCTGTTCATGGCTTGGGTAGGAAGCGGGTTTTCCATAAATTTGCCGCCGAAAGCGGACTTGATCGTGCCGTTCTTCAAGAACATCGCCTATCCCCTCGGCGTATTTGGCTTCATCACGCTCAGCTTTTTCGTGATCCTCGGAACCAGTCATGCGGTCAACATGACCGACGGTCTCGACGGCCTCGCCATCATGCCGGCGGTGATGGTCGCAGGCGGCCTCGCGGTATTTGCGATGGTCACCGGGCGCGTGGACTACTCCAAATACCTGCTTTTCCCTTACATCCCGGGAGCTGCGGAGCTGACGGTGTTCTGCGGCGCGCTCGTCGGCGCGGGGCTCGGTTTTCTCTGGTTCAACGCCTATCCGGCGGAAGTCTTCATGGGCGACGTGGGCGCGCTTTCACTGGGCGCGGCGCTCGGCACGGTCGCCGTGATCGTACGCCAGGAGATCGTGCTTTTCATCATGGGCGGCTTGTTCGTCGCGGAGACGCTCTCGGTGATGATCCAGGTGCTCTATTTCAAGTGGAGCGGCGGCAAGCGCGTTTTCCGAATGGCGCCGCTGCACCATCACTATGAGCTCTCCGGCTGGAAGGAGTCTCAGGTGGTCGTGCGCTTCTGGATCATCACGATGATGCTGGTGCTGTTCGGTCTGTCTACTTTGAAGCTGCGGTGAGTTTCGCGGGCAGAAAGGCGCTGGTGCTCGGTTTGGGTGACACGGGCTTGTCGATGGCGAAGTGGCTCGCGCGCCGCGGGGCGGTCGTGCGCGTCGCGGACACGCGCGCCGCGCCGCCGCGGCTCGCGGATCTGAGGCGGTCGCTCCCGGGCGTCGCGGCCGATTGCGGCCCGTTCCGCGAGGAGAGCTTCGCCGGAATCGATCTCATCGGAATCAGCCCCGGAGTGCCGCTCTCGGAGCCCAGCGTGCGGCGAGCGGTGGTCGCCGGTATCGAAGTGCTCGGCGATATCGAGCTGTTCGCGAAGGCGGTGGCGGGCCGGCGAGCGCGGATCATCGCGGTGACGGGCACCAACGGCAAGAGCACCGTCACGGCGCTTGCCGGCGCGATGGCGAAAGCCGCGGGGGCCGACTGCGAGGTCGCCGGCAATATCGGCCCGGCGGTGCTCGATGCGCTCATGCGCCGCGAGGAGCTGGGACGGGCCGCGGGCCTGTGGGTGCTGGAGCTCTCGAGCTTCCAGCTCGAGACGACGCACTCGCTTGCCGCCGACGCCGCCGCGGTCCTCAACATCACCGAAGACCATCTGGACCGCTACCGCGGCCTCGACGACTACGCCCGCGCCAAGGCGCGGGTCTTTTCGGGCGACGGCATCCAGGTCCTCAACCGGGGCGACCCGCGCAGCTTGTCGATGGCGCTGCCCGGACGAAAGACGATCACTTTCGGACTCGACGTCCCACGGCGCGCCGAGGACTGGGGTCTCATCGAGCGCGGCGGCGAGCCCTGGCTCGCGCAGGGCGCAAACCTGCTCCTCGCGGTCCGCGAAATGAAGCTTGTCGGCCTGCACAACGCCGCCAACGCGCTCGCGGCGCTCGCGCTTTGCCGCGCGCTCGGCCTGCCGCTCGAGCCCCTGCTCGCGGCGCTTCGCGAGTTCAAGGGACTCCCGCATCGCGTCGAGCGGGTCGGCGAGGCGGCCGGGGTGCGCTGGTACGACGACTCCAAGGGCACCAACGTCGGCTCGACGGTCGCGGCCCTGGCTGGACTCGCGCGCCGTGATTCGAAGATCGTTCTCATCGCCGGCGGCGACGGCAAGGGGCAGGACTTCTCGCCTCTCAAAGACGCGGTCGCGCGATCGGTGCGCGCACTCGTTCTGATCGGCCGCGACGCGCCGCTGATCGAAGCCGCTGTCGCCGGAGCATGCATTCCGGTCCGCCGCGCCGCAAGCATGGAGGAAGCGGTGAGCTTCGCCGCGCAGGCGGCGCGTTCGGGCGACGCGGTGCTCCTTTCGCCCGCCTGCGCGAGCTTCGACATGTTCCGCGATTACAGGCACCGCGGCGAAGCGTTCCGCGAGGCCGTGGAGGGAATCATCGATGCTGAGAAGCATTAGCCCGGGCCGCTCGCTGCCCGCCGAATACGACAGCGGCGTGCTGTGGGCGTCGCTCCTGCTGCTCACCTTCGGGATGGTGATGGTGTATTCGGCCTCGATCGCGCTGGCCGAGGCGAGCAAGTTTACCGAAGGGAAGTCCGGGTACTTCCTCGAGCGGCATGCGCTGTTCTTCGCCGCGAGCGTGGTGGCCGGCATGCTCGTGTTCCAGGTGCCCATGCGGCTGTGGCAGCGGGCGGCGCCGTGGCTGTTCGTGCTCGGCGTCGCGCTTCTCGTCCTGCTGCTCGTTCCGGGATTGGGACGCGAGGTCAACGGCGCGCGGCGCTGGCTCTCCTTCGGGATCGTCAACGTGCAGCCCTCCGAATTCATGAAGCTCTTCGCCGTGCTCTACGCGGCGGATTACACGGTGCGCAAGCTCGCGCTCATGCACAGCTTCAAGCGGGGGCTGCTCCCGATGTTCGGGGTGATGCTCGTGGTCGGCTGGCTCCTGCTGAGGGAGCCCGACTTCGGCGCCTTCGTCGTGATCGCGGTGATCGCCACCGCGATCCTGTTTCTGGGCGGCATGAACGGCAGATGGTTTGCCGGATTGCTCGTGATGATGGCGCTGGGCTTCGCGGGCCTAGTCCTGTCCTCGCCCTATCGAATGCAGCGCATTTTCGGTTTCATGGACCCCTGGTCCGATCCGTTCGGCCGCGGCTACCAGCTTTCGCACGCGCTGATCGCTTTCGGCCGCGGCGAGTGGCTCGGCGTGGGTCTGGGCGCAAGCGTCGAGAAGCTCCTCTATCTCCCCGAGGCGCACACCGACTTCGTGCTCGCGGTGATCGCCGAAGAGTTGGGATTTGCGGGCGTGCTCGCGGTGATCGCGCTCTTCTCGTGGCTGGTGCTGCGGGCTTTCGCCGTCGGACGCCAGGCGGTCGCCCTCGAGCGCCCGTACGCGGCTCTCGTTGCTCAAGGGATCGCGGTCTGGCTCGGGGCGCAGACGTTCATCAACATGGGCGTGAACATGGGCGTGCTGCCCACCAAGGGCCTCACTCTTCCGCTCATGAGCTTCGGCGGCAGCGCTTTGCTCGCGAATTGCACGGCGCTCGCGGTCCTGCTGCGCATTGACTGGGAGAACAGACAACTCATGCGGGGGGCGCTCGCGTGAAACGGCCATGGCGCGAACCATCATGATCATGGCCGGCGGAACCGGCGGGCACGTTTTTCCGGGCCTCGCGGTAGCGGATTTCCTGCGCGACTCGGGCTGGCGCGTCGTGTGGCTCGGGACGCGAAGCGGCATGGAAGCGAATCTGGTGCCCAAGCGCGGGTACGACATGGCCTGGGTGAGTTTCTCCGGCCTGCGCGGCAAGGGGCCGGTCGCGTTCCTGCTCCTGCCCCTCAGGCTGCTCCTCGCTTTCTGGCAGAGCGCGCGCGCGATCTTCGCACATCGCCCGGACGTGGTTCTCGGCATGGGCGGCTACATATCGTTTCCCGGCGGGATGATGGCGGCGCTCCTCGGAAAGCCGCTCGTCGTCCACGAGCAGAACTCGATCGCGGGGCTCGCCAACAAGGTGCTCGCCGGAGTCGCCGACCGGGTCCTGTGCGCCTTCCCCGGGGCGCTCAAGCGCGCCACGTTGACCGGCAACCCGGTGCGGGCGGAGATTGCGGCGATTGCGGCTCCGGAGAGTCGCTATGCGGAGCGCTCGGGCCCGCTTCGCGTCCTTGTCGTCGGCGGCAGTCTCGGCGCAAAGGCGCTCAACGACATCGTTCCCAGGGCGCTGGCGCTTCTGACGGGCGAGAGGCCGCTCGTGACCCATCAATCAGGCGCGCAGCACGTCGAGTCGCTGCGGCAGGCGTACTCCGCGGCCGGTGTGACCGCGAAGACGCCCGCCTTCATCGAAGACATGGCCGCGGCCTACGCCGAGGCAGACCTCGTCGTGTGCCGCGCGGGAGCGATCACGGTCGCGGAAATCGCCGTGGCGGGCGTAGCGAGCGCTCTGGTTCCCTACCCGCACGCGGTGGACGACCACCAGAGGGCCAACGCCCGCTTTCTCGCCGACGCGGGGGCTGCGGTTCTCGTGCCGCAAAGCGAGCTCAGCGCCGAGCGACTCGCCGGGCTGCTCGCCGGGTTCGATCGCGTGCGGCTGCGTGACATGGCCCGGCGCGCCCGTTCGCTCGGCAAACCCGACGCGACGGCAGCCGTGGCGAAGATTTGCATGGAGCTTGCCCGATGAAGCACAAGGTCAAGCGCATCCATTTCGTCGGCATCGGCGGCAGTGGAATGAGCGGCATCGCCGAAGTGCTTCTCAACCTCGGCTACCAGGTAAGCGGCTCCGATCTCGCCGCCAACGCCGCGACCGAGCGGCTCGCCGGTCTCGGCGCCAAGGTCGTGCTGGGGCACAAGGCGGACAACGTCGCCGCGGCCGATGCCGTTGTCGTGTCTTCCGCGGTGAAGCCGGACAACCCCGAGATCGTCGCTGCACAGGCGAAGCGCATTCCGGTCGTTCCGCGCGCCCTGATGCTCGCTGAGCTGATGCGCCTGAAACAGGGCATCGCCGTCGCCGGGACTCACGGCAAAACTACGACAACGAGCCTCATCGCGAGCGTGCTCGCCGAAGGCGGGCTCGACCCCACTTTCGTGATCGGCGGACGGCTCGTAGCCGCCGCGTCCAACGCGCGGCTCGGCACCGGGGAGTTCATCGTCGTCGAGGCGGACGAATCGGACGCCTCGTTCCTTCACCTGCAGCCCGTGGCCGCGGTGGTGACCAACATCGACGCGGACCACATGGAAACCTACCAGCACGATTTTGGGCGCCTCAAGGAGGCCTTCGCCCGTTTTCTGCAGAACCTTCCCTTCTACGGCAGCGCGTTCCTCTGCGCCGACGATCCCAACGTGCGCGAGATCATGCCTTCGGTCTCGAAGCCGATCGTCACCTACGGACTGCGCGAGGACGCGATGGTCCGGGCCGTCGATATCGTCGCCGGGGAGCGCATGCGCTTCAAGGCCGTGCGCGAACGCGCGGCGCCGCTGGATATCACGCTCAACCTGCCGGGCAGGCACAACGTGCAGAACGCGCTCGCCGCGATCGCGGTGGCGACCGAGCTCGGCGTCGGGGATGCGGCGATCCGCACGGCGCTCGCCGAGTTCCGCGGCGTCGGCAGGCGCTTCCAGCGCTGCGGGGAAATCCCGCTGGGGCCCAGCGGAAAATCCGGCGGCAGCTTCACGCTGGTGGACGACTATGGCCATCATCCGGCGGAGATGCAGGCGACGCTCGATGCCGCGCGCGGCGCCTTTCCCGGGCGGCGCGTCGTGCTCGCTTTCCAGCCGCACCGGTACACGCGCACGCGCGACCTGTTCGAGGACTTCGTAAAGACGCTTTCCGGCGCGGACGCGCTGCTGCTCGCCGAAGTCTATCCGGCGGGCGAGGCGCCGATCGTCGCGGCCGACGGCCGCTCGCTCGCCCGCGCGATCCGCGTCGCCGGCAAGGCCGAGCCGGTATTCGTCGAGAACATAGCAGATATGCCGGGCGTCATCCGCAAGATCGCCCGGGCGGGAGACGTGGTCGTGACCATGGGTGCCGGCTCGATCGGCAGCGTGCCGCTGGCGCTGGCGAAGGACGGAAGATGAAAATGAGCGAGCCGATCGGCCAATCCGCCACCGTCCTGCGCGGTGTGCTGCGCCTGAACGAGCCGATGGCGAGACACGTGAGCTGGCGTGCTGGGGGCGCCGCCGCCCGGGCCTACGTCCCGGCCGACAGCGCCGACCTCGCCGCGTTTCTCGTCACGCTTCCCAGGGGAGAGCCGGTCTGCTTTGTGGGTCTGGGAAGCAATCTGCTCGTGCGAGACGGCGGATTTCGCGGGACGGTCGTTTTGATGCACAGCCCGCACGGCGCGACGCGCGTCGAGGGCGACTTGATTTACGCCGACGCGAGCGTCGCCTGCCCCAAGGTGGCGCGGTTTGCGGCGACACACGGCTTCGAGGGCGCGGAGTTCCTCGCGGGAGTGCCCGGCACGGTCGGCGGGGCGCTCGCGATGAACGCCGGCTGCTACGGGTCGGAGACCTGGGACGTCGTCGCGAAAGTGTCGACGACTTCCCGCGAAGGGAGGTTCAGCGAGCGAGCGCCGGCCGATTTCGACGTGGGCTATCGCCGCGTCGAGCTGCGCGGATCGAGGCTCGGCGAAGCGGAATGGTTCGTCGCCGCCTGGTTCCGTTTCCGCGCGGGCGACGAGAAGCGCGCCCGAGCGCGCATCAAGGAGCTGCTCGCGCAGCGCATCGCCACGCAGCCGCTCGAGCTCCCGAACGCCGGTTCGGTGTTCCGCAACCCGCCCGGGGACCATGCCGCGCGGCTGATCGAGGCCTGCGGCCTCAAGGGCCATGCGATCGGCGGGGCGCGCATATCCGAAAAGCACGCGAATTTCATCGTCAACCCGAAGGGCAAGGCGCGCGCGGCCGACATCGAGGCGCTGATCGAGCACGCGCGCAGGGCCGTGAAGGAACGCTTCGGCGTCGAGCTGATTCCCGAAGTGAGAATCGTCGGGGAGGCCCCGTGAAGGCGAGCGGCTTCGGAAAAGTCGCGGTGCTGATGGGCGGGCGCTCGGCCGAGCGTCCCGTGTCGCTCAAGAGCGGCTCGATGGTGCTCGCCGCGCTGAAGAAGAAGGGCGTCAACGCGCACGCCTTCGACCCGAAGGAGCGGGGCCTGGACGCGCTCATCGCCGAGCGCTTCGACCGAGCGTTCATCGCGCTGCACGGCCGCTACGGCGAGGACGGCACTCTCCAGGGCGCGCTCGAGCTGCTCGGCATTCCCTACACCGGGTCGGGTGTGCTCGGGAGCGCGCTCGCACTGGACAAGTGGCGCGCGAAGCTCGTGTGGCAGGCGTGCGGGATCCCGACTCCGCACTGCGAGCTGTTGACTCATTCGAGCGAATTCCACGCCGTCGCGGCTCGGCTCGGCCTGCCCCTGATGGTGAAGCCCGCCAACGAAGGCTCGTCGATCGGAATGACCAAGGTGAAGAGCGAGCGCGATCTTCCCGAGGCATATGCGCTTGCCGCCAACTACGATCGCCTCGTGATCGCGGAGGCCTTCGTGGATGGCGTCGAGCTGACCGCCGGGATGCTCGGGGACGCGCCCCTCCCGCTCATCAAGCTCGAAACCCCGCGCGAGTTCTACGACTACGAAGCGAAGTACGTCGCGGACGACACCCGCTACGTCATCCCTTGTGGCTTGCCGCCGGACGCCGAGCGCATCATCCAGGACGAGGCGCTGCGCGCTTTCAGGGCGCTCGCTTGCAGCGGCTGGGGCCGCGTAGACCTGATGCTCGACCGCGCGGGGAAGCCTAACTTCCTCGAGGTCAATACCTCTCCCGGGATGACCGACCATTCGCTCGTGCCCATGGCGGCGCGTCACGCCGGATTGTCGTTCGAAGACCTATGCCTTCGTATTCTCGAGTTGGCGCGGCTCGAAGGGGAGGAAGGCGATCGTGTTGAATAGCCCGCGCCTTGCCAACCTCACCGCGAGCCTGCTTTACGCGGCGGTGCTCGCGCTTATCGTTTACGCCGGGTCGCGCGTCCTGGTCCAGTCCACGGCGTTTTCGCTCAGGACGGTTGTGATCGGAGGCGAGCTCCGGCATGTCACGCGCGGCGAGATCGTCGCGGCGCTTCAAGGCCGCGTGACGGGAACGATATTCACCGTGGATCTGGAGGCGGTACGCGCGCTGTTCGAAAGCGTTCCCTGGGTGCGCCGCGCGGAAATCCGGCGCGGCTGGCCCGACCGCCTGGAGGTACGGATCGAGGAGCACGTGGCGCTCGCGCGCTGGCGCCAGGGAAATGAGCAAAGGCTGGTGAACACCCATGGCGAGCTTTTTTCAGGGCGCGTCGACGCACCGCTGCCGGTCCTCTCCGGGCCCGCCGGCAGCGAAGGCGACGTGGCACGCCGCTACGCCGCTTTCCGCGAGCTGCTCGCCCCGCTCGCCCTCGAGCCCGGGCAGGTCGCGCTCAATTCGCGCTTTGCCTGGCAGCTCAGGCTTTCCAACGGCCTCACCGTGCAGCTCGGGCGCGACTCGGACAAGGACCGCGTCGAGGAGCGCCTCGCGAAATTCGTTTCGGTGTACCCGCAGACCCTCGGCAACTCCGCCCGCCGTCCCGACTATGTCGATCTGCGCTACCCCAACGGCTTTGCGCTGCGCGCTCCAGATGCTCCGAAGTTCGAGCCCGAGAAACCGATGCGCAAGCGGGTTTGACATGGCGAGGGAAAACAACAACCTCATCGTCGCTCTGGACATCGGCACCTCCAAGGTGGTGGCGATGGTCGCGGAACTGTTTCCCGACGGGCGCCTGGACATCATCGGCATGGGCGGCCACGAGTCCAAGGGCCTGAAGAAGGGCGTCGTCGTAAACATCGAGGCGACGGTGAACGCCATCCAGCGCACGCTCGAGGAAGCCGAGTTGATGGCCGACTGCAAGATCGAGCGCGTTTTCACCGGGATCGCCGGCAGCCACATCAAGAGCTTCAACTCGACGGGGATGGTCGCGATCAAGGACAAGGAGGTGACGCCGATCGACGTCGAGCGTTCCATCGAAACGGCGCGCGCGATGCCGATCCCGACCGACCAGCAGGTGCTGCACATCCTCACCCAGGAATTCATCATCGACGGCCAGGACGGCGTGCGCGAGCCGCTCGGCATGAGCGGCGTACGGCTCGAGGTCAAGGTGCACATCGTCACCGGCGCCGTGTCGGCCGCGCAGAATATCGTCAAGTGCGTGCGCCGCTGCGGCCTGGAGGTAAACGATCTGATCCTGCAGCCGCTTGCGTCCTCGCTCGCCGCGCTCACCGAGGACGAAAAAGAGCTCGGCGTGTGCCTGGTCGACATCGGCGGCGGAACGAGCGACATCGCGGTGTTCCGCGAAGGCGCGATCCGCCATACGGCCGTCGTACCGATCGCCGGCGATCAGATCACCAACGATATCGCAATGGCCCTGCGCACGCCGACTGCCGAAGCCGAGGAGCTCAAGGTCCGCCACGGCTGCGCGCTCAGGCAGCTCGCCGAAGCCGGCCAGATGATCGAGGTCGCGGGCGTCGGCGACCGCCCGCCCAGGATGCTCTCCCGCCAGACGCTCGCCGAGGTGATCGAGCCCCGCGTCGAGGAGCTCTACACGCTTATCCAGCAGGTGCTGCGCGATTCCGGTTACGAGGAGCTGCTGTCCTCGGGAGTGGTGCTCACGGGCGGCTCGGCCGTGATGCAGGGCATGGTCGAGCTGGGCGAGGAGATTTTTCACATGCCGGTGCGGTTGGGCATCCCCCGCTACTCGGGCTCGCTTTCGGACGTGGTCCGCAGCCCGCGCTATGCCACGGGCGTCGGCCTGCTGCTCGAAGGCGTAGTGCAGACGCAGCGCGGCCTGGTCGCGCGGCAGGGCGGCTCGTTCAGACAAGTGTTCGGAAGGATGCGCGAATGGTTCCAACGCAATTTTTAGCAGGGCAGGCAGGTGTCTTTCTATTTCATCCCGGAAGGAGGCAAGCATGTTTGAAATCGTCGAAAACACGTTGAGCGGCACCGTGATCAAGGTGATCGGTGTCGGCGGCGCGGGCGGCAATGCCGTCGACCACATGATCCGAAACGGCGTGGCCGGCGTCGAGTTCATTGCCGCCAACACCGATGCTCAGGCTCTGTCGCGCACTCAGACCAAGAGCCACGTCCAGCTCGGCTCGACGGGCCTGGGCGCGGGGTCCAAGCCCGAAGCCGGGCGTGCAGCGGCCCTCGAGGCGCGCGACCAGATAGCCGACGCGCTGCGCGGAGCGCACATGGCCTTCATCACCGCCGGAATGGGGGGCGGCACCGGCACGGGCGCGGCACCGGTGGTCGCGGAGGTGGCCCAGGAAATGGGCATCCTCACCGTCGCGGTCGTGACCAAGCCCTTCTCGTTCGAGGGCGTGCGCCGTATGCAGGCGGCCGAGGTGGGCATCGAGGAGCTGTCCCGGCACGTCGACTCGGTGATCGTGATCCTGAACGAGAAGCTCGAGGAGGTGCTCGGCGACGACGTGTCGATGGAGGAAGCGTTTTCCGCCGCGGACAGCGTGCTGAAGAACGCGGTCGCCGGAATCTCCGAGATCATCAACGTGCCGGGCCTCATCAACGTCGATTTCCAGGACGTGCGCACGGTGATGGCCGAGCAGGGCATGGCGATGATGGGCTCGGCGGCCGCTTCCGGAGTCGATCGCGCGCGCATCGCCGCGGAGCAGGCGGTGGCCTGTCCCCTGCTGGAAGGGGTCAATCTGTCGGGCGCGCGCGGGGTCGTGGTGAACATCACCGCCAACAGATCGAGCCTCAAACTGCGCGAGACCAAGGAGGTGATGAACACCATCCGCGGCTTCGCGGCCGACGACGCGACCATCATTTTCGGCGCCGTCTACGACGACCCCATCGGAGAAGAGCTGCGCGTCACCGTGATCGCGACCGGGCTCGGCCAGCCGCAGATAGCGCGCCCGGCAAAGCCGCAGCTGGTGGTGCAGAAGACGGGAACCGACAACATGCCGGTGGCGGGCGTGGATTACCGGGTTCTCGACGAAATGCCCGCCGTGATCCGCAAGAATCGGGCCTCGACCATCGAGGCTCTGCAAAACAGCGGCGTGGATAAATACGACATCCCCGCCTTCTTGAGGAAGCAGGCCGACTAGCTTTGGGAGGAAATCACATGAGCACAGCCAAGAGAACCGGGATGCCCCGTTACCTGCGCAAGCCTCTGGTCGCGAGACCCGAGCTGCGGCTCGCCGCGCGGACTGCGCCGGTGCTGATCCGTACGGTCGCCTTCGTCCCCGCCTACCAGCGCAAGCGGCTACACTAAAGCGCGAGGCACGGTGCCGCTCACCGGAATCCGGGCCGGTGAGCCTGTCGCCGTGCTAAAATTCCACGTTTTCAATCGTCTGCGGTACCATGCTGCGGCGACCGCGAATGTTCAAGCAGCGCACGCTAAAATCGGCGATTCGCGCCACCGGCGTCGGCCTCCACACCGGCGAGAAAGTGGCGATGACACTGCGGCCGGCCCTGCCGAACGCGGGGATCGTATTTCGCCGCATCGATCTGCCTGCGCCGGTCGATATCGCCGCCGACGCCTTCAAGGTGACCGACACGCGGCTTTGCAGCACCCTCGAAACCGGTGGCGTCAAGGTCACGACCGTCGAGCACGTGATGTCGGCATTCGCGGGCCTGGGCATCGACAACGCCTACGTCGATCTCACCGGGTCGGAAGTGCCGATCATGGACGGGAGCGCCGCGCCTTTCGTGTTTCTCATCCAGTCGGCCGGGATCGAGCAGCAACCTGCGCCCAAGCGTTTTTTCAGAATCAAGAGCGCGGTTGAAGTGAAGGACGGCGAGAAATGGGCGCGCTTTGAGCCGTTCGAAGGCTTCAAGCTCTCGTTTTCGATCGAGTTTGACCACCCTGCCTTCGAGCGCTCGGCGCAGACGGCCTGCATCGATTTTGCGAATACTTCCTACGTCAAGGAGGTCGCGCGGGCGCGCACCTTCGGCTTCATCCAGGAAGTGGAGGCGCTGCGCGAATCGGGCCTCGCTCTGGGCGGGAGCCTCGACAACGCGATCGTCGTGGACGAGTATCGCGTGCTGAACGCTGAAGGGCTTCGCTACAGCGACGAATTCGTCAAGCACAAAGTCCTCGACGCGATCGGCGATCTGTACCTGATCGGGCATCCTCTGATCGGCGCCTTTTCCGCCCACAAATCCGGGCATGCCCTGAACAACCGACTGCTGCGGGCGGCGCTTGCCTCGAAGGATGCCTGGGAATGGGTCACCTTCGAGCGCGAGGAGGATGCGCCAGCGGCCCTCTCGCGTCTGTTTGCGCTGCCCGCCAGCTGATCGGCATATCACAGGCCCGCACCCCGATAACGCTCGGGCTTCTCGCGCCCGAAACGTGCATTTGTGTCTGTTTAATTTGGATTTTATTTGCGGTGCCGGCACGCGATCCTTCCGAGCGCGCTTTTCAGTTCTGAATCAGGGAGTTGCTCGCATAGCTCGGCGACCTTGGCAGCGGCTTCCACACTCATTTTAGAATATTTTTCAAAGACTTGGCGCTCATGATCGAGGGCTTGCACACGCACCTCCAATCCGGTAACCTCGACCCCTCGTTGCGAAAGTTGCTCCACCAGCGTCGGACGCATGAGTTTCAGCTTGGCGGCAACGGCGCTGCTGGCGGCAAAAATAACGACTTTTCCCCGCTTGTAGTTGGCGATCGAGCACGATCGCGCCAGGGATGGCGGCAGCACGGCGGAGAGAATTCCGCGCAACTCGATCAGGCGCCTGGCCTGCGGCATGAGCGAAGCGATGCCGTCGGGCTGGTTCAAGAAGGCGCACGGGTTTTTCGGATGCATGTTCTGGGAATGCATGAAGAGGGGCGGCGTGCATATTATTCTGGTTTCGAGCAGATTGGCCAAGGCAAGGTCTTTGACCTTGACCAATGGGCATTTGGTCGCCGGCACCGTATTCATGGCGCTGCTCGTTTTCAGCCTCACGCTCGGCCTGTTTTGGATCACGGTGCGCCACGCCGCCGAGTTCAAGCTCCCGCTGCTCGATTCGCTGGTCTTGTCGGCCCAGGAGGCGCAACGGCGCAAGACGGAAGAATTCCTGCGGGAAAACCTCAACGCGATGGCGGTGAAACTCGGCCAGATGCAGGCGCAGCTTATGCGGCTTGACGCGTTGGGGGAACGCCTCTCCGCACTGGCGGGGCTCAAGCCCGGGGAATTCCGCTTCAACGAACCCCCCGGCCGCGGCGGTGCGGTGTCGAGCATCCCGCCGCAGGGTCTCTCGATCCCGGAATTCAACCGGCAGCTGGACCAGCTTTCCAGACAGATGGAAAACCGCAGCGACTCACTCGGGATCCTCGAGTCGCAGCTGTTCGACGCCAAGGTGAAGAAGAAGCTCATGCCGACGATTCCTCCGGTGGACGGCGGCTGGAGCGCCTCCAGCTTCGGTTGGCGCATCGATCCTTTCAACGGCATGCTCGCCATGCACGAAGGCGTGGATTTCGTCGTCGACTCGGGCACCCCGGTTTTCGCAGCGGCGGGCGGCGTCGTGACCTACGCCGGGTCCCATTACCAGTACGGCAACATGGTCGAGATCGACCACGGCAACGATTTCACCACTCGCTACGCGCATTGCTCGAGGCTTCTCGTCAAGGAAGGCGACGTTGTCCAGCGCGGAAGCAAGGTGGCGGAATCCGGCTCGACCGGCCGCGCCACCGGTCCGCATCTGCACTTCGAAGTCCGCTACAGGGGCGTCTCACAGAACCCGATCCGGTTTCTGCAGGCCGCGACGCGCTAGCGCCGCTCCTACCGCAGTCGGTATTCATAGCGCGGGTCCCCGCGCCCCTTCCCGCCCGTGCCGCAGGAAGCGCTGTTCGGGCGTGATAAACTTCAAACTTTTGCACGCCACGGCCGTCATTCCTCGATGATTTCCCGCGTATTGAAGGCGGTCTTCGGCAGCCGCAATGACCGGCTGCTGAAGCACTACGGCAAGTCGGTGCGCGACATCAACAAGCTCGAGCCGTCGATGGCGGCGCTCTCGGATCTCGCCCTGGGGGCGAAGACGCTCGAACTGAAAGAGCGATTTGCGAAACGGATCGAGGACGTCGCCGAAGAAGAGCGCGACGCGGCGGAGAAAGCGGCGCTCGCCGAGCTCCTGCCCGAATCCTTCGCCGTGGTGCGCGAGGCGGCGAAGCGCGTGCTCAACATGCGCCACTTCGACGTGCAGCTGGTCGGCGGGATGGTCCTGCACGACGGCAAGATCTCGGAGATGCGCACCGGCGAGGGCAAGACCCTGGTCGCGACCCTCCCCGCGTATCTCAACGCTCTGAGCGGCCGCGGCGTCCACATCGTCACGGTCAACGATTACCTCGCAAGCCGCGACGCCGAGTGGATGGGGAAGGTCTACAAGTTCCTCGGGCTCTCGGTCGGAGTGATCCTGACCCAGATGCCGCACGCGGACAAGCAGTCCGCCTACGCCGCCGACATCACCTACGGCACCAACAACGAGTTCGGCTTCGACTACCTGCGCGACAACATGGCGATGCAGGTCGGCGACCGCTTCCAGAAGGGGCTCAACTACGCGATCGTCGACGAGGTCGACTCGATTCTCATCGACGAGGCCCGCACCCCGCTCATCATCTCTGGCCAGGCCGAGGACCGCACCGAGATTTACACACGCATGGACGAGGTGGCGCCGCTGCTCAAGCGCCAGGAAAAGGAGGGCGCGCCGGGGGACTTCCACGTCGACGAGAAAAACCACACGGTGCTGCTCTCCGAAGACGGGCATGAGCACGCCGAGAAGTCCCTCGCCCACGCGGGATTGCTGCCCGAAGGGCGCAGCCTCTACGAGCCGGCGTACGTCAACCTGATGCACCATCTCAACGCGGCGCTCCGGGCCCACAACCTCTTCTTCCGCGACCGGCACTACGTGGTCCAGGACGGCGAGGTGATCATCGTCGACGAGTTCACCGGCCGGCTCATGCCGGGGCGACGCTGGTCCGACGGACTGCACCAGGCGATCGAGGCGAAGGAAAACGTCCAGATCCAGAGCGAGAACCAGACGCTCGCCTCGATCACCTTCCAAAACTACTTCCGCATGTACCGCAAGCTCGCGGGCATGACCGGCACGGCCGACACCGAGGCCTACGAATTCCAGGAAATCTACGGGCTCGAAGTCGTGGTCGTCCCGACGCACATGCCCATGATCCGCGCCGACCGAAACGACCAGGTGTTTCGCACCGCCGGCGAGAAGTACAAGGCGATCATCGGCGACATCCAGGATTGCTACGAACGCGGCCAGCCGGTACTGGTCGGCACGACCTCGATAGAGAACTCTGAGCTGCTTTCCGGGATGCTGCAGAAGGACAAGCTCTCGCACCAGGTCCTGAACGCGAAGCAGCACGCGCGCGAGGCCGAGATCGTCGCGCAGGCCGGTCGCCCGAAGATGGTCACCATCGCGACCAACATGGCCGGCCGAGGCACCGACATCGTGCTGGGCGGAAACGTCGAGAAGCAGGTCGACGTCGTGCGCGATATGGAGGATCTCGACGCGGCGGAGAAAGAGCGCCGCATCGTCGACCTGCGCAAGGAGTGGCAGGTCCGGCACAACGAGGTCATCGCCGCCGGAGGGCTGCACATCATCGGCACCGAGCGGCACGAGTCCCGGCGCATCGACAACCAGTTGCGCGGCCGTTCGGGCCGGCAGGGCGACCCGGGCTCCTCGCGTTTTTACCTCTCGCTCGAAGACCCGTTGCTGCGGATCTTCGCCGGCGAGCGGGTCAACGCCATCATGCAGCGCCTGGGGATGCCCGAAGGCGAGCCGATCGAGCACAGCCTGGTCACCCGCTCGATCGAGAGCGCGCAGCGCAAGGTCGAAGCGCACAACTTCGACATTCGCAAGCAACTGCTCGAGTACGACAACGTCGCCAACGACCAGCGGCGCGAGATCTATCACCTGAGAAACACCATTCTCGAGTCGCAGGACGTCTCGGACCAGATCGCGGCGCTGCGCGAGGGCGTGGTCACCGACATATTCCGCGCGTACATTCCGGAAGAAAGCATGGAGGAGCAATGGGATGTGGCGGGCCTCGAAAAGGCCTATGCCTCCGAGCTCCAGCTCGAGCTGCCTTTGTCGAAATGGCTCGAGAGCGACGCGGGCCTCGACGACGGTGCTCTCCTCAAGCGCGCCATCGAGGGAGCGCACGACGCTTATCGCCGCAAGATGGGAAGCGCACCGATCGACGCCGTGCACCAATTCGAGCGCTTCGTGCTCCTGTCGGCGCTCGACAATCACTGGCGCGAGCACCTCGCGGCGCTCGACCACCTGCGCCAGGGCATACACCTGCGCGGTTACGCCCAGAAGAACCCGAAGCAGGAATACAAGCGCGAGGCGTTCGAGCTGTTCGGCAACCTCGTGGAGACGGTCAAGCTCGAGGTCACGCGCACCCTGATGACGGTCGAGCTGCAGACTCGGGAGCAGGTCGAGCAGGCGGAAAAGGTCCAGGCTCCGGCTGTCGAAAACGTGCAGTACCAGCACGCCGGATACGAAGAGGCGCTTGCCGGAGCCGGCGCCGATGCGCCGCCCGCGTCCAAGCCGGCGCCTTTCGTGCGGCAAATGGGCAAGATCGGCCGCAACGATCCTTGTCCCTGCGGATCGGGAAAGAAATACAAGCATTGTCACGGGAAGCTGAGTTAGCGGGGGCATGGCAGTCAACCTAAGTCCTCCGAGACCGGAGGATCTCCTTCCCGTCAAGGGCGTGAAGCTGGGCGTCGCCGAGGCGGGGATCAGAAAAGCCGGGCGCAAAGATCTGCTTCTCATGACCCTCGCGGAAGGGACGCGGGTGGCGGGCGCATTCACGCAAAACCGCTTTTGCGCCGCGCCGGTGCAGGTGGCGAAGGAGCACCTCGCCTCCGGCAGGTCTCTCCGGGCATTCATCGTCAACACCGGAAACGCCAACGCCGGCACCGGGAAAGAGGGGCTCGCCCGCGCAAAGGCGAGCTGCGGCGAAGCGGCACGGCTGCTCGGCTGCGATTCCCGGCAGGTGCTGCCGTTTTCGACCGGCGTGATCATGGAGCCGCTGCCGCTGGAACGCATTGTCGCCGGCCTGCCGGCGTGCGTCGCCGACCTGTGCGAGGACAATTGGGCGCGGGCGGCCGAAACGATCATGACGACCGACACCGTGCCCAAGGCGCGATCGCAACGCGCACGGCTGGAAAGCCTAGGGGTGACGGTCACGGGTATCGCCAAGGGCGCGGGCATGATCCGCCCCGACATGGCCACCATGCTCGGATTCGTCGCCACGGACGCCGCGGTCTCCCTGGAAGCGCTGCAGCACCTTGTCGCCCACGCCGCGGCGCGCTCGTTCAACCGCATCAGCATCGACGGCGACACTTCGACCAACGATTCCTTCATGCTGATCGCGACCGGCGCCGGCGGAGGCCCGACGATCGGCGACGCCCATCATCCGGGATTCGCGGCATTGCGCGATGCGGTGGTCGAAGTTTCGCAGTGGCTTGCACAGGCGATTGTGCGCGACGGCGAAGGCGCGACCAAATTCGTCACCGTCCGCGTGGAAAAAGGCAGAGACGAGGCGGAATGCGCGGGCGTTGCCTACGCGATCGCGCACTCGCCGCTTGTGAAAACCGCGTTCTTCGCCTCCGACCCGAATCTGGGGCGGATCCTCGCCGCCGTCGGCAACGCCAGGATCCGCGATCTCGACGTCGGCCGCGTCGAGCTCTACCTCGACGACGTGTCGGTGTCCAGAGAGGGCGGCCGCGCCCCGGGCTACCGCGAGGAGGACGGACAGCGCGTGATGCGAAAAAGCGAGATCACGGTGCGCGTCGTGCTCAACCGCGGGAATATGGCGACAGAGGTGTGGACCTGCGACCTATCGCACGATTACGTTACCATCAACTCCGAATACAGGACTTAGGGGCCATGTCGGAACTCGAACGGCTGATCAAGCGCGGCGAAGCGCTGCTCGAGCGCGTGGAGGCGCTGCTTGCACCCGCCTCCAGTCCGGTGGATTGGAAGGCGAGCGTCGCTTTCCGCTGGCGCAAGACCTCGCGCCGCGGATTTATCCAGCCCGTCGCCAACGTGCACCGCATCCGCCTGTCGGACCTCCACGGCATCGACAGCCAGAAGGCTCTGATCGAGCAGAACACCCTCCAGTTCGTCGAGGGCCGAACCGCCAACAACGCGCTCCTGACCGGCGCCCGCGGCACCGGAAAGTCCTCGCTCGTGAAGGCCGCGCTCGACAAGTTCCACCGTCAGGGCCTGCGCCTGATCGAGGTGGAAAAGCACGATCTCATCGATCTTCCCGATATCGTCGACCAGGTGGCGGGGCGGCCCGAGCGCTTCATTCTGTTTTGCGACGACTTGTCGTTCGAGATCTCGGAGGCGGCGGGCTACAAGGCGCTCAAGGTCGTGCTCGACGGCTCGATCGCCGCGACTTCCGAGAATCTCCTCATCTACGCGACCTCCAACCGGCGGCATCTCATGCCCGAGTACATGCAAGAGAATCTGGAGACCAGGCACCTCGGGGAGGAGATCCATCCCGGCGAAACGGTCGAGGAGAAGATCTCGCTTTCCGAACGCTTCGGACTGTGGGTTTCCTTCTATCCGTTCGACCAGGACGACTATCTCGAGATCGTGAGCCACTGGCTGCGCGAGATGGGCTGCCGCGAAGGGGAGATTCCCGGGGCCCGGCAGGAGGCGTTGCAGTGGGCGCTCCTGCGGGGATCGCGCAGCGGCCGCGTGGCCTGGCAGTTCGCGCGCGACTACGCCGGGCGCAGTTCCGGCGACGGCAAGACAAAGCGCTAGCATCTTGCAGACCCTATCGGCCCCGGTGGATGTCGCCGCGGCGGTGCTGATCCGTTCCGACGGCGCCGCGCTCCTTGCGCAGCGCCCTCGCGACAAGGTGTACTCGGGCTACTGGGAGTTTCCCGGCGGCAAAATCGAGCCGGGCGAGCCGGTCGACGAGGCGCTCAAGCGCGAAATCCGCGAGGAGCTCGGCATCGAGATCGAGCGCGCTTACCCTTGGATCACGCGGGTCTTCACCTATCCGCACGCGAAGGTGAGACTGCATTTTCACCGGGTCTACGCCTGGCGCGGCGAGCCTCGCGCGCTCGAACACCAGGCGCTTGCCTGGCAGCGTCCGGAGGCGATCACGGTCGATCCGCTGCTCCCTGCGAACGGCTCGGTGCTGCGCGGCCTGCTGCTGCCCGCGGAGTACGCTATCACGCGCGCCGGCGAGCTCGGCGTCGAGCCGTTTCTCTCGCGGCTCGAGGCGAGACTGCGAGGGGGCCTCAAGCTTATCCAGGTGCGGGAAAAAACCCTCGGGCGCGAGGTGGTCGAGGACTTCGCGCGACGCGTCCTCGCGCTCGCCCACGCTCACGGCGCGAAGGTGCTCGTCAACGCGGATGCCGCGCTCGCGCGTGAAATCGGCGCCGACGGCGTCCACCTTACCGCCGAGCAATTGCGCGGCGCCCCCGGCCGGCTCGACCTCCCGTGGTGCGGCGCCTCATGCCACTCGAGCGAGGAGCTGCGCCATGCCGAAACGCTCGAGGTCGATTTCGCCG